>Ga0315282_10008887_pt1 | contig 16131 bp, 14 predicted proteins | sample YL17G07_20_MG_FD_203693 | JGI IMG/M metagenome (GOLD analysis project Ga0315282, IMG submission 203693) | Sediment microbial communities from Yellowstone Lake, YNP, Wyoming, USA - YL17G07_20 | ecosystem: Environmental > Aquatic > Freshwater > Lake > Sediment | place: USA: Wyoming | collected...
AATCGACGACGGCACCGATGCCCCGGTGTTCGACCACGTCGAGCACTGCACCGGTCTTGCCATCGGCGAGACGCGCAACTTCGCGTTCACGGTCAACTCCTGGACCGCCACTCCGCAGCAGACCTTCCACGTCAAGGCCCAGACCGAACTCGTGGGAGACAAGCACCCGGAGAACGACATGTTCCAGCAGGACTTCGTTGTCGGCCCGCCCTATGCTCACGGCTGGACTTCGCTGACAGCGATACCCGCCATAGTCAAGGACGGCGGCTGGGCGGTCTACGACCCCAAGACACAGCTCGTCTATGCCGCGGTCGGCAACAAGACGACCGGCTTCTATGCCTACGACCCGTCACTCAAGACCTGGACCGCGAAAGCGCCCATCCCGACCGGCGAAAAAGTGCCGGGCAAGGGTGCGAACGCTTGCGCCGACGGCAACGGCCTGATTTACGCGACCAAGGGCAACAACAAACTCGGCTTCAACGTCTACAACACGGGAACCGACTCCTGGAAGGCGCTCAAGGACGTCCCGCTCGGCACCAAGAACAAGAAGGTGAAGGGCGGCACGGACATGAAGTTCGTACCCGGCGGTACGGACGGTCCGGACTACGTGTACTTCATGAAGGGCTACAAGACCGAGTTCTACAGGTACAGGCCGGATGGCGATAGCTGGTCCACGCTGGCCCCGGTACCGGCTGCCACGCCGAAGATGAACAACGGCTCGTTCCTGGTCTACGACGGCACGGGCAAGCTCTACGCTCACCAGGCGACGTACAACACGATGTACCAGTACGACCTCACGACCCAGACCTGGGGCGCGGGGACGCCGGGCATGCCGCTCGTGGGCATGATGGGCAAGACCAAGAAGGCCAAGGACGGCAGCGCCGGCGACTGGCTGAACGGTGCCATCTACGCGATGAAGGGCGGCAACACCCAGGAGTTCTGGAAGTATAGCCCGGACAGCGCGAAGTGGACCGAGCTCGAGACCATCCCGCTTGTCGGAACCGGCGGGAAGAAGAAGGTCAAGAACGGCGGTGACCTCACTGCCGGCAATGGTGTGCTGTGGGCGCTCAAGGGCAACAAGTGCCAGGAGTTCTGGATGTACTATCCGGGCTCGTTCGTGGCTCTTCCGGCGCCCGAGCGCAGCGGCGTGATGGCTGAGCGCGTGGCCGGTAACGGTTACGGCGCGGTCATCAGCCCGAACCCCCTGGCGGTCGGCTTTGCCACTCTGCGGTACAGCCTGCCTGAGGCTGGCGCGGTGACCCTGCGCATCTATGATGTGACGGGCCGTACCGTGCTCGACAAGAGCATGCTCTTGTCTCGCAGCGGCAACGCAGGCCTGACCCTCGGAAGCCTGAGCGCAGGCGTGTATCTCGCGAAGTTCTCTACCGAGGGCTTCACGGCCACGCACAAGCTCGTGGTCCAACAATAAGTCCCATGGGTCCCATGTGACCCATTATGAGACAGGGGCGGCAAATGCCGCCCCTGCTCTTTGGTTCAGGCGGGCTCGAAGAAGACTTTGCCCCAGAAGTCGACCCGGCGGATGCGGCCCTGGCGGACAAGCCGGTCGAGCGTCGGGCCGAGCCGATTGGCCGGAACCCCGAGCGAGCGGATGATGTCCGCGCGCGTGACCGGCCGGCCTGAGACGAGCGCGACAATGGCCTCGTCCGGACTGCCCCGGAACCGACCTTGCCGGGCCTGAAGCGCAGACTCGGGGATTTCCGCGGCCGGCCCGAAGAGCATCTGTATCTGGACTAGGTCGTCATGGGATAAGGGCCTGGCGAAGGCCTCGGACGGCGGCCTAACTACGGTGTTCAGGTGTACCCGGTCAGGCCTGATGTCCGCGACGGCCCGGCGGAGTTTCATCAGGTGCTCGGGCGAGTCGTTCACGTCTTTCACGAGCATTATCTCAAGCCACATCCGGCCGCGATAGTAGCGCCGGAACCGTACAAGGCCCTCAATGATGTCTTGTACCTTGAGTCCCCGGTGGCACCGGTCGACCCGACAGAACGTGCGCTGGTCAGCCGCGTCGAGCGACGGCACTACGAGGTCAGCGGCATAGAGGTCGCGCCGCACCTCCGGGTCAGACATGAGCGTTGAGTTGGTGATGACCGCGACCGGTGTCGTATACTCCCGCTTCAGCGCGCGGATGAGCCTGCCCAGGTCTTTGTTGAGCGTGGGCTCGCCCTCGCCCGAGAAGGTCAGGAAGGAGATTGACGATGTACGATTGGCGAGTGACGATTGGCGGACAGCCGCGAGGATGTCTTTGACCGGGAAGAAGGACCGGCGTTCAAGGGTCTTTTTGGTGGTTCTGCCGCACTGACAGTAGATGCAGTCGAGCGTGCAGGTCTTGCGCGGGATGACGTCGAGCCCGAGCGACAGGCCGAGGCGGCGCGACGGCACCGGGCCGTACACGTATTGGCGAGTGACGAGTGGCGATTGCCGATTGACAATCGACAATCGACAATCGACAATCGACCGGGTCATTCGGACTTCCCGGCAAGCCCGGTCAGGTGGGTCTTCAGGTAATCAATCCCTTCTTCCTTGGTCGTAATCCTGCCCTCGACCTGGAGCTCCTCAAGTTCCTGGAGTATGACCTTGAACGACGGCCCGGGCTTCATTCCCAGGGCGATGAGGTCGTCGCCGGTGACAAGCCTCTTGACGCTGGCTTTGGCGTCTTCCTCCCGCTTCTGGGTGAACATGCGCGCGATGGTATCTTCGAGGTGCATGGTCCGGCCGGCCGTGGCCCAGCCGTCGGCCACGCAGAGAATCATCAGGCCCAGGGCCTCGGGCCCGAGGTCGCGAAAGTACCGGCGCACGGCGCGGTCGGTGAGGTCGTCGGACGTGGCCAGAAGATGGAGCCGCATGTGCTCGGCCACGAGCGTCTTGAGCATCGTCGTCTGGGCCCGGGAAAGGCGGAGCCGGTCGCGAGAGACGCGGCCCGCGACCCGTGAACCGAGGCTGTCGTGGCCGTAGAAGTGGGTCTCGCCGTCGGTGTTGATGAACCGCGTCTGCGGCTTGGCGATGTCGTGGACCAGGCCGGCGAGCTTCAGGAGCGCCCGGCGAAATGGCAGGCCCGGCTCATCCGGCGAATCCGCATCCCACCGGTCAAAGTAGCCCGTCCACTCGGGTTCGTACCTCCCGAAGAAGCCGGGCCGGGCAATGATGTCTTCTATCTTTTGGTAGGTCTTGAAGGTGTGCTCGCGCAGGGCCGGGTCGTCGAACACCGGCACGAGCTCGGGCAGGATTTCCTGGAGCCGGCCCAGGTCGGAAAGGCGCAACATGCAGGGGTATGAGCCGGGCTGCTCCATGATTCTCAGAAGCTCCGCGCCGATGCGTTCGGCCGCGGTCCGGGCAAGCGTCACCGCCCTTCCCTGCTCGTACACCGCCTCGTCCACGTCGAACCCCAGTTCAAGGCCCAGGCGCAGGCCGCGCAAGAGCCTGAGCGGGTCAGCGGAAAGCGAACGTTCCGACACCGGCCTGATTACGCGGGCCTTGATGTCGTCCCGGCCATGGACAACGTCGACGAGTTCGCCCAGGCGGTCGGGCAGAACCTCGACCGCGAGCGCGTTGACCGTGAAGTCCCGGCGCATGACGTCGTCCTCGATGGCCCGGTCCCCGAACCCGTTGAAGTCGAACACGGCCTGCCTGCGATAGACCACCCTTGCCTCGTCGTCCGGCTCGGACAGCACCACGAGCTTGCCGTGCACTTTGCGGGCAAACGCGGCCGCGAATTCAAGGCCCGAGCCGGATACCGCGAAGTCGAAGTCAGCCGGTTCCCGGCCCATAAGGATGTCGCGGATGGTCCCGCCCACAAGGAACAGGCGGCGCCCGGCCTTGACCGCAAGCAGCCTGTCGTAGGTCCGGCCCAGGCCGCGCAGCGTCTCCGCTATCTTGTCGTTCATGCGTGGCGTGAGGATAACAGCCGGGGCCGCCGGCGTCAATGAAGTGGCGCGCCGGGCGCGTGTCGCCGGGGCTTCATCAGTACCGGTGCAGCCCCCATTTCAGCAGGTTAATGCCCACGAACGTGAACGTCATCGCGGCAAAGCCGAGCCCGTAGAACAGCGCGGCGGTCCGGCGTCGAAATGGATAAACACCATCATTATGGCCCACGTCAGGAGCGCCCACGATTCCTTCGGGTCCCAGACCAGTAGGCGCCCCAGGAACCGTCCGCCCACTTGGCGCCGGTCAGGATGCCGGCCCCGAGCAAGAGCAGGCCGGCAAGCGCGAGCTTGAGCGGCACGGCCGGGTTGAAATCGAGAAGCCTGTCGAAGAGGTGCACGATGCTCTAGGCGAGACCGGCGGTGAAGCAGCCGTACCCGGCAAAGGCGACGAGGATGTGAAAGGCGAACCACCGGCTGTTCAGTATCGGGTTCAGGTTGCCGCCCGGACGGAACCCGACCGGCACGAGCGCGCCTAAGAGCATGATGACGCTCGCGCCGTCGGTAACGGCTTTGACCGAGTTCTGGCGGGTCACGAGGTACACGCCGAGACCGGCCACCTGCACCGACAGGGCGAACAGGGCCATTGACTCGAACCGCGAGGCAAAGGGCAGGAAACCGGTCCCAAGGGCCCGGGCCGCGACAAAGCCGACCTGCAACCCGATGCCGGCAAAAGAGGCCACAAGGCCCGGAAGCGTCGCGCCCGGCAGCGGGCTGCGCGCGCGCCTGAGCCCGGCCAGGTACAGCCTCACGACGCCGACCGCCGGGTCCGGCGCGGCCCAGGCGAAAGTGCACGAGTCCTGGTCGTAGCTCGACTGGTGGACTCCGTTCGGCTCTTCGCCGGTGCTGTAGGTTTCGGTCCGGTAGCCGGCACTGATGGTGCCCGCGGTCTGCACCCCGCTGCCGATGCGCACGGACGCGTTGAAATTGCTTATCGCGGACCCGCCCCGGTGAACGACGCTGACCAGGTAGTCCTGGCCCGGCGTGTAGCTCGCGGGAAGCCGACCGCGGTGATCGTGCCGCCCGACGAGCCGTGGCAGTACGCCGCGCAGGTGCCGGGCGCCCCTGAATAGCCGGTATAGCCGGGCAGGGCCGGGGCCGTTCCGGCGCACGATACCAGCGCCGCAATCGCGGCGGCATGGATTCGGTTCACGATCTACCTCCGTATGCCGCGACCATTGGGGCGCGGCGTTTGCTCTGCCATTGTCGCGCCTCGACAGGTCAGTATACGGGCACGGCCCGGCACGTCAAATCCGGGCCGCCCGCCCCCTCCTGCGAGGGCTGATACTGTCAATGGCCGGGCGCGGTGCCGGGCCGGACGCGCGCGTCCGGCCCGCGACCCAGCCGGTATAAGCGACGAGAGCCGCGCGCGGTCTCGGGCGGACGGTTGACATCCCTTTGATAAGAATCGACTTGATTTCACGGTAGGGCGGGGTAGCTTTGTCCCCTACATAAGATTAACGGCGGAGGCCTAGTGACATTTCAGGTATTCGCAAAAGAAGGTTGCGTGCTTTGCCAGAAGGCCCGGGACGTTCTGGAGCACGTCGGAGTGACGGCCGAAGTCCGGTACGTGGACGGCCCGCACGCGACCGTGGAGAATCTGGCTGATTTCGCCTGGTACGACTGGACCGACAAGCCACCGCTCGTCGTTGCGGTCGAATCCGGCAGGCTGCTCCAACGCTGGGACGGCCGCGACATCGAAGCGGCATGGACGCCCCGGCTGCGCGAGTGGCTGGCCGGCCAGGGATGGACCGGAACCGCGGCAGGAACCCAGGCCGGGCCGGCACCTGTCCAATAGCCATGGACAAAGACACGGACAAGAAAAAGGAAGACGGCAATTTCGACCCGGTCTGCGGCATGAGGGTGACGAAAGAGAACGCCGCCTGCAGCTACGATTATCAGGGCAAGACGTACTACTTCTGCGCCCCGAGCTGCCGCGACGAATTCGTCGCGAACCCGGGCCGGTATCGGGAACGCCCTTAGCCCGGAGTCATACGACTCAAGAGGCGGCGCTTCGGCGCCGCCTCGACTTTCCGCGCCCGCGGGGCTACCGGTTGAGGTAGTCGGAAAGGTGCGGAAGGGCTACGATGCCGGCCGTGAGCAGCACCACCCAGACGATGCCCGCGAGGAGCGCGAGCGCCAGGGAGATTATCAGCAATACGCCGCTGATGGTGAAATAGGTCTTAAGCTTGCCCGTGAACGCGGCGAGCGACGTTTCGTCGCCGCGCTCGACGTATTCCCGGGCCCTCGAACTGGACTGGACCAGAATGATGCCGAGCCAGATGGGCAGCCAGGCCCAGAGTATGCCGACGACCGAAAGCGCGTTGAGCGCGCCCGCGATTATGTTCATGACCCCGAGGAACTTCATCCAGCCTTTCATCCCCCGGACGTTGGCGCGGGCCGCGCCCTGAAGTACGTTGCTTGCTTCCATTAGGACTCCTTTTCTGCTGTTGGTTATAAGCTAGTCGGCTCGATGCGCGTGTCAAGGTCGGTTGACGGATGCTGCGTATTGGGCTACCATTTATAGGAGGCGGGTGCGATCCCCGTTGCACACGGACCTCGTTCTGACTGGTAGCGCGACAATCATTAGGAGGAGAAATGAATCGCTTCGCCTTAGCGGCTGTTCTCTTGTCTGCCGGGTACGGCCCCGCGCCGGCCCAGACTCCCGAGAACGCCTTCATCATCGTCATCGACGGCATGCGCGATGACGAGGGCTTCGGTGCCGAGTCCCTCTACCTGCGTCACACCTGGAATGACCTGCGGCCCCTGGGCACGGTCAACACCAGGTTCTGGAACCGCGGCTGGACCGCGACCACCGGCGGCCACACGACAATTCTCTCCGGCGTCCGCCAGATTCTGCGCAACAACGGCGGAGTCGAACAGGACGTACGTTCATTCGACCCGTTGGTGTACGAGTACTACCGCAAGGCCTTCGGCGCGCCCGAGTCGTCGTGCGGCGTCGTGGTCGGTAAGTGGGGCAACGTGGGTGCCATCGCGGATTTCGGCCTCGAGCCTTCCTACGGCGAGCCGCTCCAGGGGTTCCAGATTGGCGATCCGACCAACAGCTCGGACACCTTCTGCTCGCAACGCGTACACCGGACGCTGGACTCGCTCCATCCCCGGCTTATGCTCGTCAACCTCGGCGACGTTGACCACTACGGCCACCAGGACACGTGGTCCAAGTACACCGGCGCCATCCGCACCGCCGACTCCATCATCTACGAGTTCTACAAGCACATCCAGGCGATTCCGCCCTACACCGACACCTTCTACCGGAACAAGACCGTCCTCATCGTGACCAGCGACCACGGCCGCCACGACGACGCGCACGGTGGCTTTGCCGCTCACGGCGAATGGGACCACGGCTGCCGCCAGATCGGCTTCCTCGCCATCGGCCCGGGCATCGCCCAGAACCGAGTCGTCACTTGGGCGACCGGGGACCAGATTGACATCGTCCCGACGATCGCCGCGATGCTGGGCTTTCCCGCGCCTTTTGCCGAAGGCCGGGTGATGACCGAGCTCTTTGCCCCGGGCTATGCGCCCAAGCCGGTGCCGGGCGAACGCGAGCCGGTGACCGACGCGGTCAACCTGAGCGCGACCCAGGACTTCTCGCGCGACCCGGACATCTGCCGCGACCACAACGGCAATCTGTACTTGGTCTGGTCCGAGCGGTCCGGCGGCAACTGGGGCGTCCGCTTCCGCAAGTCGACCGACAACGGCACGAGCTGGTCTTCGGCGCAGGCGCTCTTCAACTTCCCGGCGGCGGAGAGCATGATGTGGTACGCCCGGGTCGCGGCCGACGACAGCCTGGCGGTCTCGGCGATGGGGTTTGGCAAGCACTTGAACCCGATTGACTCGCTGCCGCCGAGCCGGATGGACACGACGTTCATCTGGTATCCGTGGCTGGCTACGAGCACCGACGCCGGCGCGACTTGGAGCACGACGTCGCTCCTCGATTCGAGCATGGGCTCGTACTATGCGCCGGTCACGGTGAAGAACGGCCGCTACGGCGTGGCCTGGTGGGCCTGCGGCCAGTTCGCCTGGCAGACGCCGCGCAACGGCATCTTCTTCAACGGCCGGGTCCCGAACGGCGCCTGGCGCAGCACGCCGGCCGAGCCCTCGGGCAGGCAGAGCATCCACCTCGCGATGGCCGACGACGGCAATGTCTACCACATCGCGGCAACGGCGTTCGACGGCGAGGACTACGACCTCGTCTACCTGCGTTCGACCGATGCCGGCACCAGTTGGAATGCGACCTGGGTGGCGCGCGACACCGCCAGCGACCCATGGTACGACTATGACCCAGAACTAGTGGTCGATGATTCCGGCATGGTCCACCTGTTCTGGTCGCGTAAAGCGAACTCGGGCGGCGCGTGGCAGATAATGTGCGGCCGACGTAACCCGGCAACCGGCGTGTTTGACACCTTCCGGCTCACCAGCAGTACGGCCGGCGCCTGGCAGCCGCACGCCGCGGTCAAAGGCAATACAGTCGCCCTGGTCTGGCTCGACTACCGCGACGGCAACCCCGAGGTCTACTATAGCTACAGCCCGGACCGCGGCCTGTCGTGGTCGGCCCCGGAGCGGATTACGTACACCGAGGGCTTGACCCAGCACCCGCGCGTTGCGGCGACGAATCGCGGCTTCTACCTCGTCTGGCAGGACCTGCAGTCGGGCAACTGGGAAATCTACGGCCGGGAACTTGACGCCGGCTCCGGCCGCGATGTCGGCATCGTACGCATCGACGCACCACAGGACAGCATCGACTCCATCGCCGCGATTACGCCCCGGGCCACGTTCCGGAACGATGGCCCGATGACGGCGACGTTCAAGGCTCTCTTCACCATCAACGACCTGCTCGGCGCGACGGTCTACTTCGACAGCACGACGGTCGTCGACCTGGCGCCGTCCGCGGCCGCGGCCCAATCGTTTCCGGTCTGGCTCAGGCCTCACGCGCTCGGCAGCTACACGGCGCGCTGCTCGACGTACCTGGTCCAGGACTCGAACCCCTCAAACGACACTGCCTCCGGTGCATTCTCGATCATCCCGCCGCTGCCGGGCTGGCACGAACGTGCCTCCATGCCCGTCACGCCCTCGGGCAAATTCCTGAAAGACGGCGCCTGGCTGGCCTACGACCCGGGCTCGGGTTTGGTATATGGCGCCAAAGGCTACAAGACCGGCGACTTCTACTCCTACAGCCCGGACGGCGACACCTGGCACGAGCTCGCCACCGTCGCCCGCGGCACCGAGGCGAAGCCGCCCTATAAAGGCGCGGTCGGAGTGGCCGACGGACTGGGCGGCGTCTACGCCACCAAGGGCAACAATACCCAGGGGTTCTACCGCTACGACGTGTCCGGCAACACCTGGGGCCAGGTCGCCGACGTGCCGCTGGGTACGACTCGAAAGAAAGTCAAAGGCGGGACCGACGCGGTCTACGTCGAGAAGAGCCCGGCTCAGCGTTACGTATACTTGCTCAAGGGCTATAAGAACGAGTTCTGGCGCTACAACACGACGACCGACTCCTGGCAGTCGCTGCCCGACGCGCCCTACGGCACCAACCCGAAGTACAACAACGGCTCGTTCCTCGCATACGACGGCGACCACACCATCTACTGCCACAAGTCCAAGTACCACGAGCTTTGGAGCTACGACACCGACCGGGACACCTGGAACCCTGCTCCGCTCAAACCGATGCCGCTGGTCGGTCGCAGCGGCAGAATGCGGAAGTCTAAGGACGGCGGCTGCGCCACCTGGCTGGGCGACGGGTTCTATGCCTTCAAGGGCGCCAACACCCAGGAGTTCTGGAAGTACTACCCGGCCGGGGACTCGTGGCTCGAGCTGGACACGATACCTTCGGTCGGCAGCTCGCACAAGAGGAAGCGGGTCAAGAACGGCGCGGACATGGTGGGCTACGCGGACGGCGTTATCCTGGCACTCAAGGGCAACCGGTGCAATGAACTCTGGCGGTACGTAGTGCCGGCCCGCTCGGCGCCGCTTGACGCCGACCGGCCGGAGCGCAGCGGCATTCAGGCGCAATCGGCAACCGGCAATGGGAACCCGGAGTTGACTCTCGTCCCCAACCCGCTCGCCTCGGGCTTCGTCCGCCTCAAGTGCGCGCTGCCCGGAGCCGCGGTTCTGCGGCTGACAATCAGCGACGCAGCGGGCCGCGTCGTCCTGCATCGGACGCTCGGCGCGACCGGCACCGTCCTCGACGTCCGGGACCTGGCCCCCGGCGTGTACCTGGCGAGAATCGAGTCGAGCCGCTACAGCGCGACGAAGAAGCTGGTCGTCAGGTAAGAACCGGGGCTGCTGGCAGTCCGGTCTGCCACGCATCCGCCCGGCTGGCCCTGCTAAACCCGGGCGGTTCACTACTTGACAGAGGCAAAACGGCGGCCAGAATGAAGCAGCTACAGGCGGGAAGCCTGGCTAAGAGGTCGATGGTAAGCTAATCGCCCCGAGCGGGCGGAAAGGACTAGCACATGCCTAGAGGTGCAGCGCTGATGAGCCGTCCCGTGAAACTCACGGACGACATGATGGCGGTGTTCGGCCCGGGCAAGTCCGTCAAGGTGTCCGACTTGAACAAGAAGCTGTGGGCCCACATCAAGAAGAACAAGCTGATGACCGGCGAAGGCCCGCTGATGAAGCGGTCAATCACCGTGTCGCCCCAGCTCAAGCCGATCTTCGGCGAGAAGAGAGCCGTGAAGACCGGCGAGATGAATAAGCTGCTTTGGGCTTACATCAAGAAGAACAAGCTGTTCTGAACTGAACTTTGACCGATGCCCGCCGGACTGCTGACGGGCGCCGGGCGGACAAGAACCCTCAGGTTCGAGCGGCCGGGTTCCAGCCGCTCGGGGCCGAGGGTTCAGCCGTATGTGCCGCGGCGAGCCGGTTTTCACGTAGCTCGCAACGCGCGCGTCTTGTCCGGGACCTCATCCCGCCATTTGACCGGCCCGGCAGCCGGGCTATAATAGCAATCCTGCTCACAATTTGTTTAAGGAGAATATCATATGGCACATAAGAAAAGCGGCGGCGCCGGCAAGAACGGACGCAACAGCCCGGGCCAACGGCTGGGTGTAAAGGCCTTCGGCTCCGAGAGAGTCTCGGCCGGCAGCGTCCTCGTGCGTCAGCGCGGCACGCGGATTCTGCCCGGCGCGAACGTGGGCTGGGCCAAGGACGACACGCTCTTCGCCATGGTCGACGGCGTGGTGAAGTACCAGCAGGTATCGAAGGACAAGAAGCGCGTATCGGTGGTGCCGGCCTGACATGAAGATCAAGTGGCTGGGCCATTCTGCCTTCCTGCTGACCGTGTCCGACGGGACGCGCATCGTTACCGACCCGTACAAGCCCGGCTGCTTCGGCGGCGCGCTGGCCTACGGGCCGATCCGCGAGAAGGCCGACTTTGTCACGGTCAGCCACGACCATCTCGACCATGACTGCGTTGATGAACTGCCCGGCTCACCCGAGGCCATCCGGACGGCTACGAGCCGCAGCGCGGGTGCGGCCAAGGTTGCCGGCTATGACACGTTCCACGACTCAAGCCAGGGAAGCGAGCGCGGCAGGAACATCGTCTTCGTGTTCGAGGATGCCGGGCTGCGCCTCGCTCACGCCGGCGACCTCGGTCACATCCCGACCGAGCAAGCCGGGAAGATCGGCAAGGTCGATGTCCTCCTCGTCCCGGTCGGTGGCTACTTCACCATCGATGCTACAGCGGCGCGCAAGACCGCGGAGTTGCTCGGCGCTCGCGTCGTCATCCCGATGCACTTCAAGACCGGAAAGACGACGATGCCCATCACCGGCGTCGAGGAGTTCATCCGGGAGCAGAAGAACGTGAAGCGCGCCGGCGCAACCGAAGTCGAGATAACCCGAGACCGGCTGCCTGCGTCCCCGGAAATCTGGGTATTGGAACACGCTCTCTAAGGAGGATGCGTGAAGAGCGAGAGATTGAAGTCGAAAGCCAGACTGCACAAGTCAAAAGCCCGGCCAAAGAAGGCCGGAGCCCGGAGGCCGAAGCCCAGGCCGGCGGCCGCCCGCGGGCTGCGCGACATTCCGTTCGAGAAGGTCCGCGATACCGTCGCGAAGCTCTGCATCGACGCCAACTGCCTCCTGGGCGCTGACGTGGTCAGGGCGTTCACAAAGGGCCTCGATATCGAGGAGTCTCCGACGGGCAGGGACGTTCTCAAACAACTGCTCCAGAACGAGCAGATTGCCCGCCAGGAGATGATGCCCATCTGCCAGGACACCGGCTGGGCCGTGGTCTGGGTGGAGATGGGGTCAGGGGCGAGGATTCAGGGCGGCGAGCTGTACGATGCGATTCAGCAGGGTGTGGCCAAGGGCTATACCGAGGGCTACCTGCGCAAGTCCATCGTCGAGGACCCGCTGCGCCGGAAGAATACTGGCAACAACACTCCCGCCATCATCTACGCCGACATCGTGCCCGGCAGCAGGCTGAAGATAATCGTCCAGCCCAAGGGCGGCGGTTCGGAGAACATGAGCGAAGTCAAGATGCTCTCCGCCGCGGACGGGGCCGAGGGGATCAAGCGGTTCGTGGTCGACCGGGTCGCGCGGTCCAAAGCCAACCCCTGTCCGCCGGTCGTTGTCGGCGTGGGCATCGGGGGCACGTTCGAGAAGTGCGCCATGCTTGCCAAGCGCGCGCTGCTGCGTGAAATCGGCTCCACCCACAAGGACCCGTTCTACGCCCAAATGGAAAAGGAGCTGCTCGAACGCATCAACAAGCTCGGCATCGGGCCGCAGGGACTGGGCGGCCGGGTCACGGCGCTCGCCGTGTTCATCGAAGCGTTCCCGTGCCACATCGCGACGATGCCCTGCGCCGTGAACATCAACTGCCACGCGGCGCGGCACCTGTCCGCAACCCTGTAGGAGGGCGTCATGGTGAAGAAGATTACTGCGCCCCTGACCGCGGAGACGGTGAAGGACCTGCGTGCCGGCGACTCGGTGCTCATTTCCGGCATCATCTACTCGGGACGGGACCTTGCGCACAAGAAGCTTACGGAAGCGATCAAGGCGGGCGCGACACTGCCATTCGACCTCGCCGGCGCGGTCATCTATTACGTCGGCCCGTCGCCCGCCAAGCCGGACCATGTCATCGGCTCGGCCGGGCCGACCACCTCCTATCGCATGGATGCGTACTCACCGCTTTTGATGGAGCACGGCATACGCGGCATGATCGGCAAGGGCAACCGGACCCAGCCGGTGCTTGAGGCGATGAAGCAGTACGGCGCGGTGTACTTCGCCGCGGTGGGCGGTGCCGCAGCGTTGATTGCCAGGTCCATCAAGGCGGCGAAGGTCATCGCCTACGAGGACCTCGGGCCCGAGGCCGTGCGCGAAATGAAGGTCGAAGACTTCCCGGCCATCGTCATCAACGACATGTACGGCGGCGACCTGTACGAACAGGGCGTGGCGCAGTACAAGAGGGACTAGGCCATGCCCGGACGTAAGAAGCAGGCGGCAAGAGGCAAGGCGCCGAGGCCCGAAACGGCGGAGCCGAAGCCCGACCCGAGCCGGTTGACCGCGAGCGGCGAGCAGCCGCCGTCGCACGACCTCATTACCATCTATGTGATGGGCGAGGCGTACCGGGTGCCGAAGGAACTGACCATCATGAAGGCGATGGAGTACGCCGGCTTCCGGTTCATCCGGGGTTGCGGCTGCCGCGGCGGGTTCTGCGGCGCCTGCGGCACGGTCTATCGCACGCGCGATTCCTACAAGCTCAAGGTCGGACTCGCCTGCCAGACCGTCGTCGAGGACGGCATGTACCTGACCCAGATTCCCTTCTACCCGGCCAACAAGGCGCAGTACGACATCGAACAACTGCCCGCGAATACCCAGGTCCTGGTGCGCCTCTACCCGGAGATCATGCGCTGCATCGCCTGCAACTCCTGCACGAGAATCTGCCCGCAGGACATCGACGTGATGGGCTACATCAACGCCGCCATCCGGGGCGACATCGAGAAGGTCGCTGACATGTCCTTCGACTGCATCATGTGCGGCCTGTGCGCGAGCCGCTGCCCCGCGGAAATCGTTCACTACCATGTCGCCCTGCTGGCTCGGCGGCTGTACGGCGCCAAGGTGGCGAAGCCGGCGCCGCATCTGGCCGAGCGCATGAAGGAAATCGCGGCGGGCAAGTTCGAACCGGGCCTGGACAAGCTATGCTCCCTGAGCGAAAAGGAGCTTTCCGAGCTGTTCTACGACCCCAAGACCAGGGATGTGGAGCCATGAGGAGGCAGACAAGTCAAATTGCAGAATGCAGACTGCAGAGTGCGGAATGTCCCGACTCCGCAGTTTTGACTTTCGCCTTCTGCATTCTGACTTCTGACTTGCCCGACGCAGGGAGGGCTGATGTATCCTGAGAATATGCAGGAATCCATCAAGCGGCTCAACGCCACTCGCGCGGCCAGAATCAAGCAGGAGAAGATTCCGCTGTTCGGAGCGGACGCGAAAAAAGAACTGCTCAAGGGCTTTCACCCGGACTACATCGAGTCGTCGATGCGGGCCCTGTCGGTCGGCCCGAACAAAGGCGACCGCACGCCGCTGGAGTTGGCCGACGTGCTTGAGGCCTGGCCGATTGTTGACGCGGGGCGGTTCGACCCCGGGCATCCGAAGTTTGACGTTGACGTGCTTATCATCGGCGCCGGCGGCGCGGGCGTGTCTGCCGCTTTGACGGCGGCGGCCCGCGGGGCCAGGGTGCTCACCGTTACGAAGCTTCGCATCGGGGACGCCAACACGATGATGGCCCAGGGGGGTATCCAGGCCGCGGACAAACCTAGCGACTCGCCCGAGCGCCACTACCTGGATGTCCTGGGCGGCGGCCACTTCAAGAATGTCCCCGAGCTGGCCCGCGCACTCGTCTCCGACGCGCCCGGCGTCATCGCCTGGCTCGAAGAGATGGGCACGATGTTCGACAAGGAGCCGGACGGTACGATGATTACGATTCACGGCGGCGGCACGTCGCGCAAGCGGATGCACGCGGCCCGCGACTATACCGGCGCTGAAATCATGCGCACCCTGCGCGACGAATTCCGCAACAAGAACCTCGAGCTGCTTGAGTATTGCGCCGCGGTCGAACTCCTGACCGACGGCACCGGCGCGTGCACCGGCGCCGCGTTCGTGAACCTCGAAACCCAGGAGCACTTCGTGGTCCGGGCGAAAACGACGATAGTCGCCACCGGCGGCTGCGGCCGGCTCCACATCCAGGGTTTCCCCTGCACCAACCACTACGGCGCGACCGCGGACGGCCTCGCGCTGGCGTATCGAGCCGGAGCAAGGCTCGTCTTCATTGACACGATCCAGTACCACCCCACCGGCGCGGTCTACCCCGAGCAGATTCTCGGCCTGCTCATCACCGAAAAAGTCCGCGGCGTTGGCGCGCACCTCGTCAACGCCGAAGGCAACCGTTTCATCTACGAACTGGAGAGCCGCGACGTCACCGCCTCGGCCATCATCCGCGAGTGCAAAGGCAGGAATCTCGGTATCGTCACCCCGACCGGCCGCCTCGGCGTCTGGCTCGACACGCCGCTCATCGAAGTGCTCAAAGGCGAAGGCGCGGTGAAGAAAAACCTGCCCGCGATGTACCACCAGTTCGAACGGTTCGGCATCTACATGGACAAGGAGCCGATTCTCACCTATCCCACCCAGCACTATCAGAACGGCGGCGTCCTGATTGACGCCACGGGCCATACCGGCGTGAAAAACCTCTACGCTGCCGGCGAGGTTGCCGGCGGCATCCACGGTCGGAATCGGCTGATGGGCAACTCGCTGCTGGACATCCTCGTCTTCGGCCGCCGGGCCGGCGCGGCCGCAGCCGAGGCGGCAGGGCTGATGAAAGAACCGGACGGCGGGTTCAAGCACCTGGCCGCGTTCCAAGCCGAACTTAAGTCAGCCAGAGTTCCGCAGGACCGGAAGTCCCCGATTCTCCTGCCCGACTACCGCAGGCCGGAACTCAAGACGCCCTTCGCCTTCGCAAGCTGAAACGCGGCGGGCAGAACAATGAGCGGGGCTTCGACCTAGAGCCCCGCCTTCTTATTCCCCTCCGCAGCTTGACTGCCGACGCTAATCCTCTAGAAGTCCGGCCGAAAAGTCTTGACAAGCGTCCGGTTCTATGTTAGTCTTGGGTCATCGCTGAGCAGTTGGCAGACAGCCCGAAGCTTTCCGAGAGGAGGCGTCTTGGTCGGACACGTTGATC
>Ga0315282_10008888_pt1 | contig 16131 bp, 17 predicted proteins | sample YL17G07_20_MG_FD_203693 | JGI IMG/M metagenome (GOLD analysis project Ga0315282, IMG submission 203693) | Sediment microbial communities from Yellowstone Lake, YNP, Wyoming, USA - YL17G07_20 | ecosystem: Environmental > Aquatic > Freshwater > Lake > Sediment | place: USA: Wyoming | collected...
TTCGACGATAAGAGAATGAAGAGGACTGACAAAACAAAGAGACCGGGTTCGCTACATCCTGAATTGCGTAAGGTGCTTGGGATTCCAAAAAACACGCCAGCATCCGAGGTCCTGAGGAAATGGCGAGGTGCCGCTCAGAGGGTATGCAAACCGTGCTGGGAGCTCAAGTACTGTCCGTATGGACCTTTCGTTGAAGAATCACCACTATTGCCGGACATTCCGAGAGAGCACATTCCCAAGGAAATCCTAGAAACTGAATGCTCTGTGTTTGGCCATATTTGTCCGGTCCTTTTCGTGGCAGAGGGATTCACTGAAACTAAGCAAGTCCGCCGCCGCGGACGGTACATTTCCTTCAAGACAAAGATTAGAGTTGTGAGACGGGATAACTACACATGTCAAGGGTGTGGTAAACACCTGCTGGACGACGAAGTGGAGTTTGACCATATCATTCCACAGTCAAAGGGCGGCAGTTCGGAGGAGCACAACATCCGCCTTACCTGTTTTGAGTGTAATCGAGACAAGTCAGACAAGTATGAGCGATAAGTTTGAAGTTACGGCATAGAAGAAAACGCAGGATACAACACTTGCATTTCTTAAATGGTGACGGCATGGTCGTAAAAGAGATTCGGTGTCAGGTCTTGACGTGAGACATTAAGTCATGGTAGAGATTCTGTATCATGTCCCGGCCATTGAGAATTGAAATCGAAGGCGCTTTTTACCATATCACTGCGAGGGGGAACGAGAAGCGGCCGATTTTTCTGCTGGAAAGAGACTTCGGCCGTTTTCTTGACTCTCTTGAGCGGATTTACGAACGTTACGGGGTCCTGATTCATTCTTATGTTCTAATGACCAACCATTATCATCTGCTTCTCGAAACCCCTCGGGGAAAGCTGTCTGCTGCCCTGCACGATTTGAATACTGCTTATACAAATTATTTCAACCGGAGACACGATCGGGTTGGGCATCTCTTCCAAGGCCGTTATCGAGGCATTCTTGTGGAGAAAGACAGCTATCTGCTGGAGCTGTCCCGCTATATTCATCTGAATCCCGTAAGAGCGAAGATGGTGAGGCGGCCAGAGGCTTATCGGTGGAGCAGTTACTCGAGCTATCTATCTCCGAGAGATTCACCGAAGTGGCTCCGGAGGGAGGACATTCTGGGACAGATCGGAAACAACCTGGCGAAAGGGCGGCGGAAGTACCGTCAGTTTGTGGAGGAAGGTCTAAGGAGAGAGATCAAGGATCCTCTCAAAGAGGTGATTGGAGGGATTGCCCTGGGAGGAGAGAAATTCTTGGAAGAATTGAAGATACGATTGGAAGAGCCGATGCGAGGAAGCGAGGTTCCTGCTCTCAGAGAGATTCATCGTGGGACAGACGTTCAAATGATTGTGGAGAAGGTTGCGTCATTTTATGGAGTATCATACGAGAAGATTACCCAGAGAGAGCGTCCTTCCCATCGAGCAACTCAGGTTGCCTTGTATCTGGCGAGGAAGAAGACGGGGTTTTCATTGAACGAGATAGCGGGCTTCTTTGGAGGGAGGCACTATACGGCGGTGAGCGCAGCCTTTAGGAGAATTGAGGCGAGGCGGCAGCAGGATCCACGATTAGAGCAAGAATTGAATAAAATTGAGCGGAAAGTCTCATAGGTAGGAATCTCGTCGATGAGAATGTCTCATGTCAAGACCTGACACCGATTAACTTTTTGTGGAAGCTGAAATTCTGATGCTACGTTAGGCCAATGAGTGAACCCGAAAGCATAGAAGAATATATCCAATCTCTCCGTCCACTGCCGGTCGGTCACCTTGAGTGGATGGCCGCTCATGTCGATAAGGAAAGATTTCCTGAACGATACAAGGCCATTATGGATGTAATCTCAGAAAAAAAGCTTCAGGCATATACATTAGGCGAACTTCTGGATGCAAGCCACAATATTGACCGAGAGAAGTATCCGGAAAGAGCGCAAAGGCTTGATGACGAAATTGCCCGACGACTCGGCCCGCAAATGCCGGAGCAGCCACCGGAACTGGCGCTCGAGTTCCGGGGGAAAGCGCGCGAGTATTTTCGGATCTGGATCGTGAATCTGTGTCTCACCCTTCTTACCTTGGGCATCTTTTCGGCCTGGTCTAAGGTGCGCAAGAAACGCTACCTGTACTCCCACACCACGTTAGGGGGCACGCCCTTTCAGTACTTAGGTAAGCCGATTCCGATCCTCAAGGGCCGGGTGATTGCAGCGATAGGATTCCTGATCTACTACGCATCAAGCCATTTCCTCATTTCTTTGCTGCCATACATTTTTGCGGCGGGATTAATCGTCGCGCCGTGGGTGTTAGTCCGATCGGCGGCGTTCAACGCCCGTTATTCGGCTTTCCGGAACATGACGTTTCATTTCGATGGCGGCTACCTGGACGTCCTGAAAGCATTCTGGGCTTGGGGCATTATTCTTGCCGCCGTCATCGTGATGATGTTTATCTTGCCGGAGAAGCGTGCTTTTATAGGCATTCCACTCGCCGTTTTTGGGCTCTCGTATCCCTGGTGGATAAGGCGACTCAAGAAATTTATTATTGAGCGCACCTCCTTCGGCGGCAAGAGGGGGACCTTTTCAGCTACCAGCGGACAATTCTTCAAGATCTATTTTATCTCGGGCCTGATTGTGATCGCAGTAGCTATCCCATCGGGCATACTCATGGCAACGCTGTTAACCCCCACAAAGAAATCTTTGCTTCTGACTTACCTTGCTGCTGCCCCAATCTACATCGGTTATGTGGTGGCATTCGCATACGTTCAGTCGCGAAGCGGCAACCTTGTCTGGAACCATACGCACCTGGGGCCGCTTCGCTTTTGCTCTACCTTACGGTGCAGGGATTTACTGAAACTGTATATGACCAACGCGCTCGGGATCATCGCCTCATTAGGATTGTTGATCCCATGGGCGGTTATGCGGACCGTGAAATACCGGGCGGACAACATGCGAGTGCTGCAGGAAGGGGAACTCAGCGAATTCCAGGGTAGCGACAGGAACGGTGTTACAGCGGTCGGCGCTGAAGCAATAGACTTTTTTGACGTGGATCTTTCACTATGATCACCATTGAGGGTCATTACTTCGACGGTCGGCAGCCGATCGGCGTGCCGGCGAGGATGGATTTCGAGGACCGGGAAACGATGCTAACTGCCGGGCCTGTTTCCGACCGATGCGCAACCCGTCAGCTGAAAGTATCTCCGCGCATTGGCTCGGCCGACCGTTTCATCACGTTCCCCAACGGTGCGCAATTTTCGTGCGCTGATCATTCTTTTTTGAACTCGCTCCCCCAAGAAAGCCCGTCCGAAGGCCCGGTGGCCTGGCTGGAGGAGCGTTGGGGCATGGCGCTGGCCTGTGTGGCGATTATTGTCTGCACATTGCTGGCGGGCTACTTCTTCGGTTTACCGTTTGCCGCAGAGCGAATTGCTAACCGGATTCCGATGGAGACGGAGCAGTCCCTAGGCAGGCAGGCCCTGACCTGGTTGGATGAAAATGGATGGTTCATGCCGACACACCTCGATGTTGACAGACAGAAACCAATAATGGATGGTTTCGACAGGCTTCGCAGTGACTTGCCATTAAGGGGTTACTACCACCTTGAGTTTCGCTCAGGCGCGAAGACTTTCGGCCCGAATGCCCTGGCTCTTCCAGGGGGCATCATTGTCATCACTGAAGAGATGGTGAGAGCTGCAGAAACTACAGAAGAAGTGCTGGCGGTGCTGGCCCATGAGGCCGGACATGTTGAACTTCGCCACACCATGAGGAGCGTACTCCAGAACTCTGTTGTCGCGGTTGCAGCCGCCGCGGTGACCTCCGACGCTGCATCGCTGAGCGTTGCGATTGCCGGTCTTCCGGCGTTATTGGCCCAGAGGAAATACTCTCGCAAGTTCGAAACCGCGGCGGATGACTATGCTTTCAGGCTGCTCAAGCAAAAAGGATGCTCTCCGGCGGCCTTTGCTTCGATCATGGAAAGACTTGCAAAGAAAGACGAAAGTGAGATGGGCCCCTTTGCCTATGTTTCCACGCACCCGGTTACCACGGAGCGGGTGCGGCGTGCCCGCTCTGCGGCAGCAGAGTAATTAGCAAAAGAACAGCGGTGTGCCTTAGCGTCAAGCAAAGAACGGGAACAATAGGAACATAAAGAGATGTACATTCGTGAAGCCACTCCTAACGACAACGAGGCCCTCCAGAATTTACAGGCTCAATGTCCCATGGGCGCCAGCCTCATCGTCTCCCAGGTCAACACCCCCGATTTTTTTGCAAGGGCTAAGGCGTACGAGAGGCACAACGTTTACGTTGCATGCGATCATAGCCAGATCGTAGGGTCTGCTGCCTCTGCGATACGTGAGGCCATTATCAATGGGGGCTTGAAACGAATCGGGTATGAATTTCAGTATTTCACATCGCCTGACTACCGCAGAAAGGGAGTTGGGGCGATGCTTCACCGACATATTGAAGATTATTTCAACAAGGAAGGGGTAGCTCTATCTTTTCTTGTGATCATGGAGGGCAACAAGCCTTCAATTCGATTGTTTGAAAGCCAGGGTTTCAAGCTCTATCGAACCCTTGTGATGCCGACAGTGTTCTCATACAAAGCTATAGAAATGCCCTCCGTCGGGCAAATTAGACCAATCAATCCTAAAGATATGGCTACCATAGCTGAGCTATTGAATGAAACATGGAAAGGGTATGATTTTTACGAGCCATACATGGCTGAATCGTTAGCCCGACTTATTGACCGGACCCCGGCTTTTACATTCGACGACTTCATCGTCCTCGAAGACCGTAGAGAGATCCTAGCCTGCTTGGGCGCTTGGGATTGGAGCCAGATTACCAAGCTGACTGTGAAAGCGCTTAGTTTAAGGCTGAGAATGATTACATTAATAATAGATCTCGCCAGGCTCTTTCGTCCAATGCCTCGATCTGTTAAGCCTGGAACCACATTGAAACAATGGTGCTTAACCTTGATTGGGTTTAAGGCCCCAGAACATCTTGCGACATTACTCAGATATATGAACAATTTGGCAATGAAGAGAGGAATTGATCAAATATTTTGCGTTTGTGAACAGGATCATGAGATCTTAAATGCTTTAAAGGGATTGTTTCATGTCAATGTCGGAGTGCATTTATATGTCAAATCCTTCGGGGGAGAATTGGATGCGAAAAACCGGGTTTTTCTGAATGGAATTGACTTATAGCAACCGTACACCCGTAATTGGAAATGAGAATTTAGAATATTGTGCTCAACAAAACATTCCAGCGCCTGCCTGCGGGTAGGCAGGGATGACTTGCAGCCATCGCTGATTTGAGCCATTCGAAGAAAGGAGAAACAATGAAGGCAAGCCTAGTAGCCGCTGTTCTGGCAATTGTGACCGTGTGCCCTGTCTGGGCGCAGCAAACGAACATGTATGATAACCGCCCGAAGATCACAGTGAATGGAGAGGCGGTGGTTAACGTGAAACCGGACAAGATCGTTGTCACCTTTGGAATAGAGACGTGGGACAAAGACATCATGGTCGCAAAACAGAAGAACAACGACATCTTGCAAAACGCTGTAGGAGCGATCAAGGAGTCGGGAGTTCCGGAAAAGGAAATCCAGACAGATCACCTCTCTATTGAGCCCAGGTATAAGAACGACTACCGCAAAGAGGACTTCATCGGCTAATTTGTGCGGAACACGTTTGTCGTGACGTTGGCTGAGACGGGTAAGGTAGAAGGACTGGTTACAAAAGTTCTACAGGCGGGGGTGAACTACATCCACGGAATTGATTTCCAGTCAATCGAGTTCAAGAAGTATCGCGAGCAAGCGCGGGAACTCGCGCTCAAAGCAGCAAAGGAAAAGGCAGAGAAGATGGCGGCTGTTTTAAATCAATCCGTCGGTGCACCCATTCAAATCAACGAGAACTACAGCGGATCGCCTTGGTGGTACTATTCGAGTTGGTCCGGGTGGGGATATGGCCGCAGTCACGGCATGTCGCAAAATGTGATCCAAAATGTTCAAGGTGGTGGGTCTGGTGAGATATCTGAAACGATCGCTCTGGGAAAAATCTCGATACGGGCAAACGTCGGCGTCACCTTTGAGTTGAAGAAATAAACGTCGAACAACCAAGTTGAAGCAGGAGGGCCGAGAGATGATTACGGACGAGGATCTCGGCAAGGAGCTGTTAAGGCTGAAAGTAATTTGGTTTGGGATGTTGGGGTCGCTGGCCATCTATTTGCTCATAGGGCCTCAGATCGCAACAAATCTGCAAGTCTCGATGAACGAGAGTACATTTGCCGTCCTCAAAGCGGCTCTTTACATATTCGCATTTGTTATCCTAATTATCACCAGGTACATCAGGAAGCTTATCTTGTCCGCTAAAGGCCAACATAGGCAGGCGACTCAGAGCTTCCAGCACCCGACACTTCAAAAGTACACAACTGCAATGATCGTCGCATGGGCTTTGTCAGAAAGTATCGGGATTTTTGGCCTTATTCTCTTTTTCCTGGGAAAGAACCGCACGGACCTGTATCTGCTAATACTGATTTCTGCCATTGCCATGTTGATGTACCGTCCAAGGAAAGATGAGGTAATTAGCCTATCCCAGAAGGGTTGGGAGGCGTCAAACACTGGCGGAGAAGCAGTATAATTTTAACGAGGATGACAACCGCTGCTGATTTCTGCATTGCGCTTTTGACTTGATCGTTACGGCTCAATTATATAGTGAAGATAAAATAGCCGCACTTGCATGAAGAGAACCGAATTCCTCAAATACCCTCGGCACGAGATGGCAGAAATTTTGTTGACAAGCCAACCGAAATGTCTTACATTGTGAGACATGAAAACAAGCACACTTACCATCAGACTTGACAGAGATCTCGACGACCTATTGACTAAGGCGAGTCGCCGGTCAGGGAGAAACCGAAGCGAGATTGCCCGAGAGGCTTTACGCCGCCAGCTTCGTATCAGCCAATTTGAAGCACTCCGGCAGCGAATGATGCCGTTTGCTGAAGCCCGGGGTTACCTGACCGACGAAGACGTATTCGCTGAGGTGTCATGAAGGTCTTCCTTGATACGAATGTCCTTGCCAGTGCGGCAGCGACCCGCGGACTTTGTGCGGATGTCCTGCGTCAGGTTTTTGCCTCCCATCAGCTTTTCATATCAGAGAGAGTGCTAAACGAACTCAAAAGCGTTTTGAGGCTTAAGCTCGGCGTGGCCCAGGATCTGATTGATGACTTCGTCTGGCTTTTACAGCAGGATACCGTCTTAGCACAACCTGCCGAGCTTCCGAGGGTTAAACTTCAAGACAAGGATGATCTACTTATCCTAGGAGCAGCAGTCGGGTCTGGGGCAGAAGTCTTCGTAACGGGTGACAAAGAGCTTCTCGCCTTAGGCCATATCGAGCATCTTGAGATTCTCTCCCCCCGGCAGTTCTGGGAAAAAGTGAAAGCCCAACAACGGCGTCGAGTTGGACGCGGTAAAGCGCGTCGCTCACGCTGAGCGCTCCGTGGCGCGGCGCACGTCGGGAATGCGAAGTGGGCCTGAACAGCTCTGATGACAATCGCCAAAACAAAAGACGATTTCTTTTGGTCTTATTTAGATCGATTGGTTTTGGAATTGAACTTTTTTCTCATCTTCGAAGAAACTTCTTTGGTGAGTTTTAAGGCTTTTTCTGCTAAATGCTCTGAGACGGTGGAGAGGCCGCAGCTTTGAGAAAGAAGCGAGTTCTTGGTCAGGACTTCTTCCGGGATTCCCTCTTTGACCAAGAATCCTATCTTTTCTTCCAGACTTTTGAGCAAGCTTGGAGTTGTTTCTTGTTCTAAAAACTCTTCCTCCGCGGGGACGATTCCCCACGCTAATATGCCGCCGTTTAGGAGAAATCCTTTTAGCTCAGAAGCGTAAGCGAGCATGTTGGGGAAAAATCTATAGGCGTCGAAGTGGATCACCTTGATCCCGGTTTCCATAATCACTGACCAGTCCGTAGCCCCACAGATATGGATTCCCGATAGACCCTGAAGTGCGGAAATGGCCCGGTTGAGGCATTCGACGATCTCTTCCTTTCCCAGGTTCATGCTGATCGACCCATACCCAGTCAGAAGAGGCTCGTCAAAAAAGATAAGTGTTTCAGCCGCGGGGGCAGCCTCCTTCAGCTTCTTTTCCTGCCATCTTGCCTTTGAGGCGGTAATCTTCAAAAACATCTCCTTCAGGTTTGGGTCATAAAGGATGGGTATCTTTTTTTCATCCGACACACCCAAACCGAAAGTGATGGGGCCCGTGATCTGTCCCTTTACCAGTAAGGGTTTTCTGGTTTTTAGGAGCTCCAAAAAAGCATAGAAACCGGAGGCATATTCTTTTCCGATTGTAAAATCGTCGAGATGGCCTTCAGAAGAGGCCTCGTAGAATTTTTCCCATTCGGAGGCCGGGTTAAAAGGAGAATGGAAATAGACCTTTTCTCCGTCCACAACTATCCCCGGCATGCTTTCAGTAAACTGTGCGAGCATTCCTTCCCGAAAGTCCCTGGAAGGAAGTTGAGGCCAGCAAGGAGAATCGGGAAAATAATTCAATACGACCTCACTCGCCTTAAGAGGGTCTTTATAAGGCAGGCTGCCGATTCCGATGGGCAAGAAGGGTTTAAGCGTCATTTTAGTCCGTATCTCTTCTTCAATATCTGTGAGAGCTCCGGCAGAAAGGAGAAAGCCTTCTCTACAATCTTCTCCTCAATATTATTGGTTTTGGATCTCTCCGCCCCTTCAATGGTGAGCTCGACCAGGCAGCATCTGGCCGGTGCGATCAATGCCTGCTCGGCAATCTGGTCCAGCGAGAGATCGGTGTTCTCGGAAACGACCTCCCAATAACTGGAGAGGAGGGATGCTAACTTTTCAGGGGTTTGGGCCTCCAGGGTTTTGAACTCGGTTGGAACGATACCCCACGAGATGACCCCTCCTTTCTTAATGAACTCCGCAACACTTAATGTGTATTCCTTGGGCATAAAACCAATCTGGAAGGCATCGAAGGAAAGAATCTCCACTCCCAATTCCAACAGATAGGGAAGGTTGACTTCGGCGCAAAGATGCATTCCTTTCGGTCCTTCTATTCCTTGAACGAATTGATAGTAGTCCTCTTTGGCCTGCTGATCATTATATCCTGAAAGACCGCTGAAGACATATCCTAACCCTGGCTCATCCACCCAGACAAAGGCATTTTGATTTTTGGCCTTCAGTTCCTGATACTGGAGATTCACCTTTTTCTGGATAAAATCGAAAAGGATCGACTTCACCTCTTCATTATAGATGATGGGTTTTAGATTTTCGTCAAGTACCTTAAAACCAAAACTCACGGGCCCGGTGATCTGACCTCTGATGGCCTTATAGCGCTCGAGATTCTTGGAGAGAAATTTCTGGAAGACGACAGAATACTCCGGGGTGAGCGCATAAGTCTCCGTTTGATCCATCTTTGTAAAATAATCCTCGAGGCTTTCTTGAAACTTCGCTGTACGAAAGGTGAGCCTTCCCTTATCAAAGTTGATCTCTATGCCGGGGAAATTCTGAGAACTCTGGACGTACATATCTTCATACAAGCTGACATGGGGAAGCTGCGGCCAGAAGGGGATATCCAGGCCCAGGGCGAGGTCAAGAGCCTTGTCCACATCCTTATGGGGCATGATGCCCATGGCAGTGGTGCCGCATCTCGCTTGAAAGGCCATAGTGAAACCTCATGTGGAGGAAGCTTCTTTCGCCAGGTTGACGAATTTCCAGACCAGAATTTCGGTCAGGACGCAGACATCTTCGCTCGCCAAATAATGGCGGATGTTTCCGTCGAACAGGATATTTCCTCCGTGAGGGACTTCGTCATCTCCTTTCCAGATGATGAAATAGATCCGCGCCATGGGAAAGGCGTCGACGGCCACCGAAGCGTCGCCATAGGTCGATCTCCGAGCGCCAAATTTCTGGGCAACGTCAAGGAGCAATTCGGGCCTGTGGCCGAAGCACTTCAGGATGGGGTCCAAATTCCTTTGCACAAATACGGGAGAATAAAACTTCCCTCCCTCGATCTGGCCGTAGGTGATGAGTTTATTCGTGAAGGGCGCGCCGCTCGCCTTCGTCAGGTAATGGAGGATCAATATCTGATCCTTGACGGGTACCTCCTCCTCTTTCTCCTTCAGGAGAACATCGCCGGTTGAGATGGTGACCTGGTAGGGGCGGTTTAAATACTGGATCAGGACGTGGTCGTCATCGATTCGAGAGGCCCCGCTGTTGCGGCATATTTCTTCGGTCTTCATGCTCGAAAGCTTTTTGATAGCGAGGTTGAGAGCCAGTTCAAAGCTTTGCTTGGAGATATCCTCATACGAGCACATAACCCGCCTCCCGCAATATTTTGTTGACAGAGATGGCAGAAGGGGAATCTTGCGGAATGTTGAATAAGGATTCACCTTTTAGATTGTATTCCCTGACCGTGGGATCGTAAGAAACTCTTCCCAGGTATCTCTCCCCGCTCTTTAATAAATAGGTTTCAATCTCATCGGTAAATCGGTAGTTCCCCACGAGATAGAAGTTGTTATAGGTGATGTTGACACCCTTGGTCACATATTTGATCCGGTCGATATGTTTTGCCGATTTTTCAGAAGGGTCCAGAACAACAAAGAGGTCGTTGATGTCGGGTGTGATTTTTCGGTTGAGATGCTCCAATCCAGCCGGAGAATCGACGATGACCATCTCGTAATTCTTGTGAAGATTCCTGATCGACTCCTTGATCAACTCGTCGGGCAGGCAGTAACAGCCCGCGGAAAGCTTTGTTCCCAATGTGATGAGGTCGAACTTCTTACTCTTATAGAGAATCGTCTCGTCTTCAATTTTACGTTTTAATAAATCAGGCACGTCCTTTGTGTCTTTGCCCTTTCCGATCACCTCGAAGAGTGCGTCGGCGACAGTCCATTTACCTTCTTTTTCCAGATCGACGCCGAGCATTTTGGCCAGGCTGCCGTCCGGGTCGAGGTCGATGAGGAGGAGGGGGTTTGCATTGATAAATTTTGTAAATAGGGCAGTAAAGGTCGATTTCCCTGTTCCCCCTCTGCCAGTAACGACATTGATCTTTCCCATTTCTAAATACTCCACGAATAAAATAAGCGAATGACACGAATGACGGCGAATAAATTGAATATATCGTCATTCGTGAAATTCGATGTCATTCGAATCATTCGCCTTCCTAAACTAACCCTGCTTTCTCTAGGATACTTTTCACCGAACGACAGGCCGGTGAATCCTCAGGGAGTGTTCGCAGGGATTCCCCTCTCAGGTTGTACTCTTCAACTCTTTTATCGTAATCGATCCTTCCCAAAAAGGTTTCACCCGTCTCCTTCAAGTAACGCTCCGCTTCTTCATCGAACATATAATTCGCCAGGACGTAAAATTGATTATACATCACCCCGACCTCTTTTAGAATGGCCTTTACCTTCTTCACGTGGGTCATTGATTTGTCTGAGGGGTCGAGGATCACGAAGAGGTCATCGACCTGGGACACAATATTACGATTGAGATGTTCGAGGCCCGCCGGGGAATCGATGACGAGATTCCGATAATTTTTTGAGAGCTGGGAGATGATTCTCCTCAACAGATGATCGGGGAAACAGTAACACCCTTCGAGGTCCTTGGTCCCGAGGGTCAGGACATCGAAGCCCTTTCCTTCGTATAAACAATCCGCCCAGATCAATCCCTGGAAACGGTCCTCCACCGGCGTGAGAGGGCTTCCTCCGCCTTGCCTCTCTTTCACCGCGTCGTAGAGTGCCTCCACGATCGTCCTCTTGCATTCCTTCTGGAGGTCCAATCCGAGCATATCGGCCAGGCTCAGATCCGGATCGAGATCAATCAGTAGAGACGGAGGGGTTAGATATCGACTCATCAGGGCGACAAACGTGGACTTGCCTGCTCCTCCTCTCCCCGTGGAAACAATCTTTCTCGTCATTCTATTTACCCCGTTAGAAAATTACGCCAGTAACCCCGCTAAATAGCCAGAGAAATTAGGCGGGGCGTTCTGAAAAGAAATCCTTTAAGAAAGGTGTGGGCGAGGGCCGCTCGGCTTCGGATCGCAACCATGTCTTTTCTAACGGGGTTCACCTCCTTCCGTTACCGCTTTCTTTTCACCGGAGGCTGCGGGAAGCTTGCTAACGGGCGAGATCTTGATGACTGCGTTATATTCATGAGGGCATACTTCCAGGCAGGTGCCACATTTTGAGCACTTTTCCTGATTGATGGTCTTGACCTCTCCCTTTCCTCCCTTGATCGCTTCTGTGGGGCATACTAAAACGCAGTGCTCGCAAGCCCGGTCACATTTATCAGGAAGAATATAGTAAACGATCAAATCCTTGCAAACTAATGCAGGGCATCGTTTTTCCAGGATATGAGCCTTGTATTCATCGCGAAAGTAGCGCAGCGTGGTGAGGACAGGATTTGGAGCCGAACGTCCCAGACCGCAAAGCGATCCCATCTTAACATCTTCAGCCAACTCTTCGAGAAGCTGGAGATCTTCTTCCCTGGCCTTCCCGGTGGAGATATCCTCAAGGATGCTCAGGAGCTGCACCGTACCCATCCGACACATCGTGCATTTGCCGCAGGATTCTTTTGTGGTAAAATCGAGAAAGAATCGCGCCGTATCCACAGCGCAATCGTTCTCATCCATGAAGATCATCCCGCCCGATCCCATCATCGACCCTGTTTCATAGAGGGAATCGAAATCGATGGGGAGGTCGATCAGGCTTTCAGGAATGCAACCACCCGAGGGGCCGCCGATCTGGACTGCTTTCAGGCGCCTTTCATTCGACATGCCGCCTGCGATATCGTAGACAATCCTTCTCAGCGTTGTCCCCATGGGGACCTCGGTCAGGCCTGGATACCGGACCTTTCCGGCGAGAGTAAATACGGCCGTGCCCGTGCTTTTCTCTGTTCCGATCGAAGCAAACCCTTCTGATCCACGAGTGACAATCAATGGAACACAGGAGAAGGTCTTCACATTATTTAGAAGGGTAGGGTGCCCCCACAGACCGGATTGGGCAAGGCGAGGAGGCCTCAGTCTGGGTTCACTCCTTCTCCCCTCCATGGCTGCGATCAAAGCCGTTGCTTCTCCGGAGACAAATGCTCCGGCTCCTTGTGCAATTTTAATGTGAAAACTGAAGCCGCTGCCGAGAATATTTTCTCCAAGGACACCGCTCTCTTCCCCTTGTTTCAAAGCCTTCCTTACACGTTCAATGGCCAAGGGATACTCGGCACGGACATAAATATAGCCTTGCCGGGCTCCAACCGCATAGCCGGCAACGATCATGCCTTCGATTACTTGTTGTGGATCGCTCTCGAGAATGACCCTGTCCATAAAGGCGCCCGGGTCGCCCTCGTCGGCATTACAGACAACGTACTTTGTCTCGCCCTCGGCTTTATGGCACAATTCCCATTTGAGCCCGGTATGAAATCCAGCTCCTCCTCTTCCACGGAGCCCTGACTTTTTTATCTCTTCGATGATCTCCTCGGCCTCCATCTTCAAGGCCTTCTCCAATGCAAGATAACCCCCATTGGCAATATAATCATCGATATTTTCGGGGTCAATATAGCCACAGTGACGTAAGATGAGGCGAAGTTCATGTTCAAACCTCGAGAGCTCGGGAATATAGGGTGCTCCCTGATCATCGCTCTCGAGAGTCCCTAATGCAAGCTCGAGGCATGGATCATCCCCGACGATATATCCTTCTGTGAGACGGGGAACTAAATCCGGGGTGATGTTGTGATAGACAACGCGAAGTTCGGGTTTGGAGATAATGACGAGGGGTTCAGCGTAGCATAAACCGATGCATCCTACTTGAATGACGGGTACATCAATGTTCTGTCGTGCCAGCTCGTTCTTGAATGCATCGATAACATCCAAGGCACCTGCTGCCCTTCCACAGGTAGCAGTTCCAACAAGGACATGGACACCCTTCTCTACTGCTTCCCAACGGGCTTTGGCCCTTTTTCTAATCTCTTCAAACGACAATCTTCCTCTTTGCTGCCTTGAAAAAACCCCGCAGTTAAGATTCCGCTTTTTCCAACGGGGCTTGCTCTTCCTGTCTATATGGAATTAAAGACTCCTCTACTTTAAAAGGAGACATCTTCGGATAAATTTTATCCTTGATTACGGTTACGGGAGCCAGCATACAACAACCGATGCAGGCAACCCTCTCGAGGCTGAAATGGCCATCGGCCGAGGTCTCTCCTACTTTGATGCCAAGCTCCCGTTCCAGAGCTTCTGAAACTAATCTCCCTCCTGCCAGATGACAGGCAGTCCCCAAGCAAACCTTTACATGATTCTTTCCGAGGGGGGTCAATCGAAACTGATTAAAAAAGGTCGCGACCCCCCAGATATCCATGGCCTTCATCCCCAGAACTCTTGCCACCTCCAGCATCGCTTCTTTTGGAAGGTATCCAAACTCGTTCTGAAGCTCAAGCAAGATGGGGATGAGACCGTTACGCTCTCCTCGATGCTTTTCAAGAATACTGGAGAGCTGTTCTTCTCTCTCTGTCATTTCTTTAACGTCTTCACATATTCCGGTAGGAAGGCTCCGATCCCTGCAGCCTCTCTTGGGCCGACCACGACTTCCCAACCAGGCAATGCATCCTCCAATTCCCCTTTGATCCTTGCCACCCTTCCGGGGAGTACGATCTTCTTATTCTTCACTTTGCTCTCAATTCCTGATTTCTTGACCATCGCGCCGACTTGATCACCGGAAAATTTGCCTGCGGCCCAACCCGTGAGCACGCCGAGCCCTTCCGCATCCTTGACGAGCAAGTAAGCCGGGATCTTGGTGGCTTCAATCGCTGAAAAAACGATGAAATAAGTGAGCGCCCAATTCGAAGTAATGAGAACCGGGGCGTTGGCGTCCGGCTCCAGCACTTCGTAGTATTTCTCTTCCACTGCCATCGGGAAACGAGGATCGGTGTAGATGTTGAGACGCTGCACCAGAAGGGGAAGAAGGGAGTACTGATCGAAATCAGAAAGGACGATCAGTGCAGCAAACTTGTTCACAAAGGCAGAGGCAGTGAGGGCTTCCTTCAATCCGTCTTTTGCCATGAGGCAGGGGAAGGCGATGGTTGGGTAACCCAGGGGTCTAAAACCCTGTTTCAAGGCTGCCCTTCTGATGAAGGTCTGATCCCTGATCGCATCCACCAAGTTCTTGGAACCCGGGTCTAAGACCGCTTCATCGACTCCAGCTTCCTTCAATTTCATCGTTAAAGGAATCAGTTCCTCGATACTTGCTGCCCGAACGCCGACAGGGGTCGGATTGGCCTTGATTTTTGGAATGGCCTGATCGATATTCTCCTTTGTGATCGGGTAGAGGAGAGGCTTTTTGTCAGCGCACAGGTCCCGAGCGGCAAATAAGGTGTCGAGATCTTCAGAGATAAGAATTATCCCGAGGTTTGCTCCAGAGGCCTTTTTAACCAGGGCGAGGAATTTATTCTTATCCCCGGATTCGAATCGAAGGGCGAGGAGCTCGGACTTCAGGGTTAATCCTACCCATGGGAATTGGAGCTCTTTCACCTTCTTTATCTTCTCGTCCACCTTGGCATCGCTCTCCTTGTCAGAAATGAGAACGGCAATACCCGGCGGATGGACGTAAGTCTTTTCGTGCCGGTAGATCACCTCTTCATTTCCAATCTGCACTTTATTATCCCCCGCACCGATCGTGACCAGCCTGATTGCCGGGGCAAGGAGATCTTCGAGCTTTGCCTTCACTTCCGGGGCAAGATAAGCGCATTTATCTAACGTTGCACCGCCTGTTGCCAGTTTCATCGCAAAAGCGAAGCAGGTGGGGAAACCGCAGTCTTTGCATGGTTTTTTCCCGGGAAGCATCTTCACAATTTCAGATCCAGATATTGGCATATTCCACCTCCTATTAAATTCAGTGATAAGTGTTAAGTGATAAGTGGTGAGTAGTGAACATACCGGCTACTGATCACTGCTCATTGATCACTGATCACTGGTTCTTACGTTGGGAGTTCCACCTCGCCCTTTAACCAAGGGTGTCCGACTTTCTCTAAAAATGCGGCCAGTTCATCGGGGTTCTTGGCATCGTCCTCTGTGGCAATCTTATCATAGAGTCCCCTTGCCTCAAGGACTTCCT
>Ga0315282_10008889_pt1 | contig 16130 bp, 18 predicted proteins | sample YL17G07_20_MG_FD_203693 | JGI IMG/M metagenome (GOLD analysis project Ga0315282, IMG submission 203693) | Sediment microbial communities from Yellowstone Lake, YNP, Wyoming, USA - YL17G07_20 | ecosystem: Environmental > Aquatic > Freshwater > Lake > Sediment | place: USA: Wyoming | collected...
ATTATTTTAATGTGAAAGATACAGATAAACCCCTAACAACAATAGGTTATTAGACAGATGAAAAGAATTTTTAAAAAAAGTGCAAAATTCTCCCTAAAAGGTATTGACTTAACACAGTACATTCTGACGAGCGCTTTTTGCGAGGAAGAATCTCATCCCAATACGTCTTGCGCAAAGGACAAAGACGAGACCCTTCACTTCGTTCAGGGTGACGAAGAAGGGAAGGGTGACGGAGAAGAGACAAGCTCAGGGTGACAAAATAGGGTTCTTCAGAAACCTCTGTATATTTACTTGCACAAAATCAAAAGTCATGTTAAAATCGTATTGTAATTTAGTAAGTATATAAAAATAGAAAGCGAGGACAAATTGAACAAAAAACAGGAATTTGATGTAAAGATTTCCCGCCTGCAGCGGTTCCTGGCGGAAAAAGAGAAAAAAGGAATTTTAATTAACCATCAGGATAATTTTTCTTGGGTCACCTGCGGCGGAGAAAACCGGGTCGTCACCGCCAGTGAATCCGGTGCCTCAGAATTGCTGGTCACCGGCAAAAAAGTATATCTGGTCGCCAATAATATTGAAAGTGACCGGGTCATGGAAGAAGAACTTTTCGGACTTGAATTTGAACCTCTGGTCTTCCCCTGGCACGAGAAAAATAAGAAAGAGAAATTGCTTTCCGAAATCGCCAAACCCAGCCAACTTCTTTCGGACAATGGATCCATCGGAAAGATCGTTGACCTGACACCGCTCCATTTTCCCCTGACGGAGTCGGAGCTTATTCGATACCGGACCCTCGGAAAAAAGGTCGGGGCAAGTTTCCGCGCGGCTTCACAAGAAATAAAAGTCGGCGACACCGAGAATAAAATTGCAGCTGTAATGGCTGAAATCCTTATGTCGCAGGGCATCTATCCTACGGTTTTACTTATCGCCGCAGATGAAAGAATTCTCAAGTTTCGGCATCCTCTGCCGACCAAAAACCAACTGAAAAAATACGTGATGATGGTCGTCTGCGGACGGCAAGCCGGCTTAATTGTCTCTGCCACCCGACTGGTCTCTTTCGGAAAACTTTCCCCGGAACTGGAACGGAAACACAAAGCGGTTGTTTATGTTGACGCTGCCTTTAACCTTGAAACCAAACCCGGAAAGATGATGGCTGAAATATTCACCGATGGCTTAAAGGCCTACCAGACTTGCGGCTTTCCGGAAGAATGGCGTCTGCACCACCAGGGTGGACTGACCGGCTATCAGGGCCGTTACTACATGGCGCACCAAACCGAAAAGAGAAAGGTGGCCACGAATTCCGCGTTTGCCTGGAACCCTTCCATCGCCGGCACCAAATCCGAAGATACTATTCTGATTACCGAAAAGAATGGACCGGAAATAATCTCAGCCACGCAAGGCTGGCCGATGGTTGAAACAGTTTACAAAGGAATTAAGATTAGCCGCCCCGCCGTCTTAGTAAAATAAGGACAGGTATCCTGCCTGCCAAAATGTAGGCGAGTACCCCTTTCTAACGTTCTGGAAAGTGTGCAGATTCATCTTGATTAAGCGATGTCATTCCCGCGAAGCCTGACCCTGCCATGTTTTAAGCGGGGCTAAATGGGAATCTACACCTTAAAAGGTTGGATTTCCGCTTACTACACGTGGGAATGACATATAAGTGAAGCAGATAATATGAAAAAAATTCGGTTATTTTTGGTCTTCTTTCTCCTGTTATTGATGTCGTTGGGATTTGTCAACTAGTGCCGGGTCGCGGAAGTGGTGGTCGTGCCGATAAAGGGCTCGGTCAATCCGGCTATGGCCGAAATGCTCCTGAAGATACTCCAGGAAGCCGACCGGAAAGGAGCCGCAGCAGTCATTATCCAGTTGGATATACCGGGCGGCCTTCTCACTTCCACCAAGGATATCGTGGAAGGCATCTTGAGCTGCAAGATTCTGGTGGTGGTATACGTCTCGCCGGCTGGTACCCAGGCGTCTTAACCGGAACTTTCATTGCACTCTCCTGCCCGGTCCTGGCGATGGCTCCCGCCCTTGGCATCGGCACCGCCCACCCGGTGACACCGGCCTGGCAATATGGACAAAACAATGGAAAAGAAAGCCGTCAACGACGCCTCCGTTTGAATTAACTCGCTGGCAATCAGAGGAGGCCGAAATGCGGATTAGGGGGAAAAGCGGTCCGCCAGTCGGTTTCCGTTAACGAAAAGAATGCGGTTGCGCTTAAGGTCGCAGACCTTTTGGCCGATAATCTGACCGACCTGATAGCCAAGATTGACGGTCGGGTGATTCGCCTCGACTTCAAATCAATCACGCTCCAGACAAAATCGGCGCAGATAAACGAAGTAAAACTAAATTTCCGGCACCGTATCCTCCAGTCGGTGAGTGACCCAAACGTTGCCTACATCCTTCTGCTCCTGGGAATACTGGGTATCATCTTTGAATTCTCCGCGCCCGGAATCAGGTTTCCGGCCATCGTCGGCTTAATCTGCATCCTGCTGGCTTTTTACGGGCTCTCCACTTTGCCGGTCAACATCGTCGGGGTGGTGCTGATCTTTGTGGCAGCCGGCTTTTTCGTCCTGGAAGCACATTCGCACTCATTTGGTCTTTTAGGCCTGGGAGGTGTTCTGTCTCTTGTGTTCGGTTCTCTGTTTTTAACCAAATCCTTTTCCTATAGGTCTTCCGATAGGACCTATACTGCTAATTACATAAGCATTCCCTTTAGCTACCTCTTTTGCAAGCCTTACTCCTTCTTTATTAATTTCCTCAACCAGTTCTTCATATTCCCAAAGCTTTAATTTAAATTCATTGGCTCCAAAAGTATTTGTCTCAATACAGTCAGCTCCTGCCTCTATATTCTCTATGGATAGACAAAACCATATCTCTTTCTATAATATTTGCATACTCAAGGAGTTCGTCTTGAGGATATCCTCTATTTAAAAGTTCTGCCCTAATCGCTCCGTCGAATATTACTACTTTTTTTTCTTTTAAAAACTCACGAAAACTTTTTACACACTTCACTCTGTAATTATTTTTTCTGTCCATAATATTTTTGATGCCACTCGTAAGCCCTCTTTACCTCCTCAGGAGGGATCTCTTGTGGCTTTCCTTTAATGAGAGCGAAATGTATTGTCTTAGCTATATCCTCAATCATTACTGCAATTTTTAAGGCTTCAGAAGGACTTTTACCTATAGTAAATACCCCGTGATTCTTTACAAGTACTGCTGGACTATCCCCTATAACTCTGAAGATTTCTTTTCCTATAGCCTCTCCCCCAACAGGGGCATACTCAGTGCAAGGGACAGGACCACCAAAATCATCAGCCATAGCAGTAAGATATACGGGTATGGACTGTCCCAGAGCTGCAAAACTTGTTGCATAATTAGAGTGGGTATGGGCGATTCCCATCACGTCAGCTCTATACTTGTAGATATAGAGATGAGTATATGTATCAACAGATGGTTTATGGTTCCCCTCTATTACATTTCCTTCCATGTCTACTATAACCATATCCTCTGGATTCATATTTCTATAACTCATACCACTTGGCTTTATTACAACGTAATTTGTTTCTAGGTCTCTTCCACTCACATTTCCACTAAACATAGTAACGAGCCGATTTCTAGAGAGCTCTAAGTTCATCTCGCAGACTTCTTCTTTGAGTTTCTCTAACATCTTTTCACCTCCTAATAATTCTAACTTCTCTAGGTTTTAACGTTATTTCTTCTACTTCACCAGGGAAAGAGAGTTTGATAGACTCTTCTTTATCGCTGTGGTTAATGAGGAATAAATATTCTTCATTATTCTTCATCTTCTACTTCTCTTATAGCTACTTCTACATCTTTAGAACCCATAGCTACTATGTCTATCTTACATCTATTTACTATCCAGAAAATAAGAGATATAATATGTCTCTTCCCTCAATAAAATTCTTCTCAGGAATAACAACTATTTCGTTTTTTATTATATATCTCTTTACTTCCTTCATAACTTACGAAATTTCTGATCTATAATATGGTCTAGTTCATTAGTAGCATAAAAAATCTTAGTATATATCTCCTCAAAAAGTTCTCTATAGATGGAGGATAAATTCTTATCAGGTTCTACAACCATCTTAACTTTATACGTCCTATCAACTACTTCGTTTTCATCTTTAAATAGGTCTGCTCCTAAAGCCCCTAAGAAGGCTGCCCCCATAGCAGTGCCTTCTGTCACTTGGGGGACTTCAATTACTTTATCTATAACTGTAGCTTTTATCTTGAGCCAAGTAAGATTCTTAGAACCTCCTCCAACCCCAATAATTTTATTTATAGGTTCGAACTCTTCAAGTGTATTGAAGGCTAACCTTGCCTCAAAAGAAAGTCCCTCTAATACGCTTCTAGCTAAATCACTAGGGCTATGGTCTCTCTTCAAACCTAGAAATACTCCATGAGCCTGAGAATCTCTCTTAGGCACGGTACTTCCTAAGAAGTGTGGAACACAGAAAAGTCCATTGCTACCAACTGGAGATTTTTCCGATAGAGAAGAAAATTCATCAAATAGATTTTTATTTAAACCACTATTTCCAATAGCCTGCATCAATCTAGCAGTCCATTCTATAAGCCCTCCAGAAAAAGGTATAGCTATATTCATATAGTATTTATTCTTTGCCACATGAGCGCCTACTGTAATATCTGCCCTTTCTTTACCCCCCAAATTTAATAGAGGTTTATCAGTACTTAACTGAAAACTCTCAGCGGTTCCCATAGAATCTAAGCCTATACTTCTCCTGAAACAACCATTGATAAATGCTCCGCATACATGGTCATGTCCTCCTGTAGTAATCACAGTATTGGGACTTACTCCTAACTTATCTGGGTTTTTAACTTTCCCTAGCAAAGTACCACTTGGTAATGGATTTGGTAAGATATCTATTGGTATCTCTGCCTTTTCAAGAATCTCTTTGGACCACTTCATTGTATTTAAATCAAAAGCCATTGTCCTTGATGCCTGAGAATAGTCAGTAGCTACTTCCCCTGAGAGCATATAGGCGATGAAATCAGATATAAGTAACCAGACCTTTGCCTTCTTATAGGCTTCTTCCTTATACTTTTTCATCCAAAGGAGCTTATTTATGCCATATATAGGCTGGGCTCTTAAACCAGTAATATTATAAAGAGTTTGGGGGTTAATACGCTCTAAAAGCCACTCCATTTGTTCAACAGTTCTCTCATCATACCAAGCAATGGCAGGAAAGAGAACCTTACCATTTTCTCCAATAGGCACCATAGATTCACCTACACTTGCAACTGCTATACTTGCTACATTACCTTTTACTTCTACTGCTATTTTTTTTATCAATCCCATTATGATTTCCCAAATCTTGTCAGGAAGGAAATAAGAAAATCTACCCTCTACTAAAGTAGGAGTCAGGCTGGAAGCAGAAGAAACAATATTGCCGTCAAGGTCAAACAAAATAACTTTCAAATTGGTAGTACCAGCATCAATACCTATACAGTACTCCATACTTATCACCTCTTTCATATTTTAAGTCTTATCTAACTCTTCCGAATATTTTATCATTCTATTCCTTCCTTCGCCTTTAGCCCTATACAGTGCGTTATCAGCGCAGTCTATAAGTTGAAGCCTTTCATATGCATCGTTTGGAAATGTAGCTATACCAATACTTACAGTCAAATCTCCTTCTGCCTGCAATTCTTCATATAAGAAGGGATATCTCTTCATCAGCCACATCAGAGGACTTGCAGTAGGAGTGCTTAGTACAACCTTTATGTTATGCTTGCTGAGTATATCTATTACCTTATCTAACCATGAAAAGTCAAACCTGCCCTCTTCTGGTTCAAGTTTGCTCCAGACAAATTCTGCAAGTCTAGTTACATTTATCTCTACCTCCTCCATAAGTTTTGTATCTAAATGCCATCTCTCTTCTGGCCAATGTTCAGGATAATAATCTGCGCCATAATACATCTTTCCCTCCTTATGTACCTGGTGCTCGCCACATAGGCTTTAATAGCCCTTCATTAGTAAGCTCAAGCATCCTTGGATATATTGCTCTCCACTTCTTATAATACTCTTGGTAAATCTTGTGATTATTTATGTCAGGTTCATAAACCCTTTCCCATCTTACTAGTTTCTCTACTGCTTCTTCTAAATTCTTGTATACATTCATAGCCACCCCAACTACCATAGCTGCCCCAAGAGAAGTAGCCTCTTTTACTACAGGTACTTTTATTCTTACACCATACACATCTGCCATAATCTGAGGCCAAAGGAATCCTTTAGAAGAACCTCCACAGAATACAATTTCTTGGGCCTCTGTATTTGTAAGCTCCAGAAGAGCCTGATAATTTCCATATGAGACATAGGCAGCATTCTCTTCTAATGCCCTGTAGCATTCTTTCTTTCCAGAAGTCTGAGGGGACAGGACATCAAACTGCAAGAATGAAGGAGCAGCATGTTTCCATCTTCTAGCATTCATCACATCCGAGAATATAGCAATAATTCCATTTGAACCAGGAGATGCCTGAGCAGCAAGTTTTTCAAGGACAAAATATGGGTCTAGCCCAATCTGTCTTGCCATTTCTTTCTCTAGTTGGCAGAACGCATCTCTAAACCACCTAGTAGAAAATCCGTGGTAGAAACCTATCCCTTCTGTCATCCAAAATCCAGGCATACTGTGACATAGGGTTCTTACCCTGAACTTTGAGTCTATAATGGGTCTATTTGTTACTACAGCTGTCTGCCACTGTGTTCCACCAACTATAACATACTTATTATTTTCTACAGCACCTACTCCTATTAATGCAAGCTGGGTATCTGCCCCTCCTGTAACAACAGGGGTCCCAGCTAAAAGCCCAGTGTCTCTAGCAGCTTCTTTTGTGACTTCTCCTATGATAGTTCCAGATTCATAGACAGATGGAAAGATATCCTTACTTAAGTTGACAAGGTTTATCGTCTCATCTGCCCAGGTTCGTTCTGCCAAATTGAACATCCCTGAACTTGAACCTATAGAAGGGTCAGTAATAATTTTACCTGAGAGATTATACAATACCCAGTCACTGAGCATATTCATATGCCCAATTTTATTGAAGACTTCAGGGAGATGTTTCTTTAGCCACAAGAATCTTGGAGGGTCTATAATATTTACCCAATCACCGCCAAGCTTAAATATCTTCTCAGCTGCACCTAAATTTATAAGTTCAACCGCCTCATCAACTGCCCTAGCATCGAGATTTGTGCATGCCCAGATCTCATTTTCATCCTTATCATACAGGATCATTCCCTCTCTCATACTACTTGCGGTAACAGCTAGGACTTCTTCTGGCTTTACCCCACCCTTAGCCATAGCTGTTCTTATAGTCCTAGAAAGAATCTCCCATGCCTCTCTGGTATCGAACTCTTGAGAACCAGGATACTCAGGAATCTCTTTTGGAATCCATTCTTCCTGGGTCTGAGCAATCTGATTGCCCTCTAGATCAAAGATAAGACACCTTCCACTTCCTGTACCGGCATCAAGAGTAATTATATATTTTTTCTCCATCTTTGCACCCCTTTCTTCTAAGAATTATACTTAAAATATAGCATTAAAGACAACAAAGTCAATAAATAAAAAGTTTAGTAAACCTTCCAAAGAAAATTTTCTCTTCCACTATTACCTCCTTTTCAAGACTTTACACAGAAGTTTACAGACTCGTAACTCACCTAATTACTCGCTACTCTATTCTTCTCCGTTATGCCAGTACGTGTCCCATCCTAAGTAATTAGAAAATGCTTCGTAAACTACCCTTGCAACTTTAGAGTGGCTCATTGCTACGTGGTGTTCAAACCCTCTTTCGCAGATTATATGGAGAAACTGTTGCATATTTTCTACATAAGCTACTCCGTATCCTCCAAACGTATTGAGAGGGTCATCAGTAAACTCCCCTTCACCTACATAAGCCTGAATTATTCCTAGACTATCATTAGTTGACACCCTTGCAAATGTCATAGGACCACTAGATATTCTCCCGACACAGGTACCATAGGCATTTTCCTTACCAACTGTACCTGAGATTATATCACCGTACCACATCTTAGGGCTTTCAAGGAAAGATTTAGGTAAATTGCTACAGTGAAATACTACTGCTTTATTAGGGTCATCAGCATAGTTATTGTTCCAATCTAATATGGCGCTTGGAGTCCCAGAGGCTAACTGTAAAGCATACATAGCTATTGCTCCAGACACATCAGCCTCACAAGCACTTGATAGAAGTCCTTCACTCATCATACTCATTATTGTACAGGGGACGATTCCATATATTTCTTCTATAGCACTCCAGCACTGCACAGCACTTGCTACAAGTCTATTTTCTTTCATCCATTTATCTATTATTACTGCAAATTTAGCCATCTTTACTAAGGCACTTTCTGGAATGCCCTTAGTATCTACATAACTTTTAATAGCATCCACTTTTTGAATAACAACCTGGTTTGTATCTGAAAGTTTAGCCGTCTTTGCGAAGATTTGAGAGAGGTCTATTGTTTCTACAGAAATTTTGTTATTCTCTAATAATTTTTCGCTAAATCTAACCGTATTAAATGCAGCTGGCCTTGCCCCTATAAGACCAATACGAGCATTTCTTAACCCATTTACTACCTTGCATACCCCCATAAACCACTTCAGGTCTTCTCTAAAGCTATTAGATTCAGGAGCTACTGTATAGAATCTTGTTAAAGAGAATGGGACGCCATACTGAACTAGATTGTTGCATAGGGACATCTTGCCACAAAAACTGTCTCTTCTATGCGATATATCCATTTTATTTAGGTCATCTGGAAAGGCATGTATTAGTATAGGGACGTCAAGCCCAGAAAATCTTAATGCATTAGCTACTGCCTTTTCATCTCCGAAGTTAGGTAGAGTAACTACTATCCCCTCTATCTTATCCCTATTCGCCTTGAAGAGCTCTGCACACTTAATAGAATTATCTAAGCTTTCAATAGCACCAAATTTACCATCATTTGGGCTAAATGTAATAACATCAAAACCCTCCTCCTCAAGCACCTTTAATATCCTTTCTCTTCCTTCTTTTATAAGTTCTGCTGGGAAAAACCCTCTACTACCTACTATTAATCCTATAGTTCCTTTCATATTTCACCTCCATTGTATATTGTATCTCTTCTAAAGGTTTTATACAATAGTTATCTTTGGTCCATTTACTAGACCATTTTACCGTATTATATATAACCTTCTGAACCTCTGGCTGATAATAGATAGGAAAAGTCTCATGCCCTGAACGGAAATTGAACAGATATTTAACAGAAATGTCATCAAAAGTTCATCAAAAGTTCGCTAAAAAGGGCAAAGAAAAAAATGGTGTAAGGAATTTAGCAAGGATTCAGCAGAAATTCAGCAGGAATGCAGCAAAAAATTTAACAGATTTTTAACGGATATTTCAACAACATTTCACCTAATTTGAGCGATTCTCCAAATTTTCCTTGTATTTTTCTTGGGTAAAACGTCGATTTAATGTATAATCTGAGCACATAGAAAAAAGATAGTGCTCACACTTATTGGGTGGTCGAGCACTATCACATGAGGTGATATAATGATAAACAAAAATGATAAAAAATCCAAGCAACAGAAGAACACGTATGAGATACAGATAGACAGTATTGAGAAAACATCAGATACACTATCAGATAGGGCAGGCCTTGCACTGTTTTCAAGGTACCTTTCAAAGGTAGGGATATACTCAAAGATTACGAAATACTTTGGAAGCATTAGAAAAAGCAAAAAGGGAATACCAATCGATAATACGTTCAAGCAGTTATTCTGCTATTTCACTGATGGTACATCATTCCATCTAACTCGTTTTGATGACATGGCGAAGAATAGAGGATATGCAGAAACAATAGAAAACAGTGTTAGAGCAATGATGAGCTCTCATAGTGCAAAGAGGTTTTTCAAATCATTCTCTCCTGCAAGATTATGGAAGTTTAGAATGCTTCTTCAAGACCTGTTCATATGGAGATTGGGGAAAGAATTGCCTGATATTGTTGTTCTTGGCATAGACACAATGGTAATGGATAATAATGATGCAAAGATACGACAAGGTGTCTCGCCGACATACAAAAGAGTAAAAGGATTTCAACCCTTACAGATCTATTGGAATGGATATCTAATTGACGCTATCTTTAGGGGAGGGAAGAACCACAGCAACCATTCTGATACAGTGATAGAAGCTCTTACTCATATCATAAAAGGATAAGAAAGGAGTATAGAAAAGATGTTCCTATCCTCGTACTGGCTGATGCAGAGTTCTACTCAGAGGAAAACTTCAAAGCACTCGAGAAACTCAACGTAGCATATATCTGCGGAGGAAGAGTGTATGACGACATAAAAGCATCAATTGAAAGTATTGGAAAATTCAATAACTATGTTGGAAAAGGAAACATATGGGAGTTTGTAGACTTCGTTGATAAAAGAAATAAGTGGGATAAAGGAAGGCGTGCTATCTACCTCAAGCCCTTTGTAAATGATGAAGGAGAAATAGTGCTCCCCAATGCATCGGAGGCAGACAGAATAATCTACACAAACCTTGGTATTGACGAGGAGCTCAATGATATCTTCATTAATGCAGGAAAAGAAATTTACTTTAAAGGAGAGAAAATCATTGAATCTTACCACAATAGAGGTAATGATGAACTTGTTAACAGGGCGTTGAAAGAGTTTGGTACAGAGGAACTTCCTTTCAAAAGATTTCTTCCAAATGCAGCATTCTATTATTCAATAGTCTTATCATTCTTTCTCTATGAATCTTTTAAACGAGATGTAACAAATGGTATCGTTGATGCAAAGAGCTACCCTACCACATTCAGAAGGATACTCATTGATTTTGCGGGAAACTTATCCACACAGTAAGAAGAATCATTCTCAAAGTCTCTCAGTATATTTATGAGAGGCTGAACATCTCACTACTTTGGGAAAGATGCAACAACCCACCACTGATTACATAGAAACAGATACAATCAATTTTTCGACCTTCGATCCCCAAAATATTGGGGAAAGGGTAATTATACTTTAAATGTATAAAACACAGTAAAATTGCTTAGATTGCCATGTGTTCGACTCACTTAAATCAGAGCAAAATACAAAAACAGGAAAAATATACTCAAAAACTTGCAATTTTTTTCAAAAAGTACTAAGATTTTTTAGAGTGATATTCTGTGGAAAGAAGTGCAGAATACAAAAGAATAAAAAAATCGCTCAATTTAGGTTTCAATAAAAATTCACCAAAATGTCACTGAAGTGTTACCAAAAGGTTACTAAAAACGGTTAGAAAAAACAGTTTAAAAAAATGGTGATGTAAATGTTGATGTAGATGGCTAAAAATATGGGTTTAATGGCAGAAATAATTGCAGAAATATACTTGACAACGCAAAATTTTGAAGGGTATAAAGAAAGGGCATGAAGCAAGGCTGATAAATACTGCATTTATAAGATAAGAATTTTTATAAGTAATATTGCATAATTGAAAAAAGCTATTCAAAGGATCCGTGTTGCCTCACATAAGAGCATTTATAATATTATTTCTCGTTTCTTCAGCTTCTGAAATTAAAAGATAGCTATTTCCAATGGCAATAAATAGTTGAACCCTTTCATTGTCAGATTTACGATCCTCAAGGCGTTTTTTTAAAACTATCAAATCCTGCTTTATTTCCTCGAAAGTTTTTTCCAAGCCCACTCGTCTCTATCACACATTGCAGTGCAAATATTAATATTCTTTATACCAATTTTCACCTGACTTGTCAATTGTTATTGCGGCAAAGCTCTTAAATTGCTTGTGCTCAAAATATGGAGTTGCTTTTTTGCTCGCTTCATAGATCTTCGTATAATTCTCAACACCTGAAGTAAGAAGCCATGCTCTCATATCGTCTTCAATAGGATAGTAAGATGTAAAATCTTTCCAAACTGCTCTTCCTGCAAGGAATCCAGAAGCTCCATTGTTAGAAGCAATATCCACATTGTAAACAAATTCATCGATATCTACCCCTGCACTAAGAATTACCCACGGCACAGTCGAAGTTTTAGTAATTTCTCGGCATGCATCCTCTGCATCTTTAATAGAATATACTTCTTCTCTTTCTTTTTTGTCAAAGTAACCACTGTGAAACTCTTTCGCAAATTTAAGATTAACAGGGAATTCAAGTTTTAAAATATCAACCCCATATTCTCTCTTTGAAAATTCTCTCGCAATTTCAATGACAATTTCTGGCTTTTTCTTTGCGTATTCTGGTGAATCAACAGAAGATTCGTCATCCTTAAAAGCATAACCAACTGGTTCAAGCACAAATGGAAGGTCAAATTTTTTGCACTCTTGACCAAGAAACCTCACAATATCTTCCTGATATGCCTTAATTTCGGGCGTGCTGTCAGGTCTATAATAAAGCAGAAGCTTGACTGCATCGGCTCCAACTTTTTTAATTTTCTCGACACCCCAACCTTCAAGGAGTATAGTTTTTTTCTCTCTTCCCTTATAACCTGCAGGTTCTGTTCCGCTTTTCTCGGTCGCAAGAAGAAGTGCAGAGCTTTTACTCAAATACTTTAAAGATTCTGGCAAACCAAATTCAGGATCCATAAGAGTGGCGCTAAAATATGGGGAAAGGACAGAGGTTACAAGTCTTTTTGCCATCGCCATATCGGCATAACCTATGCTATCCTTGTTCTTACCTTGAGCATCAGCAAGCATCTTTTGCAGTGATCCTCTTTGGTCAATAGCAAGCATCCTGAACTTCCCTTCCTTATCGACAAGCCTTGAAATGCCTTTTAACTTACCCGCGGAAATACTTACTTTTTCCATATAAACCTCCTTAATATCTTTCCAAAATCAATTAAATTTTATCACAATTAAGAAACTTGTAAAGTAAGCGAATTGAATCATGAAAATTCTATATGAAATTAAATCGTTGCCTCACATAAAATCTATGTGAAGAATCGTAATTGTTATTGCAAAACATTGCATAGTCTCATAACCTATACAACTAAATTGTAAAGCATCAGGTTGTTTTTGGCATAATCCTAGCATATATTGAAACTGCAATTATTATGATTAAGCCATATATGAGTTCAATCCAGAAACCTGTCAGGCCGATTGCAATAATACCAGCCTCGAGGGTTCCTATTATCAAAGCACCTATAAAGGAACCAAAAATAGTTCCTTTGCCACCATAAACTGATGTACCGCCGATGAATACTGCCGCAAGTGTCGTCATGAGGTAGCCTTGCCCCTGACTTGGCCAGAAGTAAGTTACTTCAAGGTTGGACAATATTGCCACAAAAGCAGAGAAAAAGCCCATCATTATAAAGCAAATAGTCTCTACAGCATTCACATTTATACCCATCATTCGAGCACTCTCTCTGTTATCTCCGACAAATGAAACGTAGACCCCGAACTTATGCCTGTTGAACAGGAACCAGAATGCGATGCCCAACACCAACATCCAGACAGCCTGCGCAGGAACAACCCCATAAATCCTTTCTACGCTTATATTATAAAGGAATGTGCCCTTCGCTCCTACAAGAGAAATACCTCTTCCTGATGCGCACACATTGACAAGGCCCCTGAAGAAGAACATCGTACCTATGGTAGCTACTATTGAAGGGATCCTTATACTTTCGATAAGATATGCATTCAAAAGCCCTGCAATAACGCCTGTGAGCAGGCATAGCAGTGTAGCCAGCCATAGATTGTGTGTTACAGCAAAAACATAACTGTATACCCATGCAGAAAAAGCAAGTACTGAAGGGAACGATAAATCTATTTTACCTAGAGTGACTATAAGAGTAAGCGGGAGTGCCATGATTGCTGTAAAAGGTATAGTGGACATGAATGAATAGTAAATATCATATCTTGTAAAGACTTTTGGATTGCCAATCAAATATATAAGGTAGATAAACATAAATACAACCAGTATACCTATCGTAAGTTTACTCTTTTTGAATTTTTCACTATCAAATATTAATTTTTTATTCCTGGTTGCTTTTATTTCATTTTTTAACATATTCAGATCCTCTTCACAAATTCAATAGTTTCAAACTGAGTATAAGTTGGCTGTTCATACACTCACATGAACAGCCAACTTATCATTCCAATATACCCGTCCTTGCCAGCTGGATCATCTTTTCTATCAATTTTTCCTGTGTAACATCATTCTTAAAGAACACTCCGGCAATTCTTCCCCTGTCCATAATAATGAACCTCTCGCATACAGGATAAAGGTGGGATATGTTGTGGCTTATAAATATAGCAGATTTGCCACTCCTTTTTATGTCAACTACAAAATCCTGTACTTTCTTTGCTTCTGAAAGAGAAAGGCTAGCAGTAGGCTCGTCCAATATGATCAAGTCCGCATCGAAGAAAAGTGCTCGGCTTATTGCTACACCCTGTTTCTCACCGCCTGATAGATCCTTTACTTCCATATCAATCGTAATTGCGCTCGAAGTATATCCCATACGCTCACGAAGCATTCTTTCAGTTTCCTGCTTCTGCTTTTTTACGTTGAGAAATCCAAATTTATCTGTGATTTCCTTGCCGATAAACATATTTATCCACAATGATTGCTGGTCAGCAAGGGCTCTTTCCTGATAAATAGTCTCGATGCCAAGTTCCCTCGACCTCTTCACCGAGTGTATTGTAATCTTCTGCCCTTTGTAATATATGTCCCCCGATGTTAGTGAATAGACTCCGGTTATAACCTTTGTGAGAGTCGATTTTCCAGCACCATTGTCTCCTACCAGACCAACAATTTCATTAGTCCCTATTTCCAGGTTTATATCCTTGAGTACCTTTACTCTTCCAAATGATTTGCATGCGTTTACTATTGAAAGCAGTGTATTATTATTGGCATTGTCAGTCATCTTAATTTTTCTTTTATCTTATTCCCTTTTCAGCAAGCGGAGCAACGAAATCGATATTGGTTTTGTCTATGAGGGCGGCACCTGTATCGATATGAAGTCCTGAGAAACCATATTTCTTAGCAAGGCAGATCTGAAGTATTGGCAGATATCCCTGTAGCCATGGCTGCTGATCGAGTACGACTCCAACCCATCCATCTTTTATAGCCGTTGCTGTTGCAGCACTGAGGTCAAATCCTGCATCATATACATCTCCCGGTTTCTTGTTAGCTGCTTTCAAGTATGTTCCAACAGTTGCTGTAAGTTCACCATGATCGGTTACAATCATTTTGCAGTCAGGATTTCTTGCAAGATAGCTTGTAATAACTGGAGTACCCTGTGCAGCATCACTATTTATAGCATCTGAAATCTCTATATAATCAACTTTTACACCAAGTTCTTTGAGTGCATCAATAGCACCTTTAGTCCTCTGGCCACGACCTGCCTGTCCAAGTAAGCCCCATACAAGAGCTCTGTCTCCGCTTTTTAATCCAGCCCTTTGAGCACCCCCTTTTGCAAGCATGTATCCTGATGCATAAAGTTCCTGTCCAACATAGCCAAAGCCTTTGCTCTTGTATTTTTCTTCAGCCAGAGGAAGTGGTGTGTTCTGGCTTGTTACAATGATCCCCTTCTGTTCTGCTTCATCAATGAGCGAGTCAAATGCAACGTCGCCTGGATGACCCATTATTGCTATTCCATCCGGCTTCATGGCAACTGCATCTTTGAACTGGGCAATCATCTTATCTGGCAGCCAATCGGACCAAACATAATTAACTTTGCATCCAAGCTCTGTCTCTGCAGCTTTAGCTCCGTTGTAAACAACTGCTGCAAAGGCCCCTCCTTCGCTTCCACCAGGGAAGAATGTTATAGTTACATCACTGAATTCCTTTTGAGGAGTAGTAGTAATAGTACTCTGAGGCGTCTGACGGCATCCTACCAATGTTACAAGCATTGATATGAGTAAAACAACTACAATACTTAACAACAAACCACGATTTCTTCTAAACATTTTTTACCTCCTAGTATAATATGTTTAGACTACATTTTACACCCTCTATTATTCTATGTCAAGAGAGTGTACGCGTTACATACATTTAAGACTCCAAGTAATATTTTAGCAAGAAATTTACCGGCGTCTTTTCCAACAAAGTTTTCTCTTTCAACAAAAGTCTGGAAACAATCACAATAAATAGTCTCTACCTT
>Ga0315282_10008890_pt1 | contig 16129 bp, 18 predicted proteins | sample YL17G07_20_MG_FD_203693 | JGI IMG/M metagenome (GOLD analysis project Ga0315282, IMG submission 203693) | Sediment microbial communities from Yellowstone Lake, YNP, Wyoming, USA - YL17G07_20 | ecosystem: Environmental > Aquatic > Freshwater > Lake > Sediment | place: USA: Wyoming | collected...
GGTGTTCTTCAGAAGACAAGTAGCGATTTGCCTATCGTATTCTTCTTTCTTTTCGATCTCACTAATTTGGGTCTCCATGACCCGCACAGACATTCCTTACTTCAACCTTATAAGTTTTTTCCACGTTGGTTCTGTTGACTTGTCATGGGATGGGCTAACCTGTTAACTGTCGTGGGATATGGTTACTACGAGGATTCAGAGTGTTAACAACCGTGGGATGAAGCTACTGAGAGGACATGGCAGTCAATTTTCAGCGGAGTGGATAACCTTTCCAAACTTTCAATAACGAAACCAAATCCGTTATCCAAAAACGTAAAGCTCTTCCTTCTTGAGGTTGACTATCCAATTTCTTAAAAAGTTCATCATAGCCATCGTCATTTGGCAGTAGAATCATATAATCGTAAAAGTCAGGGCTAACTTCTTCAAGAATGACTATTGGTACCTTTCCGCTAGTAGGATACCTATAAACAAGCGCTTTTGCTCCTCTGAGTTCAATTTTTGGATTTGCATTGATTTCACTGTAAACTAATGTTCGTTCCTCAATCTCTTCAGGTTCTTCATTTGGCTGAACTTGGCGCAAACGTAAAGTAGCTTGTCCACCACCTACAAGAGGAAGATGGAAAAATTTCTCGATGATTCTTCGCGTAAAATGAACCTGTGAGACACGTCCTCCTGCTCTGGGAATATACCTAACCAAGATTTGATGGTCAGCTACCTGTTCTGGTGGTTTTTCTGCTTCAGTTTCTATTTCTACAACCACTTCTTCTGCTTCAGGTGATTCTGGGATTTTCGAAACATAAGGGACTTGAACCCTTTCAGTTCCAAAAACTGGATTTTGTCTATGGGAAACGGCACTTCTCGCCTTCAGCAGTTTCTGAATCTTTCTTTCATCCGACAAGTAGCCACTGTTGTTTAAGGTTTCAATTAGTTCAGGGGTCAACTGTTTGGATAGATTTGAAGGTTTTGAGTAATCGTCAAACATTCGTCTAAAATCAGAATATGCCTTCGCTTGCTCTGGGTCTTTCAAGTCGTATTCTGAAGAAGAGTTGATTTCGTAATTGGCGTACAATCCACCCTCAGTTAGATTGCTTGAACCTACAAATACCGTCGCCTTATCTCCAGCTTTTTCAAAAGCGTAAATCTTTGGGTGAAAGGTATTTCCAAGGCATTCGTTATGATAAACCCAAATATCATCGCAGAGTGATTGAAGAAGTTGTAATCCTTGGACCGAAGTATTTCGTTGGTCAATCCCTACAACTGCTTTTACCTTACCGCCTGTAACTCTAAACTTTTCAAGTGATTTTTTAAGATGTGCTACACCTGTCCTTTTAACATAAGCAACCACTATGAAGAAAGTCTCAAATTTATTCTTCTCATTCTGCTCTAACAACTCGTTAAGTTTGTCTCCAAGTTGGGAGCCGTGAGGTTGATTTAAGATTTCCAAGTTACTCCATCTTTTGCAAATAAGTCTGAATCGTTTTTTCGACTTTAACTATACACTATTGAATTGTTTATATACAGAGCTCGGTTTTTAAAATTATGCATAACTTGACGAGTTATGCTTATTACTATGTTGAACTTATGCCTCGAAGGCACTAAGTTCTGTCCGCGAAAGTCTATGCTTTTCCTATTATATCTTGTAGAAAGCGAACCTTTGGTCCTCTTACTTTCCCACCATTAGGTTTTGCAAAAATCAAAATGTACTCATGAACAGTCTTGAACAGGAAATTTGGTGGAAACGGGTAGCTACCAAAAATTGGTCTCTGATGACCATAAGAACCCCACTTGCCTCCTGTTCCGTCTTTATCCCAGATGACCTCCTTAACCATCACATACCCTATGCTTCTCAAGATATTCGTAAAATCTGCAGCTATTGGAAACGTGAGAAGTCCATGCTCAGTGTGTTGATTTACGTTTGCAGTGACTACACATATCTTTCGACCTGGTGCTAGTACGCGATAGCACTCTTTGAATACCTTTTCAATTTCTTTTAAGAACAAATCATATCTGTCTATGTTTCCCAGATTTTCCTTCTTGTCTCCATAATCTGCTTTGTTCCAGTATGGCGGACTGGTGATTATTAGACCTATTGAATCGGCTGATATGAATGAAAGGTCTCTGCTGTCTGCGGTTTCAGCGATAATTTCAGCGTCGGTAGTTGGCTGAATAGCTCGAATTGTCTTAATGTAATCTGGATTCTGGTCAATGCAAATTGCATTTCTACCTATTTTGTTCGCAACTCTTGCAGTCGTTCCAATGCCAGCAAAGGGGTCTAAGACAGTTTCGCCATAGAAACTGAACAATTTGATTAAACGGAGTGGTATTTCTTCTGGGAAAACTGAGGGATGTTGAGGGTCTGAAACATTGGCGATATGCCATACACTTTTTGTGAACTCTCGCCACTCTTCCTTAGTCACTCTGCTTCTCTCTTTGTTTTCTTGGTTTTCTATCTGAGTTGTAACCACTATTGTTTCCCTTCTCTTCTTATTTTTTCCATTATTTGACGTAATTGGAATGAGTTGACTCTGCCTGCCTCTATGGTTTCAGCTACAAACCGCTGGAGCGCGAGAAGAAAATCATCTGGAAGGTTGTATGCCTCAATTAGCGACTTGTCTATCTCCTCGATTATAGTTGTGCAGTCATAGGGACTGTAGCTCAGGGCTAAGACTCCCGCATTGAACTTCTTCATAGGACTGACCTGCAATTTTTCCCAAAGTGCATGGGAAAGGTGACAGAGCTTTTGGATTGAAGCCTCCGAAAAAGCTGTTGGGTGAATTGGAAGTCTTAGGAAGAAGTTCCTATTTAGATGGAATCCATCCCCTTCAACGCGCCACAACCAGTAAGCAACATGGCTTGAAGCAACGGCAAACCCAAAATCTGCTTCAACAGTGCCTAAAAATTCCAAACAGTTGAATGTGCTACTGACTGACCTAGCAGAGCTAGGAATCATTGGAAGATTGCGGAAAAGAGGTATCCAGTTGTAGGCAGTGGAGCGGAAATAAACGCGGGAATCATTAAGACCGTTGCCGTGACTGCAAAATGGTTTTACCAAGGAACCTAGTTTCTCTTTTTGAGACATGAGCAGTTTATAAACCAAAAGTTCTTGTTCTGAGCCTACCTTTGGAATCATGTGCTCAATTGATATATCGCTCAACTCGGTAAACGTGATATTGGAGAAAAGGTGTTTACGGTTTTGACTATTCCACCTTCTTAGATTTGTAGTCGCAATTGACTTCCCTTTCTCTGAGAACTCCGCAACTGCTATGCAATTTCTAGTCTTTATGTCATCGCCAAACAGAGAATCAGGGGTTCGGTCGAAGAAACTAAAATGCCAACTACCCTTTGCCATTATTGCTCGGCGTAATGTCCAAAAGTCTTTGCCAGAGTGATACGCTACTGAGAGTGGCAAAACCATGCCTGCTCTTGCATAGCGCTTGTTAGCGAAACCCCACATCATTCTCACGAATGGTAAATATGCTGTGTCTAAAAGTTCATTTCGTGATTTGCTGTAAACTTGAGCGTTTACCAAGTCTGCATGCAATTTTTCTTTTCTAATTCTAGAGTATGGCGGATTCCCCACCACAACAGAGAATCCTTCAGAAATTTCAGGAAACACATCACAGAGACTCTCAACTCCAAACCATGAACGTACATCTTGTGAGCTTGAGGAAATTGCATCCACATGCGCAAGCGTGTTGGCATTGAGAAGCTCTTTGCGGATTTTGCTTCGCTTGTATCCATCTGGTTTAGGTACCGAACCGTTTGGGTATCCAGCTATTTGAGTAGAATCTTTAACTGCAAGGTTGCCACGGACCGCTTGCCACACATGCCATGGTGCAAGTCCTTTAGCAAGGGCTTCACCTATACAGTCAAGTAAGAGCGTGAATGCACAAGATTGAATCCCCTGATGGCTAATGTCCATGCCATAGATTGCTTGAATTGCATCTAACCTCGAAAATTGTCCATACTTCTCTTTTAGAGACTGTCTGTTGCTGTGCCAATCTAAAACAGCACGGAGAAAAACTCCTGAACCGCAAGCAGGGTCGATGCAACTTAGACTTACTGAGGGATAGTCTGGGGCATTTTCTGTTTCCCATGGCTTGAGAACTTCATGTACGATGTAATCACAAACGTCGGAAGGTGTGTAGTATAAGCCCAAATATCGCTTTATCGGAACATGATTTCGTGACCGAAAGACTGAAAGAGTTTCAAAAATCTCTACGATGTAAGGAAACAAATCTCGGAAATCGTTATCGTACACAAAAGAGGACAATGTGGCACAGATTTCTTTGGAAGACCAATTTTCGCAGACTTGAGTTATTCTGGGCAATTGAGGTGGAAAGCGTTCTCCGAGAAACCACTCCTCAGCTTCACTGAGTGTGTTGGGCTGTCCAGTTTTCCTTGTACACTGTGAAATCATCCATATCGAAAGCATGGCTGATGCTGCAAGCTTCACTTTTTGCTCTTGTGTCGGTTTGATTTCTGTGCCCATTATTATTGGAGAAAAAATGTTATCGTAGGCTCTTGCAACTTTGTCTCGGTCTCCATTATTCGCGGAAGCCATCATCGCGCTGTATGCGTTGATAAGTGGCTGTGTCCATTTGGCAACCGTTGACCAAACCGTGCGTCCGTAAGCAGGCGTGGAAAGCTTCTGTTCCAGCGGTTCTTCACTGTGAGGCATACGGATTCGTTTTTGCCTCCTTAAAGTTTTGCAAGTCTCCCTCTGTTTCTACATTAACTTTTTCTGCCTTATGAACAGCTACGTTTCCACTGGAAACGCAGAAACTTCTAGTTGAAAGGCAGAAAGGCACTATTCATGCCTCCGAACTAGGCGCTTTTCCGCTTCCGAGTTCAACAATCAGTTTACTGTCTTTGACAGTAAGGTCTAATTCCTGACCACCTTTCCACCCTAATTCAGTAATCGCCTCATCTGGAACTACCCATTCTACAACAGCTGACCATATCGTGCGTCTAGGGCCCGGCACAGAAAGTGTGTGTGTTCTCCTTGTTGAGGTCTCAGCAGAACTTCGGTATAATGTTTCGCTTGCATATCCTTTCTTGTTCCTGTCCAAATCAGACCAAATCAAATTTAACACCCCGTCGTCTTGGAGTTTTTTGCAGATATTAATCCGTAATGCTCATCAAGTAGCTGGTTTATTGCGTTGTCAAAACTCACTTGAGGCTTACCCCTCTGCTGAATTAACTCAACTTTGAGCTTTTCAAGTCTTTCGTAAGTATGCACCACTAACCTCACACTCTTAACAGGAACTTTTTCTTTTTTCTTTCGTTTCACGGCTCTCACTCGACAGCTGGAATTCTTATTTTGTAGGAGGAGATATTACTCAATCACCTCAACTATATGATAGTTTTGGTCCATTAAATGGACTGTGCAGTCGAAATATACGTGATGAACCGCGTGAATCGTGTGGGATTGAATCATCCCGCTTCAGAGTTGTAGAATTCACAGCAATCACAATCTCGCAGCGAAATAATGCACTCTCAGACAAAAAGAGAGTGCAACAAAAAACTCCGCTACCGGAATGAGTAGCATCGTGAGGGTAGTCTGGAACTTGGCGTTGCCGTTTTAGCGGGGGATATGCGCTGGACACTCCAGTTCTAAGCAGGCTCCAGAAGATATATCGCCAACCAGACACGTATGAGTCAGGCACTTGCCTCACTTAGGGTCACTGGTTGGTTTGAAGCAGCTGCTCACCAAGAAGTGAGAGCGTTAACGGCCTATAACGTGCCTCATCCTGCAGGTTCACCAAGAAGCTTTGAATGTCTGATGAGCCCAGAAACTCCTCCAGCCACTTTCTCATGTCTAAGAATTCTGAATAATCTTTGTGTACGGACAAGATCACGCCGTCGGAGCCCATGCCAATGCCTCTCTCAAGCATCATGATGTCCTTTCTTTGTTCAAGGTCCCGCTTTGTCCTTGTCCGCGCTTCTGCTGTCGCTTCGGCTGGCAGGTTTGCTCTCGGTTTTATGAGTGTAACGGCTAACAGAGTGAAGCCAAGCTTGCTGAGGTCTGGGATCATCGTGTATTCCTTGATTATGCCTTCTTTCCACAGCCTCGCTAGCATCCTACTAACCGTGGGCTGGGAAACGTGAAGAGCCTTAGCAAGCGTCCTATCGCTCCTGCGGCTGTTCTTCATAAGCTCGAAAATAAGCCTAAGCTCCGTTTTCTTCAATCTTTTCACCGATGCTTTGCGCAGATTTATCATCTCGAGCTTATCAATGTAACGTCTCCGGGTGCTGATTCGAGTTCGGGAGCTTCTGCAAACTGATTCAATCGGGGGCTACTTTTCAAACGGGCCCTAATGCAGTTCTGCTAGAACGGGCATTCATTATGAATAAGCTGACAGTGTTATTGACCTCGCAACTCTTTAATGTGGATGCAGCATAAAGGAGATTTGACAATCGAGGTGAGGAAAGTGGTGAATATGTATGGGAAACGCCCTCTTCAACCTCCCCTAGCTTTGGTTCAGAAGTTGTTTGAAGACTTCTTGGGCATACAACTCCCTACCGATGTTCTAAGAGACTGTATCAAACAAAAAGAGTGGTTTAAAGGAATAGTGCTATCAACCGCATTTTTTGAAATAGTGGGAAAAAGGATACTTTCAGGTAAGTTCAAAGAAAAGATAAGGTCTAAGAGATTTGAGCGTCTGCAATCAGTGGATCGGATTATAATGCTTCTGTTCGTATCGGGAACCATAGATCAACCTACTTATTGTAAGATGGTTGAAGTCAATAGTTTTAGAAATGATATAGTCCATATTGAAACTTTGTCTGAACCAAAACTCAACCCAAAAGAAGCAGAGAAGACTATCAATAAAGCCATCAGTTGCCTTGAACTGTTGATGAAAAAGATGGTCGAATATGATTAAGACTCGTGTCCCTTAAGTCAATAGTATTGTTCTAACTCCCGACTGAATCAGTCTGTGAAAACTCCCGAACCCGAATCAGAACCTAAACGCATTAAATTTATTAACTTGAAACAGATGAAAGGAAGAGCAAATACAAGCATGACGTGATTAATGGGGTAATGATGGGGTAATGATGGGGTAATGATTTGGTGACAACTAGCCATTTCAGGAAATATGTCAGACTTGTTCGTTTGGAGAATTGCATCATAGCAGTTCTTGGTGTCTTAATAGGTATTCATTTGTCACAGTCAAATCTTTCAAGTCTCCAGTCAGTGATTGTAACACTTTCAGCATTTTTCATTATGGCAGGCGGTAATGTCATCAATAATTACTTTGACCGCGACCCAGACAAAGAGAATCCAATAAAACTTGAGCGAAACCCCTTTGCTTCTGGTCAAATATCGCCAAAATATGGGATGGCAATTTCAGCAATGCTTTTTGTGTCAGGCTTAACTATCGCTTTCTTCTCGCTCAACTCGTGGGTCATATTAATAGCGTGCATTGCGACTGGTGCTTTGGTGGCCTACACACCCATTAAGCATAAAGGTTTTCTAAACGGCTTGGTTAGCAATTTTATTATCAGTTTTCTTATCGGGCTACTGTTTGTCTATGGTTGGTCAATGTTTGGCAAAGCCACTGAAGTGATTACTACAGGATTATCATTTGCCTTTCTCTTTTCGTTCCTAACAACAATGGCAAGAGAAATAGTGAAGGGAGTAGTAGATAGTGAAGCTGACAAGCGTTCTCAAATACGGACGCTAGCATCGAGTTATGGCAATCTAAATGTGGCTATAGCAATTGCTACAATGATTCTGTTTATCACGATCATTTTGTCTCCCCTTCCGTATCTGTTAGGCACGTTTTCGATACCATATCTGGTTCTTGTCTTGTTGACTGACATCGTTCTGATTTCTGCTTTTCTTCCTTTGTGGTTTAACACTTCTCCTTCGAACGCAGATGCGATGAAAGACCGTATTAGGATTGGCATGGTTCTGGGACTGCTCGCATTTCTGTTTGGAAATACCAAAGTAACAAGCACTAGTTTGCTATTTGTGATAGGAGACACACCCTTAGCAAACATAACAAGCCAATTTGCAATATCCGTATTCGATGCAACTACCTTGTTAATCATAGCGATAATACCCGTAATAAGCCTCGTCTTCACTTTGCGACTTCGAACAAAGTATGCAAGGCAGGAATAACCCACATCACTTCCATCTCAGTAATGTACACAAGTCAAATAACGTGAGTGCTTGAATGGCAACCGATTCTATGTTTTGGGCTTTAGTCGTGGTCACCATTTCAATAGTCATCTTCGTTTTCAGCACGATTCTGGATATTCGCCGTCGGGCAAAGTATCCTTTAAGGCGTGCACCATTAAAACTAGCACTTTCCAACATCGGCACATTATTCACAGTACTTGGGTACGCACAATTCTTTGGGGAAGGTATATTTGCTGCTGGTGGAATAGCACGCTCCACATGGACTGCCTTCTACATAGTGTACTCTGCTCTTCTGCCCGCTGGATTCGCGAAAGAATGGGTTAGAGACACAAAAGCCGTGCTTCTAACTCTATGCGGTAATCTATGCATGATGTATTCATTCGCGCTGTCTATTATTGGATTTGACATTTGCGAGCAATATGGAAATATCCTATTACTCGGTCTAGGAATGGCCATAACGCTTTTGGGTTTACTATGGCAATGGAAAAAGGCCTAATTCTAGGTTTGAAGTTCTTGGAGGATAGTTGTTCTAGGCTCTTTTTGATGAGTCCTGGCCACTTGTTTTGGTCTTCTAGTCCTACGCCTGGTGTTTGTAGATATCTGGAAAAGAAGCCCAACAGAAAAAGAGTAAGGCACGATTGCGCTAATCCTTTATGGGCAAAGACCTAGACTGAAACAATGAATTGAAACTACTCTGATTGTACATTCTCAGAGCGGACAGGGTGGACGATCAGAATCTTTTGTGAGGGAGACTTGGCACGACGTTGCTTTCCCACTTTCTGTGAAGATGCTTCTGCATTCTAAAGCGATTTTGTCTCCAGGTTGTTGAATGCTTAACAAAAATTTAAACTTTTCAAGCACAGTCGATACTGCGTCATGTTGATTATCGAGTGTCACTTGAATTTTCTTCCCTTGGGCATATTGTCCATCCCATATTGCAAGACGAGGTTCTGTTAACTTCTCATGAGATGGACATACGTGTTAACTGTCGTGGGATGGCTCTGACCTATTCTTGACCTTTATTCCAGCCACGATAATCTTGCGATCTTCGTCTGAGGGTGTTATGTAGATTCCATGTTTTTCAGCTTCTTCTGTCAAATCTTTCCACCAATCGTTATCCTCTTGTTCATCCTTCTCGACTGGTCGAGAGCGCAATTCTGGTGCTTTAACATAGTGTCCGTATGAGCCTGGGGAGATCGGATCATGAGAGGCTCTGCCAAAATCACGAGGCTTACCAGATGGAGTGAGATCTGAGATTCTGCCAAGAGATATTTCCTTACACAAATGTTCGTATCTATCAACAAAACTTTCTTGTTTCAGTATTCTTTTTTCCCATTCTTTCCAATTAATGTCCTTAATCAACAAAACCATTTCTCATCAACAGAAGGAAGTTCTGAATACTGGGCTTAACTACTTTTTGCTTGCGTTTTGGATTAGGGTCATCCACTTGTTTTGCCCTTCGACTTTTAGACCGCACAGTTCAGAAGGAGTTTTCCCGTCTAAAGCCATGTGGGGTCTAACAAAGTTATGGTAAATTTGATAACCTGAAAGTATCGGTGTATCGTCCTTCTTTAGCCCTCTGATCACTTTCTCTCTGTCTCTCACTTCGCCATTGAACCTTTCCATCTTGTTATTGTTCATGTCGCCTCTAAGTTTGATAGCGTTAACGTGCTCTGTTCTTGTGTCCTTTCGCATAGTCCAAAACTCCTTTTTGTACGCATCATGGTACGCTGGAAGACCGTCTGTTATCAGAGTTTCAGGGTTTCTTCCAGTCACCTTCTTAGCCAACTGAAACAGTTTTCGTGCATCATGCTTATACTTTGACCCCGCAACCTCTTGAGCTATCCAATACCTTGTTTCATCATCCATAATCGCGAATAGGTATTTCTTATCGCCTTTGATTTTAAGCCATAGCTCGTCTGCTCTCCATGTTCCAGACACTTGAGGAGTAAGCTTCTCAATGTACTTGTCCATCAAAGCCACATACTTACGAATCCACTTGTAAACCGCGACATAGGACACTTTCACGCCTTGAAGCTTCAAAAACTCAGCACACTTTCTCAATGATGCACCTGAGAAGTAAAGCTGTAACGCACTTGTGATGATTTGTGGTGTGCTTTTCATTCTTTCAAAGCCTAAGTTTATGGTAAAGTGTTTACCGCATGCTCGGCACAGATAGACTTGAATGTTACCGTATTTGTTGTGCCTCAGACCGTCTTTGACTACTTTGTTTGAACCGCATATTTGGCAGACCTGAAGGTTTGTTATGGGCTCTATTCTGACTTGACTTACTGCATTTCTAAGCGCTATGGAAAATTCTACTGCAAAAATATGTTTACATTTGACACCTCGAAATCGGTGGTCTGGGCACTCACATCTCCACTCATCTTCAGAAAGACAAACCGCATATTCGCCATTTCCACTCTGAGAAAGGACTTTGTAAGTCATGGAGTCAATGCGCGTGATTTGGTTCTCTTTAGCGTGTGCAATTTCTAACCCTCTTGATTCGCGGAGATTTGTTGTTTGTTGTGCGTTCATTTTTAGGCACCTAAAGCAATATTAGGTACCTAACTATTTATACCTTTCGGTACCTAAACCTTAAATACTAGAAGCTTATATTCTTTCTTAGGTGCCTAAGGTGAAGCTTCAAAAACAACTTTCGAGAAAGGTTGGCGACAAGAAATACGCAAAATGGGTGATTGCGATCCCACCCAAACAAATAGGTGCATTAGACTGGAGAGAGGGACAATCGCTAGAAGGCGAAATTACGAACCAGCAGCTCATAATAAGGAAAGTGACCGAATCCGAAGTGACAAAACGTAAAGAGGCAGCCAATAAGGCTTGGAAGAAAAGAAAGCGCAGAGCTGATAATCAATGAGCAAGAAAGATGCTCAGATAGACCGAATCTGTAGTGATTGTGGAAAGCCAATCGGAAAGGATGACAATTGGTATCCATTCTTTGACATTTCAACCTGTGGAGGAGGAATCCAGTATCTACACGCACGATGTGCGGTAGAACGCATATATAGCACAGCCAGAACGGAAATGTTGGAAAGAGTGACAGAAGCGGAAAAGGAAAAAGATGAACCTTTGTCCGATGGCCTCATGAATTTCTACTGGCGTTTTCCAATTTCTCCGATCCATTGGATACGGTATGCCATGAACCAAGACTTCGAAGAAGTCAAACAACTAGTTGAGGAAACTGAAAGACGAGACAAAGGAGAAACTGCCAAGCAGGAAGAATCTGTAAAGATGAAGAAGAAACAAAAATGAGGTATGAAAAATGGATGTTGAAATAGACAAGATACGATCAAGCCCCTTCCAGCCGAGGCTCATCTTCAATGTCGAGGATTTGAAGGAAGAAATTCAGAAGGATGGCCTACTCTCAGCCCTGATCGTGAGGGAGGTTGGCGGGGCTTACGAGCTTGTGGATGGCGAGCGCAGGCTCAGGGCGCTTAAAGAACTGGGTTGGAAGAACGTTCCCGTAGAGATAAGAAAAGTAGACGACAGAATAGCTCGACTATCGGTCTACAAACTGAACACGATAAGATCAGAGTACAGTGTTGAAGAAAGGGCAAGATACTTCAAGAAGTTGCATGATGGAGGCACGACCTTCTATCAGATAGGAAAAGACCTGAGTCTTGACGACCAGTGGGTTCTTGCACATATTAACGCATTCGTGTTTCCTGAAGATGTCCAAAACGCAGTTTGGGAAGGGCGGCTCAGCATAAAACATGTCCGAGACCTCGAACCGATTATAGGAGGTAACGTAGAAGAAGCCACCAAAATTGCCAGAGAAATCATTCTAAGAAGGCTTACTACACGAGAGGCAGATGAGTTAATAAGACCACGAAGAGAGGCAATAGAAAAAGCTAGGGTGGAAGCAGCAAAGGCGGCAATAGGAGCCGCGGCTCCTATTGCCAAGGTGAAGCTAGAAACTCCTGAAGACCTTGACAAAGCGGCTCTTGCCATGCGTAGGGAGGCTGAGAGACTTCGGATGCAGGAGATGACGCCGGAGAAGAGAGATGAAATTGAAGCTGACAGAAGGCGTAAGTTAGAGACTAGGAGAAGGGAGGCCGAGGAACTAAAACGCAAAGAGGAAGCTGATCGAAGACAACAAGAAGAGGAGACAAAAAGGCGGATTGAGGAGGAAGCTAACCGAAGAGCCAAAGAGATTGCAGAGTCCGAGCGAAGGCGAATAGAGGAGGAGGCGAGGACTAGAGCTAGAAAACAGGTAGAAATTGAGCGAAGTCAACTGGAAAAAGAGATCAGAAACAAGACGAGAGAAGAATTGATGCATGACCAAGAATTTCGTAGGCAGGTAGCTGAAACGGTTACAATTCCGCGCAGAGAGCCTAAAGAGGAATTAGCAGTCAAAGAGGGAACGGTCTATACGATCGGAGAGCTGGATTGTGATAGATGTAAGAAACATTATGTAATAAAGTGCGACGGGAAACGCAATTGGCTAGAGTAACGATTTACACAGAAGCAAGAGCAACCGCATACAAGGAAGACATTCCCAACATTGACGGGATAATCGTTCCTTTCAACAAGACACCTTACGACATCGTCTGTCCTCATTTTTTGGAGCTAAGATGGGGCATAGGATGTTACTTCGATTGTGCATATTGCTACCTTCGAGGAACATTCAGAGGATATAAGGCGTTCAAAGAAAAGTGCGTGAACAGACCAATAGAGAGTGTGCTTAATGCAATTCAAAAGGCATTTGATGACGAGTATTTCAAGAGGAATCCCAGTATCTTCAATAGTGGAGAGCTATCTGACTCATTAGCTAAACCACCTTTAATGAAGCAGATCTCAGACAAGTTTGAGGAGCAAAATCGACATAAACTACTCATTTTGACTAAGTCAGGAAACGTGAAACTACTAGCCGACAAACCAAGGAAACAAACTATATTCAGTTTCAGCATAAACGCAAAGGAAGTTTCAAGACGATGGGAAAACAAAACGCCTTCGCCCGATGAGAGAATAAAAGCTGCAAGGACTGTAAGCGAGGCTGGAGACGAGGTTCGTATAAGGATAGATCCCATCTTTCCAATTGAAAATTGGCAAACACATTATGAAGACTTGATATACTCGATTTTCTCAGAGTTTACTCCTGAACGGATTACTTTAGGGACTCCCAGAGGATTGGCAAAGACTTTGATGTTTTCAAAAGACCCTACGTGGACTCAGTACTTTACTGAAAAATCTGAGCATTCAGGTTGGGGCAAGAAAATACCATCCTTCCAGAGAAAGGAGATTTATGTCTTCTTTTACGATAAGTTAAGAACCTTAGGATTCGATAAGTCGAAAATAGCGATGTGTAAGGAGACTAGGTTAATGTGGGAAGAACTGGGATTGAATCCTGACAAAATAAAATGTAATTGTGTGTGGTAAATATGAGTTCCAGTGGGTTTCTCGAAGTAGAACCCCACACTTTACATAAATATAATATTCTTAGAAGCTATCTAAATGTCTGCAAGGTTTTCGATAATCATTACTCGAATGTCGTTTATATTGATACTCATGGTGGAAGCGGAAAAGTTCGTCTTAGAGATAAGAATGATTTGATTGATGGTTCACCCCTAATAGCGGCTAGTTGGACTCCAAGTTTTCCTTGTCACATCATTGAGATCGACCCCGAGAGGTATCGCAATATTTGTGATTCCACAAAGGGTTGCGCAGACATTCATACCTATCGCGGGGATTGTAATGAATTGATAGCTTCTATTCTGCAACTCATTCCAAAATGGAAAAAGTTCGTAGTCTGTTTTGTTGATCCAAGTAGCCTAGTATATCGTGGATCGGACGGAACCGAATGTGATCAACTTCGTGCTGAAACAATTGGAACTATTGCCCAATTTCCAAGAACTGAATTATTATTAAACTTCCCTCTAGAATCAGTACTCCGATGTGCTGGAGACTTTTTCAATAATCCAAGCGAACCCAGAGCAATTGCAAACGGAGAAAGAGTTACGACTTTCATGGGATCTACAAGTTGGCAAGACCTTCCTGAAGAAAAGAGAGACAGAAGAAACTTTCTAGAATTATACATGAAAGAAATGTTAATAGAATATCAGTTTAAAGGAGCGTATTTGGTACGTAGTGAAGCCAAGAGCCTTCCTTTATATTATCTTGTACATACGACTCACAATAGAACAGCAGCTAAGATAATGAGAGACATTATGAAAAAGGAAGGCAATTTTGGAGTCTATTATAGTTTTAGATTGGGGAGATTCCCAACATTGGAAGAGGCGTATCCTTTAGAACAATTCATTTTTGAACACTAAAACCTAACCGTCTAGGGTGCAGGCAATTGATAATCAAACTGGGGCTCAAATACAAATTCACAACCACTCCTTCCTTATATTTTTCAAGCAAACCCAATGTTGAGAGTAGTTTCTTAAATGTCTTCCATGCTTCGCTAAAGGCGAGATATAATGTGAGGTGATTCTTTGAGGTTAGTAGATCAGAGCTTGGTATCAAAGCTGAAAGATTATTACAAAGTAAACCCACGAGTAATTGCATTTGTACTAACCGAGTCTGAATGGAGATCGCTATACACTTGGGATGCTGATTGTATTAGGATAAAAGTCGAACATGGTGCTAAAGCTCCTAAACTAACCAGCTCCCACCATGTAGCTGGTGGTTTAGACCTGAAAGATTGGAGCGCATTATTAGTTAACAGATGGAAGCAAGCTCACTTCTGGCTAGCAGGTAGGTCATTTCCGAAGTTGCCAAAGTGTTTCGATGACATCAATATTGAAGATTTTGACCATTTAATTTTCATTAGATTGACAAGGGTAATTGACAGAGAATGTCATCCTTGCAGAGTGAAGGACATATGCCCAAACTTACTGGGTTATCTGACACATGAATTCATACACATTGTTGAGTACGAGCAAGACAGCAAGATACTTCCCGAGACACCAGAAGGGTATTATAGTTACGTAGGCGCAGTAGTGAAGGAAATCTTCAGGGATGAATTAAGTATAGCGGAGAAAGTAGAGTCAGAGAGAGATCTAGCGCGCACTGTATCATCCCACGACAGTTAACACGTAGGGCTATCCCATGAGAAGTTCAGAAGCTCCACGTTCTTGCGAGTACATTGACACCTTAGAGCCGGGTTTTCAATGATGAGCGCCGAAAAACTAGCAAAGGGTCTTGTGCAGAAAACTCGGGCTCATCCGTGAGAGGTGAAGCGGTTTCTGGGTCTTGCACTTTGCCGCGAAACTTTGCAGGCTCGCTTTTTCATGTTTCAATTCTCTGTTGGAGCGCGCGCTCCAGCATGCAATTCTCGTCCTGACCTTTCCGTCTTTTCTTCAGCGGGCATTTTATCCCTGTTCCTAAGCAAATAAAAGACTAAAAGGGCTTCCACAACGATGTTGCCCACCGCGAAAACCGCCTCAGACAGCGTGCCTGTGCCCAGCTGGACTGAGAAGATGTAGAAAACAAGAAGACCCAGCAGAATCCAAACAAAAATGAAGTCTTTGGCTATGCTTCCTGCCTTTGCTTTCAATTGAGTTTTGTACGCGCGCGCTCTAACTGAATGCTCATCATTCATCTTTCGTTTGCTTTCTTCCCGTGTATCCTCCTTGCGCTTAGCTCTGCTGCTCGCATAGAGGTAAAAACCGGCCACTATTAGAAAAACGATGCTCCAGGAAATGCTGATAGCCCACCAAGCGAAAAGGTCAATGGTCAACACCAATTTCCTCCTTCAAAACTTGCATATCTTGTAGAAGAACACTTTGCCGGCATCCACAAGAAACAGATAGGTAACTGTCATAAGTGCGACTAGAACCCAGAATTCGGCTGGAAGCGGAACCATTCCCAAGAAGCCGCCGAAAGGTGTGAATGGCAATATGGTTCCGAACGCGACGAACCCTATTAAGAATCCTGCTAGCCACTTCCCTGGACGGCTTGTGAAGAAGGGGATGCGCCTAGTCCTGATGACGAACATGATTAAGACCTCGGTCC
>Ga0315282_10008891_pt1 | contig 16127 bp, 9 predicted proteins | sample YL17G07_20_MG_FD_203693 | JGI IMG/M metagenome (GOLD analysis project Ga0315282, IMG submission 203693) | Sediment microbial communities from Yellowstone Lake, YNP, Wyoming, USA - YL17G07_20 | ecosystem: Environmental > Aquatic > Freshwater > Lake > Sediment | place: USA: Wyoming | collected...
TTCGCGACTTCAACGCGGCCAGTTCCGCGCACGTGGCCAGGAACTTTCCCCGGTAGCACTTGGCGGAGGCCTCGGCCACTTCTTTGCGCCATCCGTCGTCGCGTGCGCGCCAGGCGAGCTTGGTCATATCCCAAAGGAGCTGCGGACTGTCGCGCAGGTGTTGGTCCTGCGTCAGTGCCATCAACGTTTCGCGGTCCACGAGCTTGAACTGACTGAGCAGATAGAGGGCGTTCCAGAATCGGCGCTGTTTGGCGGTGACCGCGGGCTTTGGATTCTCGCGCTGGACTTTCTCGGCGAGCGTGGTGGCGGGAAAGAGCGTCAGTTCGCCGATCTGGAGAATAAATTCCGACGGGATCTGTGTCAACAGGTCGACGGTGTTGTAGAGATCCTCTTCGGTTTCGTAAGGATTGGCGCAGAGCATGTCGTAGACGGCGATAATCTTGGATTCGGCAATCAGGGACGCGGCTTCCAGGATCTTCTCGCGTGAAGTTTTTCGACCGTAGATGTCGAAGTTGATCCGATCGCTTCCGCTTTGAATCCCCATATTGATGAACTGAATCCCCATGTCCTTGAGGATCGTGAGCATCTCGCGATTGACGAGCAGGGGATGGGTATAGCACCAAAAAGGGACCGCGACTTCTTTCTTGTAAAGCTCCGCGAACTCGACGAGCCAGTCCCGCCGGGCCACAAAGACGTCGTCGTAGAATTCGATTCGATTCAGGTGGGGCAACCGTTTCTTGGCGGCCACCAGTTCGGCGATGACTTGTTGAGGGCTGCGGCGGCGGAGGCGCTTGAAATGCTTATAGTGCCGGTGAATGGTGCTGTTGATGCAGTAGCTGCACGAGAAGGGGCAGCCGCGACCGGTGATGGTTTTGTACTTGAACGAGAGTTCGTCCTCGGGGGTCAGCTCCTTGTGAATGATGCGGTCCTCGTCAATCATGAATTCGAGGTCCTCATCGAACAGCTGCGAGCCGAACTGGTCGAGATCCGGTTCGACGGGACGCGGCTCGTTGCGAATGATTTTGTCGTTGAGGCGAATCCACATGCCGCGAATCGGCGTGGTGGTGAAATCGGCGTGGCGCTCATAGGCCTCCACAAATTCTCGGAACGTGTGTTCGCCTTCGCAGAGACAGAGAAAGTTGACGATCCCTTCGTCGTCAAAGCAGTCGTCGGGTGCAATGGTGGGATGGATGCCGCCCCACACCACGGGCAGGCCGAGACGGGTTTTGATGTGTTTCGAGAGTTCGAGGACCGTCTTTTTGTGATACGAAGGGACGGTGATGCCCACGATCGAGACCTTGCGCTCGGCGAGAAGCGAAAGGAGAAGCGAGATTTCCTTTTCGGTATAAGGAATCGCGTAATCGAGGATCTCGTCGCCCCAGGGATAGACGGCCGTCAGGTAGGAGTCGAAAGGGCCGTCCGTTTTGATTCGGGCCTGGGGGTCAACCAGCTTGCGGGCGAAGCGTTTGAAGTGAATCAGCGTCACGTCGTGGCCATGCTGCTTGAGAAAGCTTGCGACGTAGCGCACGCCGAGGCAGTATTCGTCATAGATGGAAATCAACGCGACCGAGGCCATGCAACCAGCTCCTGCGTCGTTCATCCGCGGCGGGGCGCAGAGACGCGCTCGACCGCCGACGCCTAGACCCGATGGATAGTCGGGCAGGCGGCTTAAGTCAAGAATGGAGTGAGCGGGCGTTCCGTTGCGCTACCTGGGTGAAGGGATGGGAGGAGAGGCGGCGGGTTCGAGGCGGGCCGCCTGGGCCGGGCTTTTTGTGTCGGCGTTGTTGCCCGAGGCCAGGTTGGCCACCGGAACGGGCCCGGCCCCCAGCGCCATTTCGATCAGCTTGGGCAGCAGATAGTCAATCATCGGCGTGCCCTCGAACGTCGCGCCGTAGAGAAGGTGGCTGACGTAAACGCCGTAGTGCGGTCGTTCGTCCGGGCCATAGCGGACGGCCGCCATGGCAATTCCATAGTTGACGCCCGCCGTATCCACGAGCCGGTAGATGGGAATGAAGCGCGAGGGGGTGGTCGTGCGGTCGTCGGTGATCGGCCGGAAGCGCATGTCGCTGATCATCGGCAGCTCGACTTCGGGCGGCAGGCCGTCCGTCAAAGCCGACGACTGCCGCTCGAGAACAAACAGCATGTGCTGGCCTCGGTTGGGTGGCAGCTGGAAGGGACGCCCCTCGGCCGACTGGCGATCGGGCGTCAGGATATCCATCATCAGTTGCGCGTTAAGGTTTTGGGGCGTCCGCTGGATGTTCCAGCGCCCGCGGTCGGGGAAATAGCCCTGGGAGAACGGCACGCCGCGAGCCAGATGGATGAGCGTGCCGCCCTCGTTGACATAGCGCCGGAGCGCCTCGAACCCGTCGGCCTTCTCGCGCACCGAATAGAAGTAGCGCTCGTTCTGATCGAGATTGATCAGGATGGGGAAGCGGTCGGGCGTGAGGCTGGCGGGTGCGGCCACCTGGTAGGCATCGAGCCAGCGCATCTCGAGGCCGAGGTTCAAAAGCGCGCGATGGATCGCCTGGACGGTGGGGTCTTTGGCCGGGCCCACACCGCTTTCGGCTTCGCCGATCGTGGCCACCTGGAGCGGGGTTTGGGCCGGCCAGGCGCGGGCAATCCGGGCGCGCGAACGGGCCTGCGTGTTCATGGGGAAATCAATCGCGAGCACCTCGTCGAGATCGAGGCGAATGGGCGCCGCGAAATGAGGCGTCACCGTGACGGAATAAGGCGTCAGCGACTCCAGCGCGCCGGTCAGTTGGTCGTTGTTGGCCAGCCAAACGCGCACCACCGCCGGGAAATCGGCCGGATGGAAAAAGAACTGCGTGGCCGGATCGGGGCGATTGGGCTGGAGGAGGGCGACTCGGTCCACCGAAAAACCCACCGTCTCGCCGTACCGCGGCTTGATCTGAATGTGATTGGCGTTGAGCGATTCGATGCGGCCCTCGACCCACTCGCCATTGCGGTTGAGCAGGCCCCGCTCGGTGGCGGCCGGCTCGATGCTTTCGTTCCAGGCCACGGCCAATCGTGGGGCCAGCGTGACGGCGGACCGCGACCCTCGGGTTCCCAGAAGCCCGGCCAGCGGCCCGAGCAGCGACTTGCTGTCCCGGCGGTCTCTTCCCGCCGCGGGCAACTCGCTGTAGTTCATCAGCGCGAGAGTCACCCAATCGGTGTCCACCTCGACGGTCTTGCCCCCGCAACGCATCCGCCATTGGCGCGACGTCACGGCGGCGAGCTCGCCCGACAACCGGTCGCCATTGGCAAAAAACAAACGAACCGCCGGCGCGATCGGCTTCGGCGCCCGCGGCTTGGTCCGCACGTCGCAGGCGATCCGATAGCAGACCCCCGCGTAGTTGAGTTGCTCGTGGGAGGCGAGGTTGGCCACCCGCGCGGCGATCAGGTTGCGCCCGGGCCGGAGCAGATACGTCACGTCCCAGTGCAGGACCTTGCCGAGAAGACTCTGGGCGGGAAGCTGCACGGGCACACCGTTAATAAAGAACGACTCAATCTGATCGTCGGCGCTGATGTCGAGATGGGCAGCCACCAGCGTGGCGGTGGTGGGCAAAGAGAACTCCTGGCGGAATAGCACGACTTCGCCCTGGCGCGCACGACCCGGCCGCTTCGCCCAGATCCAACACGCTTCGGGAATGTAGCGCCAGCGATAGTAGGGCGATTGGAGCGCGGCGGGTTCCCAGCCTTGGATCACGGCGTCGGGCTGATACCACCCGGCCGGTTCAGGCCGCTTGTTTGGCGCATCGCCCAAGTCCAGCGCGGTGACGGTCGCGTCGCTGCGAATGACGATTCGCTCGACCGGCTGGATCAGGATGCGCCGGATTTCGGCGGTCGGGACCGCGGCCGGGCCGCGCTCGAGCATGACCTGAAGCGTTCGGGGCGACCGCTCCGATGGCGTCGTGGCCAGCCGGCCTGCAAGTTGTGTCGTTGCCGCCGCTTGACCCCCGGTCGGATCGAGGCCCGCCAGCGCCGCGACCCGCTGGGACCCATCGAGAAACTCAATCCCCACGGGACGGGTGGCGACGCGCCGCGGCACTTCCGGCCGCGACCAGGCCAAACCGACCATGAGAAAGAGAAGGATGAAGGATGAAGGATGAAGGATGAAGGAAAAACAACGCGGAACGATGAACGATGAACGATGAACGACGGAAAAGCGAATGAGAAATGAGGAATGAGCAATGAGGAACGGCGAAATGGAAACCGCCGAGAGTCGGCGGCGTTTCGGTATGACGTCTACCTCTTTTGTTCCGCCTTCATCCTTCATCCTTCGGCTTCCATTCATCGTTCATCGTTGCTTTTCATCTTTGCTTTTCGAGCAACCGCAGCCGTTCCCGCGCCGTGTTGACCACGTCGGGGTCTTTGGCCTTGTCCAGAATCTTCGTGTATTCGAGAACGGCCTGCTGGCGGTTGCGCACGCAGTAGTTGGTGACGTCGGCCAGGCCCAGTTGGGCGTTCATCTCGAACGGATGCCCAGGATTCTGATCCTGGAACTGATCCAACGCCTCGAGCACCTGGTTCGCGGTCGAGGTATCATCGGCGGCTTGCCGGACGATTCGGGTCATGGCCTCGATGGCGGACTTGACCAGCGGGCTTTGCGGATACTGCTTGAGAAGAGCGCAGTAGAGCGGAATGGCGGCGGCCGGTTTGCTCGTGGATTCGGCTTTGTAGAACGCCTGGAGCGGGGCGTAGTTATCCACGCTGTTCTGGGCGATCAGTTCCACGCGCTCGTGAATTTGGTTCTGAATCGTTCCCGAGACGAAGTGTTGCGGGAATTCGCTCAGGCACTGGTTGTAGTCAATGAGCGCATTCTTGAAGTCGCGGAAATGCTCGAAGCCGATGTTGCCCATCTGATAGGTCGCGCGGGCGGCCAGATAGGAGCCGGGCGCCTGGATGACGACCGTCTTGAACAAGCGCATGGCGTCGTCGTAGCGCTTTTCGATCAGCGCCTCCTCGGCCTTCTGATAGGTTTCGAGGTGGGCGAAATCCTGGGCCTGCGATTCGCGCGAAGCCGCGGCCAGCTGCTGGAAGACCTCTTCGATCCGGTGGACGTCGGCGATGTAATCGGTCTGGCCGGTGCGGACCAGCTGGAGCTTGAGATCTTGAAGCCGTGCCAGGACGGCGGACGACTGGATTTGTCGCGACACGCGCTGGATGGTGCGCAGCCGCTCGACCTCTTCGGACGGGGTCATTTTGTCGAGCAACGTTACGGTCTTCTGCCAGGCGGCCACAAAGACCGCGGGATCAACCGGGGGAGTCGGCTCGACCCCGAGCTTGGTGATGGGACCGTGGTCGGCGGTCTTCTCGCCGTCAATCGAACCGCCGCCGGGCAGAAGCAAATTGGCCGGCAGAGTCTGTTCTATTGACGGGGGAACCGTGAAAACCGTCCGCGCGGGCGTCGTCTCGCGCACCACCGCATACCCCGAAGGACTCGGACGCTCGGGGAGGAAGCCCCGCAAACCTCGCGACAGAACCAAACCGGCCACAACTCCGATGGCCACGAGCGCCGTGGCCTGGGCCAACCGGATCGAACCGGACCGCAACCGAGCCAGCAGCACACCGAGCGATGTGAAGAACCCTGGCTTCGCTTCGGCCAGCGTCGCGGATGCACTTGCTTCGGCTTCCGCGCGGGCCATGGCGTTTCGGGCCAGCCGGGCAAAATAGGCCGCATCGGGCATGCGGGCCGGTCGGGCGCCTTCGCAAAGCATCGAACGCAATGCTTTGTTTTCCTGCCAGACGAGCGTGCAGGCGGGACAGCTGTCCAGATGCTCGCGCACCTTGGCCTGCAACGACTCCGACAGGACGCCTTCGACCGCCGCGTCATAGATCTTTTGGCATTTCGCGCATCTCATCTGTGAGCCCTTTCGTTACCCTAACCCGCTCCAGCCACTCGCCTTGTTTTCCCAAACCTTCCCACTCCACAACTTGAGAGCCGTGCACATGCACGGGGTTTTTTAATCCGCAATCCGGTGCACGGGTTCTTTTCGCCAATCCCAAATCCAAAATCTGAACCCCAAAATCTTAGCCCTCCGCTCGTTCTTCCTTCTCGCGCTCCGAGGGCCGTTGTCGCACATATTGGCGCAGCGACGACTTCAGCTTCTTCCGCGCCTGGTGGATGTTGAACTTTACCGCCCCTTCCGAGCAGTTCATCGCCTCGGCCACGTCGCGGATCGAGTAGCCCTCGACCTCGAACAGCACGATCGCCGACCGCTGTCGAGGGGGCAACTCGCGGATCGCCTCGTTGATGTCCGCGAGCACTTCCTTGCGCATAAGGTCCTTGCGAGGGTTGCCGGTGTGGGGGTTTTGCCACATCACCTCGCGGTCCTGGATTTCCACCAGCTCGTCGGTGCTTTCCATGGCCGTCCGCGACCGCTTGAGGCGGTGGCTGTGGCACTGATTGACGATCATCCGGGAAACCCACCCGGGGAACTTGACCACCTCCCGCAAGGTCGGCAGGTGCTTGTACAGGCGGATCAGACACTCCTGGAGGATCTCGTCCGTGTCGTCGTGATCGCGCACCTGGGCAAAGATCATCTTATACAAATCGGGACCGATCCGCCCGACCAATTCCTCGAAGGCGGCTTGGTTGCCCTGTTGACAGCGGGTCACCAGTTCGATCGGGACGTCTTGAAGGGCCACCAATCCGTGTCCTTGGCATGATCAGCCCTCATCTGACGGATAAGACCACCGGAGGGCCGTCTGGGGTTTGGCCGCCCGAGGAGGGCTGTTCGATTTCCCGGCGGCGGAGACCCCAGGATATTAAGGTTTGATGCTAAGGTGGGTTTTCCCGAGAAGTCAAGCGTCGGGGCGTTGAACAAGAGATCGTTTCAGGTTTCACGTTTCAGGCTTTGAGGCTGTGAGGCTACAGGCTGTGAGGCTGTAAGGCAGGGTGGAAGGGGAGGGGGAGAAAAGCAGGGTTCGGGGTATCGGGTATGGGGTATCGCGTATGGGGTAGCGGGTATCGGGTGTCAAGTGTGCGGCAGAGCGGTTTCAGGTTTCAAGTTCCAGGGAACTCGTCGGGTTCGGGCTTCAGGGTCTGGGGTATCGGGTGACCAGCTTCCGGTGTGGCGTCTTAGTTCCTAACCCTCACAGCCTCAATACCTCACAGCCTCAAAGCCTGTCGCCTGAAAGCCTCAATACCTCACAGCCTCAAAGCCTGTCGCCTCACAGCCTGAAACCTGAAACTTGAAACCTGAAACGCCTTACCCCATACCCTGAACCCCGAACCCCGAACCCCGAACCCTGAACCCTATTCCCTTCCCTCATCCGCGATTCGCTTGAGCTCCAGCAGTTCTTTCTCCGACAGCTTCTCGTTGCGGATCAGCGCGGCCATCAGCGCCTCGGTCGAGCCCTGGCAGAACGTATTGACGAGCGACCGCAACATGCCGCGAAAGGCGCTCTGTTGGCGCGTTTTGGCCTTGTAGAAAAATGCTTTGCCGACTTTGCGGCGCGTGACGTGGCCCTTTTCGACGAGGATCGCCAGACAGGATCGCAGGGCCGGGTTTTTGATCGGACGCGGGAAGCGCCACTGGATGTCGCCGGGCTTCAGTTCGCCGTGCTGCCAGAGAATGCGCATGACTTCCAGTTCGCCTTGGGTAAACCGGGCCATTGTGACGTCTCCTTGATGGCGCAGGGTATGGGCATCGCGTACGGGGTCACGGGATACGATTGGTGTGTCCCGCTGGATTATGTGCAGATGCTACTGCACATCGAGGGAGGGACGTCAAGAAGAAAATGCAGATTCTTCTGCATATTGCCTCGGATGATTCCCGCGGCGAGAACGAAAGCAATGGGAGCCGTCGGCACCGCGACGATTCGGCAGCCGGACAGTCTCGCGACCGTTGCGGAAGCTGGGATGATTTCGCGGGCTGACAGCCAATGCTACTTTCACAGGCTGACAGCCAATGCTACTTTTTGCGTGGGGTGGGCTTGGCGAAATTGATGCGGACCGAAAGAATGTTCTTGGTTTTGTCGGTCAGGCGAGGGGCGTGGGCGGTTCGAAGGCCGACGACCCAGAGCACTTTGCGGCCATCGCAGAGCAGGAGCAGGCGGTCGCGCAACCGGGCCGGGGCTTTGAAGTCAATCAGGAATTCCTTGAGTTTGCGCGAGCCCGGCGCACCCAGCGGATGAAAGCGGTCGCCCGAACGGCGGTTGCGCAGAATCAGCGCACCCTCGATCTGGTCGGCATCGAAATACTGCGTGAGGTCGGCGGCTTTGGTTCCGCAGAAAGCGTGCATCCAAGTTTGTTCGAAGAGCTTGGGTTGGCGGCGGCGATTCCAGCGCCGCAGCTTCAGCTCGATTACGCGAGATGGTTCTGCGCTCTGTCTAGTTGGCGCTGCTGGAATCTTGCACTTCCCTTCGCGCAGCAATTCACGTTCGCCTGCCAGACGCAACAGCGGCGGTTGATCCTTGGCGGCAGCCGTCTCTTCGCCTTTTTCCGGCCGAAAGAAGGGTTGCCCGGGGATAGGGGGGCGCCAGCAAATGACTTTGCTCCGCTCTACATAGAACGTCACGCCGGCACGGCAGCGCACGTGGCGGCGGCTGTCGCCTCGCCGCACCAGTTCGACCAGATCCTCGATCTGACGCGCCGGTGGTGGAGAGGACTGTCCCGTCGCGGCCATGACCCAAATGCGGAAGAGTCTTGCCAGCACCGGCAAATCGAGAGCGCGGAGGGCTTTGAGCGCGACCGACTCGGGCGCTCGCTTCCCGCGCGGCCAAGGTCCCAGCGCCTCACGCGCCCGCGCTTCAAAGTAATCTTCATCCTGTCGGAACCAACGGGCATTGTCGGCCAGCAGCTCGCGCAGGCGCGGATTGAACTCCTTTTCGAGCATCGGCAGGATCTCGTGTCGAATGCGATTGCGAAGCCAGCGCGGGTCGCGATTGGTGCGATCCTCGCGCCAACTCAGGCCGCGCCGCTTGCAGAACTCGAGGATCTCGGCGCGCGTACAGTCATAGAGCGGCCGGACAAAGGTCACGTGCCCCAGCTGTGACGTTGCGCGAAAACCGCCCAACCCCGCCGGCCCCGACCCGCGAAGCAGGTGCATCAGGACCGTCTCGGCGAGATCGTCGCGATGGTGGCCGAGGGCGACAACCGAGGCTCCCGTTTCGCCGGCCAGGAGATCGAACATCGCGTAACGCGTCGTTCGGAGAAACTCCTCGGTGGCTCCGCCCATTTTCAGGATTTTTCGGTACGCTCGGAGGCGCCCGAGGTTTCCCACACGGAAGCGCAGACCATACCGAGCCGCCAGACGCCGAACAAACCGTTGATCCGCGCCGCTTTCGCGACCGCGCAGAGCATGGTTGACGTGCAAAACCGCGAGCCGGCAACCCCAGCGCGGAGCCAGTTCGGCCAGCGCCGCCAGCAGCGCCACCGAATCCGGCCCGCCCGAAACGGCCACGCCGACGGTCTTTCCGCGCGGCAGAAGATCATGGCGGCGGATCGTCGCGGCGATCTTCTCAACGAAGGGATCGCGGGCGGTTGTCCGACCGCTCGCCGGGACTTGTTTGGTTCGGCCCATGAATCGTTCCCACCCAGTTGATCCTGAGTCCGAGTTCGCGGGGATCGGCGCCCAGGCCGGCACGCAGCAGGTTGACGCCCTCGACCTTCCAACCGATCCAGAGCCTTCCTTTGCCTTGTGGGGCGGTCACGCGGACTTCGAACGCTCCCGCCCGAGAATCGGGAATCGTGGCGACGGACGGCGAATCGAAAAGTCCCGAGACGTTCTCGCCGCGCTGGGCGTAGATCCTCAACTTCGGCTGATAGCGGGCCGGGTCAAGCGACAGAAACTCAACGTTCATGACCACGGTGCTGATGTTATCCTCGTCGCCGAGAGAGAACCACGCCTCCGCCTTCGACCAGCGGAAAGGAGCCTTCCGGAACCGGTCGTACTCCCAGGTGTGGAACCGCCCCGACTTGTCGAAGCCCTCGATTCTTCCGGCAATGTCGCGCGGCCCGTACCATCTGTCAAGCGGGCGGCCCTGGGCGTCGCGCATCGAAGGTTCGCCGACGGCGACGATTTGCACGTGGAACCCGGTCGGCACGTTGATCTGGCGCACGCTTCCCGAGCCGAGCAGCCGCTGGTAGTAGTCAAACTCGTCACGCCGACCGTCATAGTTGTACCCGATCAGCGAGCACACCCAGATTTTGCTTCCCTTGAACTCGTCGAAAAAGCGTTCGAACTCGCGTTGGCGAAGCGACGGCGGCAGCCAGTCGAGATCGCGCCGGGCCGTGTCCTCCAGATGACGCGGAAAGAAAACCACGAAAGCGGGCGCACCCTCGTTGGTCCGCGCTCTTTCGAAATTCTCCCAGAAGATTCTTTGATAGGTCCGTTGCTGGACGCGGGTTCCCGCCAGCATGGCGAGCGCGATGACGGCCGTTGCCAACCGCCGCGCGCGGAGTCCGCCGAATGCATGGCAGGCAATCGCCGCAAGAACGAGAAATGGCCCGAGCACGAATTGTGAGAAGCGCGGCCGAAAGTAAATCGGGTGATAAAACCACACCGTGACCGCCGCGAGAAGAACGGGGACGGCGAGGAGCCAGAGAAGATAGACGACGCTGAGGCGATGCGAGTCGGTCGGGCGCCGGGAGTTGCCGGGCCGATTTCGATACAGCTGCCACGCAGAGACGGCGAGGATCAGTGCGGGAAGGATCATGCTCGGAATCCAGCAGCGGTCGTGCACCTGCCGCGCCTGGCCCCAGAAAAACTCGCGCCCCAGGAATGAGAAGTAATCGCTGATCGGTGCGACCGTGAGCCAGCCCAGAGAGGAACTGTAGAGACTGCCCCGGAGATCTCGAACGAATACGAGCCACGGCAGGAATGCGAACGCGACAACGGCGGCGCACACGAGATAGCCCGCGATGCTCGCCCACTGCCGCCGCCAGCCAAACCAAAACAAAACGAAACTTCCTTGGGCGAGCAACACCATGACGCTCAGATAGTGCGTGTAGAGCGCGGCGAGGGCGAAGAGTGCGTAACCCGCCGCCCAGCCCAACCAGCTCAGCGGCCCTTTCGCGCTGGCGCAGGCCGCAATCCATCGCCACAAACACCCGGAGGAAAGCGTCAGCAGGGCGGCCGCCTGCGAGTACATGCGGGCTTCCTGCGCGGCGTAGATGTCCAAGGCATTGAGCGAGGCGAGCAAGAGGGCGACGATCGCAACTCCGACGCCGCCGACGTCGCGGGCCAGCAGAAAAATCGCCAGCAGCCCGATCAGACTCCACACCAGGCTGTAGGCGCGCAGCCCGACGTCCGAATCGCCGAAGGTCCTTCGCCACTCGTACAGCCCGAGATAATAGAGCGGCGGGTGGACGTCGCGGGCGGTGTCTTCCAGCACTTCGCGCGGACTCGTGTCGCTGAACGCAACCGAGTAGACCTCATCGCGCCAAAACGGCTCGGCCCCGATCCCATAGAGACGCAAAACGAAGGCCACGCCGAACAGCGCGGCAACGATCAGCCCGCGTTTGAGGAAAAGATTTCGAGAAGTCCGATCGGGCATTTCCACTTGAGCCGGGCAAATCTGTTGGCTCGGATTTCTCACCAAGCCATAGAATCTTCGGCAGGGTGTAACCGCCGGGTGACATCGCGGTCAACATGGCGTCGGAACGGCTGCTGTCAATTGTGATCGTTTTCCAGGCCGACCCAGTTGACCTTGAGGCCAAGCTCCCGATCATCGAGCGATACGCCCGCCCGTTTCGGATTGATGCCGTTGAGGGTCCACCCGATCCAAAGCGGCCCGGAACCTTGCGGCACGCGCAACGCGGCTTCGAACGTGCCGGCGCGCTGATTGGCGATTTGAGCGACCGGCGGCGAATCGAAAAGCGCCGATGCCTCTCCGCCTCGGATGGCATAGAATTTCAGATCGGGCCGATAGTTTGGCGCCACGGCCGAGGGCATCGCAATGTTCAAGACGACGGTCGTAGCACGATCGCTTCCATCAATCCGAAGCCATGCGCGGGGCAGCGACCAGCGAAACGCGGCCTGGTTCTGATCAAACTCGAGCGCGTTGAACCGCGCACCGTCGCCAAAGCCCTCGATTCTTCCTGGGCGGTCCATCGGCTCGTACCATTGGCCGAATCTTCCGCGGTAGGGTTCGGGAACCGACTCGTCGCCGACCTTCACGGCCTGCAAATGAAGCTCGGTGGCCATGGGAATGCTTCGCGGGCGACCCAGCGCGGTGAGCCACTGATAGAAATCCGCCTCGCCGATTCGCTTGAAGTCGTAACCTTTCTCGGCGCAGATCCAGATTTCCTGGCCGCGAAGCGGCGCGAGGGTTTTCTCGAGGCTCTCGCGCGTGGCGGGCGCCGGCAGCCCTTTCAGATAGTAGCCCGCCGGTTTCTCGAAGTACCACGGGAAGAACACCACCTGCGCCGGCGGTCCTTGTTCCCGCCAGACGCGGGCGAAGCCTCGCCAGTCCATCTTCTGAATCGTCTGTTGCTGAACGGCGGTTCCGGCCAGCATCATGGCGCCGAGCGCGGCCATTCCCAGCCCCGCCGCAACTCGATGGCGCAACGAGGCGAATGCGATTGCGGCGAGAGCCAGAAAAGGCGGGAGCACCAGCAACGAAAAGCGCGGGCGGTAGTAGATGGGACGATAGAGCAGACTGGCCAGCGCGGCCAATAGCACCGGCGCGGCGAGCAGCCAGACCCCATAGGCAATCCCGAGCGGCTGCGGTTCGCGCAGGGCGGCAAAATCAGTGGATCGCCGCGGCCACAATCTCCAAAGACAGATGCCCAGCACGAAGGCGGGCAGAATCATTGTCGGCCACCACCAACGATCATGCACCTTCCAGACGTATCCCCAGAAAAACTCACGTCCCAGGAATGAGAAATAGTCGCTGGCGGGCGGGAGCTTCATCCAATCGGGCGTGTCGCCAAAACTGAGCCGAACCGACCGAACGTAAAACAGCCACGGGAGAAAGGAGACGATCACCGTCAGCGTGCTCGCCGCAGACCCGGCAACGCGCGTCCACTGCCTCCGCGAAACGAAAACCGCCAGAGCAAACAGGCCTTGTGCCGCCAGAATCAGTGCGGCCAGGTAGTGGGTCAGAAGCGCCGCCGCCGCGCAGGCCGTATAGGCCAAGGCCCAGCCCCACCATCTCGAGCCATCGCGCGGCTCGGCAGAAACGGTGACCCATCGCCACAGGCACCACGAGCTGAGCGTGCACACTGCCGCCGTCTGCGCATAATTGCGCGCCTCCTGGGCGAAGTAGATATCCAGAGGATTGACCGCGGCCAGAATGAGCGCAATGAGCGCCGCGCGTCGCCCCGCCAGCTCGCGCGCCAGAAGGAAAAGACCGACCAGGCCGATCAAACTCCAGAGCGTGCTGAACGCGCGGATACGGGCATCGGAATCGCCCAGCGCATCCCGCCAAAGCCGCAGTCCGACGTTGTAAAGCGGCGGCAGCATCTGGCGGGCATTGGTCCGGATCACCTCGGCGACGGTTCCGTTGCTGCGATCCACCGTCAGGGCTTCATCGGTCCAGAACGACTCGGTCGCGATTCCGTAGAGCCGCAGGGAGAGGGCAAGAAGAAGCAGCGCGACCACAGCCACGCCGTATTTGAACCCCGAAGGCGACTCTCCCCCTTCCTGCATACTCTAACCTCATGACCTCAGAGGCGGCTGAGCGCGTCCTCATAGACCTTCTCATACTGCGGGACGATCTGGACGGGCAAATAGTTTTCGAGCACGACCTCGCGCGCCCGACGTCCCATCGCACGCGCCCGCTCGCGATCGCCGAGCAATTCCAGTGCGCGCTGGGCCAGCGTTTCGACCTCGCCAAACGGGACGAGATAGCCCGTTTCGCCGTCGCGCACCACCTCGTTCAGCCCGCCGCCCGCGTAGGCCACCACCGGGACCTCGGCGCTCATCGCCTCGAGCGCCGACAGACCGAACGCCTCGTTCTTGCTCGTCAGAAGAAAGACGTCGGCGATCGAGTAGAAGCACTCGGTCGAAGCGTGTTGCCCCAGAAACGCGGTCGAGCCCAGCACGCCCAGTTCGCGGGCCACGGCCTCGGCCTGCTCGCGTTCGGGTCCTTCGCCGACCAGGAGCAATCGCGCGCGAACCTTGCCGCGGATCAGCGCAAAGGCGCGCACGACGTCGCCCACCCGCTTGACCGGCCGGAAGTTGGAGATGTGCAGGACAACCTTCTCGCCTTCGAGCACGAAACGCCTCATGGGGCAATCGCGATGGCCGCAACAGTAGATGCTGGTGTCCACGAAGTTCGGCACGACCTCGATCGGCCTGTGGGTGCCGAACTGCGCGACGGTTTGGTCGCGTAGCCACCGCGACACGGCCGTCACGCCATCGCTGGCCTCGATCACAAATCGCACGACCGAATGGAGCGAGGGGTGGGTGCCGAACTGCGTGATGTCGGTGCCGTGGAGCGTCGTGACAATGGCGACCCGGCGCGGCGCCACCATCTGCCGGGCCAGATAGGCGCTGACGGCGTGAGGGACGGCATAGTGGACGTGGATGAGGTCCAGCTCGGCCGCTTGGATCAGGTCGGTGATCTTGGCCGCCAGCGAAAGCGTATAGGAGGGAGCCGGGAAGACAGGATAGTTGAGCAGCTCCACTTTGTGAAACTGAACGTTTTCTTCGGAGAGGACGGCGAGACGAAAAGGCAGCGAGTAGGAGATGAAGTGAATCTGGTGGCCTCGCTTGGCCAACCAGCGGCCCAGTTCGGTGGCGACGACGCCGCTGCCGCCGTAAGTGGGATAGCAGACGATACCGATTCTCATACTCAGCTCCCGCGAGTTATCCACACCGATTTCCACAGTGGCAACCGCGGCACACACCCGCTAGTCGAGCAGGAATTCGCGTGGCCGTTGAGCGTTGGCGCGGTGAGCGTCGCTTGCGAAAGCATGTGGAAAACACACCCCGATCCTGTGGAAACGCTGTGGAAAATCGCTCGAAAAGCAGCTTCCATGCTCTTTCGGTTGCTCCTTACGCCGGCTTGCCCAGCAACTTTCGGAAGTGTGCAACCGGGTCCTCGAGGGCCAATGAAGCCCGCATATAGAACGGCTCGCCATAGTTTTCCGCAATCAGCGATCCCCAATGACGCGCTTGCGCCTCAATCTGTCGAAAATAGGCTTTTGAGCTCAAAAGCGTGTCGGGCCCGATGAATTCCGGGTCGTAAAACTGCGACTTGTACGCCCGCAGCGCCTCCATCTTGCGCGCGAACGTTTCGTTGATCGGAACGACGAACGAGGGCGGCGGGGGCGGGCCGATCGTGCCGCCGACGAACTCGATCAGCGCGGCGGGCCGGAATCGCTCCTGGCCGGTGTCGAGTCCGGCGACATTGGCCAAAAAGCACGCCTCGCGGACCAGGTGACAGGTGCGCGTGTGATCGGGGTGGCGGTTGTCGGCTCCGTGCGTGAAAACCAACGCCGGACGTTCGGCCCGAAGCACCCTGACCACTTCGGTGCGGTGGGCGGGGTCGAGGCCGACGCGGGTGTCGCCGAGATCGAGCGAGATTCGCTTGGTCAGGCCAAGAATGGCGGCGGAGCGCTGGGCCTCGTCGTGGCGAAGCTCGGCCGTTCCGCGACTGGCGTAGTCGCCGCGGGTCAGATCGGCGATGGCGACCTGGTAGCCGCGATCGGCCAGTTTGGCCAGCGTCCCGCCCATGAACAGTTCGCAGTCGTCCGGATGAGCGCCGATTGCCAGAACGTCCATAGGGCCTCCCTCGCGAAGGCGTCGCTCGGTCAGCAACCGCTAAGACCTTTGCGGCGAGATGAATCGTGGAGCGTGGAGCGTCGAGCGTGGAGCGAAGAAAGATGTTCGGCACTCATCGAAGAGGCAAAGAAACGCGAACCGCTCCAGCCGCACCGAGCCGCACCTACGCACCACAAAGACCCCAAGGGCACCAAGAGTCTTTCTCATCTCAATGGTGGGTATCCTGTTTTTGCCGAGCCGACAAATCAAGGTTTTCCGGCGGGGTCAAGAGAGAGGTCAGCAAAGCCGGGTTTTCGAACGGTGCGCGGCGGCAGGACTAGTGGGGTGGACTGTCCGCTCTGCCGATTCGCGTAGGCTGACGTATGTGTTTAGCCCCTTTGGAGTGCGGTGGCCCTCCGCCGCTTTGCCTTTCTCTGGAGTGACCAGTGACCAAAAAAGCAAAGCGGCGGA
>Ga0315282_10008892_pt1 | contig 16127 bp, 19 predicted proteins | sample YL17G07_20_MG_FD_203693 | JGI IMG/M metagenome (GOLD analysis project Ga0315282, IMG submission 203693) | Sediment microbial communities from Yellowstone Lake, YNP, Wyoming, USA - YL17G07_20 | ecosystem: Environmental > Aquatic > Freshwater > Lake > Sediment | place: USA: Wyoming | collected...
AGAAGCCCGCCCGCGCTCCATCCCTAGAACCGTTCATGAGCAAGCCAAAGAACAAGGGGCCTGGTGCGAGGGCGCCCGAAGCCGTCACGACTACGACGGTTGTTATGAAATCAAGTAAGTTCATGTAGGCTGGCAAATAATTCCCACCTCGTATTTGGATTGCTTTCGATGCTGAGCTTAAACCGATGACGGTTTAAGGCCTTAAATCGATGCCTATGTGTGAAGTTTCCTATGTCACTTGAATTGTTCCTGTAACGGGTTGAATTGTTCCCGTGTCGATACCTCCCGGTCTAGCTTGAAGTAGTCCCACGGTGACTGAGTAGGCTCCGGACTGGTTCGGCACTGTCCAGTCATAGTACGTGGTTAATTGTGATGACGCGCCAACTTGAATTTGGATAACGTCAAATGACACATAGTTGCTTGGGCCGGTGATTTGAACCGTAACGTTAGCGTTCAAAGGCGAACTGGTTGGATTGAAGACAGTAATGGAAAGAGTGACGAATTGACCTCTAGACGCTGATGATGGAATCGAGAGTAGCAGCGTTGGAGTTGGCGTTACAGTCCCAGTAACCGTCAAGGAGGCTGAAGCGCTTGCGGATCCTGCCAACTGACTGTTGCCACTCCACCTTGCTCTCAGCAAAAAGCTTCCAGGATACGGCGGCGTCCAGCCTATCGAATAGCTCCCAGAACTGTCGGTCATCAAGAGCATTAGCGTGGTCCATGTGGACCCTGAATCTTGGCTAGTGCTGATAGTCACCTGTACCGCTCCTGGATTTTGAACAATGACCCCAGACAATGTTACTGATGAACCGAGACCTATCGTGCCTGGAGCCAAAAGTAGTGAGATAGTAGTAGCTGGTCTCGTGAATGTTGTGAGGGCCGTTGAGGTGGTTGTGCTCGTGAGGGTTTGAGTACATACCGTGACTGTCGTCGTTGTCGTCGTCACGGATGTTGACATCGACGTTGAACTCGTTGTCGTTAGGAATGTTGATGTGCTTGAGGTAGTAGTTGTGGTGGTTGAGGTAGTTGACGAGGTTACTGTCGCTTGGATTATGGTGCTTGTTGTTTGAGTGGTACTAGTTACGTAGCAAGCCTGTCCCACTGTCGAAGTACTGACCGAAGTCGTTGTTGTCGTTGTGGCAGTCCTGAACGTAGAGGTTGATGAGGTTGTTGTATACCTCGTGAAAGTTGACGTGGAGTACGAAGTAGTCGTTGTAGTTATGGTCAGGGCCAATATGGTCAGTTGAACTGGATTGGAGAATCGACTTGTGCTGACATCCTCGACGATGAACTTCTGAGGGCCAGCGGGAATGTTGGTTCCGACCTGCATTGACCATGCTATGTTACCTGAACCGTCTGCTGTTGTTGAAGTACATAGCAGGCTGCCATCATTGTCTGTGGAGAGGCAACTATACACTAAACCTCCTACAGTCAGACCGGAGCCAGTATATTGTAAGAAATCCCCCTGCGTGTAGGTAGACTTGTCTGTAGACACTACGATTTGTTGCAGGATTTGTAGTCCGCCGGATCTCCATCCGCTTGTGGTGTATTGATTGGTGGTTCTAGGTGAACCAGTCCACAATGACACCTGCCAGTCATAGCTCGCAGTTGGGAGGGAAGTTAGTGTTGAGAGCTGTCTAGAATACGTGCCAGTTCCAGGAGCGACACTGATCACGTTTTCATGAGTTGCATCGACTATGGAGCCGCCTGTTGAACTCTGTCGAATTGCCGCTCCGAGTCCAACGAAAACAGAAAAGGAGTTTGGATCGTTTATTGTATACTGGGCGGTGAAACTAGTTCCCGCATTTACGGTGGCTGGATAGAATGAGCATCCTGTCAGTATCGGTGGCTCTTGTGAGAGATCGTATGTGTAGCTCACATCGAACCTGTCGGGCGAAGGCAAACATCCAGGCTCAGCTTTGACATTGTAACTGTTGTCTACCATCAGGACTTGATTCGTATTGAAATTCCCCAAAGAGTTGCTGCCCGTGGAGCCAGTCATTCTTCCCCCAGTAAAGTATGCATCAGAGGTTTTAGCAAGGGGGAGAATACCACCACTTGAGGGTGCTTCATGTATCCATTCTGTAGAGCTGAACGATGATGTGTAGCTGATCGTCGTACCCCAACAGCCTGACGGGCAACCAATCGTTGTGTCGGAGATGCTGATGTACCAGCTGTTCGATCCCTTGTATTGAATCTGGGCTGAGATAGAGTCACCAGCGTGTATGTTGAAGAGGTATGTCTCGCCTGCTGGAAGAAGTTCATACCATGCATAGTAGATTGGTGAGCAAGACGTGCAATCAATTTCCTGCTCTGTACCTGTCTGAATCAAATCACTTGAACCATAGCCGCCTATTCCTATCCAAGTTGAGGAGTATCCTGGCTTCGGTGACGCTGGGTTCACTGTTGGCACCGACCAGGCGCCATACACGGAGGTAATTGGTGTGACACTTGCGTCGCTTACTACATAACCAGCCCAATTGAGAGCATACGAAATTGAGTTTGTAACGGTCTGATTAGTCTGCGAAGCGATTTGCGGAGAAACGGATGGAACTACCTGATTTCTTGGTATTAGCTTATGAACCTCCAAGACGATCGGATTCACTCTCACGACCGCTTCAACGAGACATTTCCATCCCGAAAGAGCACTCAGCCTTGTTGCCGTGGTGTTTGTCTGTGAGAAGTTCAGATCAATGCTAGTTCCTGCTATTTCATCCCTCAATATGTAAGACCGGTTACCTGAGAAGAGAATGCCTACTACCGTGATGTTCTTGCCAACTAGTGACAAGGAGTTTCTCAGAACATATGAAACTGAGACCACCAGTCCTTGAACTTGATGCTTCCGATTCGTCCCAAAAGGAGACAGGAAAGTAGTCCTAGGTGAGATGCCAGTTAAGTAGTGAAGGTTCGAGACGAACTGCGATGGCATGATCTCTGCTATTGGAACCATTTGCGGAGGAAGAGCAAGGGCAGCACAAACTAGCAGGATCGTTGTAATGATTCTAAGCAGTTTCACTCTTTCCAATCTTGGTTAACTCTTCATATTGAAGAGGCGAGAATTAGGAGGTACGACGAAACTTCTCATGGATCAATTGCCCCTGAGACGGAAATGGGCCTCGCATGACGGCTGGCCAATTTCATTATATATAACAGATGTAGTGCGAGATTGGAATATAGAAAGGAGAATTAGCGCTCTTTGTACACAGCAAACGCCAAAGTTTTTCTAAATCTAAACAATTGACCATGTTTGCACGTGAATATCGCCTCCAGGCGCCCGGACCGATCCGTACGTTGATGGTGTGACGATAGCTCCGGTTACTTGTATTCTCTCACCGTCGCTAAGTGCTGGTATATTGGGACAGTTGCAGATACCGTCTCCATTACAATTGCAGAAGACTAGATGATACTGAACCGAGCCGACATCGAAGAAGTATACTCCCGCTCCAGTTCCGGGAATAATCTTCACGGCACCAATGAGCGTTTGGGTGACTTGGGTTGAACTCAAGTAGCTTGAAATTGTCGTCGTTACGATCGGCCCACAACCCCACGATGGACAAACGACGGGTAAGCAAGTATCCAAAAAACAGGTTGCAGTTGCAGTGTGTTGAAGTGTTGAAGAGGACATTGGGGGCAAGTTCAGTTGATTATTCCAGACGAAGAACGCTATCACTACCACGACTAGTGCCAAAACTATGAGGCGCAAGTGCTTCATTGCAACCACGCAAGAAAAATGGGTCAACTCGCTCATTCTGGATTGCTAGTTTCTACCGCAAAATTAGGATTTCTCACCTACGTTCTCGCGATCAGTACTTGACGCGGTATCATAAGCCCTAGCGCCTCCGACAGATTCCATGTGGTCGTTGAGTTCTGACAGCAACTCTGACAGCTTCGATGCCAACATCCCTATCTCACTGATGAGCCAAGTGAGCTCTGATGGTTTCGCTTGAACCTGGCTCTGAACATGCGGAATCGAGAATTTCCGCAGGCAATCATTGCACTTGTATCTCCGAGCAATTCCGCGTGAATTGTATCTGAATCCACATCGAGCAATGTCCGGTGAGCTGCAATAGCGACATTTCAGATGCTCCTCGTCAATCGGCTCGGGCTGAAGCTTTGCCGTCGACCGTTGTAAGCACGCGGCATATACGTGTGCACACCATTCCCCGTTAGTTCCGCCGCAGTCGCATGTCCACTTTCCTTGCTTAAGTTCAACTAGCTGCCAGCCTTGATCGTTCTCTCTTCTTGCGGCGTAATGTGTGGGTGAGAGTCTGCGAGCCAATCCTTTCTTGAAGATCTCAAATCCTTCTTTGCGGGTTTCGTCTGAGAGCATCATTTCTTGGCCTCCTTCACCATCAGTGCCTCAGCGCTTTTCGGGCAGAGTTTGATGAACGGGCAGTAAACGCAGCCAGATCCCACTTCTGGTGCAGGAATCTCTGGTGCCTGGAATGCACGGTGCAACGCGGTTGCTCGGTTGATCATCCACTCCCTACGGCCACCAAGAGGCACCTGCTTGGGTAAGATGGTCTGGTCGTCTACGTACACTAGCACGAGCCGATTGACAGGTATACTGTATAGGTCGAGTAAGGTACAGTAACACTGAACTTGGGTCACATGATTCTCGCGTGGAATATGCCCCTTTTCCGCTTGCCATTTCACAAAGCGAGTGGTCTTAAGATCGTATACTGTGGCTGTTTCAGGGTCGTAGGCATCTACGTATCCTACGATTGTAATTGTGCGTCCATCCAGTTCGAAGACCATTTTCACGCGCAGTTCGTTCCAGCCGAACGATCTGCCAGCGTAGTGTAGTAACGAGCCGCGAAGCTTCGCCCAAGCTGATTCGACAGTTTCTTCAACGGGCGCTGTTCGTTCGAAGTATGATTGTGCTAGGCAACGGGTCAGCGATGTGACGTGATATGTGTCTGGTTCAGGCTGGAACCGTTTCCAAGTCATGCGAGCCCAAAATGAATGGGGTAGTAGTTCATTGCATGCTGTACAGGTTTCTACTGGCTGCCTGTGCGTACATATGAGTGAGGTTGCGAGTGCTCTTGACCTCCTAGACTCCGACCACTTTCGCTTTCCGTCCCAGTATCACGCGTATCTCTTCAGCGAGCTGCCAAGCCACGTTACTGTCCTTCTCTTCCACGATAATTACAGCCATTTCTCGATCACTCCAAGCCGAGCCATAGGGCTTGGCGGGATTTAAATATTACCGTTATACCGTCATACCATTTGCCAAGGCATCTGCGGTTTCGAAATACCACTGTACGAACGGGTTGAACAGAAAGCCGATTACCCCGACGGTAGAATAGAAAATCAAAATCACCTCTGGGGCCGAGATGGAAAAGCTTGTGAGAACTTGCGCGTACACGGTTCCGATCACAGCGAGACCAATTCCCCAAATAATCGTCTTGATCAGTTCCATTTGGAGGGAATCTAGCTTCTCCAATACCGCTTTGTTGGGGGATTTTGGGCATAGCATTCTAAAGAAATGAAAACCTGTGGTTCCAAAGACTTGGAAGGCTAAGATCACGGCGTAAGCGTAGTATCGTGGTGATGAAATCGCCCCAGTTATCGCAATATTCATGATTATACTAAAAGGAACAAGGACGAACGCACTCAGCACTCCAGTTATGCCCCCGATCAGAAAGGCGTTTTCATAGCGACCTTTCCTAGGGAGGAACAACAATCTCTGTATGGAGCCTGCTGTTACAAATCGGTACGAGACAAGAACACTCAACAGATAAACCACGAACATCAAAATGGCGAACTCAGTGGCTATAATCATCGATGCGAAGAGAAGGGCTTGAGTTCCGATGAAAATGACGCCAGAGATGTAAGCTGCGTTCGAGACCAAGAAAAGATGCCGATGCAAAGCCAACATAGGCTTATCATTCACTTGTTCTTTGCGTGCGCCATGTAGTAGCGCAGAGCTTTCTCTATCTCTTCACTCAGTTTCCGCGCAGACCCAGTTCTGCGAACCACGAACTGTATCCACTCAGTCCAAAGCTTCGGGTCAATCGCGATGGAGGTTTTCTTCTTCGGCATGGCTACAGTAGACTTACGGTAGAAATATCTAAAGGTATTGCGGTATGGGGTAACGTCAAGAGGTGCAAACAAGTGGCTGGCGATAATCCAAAACGCAAGCAGTTACTAACTCGCATGTGATGATGCGGAGGCCTAACTTGAAAACGACTCAGGATCTTGCATGTTTCGTAGCGCCTGTGAACGGCCCTTTTGGGTTGACTATCAGACAGAGATTTCCAATGCGACTCTTAGGGTTACGGCTGTCACCCGTAGAGTTGCCAGAGCTTCATTCTCGACCACGCAATCTGCTGACCTAACCACGTCTATTCTGTCTTGATTCAAGACCGTCCAGCATCCTTCGTCCATTCGCTGTGAGTGTGATCCACCTCCAAGTACGTTTTCCGTGATCCTCAGCCCGATGAATTTTCACGATATCAACACGAATAAGGAGTTCAATCCACCGAGAGATGGACCCGTAGCCTAAGTCGCATTCGTTCGCAAGATAGCTTTGCATCTTGGGCCCGTCTCCGAGGCGTTTCAGTATCGCGGCTAGTAGGTCCGCGAAGTCGCGCCTCCCATGTTGGGTCAAATCAAGTATGGCGCTCCTTACCTATCGACTAATAGGTACTTTCAAATAGCTACTATTAAATAGCTATTTTCGCATACATGACACCATGCAGCGTTCCATTCCAATTAACCAAGTGCCAAAGACCGATTATCTGTTACTGATAATCGGATCAGATGGATCCATTGAAGGACGCACGCGACTTGAGAAAATTCTTTTCCTAACCATGAAAGAGGTTCTAGATAGGCTCAGAGCGCCACAAGCCGCTAGGTTCTATCAATTCACGCCCTACCGGTTCGGTCCGTTCTCGGAGGACTTGTACGACGATCTCGAATTTCTTCGCGATAACGGATTCATTGAGATTCAGGGAGGACCCGGGTCGGAAGTCTTCAGCATTACTCAGAAAGGGACGACATTTCTGGAGGAAAAGGTGAAAAAGCGTTTACCACCCGATGTTTTGGAAGACGTGGTTCGCCTGAAAAACAAATATGCCCGCCTCTCCATCCAGGAATTGATCGTATATGTGTACAACCGATATCCTGAATACGCTGTGAAATCTGAAATCCGTGAGAGCACACTTGGAAAAGTAGCTTAATTGGATCTCCAGACGCTTCCGCTTCCTATCGCCCTCGGCGTGGGAATGATTGGTGTGACACTATCGTTGAACAGAATACACGAGAAGCTTGAGTCGGCTTCGTCACTCAGCTTGGAAGACTTGTTCGCAACAATTCAGACACTCGCATTTAGCCCAATTCTTGTCTCGCTTCTTGAAAGGTACAAAGTGTCACCGCGAAATGCAATCGATTTTCTCTCACTACCTGAACCTCAACAGTCAATATCTAACATACGATCGATCTTCGATCAATATTATGAGCTGGAAAGAGAAAACGACCGCTCGCTTTGTTCGCTGACTTCATGCACAAATGCATCTTTATTCGGGGGAATCGCGCTCATCATTAGCGGCCTGATCTCACCGTTCCTGGATTCAACCTCGAACTCCGTTGTCCTAATATCCGTGTTCGCGGTTACGTCTACGATCGTTGCCGGGTACTTTCTGAAGTTCAAGAATCGAAAGCGAAAATTCACAGAGGAGAAACTGAAACTTCGCAATCAATTTGCTAAAGCGGTGTAGTTCGTGAATGAAGGAAATTGAGCTTTATTCAGCGATCTTAGACCTTTTTCCAAACCACGATTTTTATCCGGAAGTCGCTGCTGGTGAAAGAAGTCGAACCACGAAGACAATAGACCTAGTCGGGATGCCGATTGACGGAACGAGTACGGACCTGATTTCAATAGAAGTGAAAATAAGCGACTGGAGAAAGGTGCTGAAGCAGGCGTCCGACAACCAGTTCTATGTTGATCTCTCGTTTGCAGCTCTGCCGGAGAGACAGATTCCCAAGCTGGATCTTTCGATGTTCAAGTCAAGAGGAGTTGGAGTGATCTCCGTAAACGGCGTTGCTAAAGAAGTTGTTCCTGCTCGTCGCTCGGCCTACGTTAGGCCTTTGAAAAGAAGTTTCATAGTGGGAACATGCACAACGAGGAGGACCCAGGTTCGCTATGCCTGAACTCTGGTTGAAGATGAATCTGCCTCGCGAGAAGGATCTCATTTCGAAATATGATCAGTTCGATTCGGTTATGGTCAGTGCTCATGTCATTGAGACATTTCCTCGTTTTCTGTCTGCATACATCAAAAGACGTGCTAAGGCATTCATAATCGACCCATTCACGCATGTCCTTGCGCACGAAAGCTTTCCAGACATTATCGAGGTAGAAGAGAAACGCTGGTTCTCCAAACTCATCGGAGCTTATGGGCTTGATTATCTTTACAACACAGGACGAAACTCTCTCAATGAAAATGATCTGATCGATAGTAATGGTCACCCCACGGATGGTTTGAGGCAATTCACCCGCGCTGTCATAGAGTACCAGCTCAATCGAATCAATATTGAGCTAGCTTCCCTAGTCGACTACGAACCCGACCTTGAAGGTGAAGCCAATCCTCGATTCTTGATCGCTCCATACTTTTTGATTCAAAACCGCCGTTGGCTACAGATTTGTGCTGAGATGGCGAACGAAGCCATTCAATTGAAGGGGAAAAATAGACTACTTATCCCCATCTTCATCAACAAGGCAACATTGGTGACACCTATGCAGAGGAAAGCAGTATTCTCCGCACTTGACCTTCCAGGAGTTGATGGTTACATAATATGGGTATCAGACTTTCGAGAGACCAATGAACTCGAAGGAACACTCCGACAATTTCGTGTATGGGTAACGGAACTATCTCAAGTGGGGAAACCTGTCTACAATCTCTACGGAGGGCTCTTCTCTCTGCTATTGGCAGATTCTGGACTAAGCGGAGTATCACACGGCATCTGCTACGGCGAATTTAAGGATCCTACTAGTGAGGGCGGCGGTGGGCAAATTCGGTACTATCATCCCTTCATTCGGAACAAGATTCAGATCGGTACTCTTGACAGCTTCAACACAAGTTTGCAGGTGCCGACCGAGAGTAGATGTAATTGCGACATTTGTAGGGTTTACGGGTCAGATTCCCAGCTCGAACGGATGGACCTAGCACAAGCCAACGAGCATTTCCTCATCCGACGCATTGATGAAGTCCGACAAATCAATAACGGAATGTCTGACCAAATTCTTCCCAATCTACATAGCGCATACCAATACGTGCACCCAAGAGACTCCTCTGGTGATCTAGGAATGTTCTATGGCCACTTGGAAAGGTGGGTCCGCGCGATTCGCGGTGATGGCTAGTTTGTTGCTTGTCAAAGTTCGAACAGTTCATACGGTAACGGCACCTCTTCGAGCTACGGTTAGTCAGTAAACACCTGTTACCTTTCGGTTGATCTGCTCAGGTTCTGGTAACTTAGGTGGGTGGTTTGTTTGACTGGTAACTTCTGGGGGGTTGTACGTCTTGCTATCGCAGATTCCTTGGGAGGACCACAAAAACATAGAGGGTAAGTATCACTAACGACAAGGCAAACACAATTACCCCGATTGTTACTGGAACCCAAGAGCGTAAAACCAAAAACACTATCAAAACTGTGACGATGACCTCGAATAACATGGCGACTTTTGCCCTGCGAAGGGCGGTCTGAGCTATCCAGAGCTTGCTAGGGATTCGCCTTAGAGACAAGGTTTTTCACCACCGTGTATGGGTGAAAACAAAGGCTTAAGTTTTCTTTTCTGTCGCCTTCCGAATCAATGCTTCCCATCTGTTCCCTGTCAGGTCGAGTTCGATTCCTGCTGCTTGCGCCGGAGTTTTGCCTTCTAGGGCTGTGTGTGGGCGTAGGTAGTCGTAGTAGATGCGTTGCCCATCAATGATTGAGGTATCTGCCTTCTTTATTGCTCGCATGACTTTGTTTCGTTCTCGGACTGTGCCGTGATAGCGTTCAATCCTATTATTATTCACTTGACCTTGAATTCCGACTCCTGCTAAGTGTACGGTATTTCTGAATTCGCGTTCGAGAGCCGCGCGGTACGAAGGCAACTTGTCGGTAATTAGGAAAGTCGGCTCCCCTTCTGGATCGCTGTTCTCTTTGGCAATCTTGAAGGCTTGCCTAGCCTCAGTCGTACCTCTACCTAGCGCATGCCTGCAACCTCGGCTGGTGTTTTGTTGTCTAGTGCTTTGTGTGGTCGTATATAGTTGTGAAATAGTTGATAGCCCGTGAGAATTGGAATGTCTAAGCCAGATACACCGATCCTATCAGGAATGCAAATCTACCACAACTACGTTAGACCACATGAAGCGTTGAACGGTAAAACTCCGAGTGAAGCGGCAGGAATAGAAATCAAAGGACAAAATAAGTGGCTAACACTAATCCAGAACGCTAAGAATAGCACCAGAACCTGAGAAGAGATCTCGTACACCTGTTAATTTTCAGTGTTATTTCAGTTAAAATACCCTGTGCTTTGCCGTGTTTTCGCGTATTTTAAGCCAATGACAAAAGTTATCTACACTAAACAGCATACATAATAGTGACCACCAGGAGAGCGGGAAACCACTCATACAGGCTGCCTTTGGCGACCTGCTTGGCGGTCAGTTTCCTTTCTTTATGGGAATAGCTTCAGTCCAACTAGGTTTCCATGTGAGTCTTTGTCGAATTTTGCTGAAATCTGGCCGTACTTTTTTCTTGCGAATACATAGCGTGAGTCTTGGCTCACAGGGTGTTCAAAGCTACAGTAGATGGCATACGCGCAGAGATCGACTAACTGAAGAAATATCGCTGTCTCTGAAGGCGTGAAGAAAACCGTATCCATTATGTAATCAGGCTTCTTGAAGGAAGTGCCAGTTTGCTTGAATCTCTCAAAAAGGCGAAACAAACGGCTGTCGTACCCACCACCCGCTTTGTCGTAGACAATAATCCCTACATCTCTCGCCCTTTCCAGAAACCACTCAAACTTGCTGACCATTTGATCCAATGCTAGTTCTTGTGGAGGAAATGGTGTGACATATTGCTTCCAGTGCGCTACCTTATCAATTACCACTGCAAAGAGAGTGAAATCAAGTTTCGCGATGAGATTGTAGATATCATCCATCAAAGGAATCACTTTGATCTTGTCGAACGGAGCCTTCTGCCCCATCATATCGCTAGCATGTATTTCGGCTGGAAATGTATTTGAACCAAAATGCTTCGCAATAATCTGAGTGGCTGCTTGTTTGGTTTGGTTCCAGATGTCGGGTCTTACAGCCATTCCTGCCAAAATATAGTTCCTTGAATTTTGTCCCATGTAAGCCCCCGCATCGCCTGAAGCATCTAGATATAGAATATACATTGATATCCACCCAAGACTGCTAGAAATAAGCCTCCATTTAGGATTTGAAACCTGCTATCAACCGGTTTTTCACACCTCTTCTCATCAACCGTGAACTTCACGTTACCCCCTTTTCCGTTCGGGAAGTCATGTATGCAGACGATTTCGAACAGCTGCCCACTTGCGAGAAGAGGGTCAGAAATGTTCAAGAAATAACCCTTGGAACAAATAGAACGTACGTGTGAATAGAGATAAAATCATCTGTTGCAGGGCGACAAGTCGTATGAAATGGCGGTCATTCAAATCATGTGAATCTGGGGGTCAGCCTCTCGGCAATACGCAGCCGTAACTGTTCAGATTTCGTGTACACTGTTTCACCAGCACTAGTAAAAGCATCCCCATCTCCCAAGTAGCCTCTCCATTCTCCCAACCCTCTCAAATCAAATCCAGCTTCTTTGATCTGCTGTACTATATCAGCAGGCAGTACTGTTTCAGCCTCTGCCGCTAGATTGATCATACTCAAACCTATTGAACGAATGTCCAAGCCCAATCTTCCATGTACCCTCATCGCATGGTCAACCTTGTATTGCGACCACAGATTGCGAAACTTGGCGAGTAGAGTATGGCACCTGCGATAGAGAGAATCAGAAACTGTCTGGCTGAAGCTGGTGGCTCGCTGGTCGGGCGCAACGGCTAGTGCTCTTGAAATGTTGTCGATGACATCAACGAATCTCTTGGTTGTTTCTGCTTCACGTTGTTCGCGTTGTTCCCTTGCCTCCTGTTCACGTTTTGAGGCTCTTCTGTCCAAGAAATACAATCCCAAAACGAAGATCGATGCAGTAATTGTGGAGAACCAGTTTGGAGTATCCTGTCCAGTGTAAAACAGTAATGCAATCGGGATTGTCGTTAACGTAATTAGGGAGGCGAGAAGAAGGGACGAAACTAGCCTGCCTACAGCCTCGATTGCATTGTCGATTAGTGGGTTTTTGCGTGATCTCTCAATCAACTGAATCGCAATTTCAGTTTTCGATGCGATTGCTAGCGAACATAGTTCCACATCTATCGCTACTATGATGCTTAAGGGTCGATTCCACCCTTGTTGGTCTAGAAGTGTCAACGGAGCTGCGAAAGCCACTCCCAACGCAACGATCAGAAGAACTACTTGAACTCTATTCAGTTTGCGAATCGGATTAGTGCCACTCACTTCCGTTCGCCTGTGATTCCTTCTGACCTAATGCTTTTTGACGGTCTTGTGTGATTGGCACCTATCACAAATCAGGTAGGTTTTCCTCTTCGTTTTCGGAACGACGAAGTGATGCTTTCCTCTTCCGCAGTTCTCTTCTTTCTGATATCTTCCCCAATTCTGAACCATGAAAGGTCGCTAGATCAAGTAACAGCGCATTTGATTATTTATTATAGCGGAAAGGATCCTTTGAAACACCATCTGAGAGTTTTATGGCGTGAAAAGATTGTCATTCAACAACTGTAGCCGTTTTTACCTCAGGAGTGAACAATTGATTACTGAGCATAGGTTGTCTATATCATACTACGCGAACCGATTCTGGTACCTCCTACGCAATTCTATAGTTGTCGCCTTCGCCTCTATCGTCGTCCTGATCATAGCAGCAGTTCTACGGCCAGACCTTTGGGGATCCCTGTTTACGGTGATAATCGCATGGGTTGTCAGTGACTTCATAGTCAACATTTTCATTCATGGTGGCCAGGGAATATCGCAGACTTTCTGGTCAGAAGCTAGGACTGAAGCTAAAGGTCACGCTTACTTGGCGTTCTTCCTTGGAATTGTCGTTGCCACATACCTGAGCTCTGGGATCTCTGCCTGGTTGCTTCAAGCATCGCTGTCTATATTCGACAAGATTTCTCCTTCAACAACGAATTCTACCATTACCGTTTTGGGCTATGCGGCAAAACAGAACTGGCTGATGACTTGTGTGGCGTTTAGCTCCCTTGCCGCTGTTCTTGTGTTCGCCGATTTGAATTGGAGATTCTATAAGCGATCATCGTCGTAGCAACGAAAGAACCAAGCCAAACCGGCAAGATGACACTTACAGAAAACCTCAGTAAAGCGGCAGTATACAGGAACAGGGTTTCGCCTATGAGAATCGCTAACGTATTCCTGGAATTGTTATCCATCTGAATAAGCGGTTCAAGCACACCACAAACAGCCTTCCAGAAGTGGCGCAAAAGCCGAACCTTGCATGCCATTTTCAGTACCGATCAAAAAAGACAGAACGACTTGCGTTCATTTATCAATAATGGAAAAGGCCTAACTGCGCAGATGCCGAGATGCTATGGTTGTGCGGCTAGATGTCGTCTAGGAACTCATGAACCTTTTCACCATGTTGTAAAGCTCGCTTTTCCGACGGTCTGGCGACCTATGATTCTTGACCTGCATTAGCAGCTATGGTGGGAGTTTTCCTTCCAAGGGCGTATCCAGTCGTCATGTTCCCAGTAGTTGCGTTTGTTTGAGTTCAGTTATCTTACGCAGTTTTGTGGTTGAGGGGGTTTGCAGTTTGTACCACAATGTTTTGTGAGTTTGTGAATCCTCCGATCTCTGGAGACTTACGTCCCTTTTGGCCCGTTCCACCCAAATCGCTGGGATGCTTCTCTTGTCGATTCCTGTCTCTGCATGAATTTGGAAGGGGTTCTTTCCAGGCGGTTCCACTGGGATATGAGACTCGATTATCGCCAACCATTCATGATAAGTCAACGACTTTGCTGATGGTAGTTTGCTCGAAGACTTTGCGACTGTGACTGTGCCGTCTTCGTTTGGTGTCCATTTGAGGTAAAGCAATTTGCGTAGACCCAAGTGCTCAAAGACGGCTATAGGGATGCAAGCGAAATGCTCGTAGTGCTGTCTGTCTCCATATTTGTTTGTGTTCTTGCACTGTACTTTCGAGTATGCTGGTTTCATTAGAAGCTCCACACCAACACACTTCTGGTTAGATCGTTGCGTCCAAGCCGGATGGCACTGAGTGCTGCGATCAGTTTTCCAATCAGGCAAAGGGTGAGGTAGCTTGAGACTCTGTCTAGTCGTCTAGTCTTGACTGTTCTGAATCCTCCATGCTCCTTTAGCGAGGAGAATAGGCGTTCCGAGGCGGAGCGTTTGGCGTAGAGTTCTTTCCATCTGTCAGAGTTACGTCGAATTGGCAGTAGTACGTCGCTTGGTCTTCGCCCTGTCTCCTTCGCGACCCTGGATCTTCGGGGGTTCATTGGTATGATCGGGATCGCTTTGTGGGTCAGTATGATCGCATGGTTGAGTCGCGAGTCGTAGAGTTTGTCCGCTATTACATACTCGAATTCTAGACCGAGTTCTTTTGCATGTCTCAGTATCCTAGGCAGAAGCCGCGTTTCGTTCACATTTGCTGAACTAACGGTGAAAGAGACAGGCACTTCCAAGTCCACATCGCAAGCTATGGTCGCCCTGTAACCAAACTCGAAGTCAGGTTTCCCACCAGCCTTGATCTCTTTGAATCCTAATCTAGCGTCTGGATCTGCTCGCGAGAGAAATCCTCGGTTTCTCCTTGCGAATGCCTTGACTACTGTACCATCAACTGACAGGTGTCTGCCGAGAGATGGATATAGCCGCTTTAGCGCGTTGACTATCAGTACAAAGATCCGCCGCAGCCTCTCTACGCCCAAGCGGATGAAGAAGTTGGAGAAGGTCTGATGGGTTGGAGCTCTTGACAGCCCTGTTAGGGCTAGGAGTCGAGGATCGCTCGCTAGTCGCCGATGCAATTGGCGAAGAGAAGGCAGCCGAGTCCTGCACAGATATGCCTTAAACATGGAAAATGTCGGGTACGGTGGGCGACCTCGCGTGCTCGAATAAGCTTCCCTCAGGATCGGCTCGATTTGCGGCTGGAGGCTGTCAACCGTAGCCAGCCATTCCTCCAGGGACGGCTCAGGGGCAGAATTTGTGGCTATTTTTTCTCTTGAGGAATCTTGGCTTTCCATAGTTGAGAGACCTCCATCAGGGGTGTGCCGGAGTCGCATCCCGGCACGCCCACATACGTAACTACCGCTATACCGTTAGCGGTATTACATAAGCGTTGCGCAGTTAAACTATGCCAGTGCCGCAAAAGGTGTCTAGCACGATAGAACAGAGTTGCTGGTGCAACAATCAGTTTCTGCGTCAAGATGTGCCACAAGAAAACGCGCGATGACGCAGGCTGATTTACGGATTGATATCCATCACACTCGATCTGTTTTTTCCATTTCACTTGCGTGTTCACTCCTAAGCTTCTGCGCACATTTGCGCCCGATGCTCAGGAGACGACACGCAGAGCAGGTCCAACAGGCAGGTTAGGGACATCCCCAGCGCGAGATGATTCTCGCCGAAAGGAGCCTTCTGCTGCTAACGGGCTGAATGCGGAAGTCCTCCCTAGTCACGGTTCACTTGCGGGGTGCTGCGGCCAGTAGCCACAAGAGGGCTCTCGCCAATGCACGGAACAAGCTTACCCTGACGCGAGAATCTGCGCCATAGATTCCAAATAAGTCTATCTCAGAGTTTCGTTAAGGCCTTAGATCGATGACGATTTAGGACCTTAAATCGACAGCGATTATTTGCCAAGCTAAAGTTCATGTGTTAGGGTTCCCGATTTTTCAGACTTGTTCCGGCGTAAGATTGCTTCGTAATTCAGGTGGATAAGCAAGTTAAACGTGGAGGACGGGTCGAAAGAGGATAGATGAGAACGGGGTTTAGCGGACTACGAATGCGCCGATACCGTAGCTTACCAAAGCGGTCACG
>Ga0315282_10008893_pt1 | contig 16127 bp, 11 predicted proteins | sample YL17G07_20_MG_FD_203693 | JGI IMG/M metagenome (GOLD analysis project Ga0315282, IMG submission 203693) | Sediment microbial communities from Yellowstone Lake, YNP, Wyoming, USA - YL17G07_20 | ecosystem: Environmental > Aquatic > Freshwater > Lake > Sediment | place: USA: Wyoming | collected...
CCGGACTTTCTGGAAGGAGCGGTAGACCTGCACGTTCACAGCGCGCCGGACGTCGATCCGCGCCGCTTCGACGATATCGACCTGGCACGCGAAGCGGCACGGGCCGGGATGGGTGGCATTCTAATTAAGTCGCATCAAAGTTCAACCGCCGAGCGCGCCTACCTGGTCTCGAAGATCGTCCCCGGGATCTGGGTCTTTGGCGGGTTGGTCCTCAACGAGACGGTGGGCGGGCTCAATTCGGCCGCGGTGCGGGTGGCACTGACGCTGGGTGCCAAACAGGTCTGGATGCCCACCCGCTCTGCCCGCAACCACCGGCAGCACCATGGCGAGTCCGGAGGCCTTTCCGTTCTCGGCGCCGATGGGGAATTGCTTCCGGAGGTCGAGGAGATCCTCAAGTCCGTCGCCGAGAACAATTGCATTCTGGGCACGGGACATCTCGGTCCGGAGGAGGCAATCGCACTGGTGAAGCGGGCGCACGCCGTCGGTGTTCGGAAGATACTGATCACGCACCCGGAATGGTTCGCCACGATTTACTCCTGTGAGCTGCAAAAACAACTTGCCGGAATCGAGGGAGTACTCTTTGAGCGCTGCTTCGTTTCGACGACGCATCGCTGCGGTTTTGTCCCGTTCGAAACCATCGAACGGGCCATTACAGAAGTGGGCGTGGACACCACGGTCCTATCCACCGACCTCGGCCAGCCCGACACGCCCCCGCCGGTTGAAGGCCTCCGGCGTTATGCTGAGCGTTTGCAGAGCGTGGGGTTTTCCGCGGACCAGATCCGGCACATGATGCAGACCAACCCGTGCCGGCTGCTTGCATAGAGAGGAATCATGGCTGCCCGGCTGACAAGTAAGAAACGCGGTTACCGTTGGGTGGAAATCGAGAAAATGCTCGCGCGAGGCGAGGTCCGGGGCAAACTGACGCGCGATGATCTGCCCACGCCGGCTCTCTTGCTGGACCTGGACGCGTTTTCGTTCAACGTGGCGAAGATGGTTCGGCACTGCAAGGATCGCCATCTGGCCCTCCGCCCGCACGGCAAGTCGCACAAATGCCCCGAAATCGCCAAAGCCCTGGTGCGGGCGGGCGCCGCCGGCGCCTGCACCGCCAAGATCAGCGAGGCCGAAGTGTTCGCGGCCGACGGCGTCCCCGGGCTGCTCGTGACCACTGCCGTGATCGGAAAGCACAAGATCGAGCGCGCCGTGCGCCTCGCGAAGCGAAGTCCGGACACCATGTTCGTGGTTGACGACGCGCACAACGTCCGTGATCTCAACGACGCCGCCCGCGCGGCGCGAATCACGCTCAATGTGGTTGTGGATCTGCACGTCGGAAAGAAAACCGGTATTCAGCCGTGCCTGCCCGCACTCGGCCTGGTCCGGCTGGTCACATCGCTGCCGAACCTCAGATTCGCCGGCATCCAGGCCTACGCCGGTCAAGCCTCCCATGTGGTGGGCTTCGCCGAGCGCAAGAAAGTGTCTCGGGAGGCCTTGCGGCCGGCTCTCGAAACCAGATGGCTCTTCGAGAAGAATGGCATCCAATGTCCGATGCTGACGGGCGCCTCCACGGGCACCTACAACATCGATTCCGGCATCCAGGGTATTACCGAGTTGCAGCCCGGCAGCTTCATCTTCATGGACATCGATTACAACCGCATCGGAAGCCGGAACGGCGCGGTGTACACCGATTTTCGGAACTCGCTGTCTGTGCTGACGACCGTAGTCAGCAAGCCCTCTATTGCTCTGGCCATCATCGACGCCGGTTATAAAGCTTTCGCCACCGATCGCCCGTTCGTGCCGGAGGCCAAGGGCATTGAGGGTGTTGTTTACTCCTGGGGTGGTGACGAGCACGGCAGGCTCGACCTGACGAAATCTTCCGCCGAGGTTAACCTGGGAGACCGGCTGGAATTCATCGTCCCGCACTGTGATCCGTCGGTGAACCTCTACGACCGAATCTATTGCCTGCGCGGGGACAACGTCGAAGCGGTCTGGACGATTGCAGCGCGGGGAATGAGCCAATGAGGTCAATGGCCGCCGGTTGACTTCAGACACAGCACCGCCGGACCGCCGAAGGGAGTGGAGAATCGGACCTTACCCCCTCCGCTGATCGGTCCTGCGCTAGTGGTTTTGCCCGTTGTGGGGCTGAACCACTCCACCGAAAACGTTCCGGGGGCGCCGGTCAGGTCCACCGCGAACTCGCCTTTGATCCCTGGTTGATAGACCAGATACTCCTTGCCACGGTCGGCCAGGCAGTACGTCGTAGTGCTCAAATCACTGCTCGGCGCCATCGCAGCGAGATTCATTCTCAGCGCATACCGGCGGGTTTGTTCCATGCCCTCGCGCACTGAATCCTGCCAGGTCGGCAAGGGTACCAGATCGTCCATCAACAACACGTTCAGACCCCGGCAAAAGCTCTTCCAAACCCAGACGCCATCCCCGGCAACATGACCCCAGAGGTGGTCGCTGTCATTGACGATTACTTTGCCGAGGCGAGGGGGCGACGGATTTTCGCCATAGCTCTCCTCCGCGCCGCCGAGATTCGGCGAGATCCAGTCGGTCGGACTGTTGTACAGCACGGCATTGGTTGCGCCCCTGGACGGAAAAGTCATCCCGACAGGGTGTTGTTTAGGGTTGGCGGACTCATACTTCTTGATGAAGTTGATCATGTGATATTGCCAGTCCGTCGACTAACCGCCGGGTTCGTTGCATATCTCGTAAAGCACATTGTCCAGGTTGTTGACCGTATCGACAATCTTCCGGACGTAGGCTTCCTGCAAGGCCAGGACCCGCTTGGCCATGGGGGTGTCGTGAAGCGTGTAGTACAGCAGGATGCCGGGCTCTTTGTCCGCGCTCCCGTCGACCCCGTTTACGTTGTTGGTGATGTTGAAAGGGTGATAGGTCCAGGCATTGATACTCCGTGTCTCCCAGCCTTCAAAGAGCATAACGGAAACGTAGATCCCCCGGTCGCGCGCTAAGATGATCCGGCTCCTCATTCGATCGAAAAACGCCGGATCGTAGCGATCCAGGTTGAACTTCGGCTTCTCATCTGCGGCCAGGCCGGGGCCGCTGCGCACCCAGGGATGGTTCGTACAATACTTGATGCCCGGCGGGTCGTCATCCATCCACTTTGGAGCTTCCCATCTCCATAGGCGAAAGAAATTGTGGTTATAGGCCTGCAGAAGATCCAGATACGCCTTGTAGTCGAAAACGGGAGGAGGGTCCTGGGTCCCGGGAAGGCGGTGGCCATTGTCCTGAAAGTTGTGCCAGTTGTGCGAGCCGGCCAGATAGACCGCTCGCCCCGAGCCATCTGTAAAGTAGCGCGGATTGGCCTCGAGGACTCGCAGGGGTCCGGGCGCGGGACCGGTCTGAGCGTCAGCGGCGAAAGCTGCTACACAAACGACCAAAACAGATCGGACAGCACCCCTCATTTGTTAACGGACTTCAAATACAGTGCCGCGGGACCGCCGAAGGGGGTAATAAAGATCGTCATCCCGCCTCCGTGGACCGCCTTGCCAGGGACCGTGACGCCGGCCTGGATGTTAAACCACTCCACCGAAAACTCACCTTTGGCATCGCTGAGGTTGACGCGGAATTCGCCCGTGCTGCCCGTCTGAAAAACGAGATACTCGGAACCGGGCTTGGCGAGGCAGTACCTGGTCGAGGCCAGCCCGTCGTGCGGTGCCATCTCCGCGAGATTGATTCTCTCGGCGTACCTTCGCGTCTGGCCCATGGCATCGCGCGCCGAGTCGTGCCAGACGGGCGATCGAGGAAGCTCTTCCATGAACAGAAGGTTTAGCCCGCGGCAGAAGCTCTTCCAGACCCAAAGGGCATCACCGCAAGTGTGCCCGCAGAGGTGGTCGGTATCGTTCACAATCACTTTGCCGCTGAAATTGGCCGGTGGATTCTCCAGATAGCTGTCCGGCGCATCGCCCCGATTCGGCGAAATCCAGTCGGCGGGACTGTTGAACAGTTCGCGGTTCGTTCCGCCCGGGTGTTGGAAGGTCATTCCCACGGGATGCTGCTTGGGCTTGCCGGCCTCGTATTGATGCACGAAGTCGATCACGTGATACTGCCAAGCCGTCGAGTAAGCGCCGGCCTCGTTGCAGACTTCATAGAGCACGTTGTCCAGATCGTTGACCGTGTCGACAACCTTGCGAAGATAGGCCTCCTGGAAAGCCAGCACGCGCTTGCCCATGGGATTGTTCTGCAGAGTATAGTATTCGCGGCCCTTACCGTCACGATCGGTGTCCGCGTCGATTCCATTCACGTTGTTGCCGGCGCCATAAGGGTGATACGTCCAGGCGTTCACGAACTGCGTCTCCCACCCTTCAAAGAGCATGACTGACACGTACATCCCCCGGTCGCGGGCCGCAATGATCCGGGACCTCATTCGGTCGAAGTACTCCGGATCAAACTTGGACAGGTCGAACATGGGCTTCTCATCCTTGGCCATGCCCGGCCCGGCTCGAAGCCAGGGGTGGGGCCGGGCATGCTTGACTCCCAATGGCTCGTCGTCATTCCACTTGGGCGATTCCCACCGCCAGAGGCGGAAAAAGTTATGATGATGGGCATCCAGGAAGTCCAGGTACCACCTGTAATCCAGGACGGGCGGAGGATCTCCCTCGGTGGAACGGTGCCCGGTGTCCTGAAAGTTGTTCCAGTTGTGCGTCCCGGCCAGGTAAATCGCCTTGCCGGTGCCGTCCGTAAAGTAGCGCGGATTCGATTTGAGTATCCTCAAAGGGCCGCGGGCGGGCCATGACTGGCCCGCCGCGGCAAAGGCAAACACGCAGAACAACACAACCTGTTTCACGAGAGATCTCACCATCAAAACTGCAATTTGAGCCCAAGCTGGATCGTGCGTGACGAGCGCGTCGCGGTGACCTGCCCGAACCTGGCATTCACCTGATTGCCGGAAACATCGAAGGTGGCGCTGCCGTCGATCGCCCGAAACTGGGTGTGGTTGAAGGCGTTGTACATCTCGCAGCGGAACTGCAAGTTGCGAGTCTCCTTCCCGAGAGGAATGTTCTTCGCAAGGTTCAAGTCCCAGTTGTTGACACCGGGACCTCGATACGGCCGGATCGGCGCATTCCCGGGGTCTCCTTTGACCGGCCGGGCAAAGGCCGCGGTATTGAACCAGCCGTTGAAGCTGCGGGCGCCTCTACTCAACTGCACCGGTGCAATGATGACGGTGCGCGCCCCATCGCCGCCACCCGTGATATCGGCGCCGTCCGTGGTGCCGAGGCCGATGCCTTGCGGCAGGCCGCTCGACAAATTGGTGATGCCCGAGATCTCCCAGTTATCGAATATGTGCCGGACCACCGGATTCGGCAGCAACTTGCTCGCCTTCGGCAGATCCCAAACATAATTCGCAACGAACATCTGCGTCTGGTCGTAGTAGGTCGGTCCATAGTTCCAGATGCGCCATGGCCTGTATGCCGCGAGCCCATCGTTGTCGTCGCTGCCGTAGCCCATGGCCTTCGACCAGGTGTACGCCAGACCCACTTGCACTCCGCTGGTGAAACGGCGATTGAGGCCCACCTGCAAACCGTTGTAGTTCGTGGTACCCCCGTTGAACGTGTAGGACAACCCCCCGTATCCGACATAGGGACGCAGGAAGGTGTCCGCGTAAGGCCTCCCGGGCGCCGACGGATCCTGGTTCTGCCCTAAGAACCTGGTCCCGTAGGGCAGGGCGTTCAGGTCCATGGACTGCATCAGGTGCCGCCCCACGTTGCCAACGTACGCGGCATCCAGGACCATTTTGAGCGGCAGAGACTGCTGGATACCGAAGCTGTAATGGTAGACGCTCGGCACTTTGGCACTCCGGTCGTACGACTGCTCCCCCGCCGGGAAAAGGTATCCCGTCGACTGCGTGATGTTGTTCATCAAACCGTAATAGAGCGTGGCCGTAGTCACTGCCGGCTGGGCCTGCGCCGTGCCCGCGACATAGACGCCGTAGGAACCTGTCGGTTGCTTGGCAATGCCGAAACCGCCCCGTATTGCCGTCTTCCCGTTTCCAAACAGGTTATAGGCGAACCCGAAGCGCGGCGCCGCCTGCACCCCGCGCTGCCCCACCCACCCGCCGGAATAACCTGAATCGGTGTTCCGGACCACTCCGCTAAACGGATCACCCACCCCGTTTACGAAGGCGCCGATCAGCGCCGCGGGAGCGAGCTCGCCGGTTACCGGATTCTGCGCCACCCTCTTGCCAGCCGGGTCCAGCACGGGCCGATACAGCGGCGATATCTTCGAGCGATCATACTGCTGAGGGGAGAAGGCCACCCCCGGTCCAATCTCGAGGTGCCATGGCGTGAACCAGGTGAACCGAACACCGTATGTCAAAGTCAGCTTCGTAGTCGCCTTCCAGACATCCTGCGCAAACCACTCGTAGACCGTGTTGGTGCCCCGGTAGACGGCTCGCCTGTTCGATTCCTGGTACGAAGCGTAAACGCCAAGCAGCGCGTTGGAATACGCCCAATTGGTGTCGAGCGGATTGTTCACATCGCGTCCAAAACTGAACCGCCCGTTCCAGGCGGTGGACGCCGGGCCGTCGGTAGCCCAGTTGCGTTCGTTGTAGAGGCCGAATTTCAACCCGTGCCGCCCGCGGTTGGCGCTGAAGTTGTTGCTGAAATAGAACCGCTCGTAAGCCACGCTCTTCGGCATGCGGCCGTCATTCGTGATGCTCGCGGCCGAAGGTACGCTTCCGTAGGTCGCCTGCGGGATGAGGTTATACGGGTTCGCACTCGGGTAGATCTGTGCCAGAGTGTAACCTACCTTGCCGCGGTCCACGGGGTCGAAATAATCGGACCTGTTGGGGGTTCCAAGCTCTTTCTCTCCGGTGAACCCGATGTTGAACTCATTCACCAGCGTGGCCGATAGGACGTGTGTCCAACCCACGGTTGCGCTGTCCACACCGTACCGATGGTGGGCGAGCACGATCGGGATGTTGCTGAAGGCGCGGGTCTGGCTGTAGCCTTCCATGTCGGTCCACCACCGCCGGGGCGACAGCGAGATCGTGTCCTTGTTGGTGGGGTGGCCATCCAGTTTTAGCTGCTGCAGCCGCTTGGGCAGCTTGATGCTCTCCTGCCACTGGTAGTTGTACGCTCCCTTGGTCAGGTTTCGGTCCGTAACGGTGGGGAGCGGAAACAGGTTCAGGAGCACTTGCCCGTTGCGGTTGATGCGGTCCGGCGGAACCAGGTTCCCCGGGAACGCCGCGCGGGTCGTCGGATCGTTGATTACAATCAGCTTCCCGGCCTGGTCTATGGTCTGCGAGAAATCGCCCTGGCGCTCCAATTGAGTCGGCACCGTCAACCTGCTTACGCCGACCGGCACCTTGACCCTCCAGTCCTCCTCCGAAAAAAAGATGAACAGCTTCTCCTTGTTCCGGTTGAAGACCTTGGGAATGTAGACCGGCCCGCCAACCGAGCCGTTGTATGTGTTGAACCGGTACAACGGCTTCGCCACGCCGGTCCGGTTGCTGAAGAAATCGTTGGCGTTGAACTCCTCGTGGCGCTTGTACCAGGATGCAACGCCGTGAAACTCCTGGGTGCCGGACTTGCCGACAATGTTGACCATCGAACCCATATTGCGGCCATATTCGGCCGTGTAGTTGTCCGAAACGATCTTGACCTCGGCGACCGCATCCATACTGACAGCCGCCATGAACATGCCGGGCCAGTCCGGATTGTTGCCTGTTTGGCCGTCCACCGTCACGCTGTTCCACGACAGCCGGGAGCCGGAAGACGTCGGCACGTAGCTCCCAATGTTTCCGCCTAGCGACAGGTTGGAGCCAAACGTGTCATTGTCGCTGACTTCGCCGCCCTGGCCGATGGGAATCGTGTTGACGCCCGGTAATACGCGCAGCAGGTTCATAACGTCGCGCCCGCGTACAACCATCTCGCTCAGTTGCATGTTGGTTAGCAGGCCGGTGCTGTCTGCACTCTCAATGTTGACGGCCTCGCTTTGTGCCGTCACGGTGACCGATTCCGCAAGTTCGCCTACCGTCAATTTCAGGCTGCCCAGAGCCAGGCGCTGGTTCGCCGTCAGCGTCAGCCCCGTCATGCGGAACGCCTTAAATCCCGCCTTCTCAACACCGACCGCATAGCGGCCTGGTGGGAGGGCCGAAACGAGGAAGTCTCCCGTTGCGGCCGTAATCGTTTTTCGAATGTCGCCCGTAAGTTCGTTCTGAATGGAAACCTCGGCGCCCGGAATCACAGCCGCGGAAGCATCCGTCACAGTGCCGCTGATGCTTCCGGTGATCGTCTGTGCGATGCTTTGGCCGGACAGCAGGCAAAACACCGCACAGGAATAGAGCAGCCATCCAATTCTTCTTCGAGTCATAAGAAAACCCTCCTGGTTCGCCCTAATCGCCAGTGAACTAGAAACGGGGACAGCGGGTCTATGAGGTTCGCATAATTTTTTATTGCAAAACTATGCTCTTCCTCGCGGTTCCCACTGTGTAACTTGCTCTCGCGGAGCGCCGCGTGTCCAGCCGGCATGCGCTTCCGGCGCGAGCTCACAATGAAATTCGTCCAAACATACGGTTCGTTGTTCTGCGACGCTGCGATACGCGGCCTCCACGGCAGCGACCGTTTTGAGGTACTCGCGGCCCCCGCTTTCAAACGGTTCTCCGGTCTGGAGACATCGTATGAAGTGCTGCTGGGTGGCGCGAACGCTGTCACCCCGGTAGCCCTCCTGCACTTCATTCGCCCAGATCTTGCGCGTGCCCTGGTAGACGTCGCCTGTGGCTGAGACATAGATGACACCACGGTCGCCTTCGAACGCGGCCTCACCCAGCGCCGGCCCATCCGGTTCCGGGTTGAGAAACCGGTGGCCATCGATGCTGCCCAGCAATCCATCGTCGTGCCTGAGGATCAATATCGCCTGATCTTCGGCCCGGATCGCGGGATTGACTCGGCGCGTCTGCGCGCAAATGGCAGCCACATCCCCGAACAGAAACCGCGCCGTGTCCATGTGGTGCACCAGGGCCTCGTCAATCAGGAAACGAGACAACTGCCGGAAGTAGGACTGCTTCGGATACGGAGCAGGCCCCAACCCATCACGGTGGCGCGTGCGGAACCAGTACCCCAGCGGCTGGCCGATGTCGCCGCGCTCGATGCTCTCCTTGGCTGCGCGGTACCAGGGCTGCCATCGCCAATTCTCATGCACCATGAAGGGTATGCCGGCCGCTTCGGCTTCGTGAACCATGGCGACCGCCTCGTCCCAGTTGGGCGCCAGGGGTTTTTGGCAGATGACGGGCAGCTTCCGGGCCGTGGCCAGCCGCAATAATTCAGGGTGCGCCTCCACACGCGTGGCAATGTCAACGAAGTCGAGCCGCTCCCGCTCTAACATTTCCTCAGCGCGGGCATAGGCATGCGGAGCGGCACTCCGCGCGCGTTCCACGTTCAAATCGCAGGCGGCCACCATTTCCACTTCGGGCATACGCCGCCAGGCCTCCAGTTGAATCTGACCGAAGTACCCGCACCCAACCATTGCGCCTCTCATCGGATCCACTGCCGAACCTCCAAATAGCTCACATCTCCGATAGTAGACCAAGGTTGACCGAAGCCGTCCACACGAATTTCTTGAAAACTCGCGAATTGTTGTTGGAAAACTACGATTCGCAGGCAAGTTCTTGACACCTCTGCCGGTGCCGGTGTACGCTTTCTGCCATGCAAGTTCTGGTTGCTGCAATCGTGGGCGTGGCCCTGACCCTGCCGGCAGCGGCACAGCCCAAACACGAGATTACAATTTCCGGCACTTCCTTTCTGATGGATGGTCAGCCGTTCCCTTACGCGGGGATCAACTTCTTCAACGCCATCTACAATCCTGCGTTCAACCGAAGCTCCCAAGACCGCCGCAAGTGGATGCAAAAGTTCCGCCGGTACGGCATCAGCGTCTTTCGAATCTGGGGGCAATGGGACACTCAGCGCGGCTTCATCGATACCTGCCCGGAATGCACCCTGTATTACCCGGATGGACGGCTGCAGCAGAACCAAGTGGAGCGGCTGAAAGACATCCTGCGCGATGCTGACCAAGAGGGGATGGTGCTGGCCCTGACGCTATTCTCACAGGAAAGCTGGCACGAGAATAAGCGCCTGGGCCGGGACGAAGCGGACCGGGCCGTTTCCGCTTTGACCCGTGAACTGATGCCGTTTCGCAATCTCACATTCCAGATCTGGAGTGAGTTCGACGAACGGACGCTCGATCACCTGAAGACCATCAAGACGGTGGATCCCAAGCGCCTGGCTACGAGCGCACCGGCTAGCCCGCTGCAGGCGGCAACCGGGGTATTCGAGGCTCTGGACTACCTCACTCCTCACACCTCCCGCCAGCGCACAGGGAGACATTGGGAAATCGCTCCCTTGGAAATTGCCTACCTGCTCGCACGCTATCGCAAACCGGTTGTGGATGATTCCCCGGCGCGCAATGGAACACCCAAATTTGGCGGTCCGCCGGAACAGACCTACCCGTTTGACCAGATCATCCAAATCTACAAGATCTGGCAATTGGGAGGCTATACCCACTACCAACACGACATGTTTCAGACGGCTTACGGTACGCCACCCATTCCGCCCAGCGGCGTTCCCGACCCGGAATTCAACCCCTATCACCGGCTCGTCCTCGAGTTCATTGCCCAGCGCGACCGTTACCGCCCGGCGGGCCGTTGAGGAGCAGCCCCGCCCGCAGGCAACTATCAGGATCGGTCCGGAGGCTGGGTTTGTATCCCGGCGAGGAGCCGGGGGATGAGCGGTTGGCTTGGTTGTTGCGGGCTGCCGTTCGTGGCCGCTGGGGCCACGGTTAGCGCCCCTGTCTCGCCGGCTTTTCTGAACCGGCGCCTGTAAGCCAGCGGCGTCATTCCCACCAGCTTGCGGAACACCAGCCCGAAGTGGCTCTGGTCGCAATACCCTGTTTCCCGGCTGATTTGGGAAATAGATTTGCTCGTTGTGATCAGAAGCGCCTGAGCTTTTGCCATGCGGAAGTGGTTCAGGTAAGCCAGGAACGATTGTCCGGTGACGCGTTTAAAAAAGGACATCAGGTAGGAGCTGCTCATGGCGCAGATCCGCGCCGCCTCCCGCACACGGACAGGCTCTTGATAGTGTTCCTCCAGGTGTCTAAAGAGCGGCCGCAGACGTTCAATCGCCTCCTGGCGTCGATCGAACGTCTCCTGCGTGCCCAGGTAGGCCGTGTAATGGTTGACCAGCAACATGAGAGCCATTTTAAGGTAGGTCTTCACCGCCAGACGGGCCCGGTTGGAAATGGCAGGCAACTCCGCCTTGATTCGCTGCATCAGTGCCAGGACTTCCTCCGGAATCCCTGTCTCTGGCCTCACGACGTGTGGAAAATCGGAACCCTGTAACAGGAAGGGCATCAGGTATTGACTGTCCTCCCCGTTCGCTGTGGTGGCCCGAACGATGGCTGGATCAAAGTAGAGAACAGCCAGCTTTGCCCCGGGATTGTTGTAAAAGTGATGGTAGAGATTGCTGCCGATGACGATCAGGTCTCCTGCGCTCACCTGGAGGTGGCGGTCCTGAATTTGGAGATCGGTTTCGCCCTCGGGAATGTATGACAGCTCGAAGTAATCATGCCGGTTCATGCGGATGTTGTGGGCGCCGCCCAGGTCGAAAAAGCACACATCGACACGGAAGGAAGGATCGAATGGCCAGACGTGAACTCCGGCGGCATTGATCTGGGGTGCGAGAACGGACGACGCCTCTTCCCAGAACACGGTGGTGCTCCGCATCGAAGTGCGATCCTCCCTTAGGACTGCAATGATCCTATCATGCGTTCGATCGACGGTCAAGCGCGAAGAACCGGCGAAGAACCGGCCAACTGCGATTCAGACACTGAGACCCTACTGGGCAAAAACCGGGGACTGACTCCATTTGCTGCCTTTGCAGATGGGTGTCTGTACCCGGTTTTTGCGGCGTTCCATGCCCACTGTCTGAATCGCAGAACCGCCCAAGAACCGGCGCCAAGTCAGAGCGGTCTTTGAGCGAGGTAGATGATCAGGCCGAGCAGGGCCAGCCCCACAATCCCGAGCATGACCCAGGCGATGATGGTCCCGGCAGTGGCCTTGCCGCTGGCGGACTGCCTACTGACGTAGTCCGGATTGTCCCTACCGGGAACACCGATGCATCCGCAATCATTGAGGTTGTTCAGTTGCCGTTGACCTCTTGACTCGATGCCCAACCTGCTGTTCGCTTTCCTCACCATCCTGTTTGGCTCCACCATCGCTACGAACGACCGGCGCCCTGATGCCGAGAGTCGTCAGCGCTGCTCTCGTCCACGGGACGGTTGAGCGCAGAATGCCGCCCTCGACCGATTCACATCCGCGGACCAGGTTCCTGGCTCGATCTGGAAGCCGCCAGCGCACCCAGCGGGCACATGTCTCAAGAAGCCGCCCACGGACTTTCGGTGTCGAACGGAGTTTTTGGTAGCCACAGATGCCGGGTACGAACCTGGTTTCCAACTTCGATGTCGGGCCGACGGTCGGGTTGGAGACAACACCAACGACAGTCGCACTCTCTCCAGCAGAACGGTCTGCAACGGCAAGAGTGGCAGCGCTATTAGATCTCCTCGGCGTGTCCCGCCGAGAAGCCGCCGTCCACGACGAGACTCTGGCCGGTCATCCAGGACGACTCCTCGGACGCTAGGAAAAGCACCGCGTACGCGATGTCCTCCGGCTCGCCGAGACGTCCCAGCGGGTGCATCGCGGTGAGACGCTGGCTGCGCTGCGGGTCATGCAGAAGCGCGGCAATGAACGGCGTTTTCACGAAGCCGGGACAGACACAATTCACGCGGATGTGACGCGGCGCGTAGTCCAGAGCCATGTTCCTCGTGAGTGCGACAATCGCTCCCTTGGCGGCGCTGTACGCGGCCCGGCTCCGTACCCCGGTGATGCCGGTGACCGAAGCGGCGTGGATGATGCTCCCGCCGCGGTCGGGGAAGTGGGGCAGTGCGTGTCTCGAGCAGAGATACGCGCCCTTGAGGTTCGTCTCCACCACCCGGTCCCAGCCCTCTTCCTCCTGCTCACCCACGGGCTGTCGTACGGCAAGTCCCGCATTATTGAAAAGAATGTCGATGCAGCCGAAAACTGCGGCCACCTGCTGCATGGATTCCCGAACCTGTGCGTCGCGCGATACATCACATGCGATTGCAAGGGCCTCCGCACCCTCGTGCCGAATGCTTGCCGCCACCGCCTGACCCGCCTCCAAATTGCAGTCCAAAATAGCGAGTCTCGCCCCTTCATGGGCCAGCAGCCGCGCGCTCGCCGCGCCGATACCGGAGCCTCCGCCGGTTACCACTGCCACCTTGTCGTATACACGCATCTTTCAAACCTCTCACGAGATCAACTGTTCCGGCAAGTGCGCCGGCAGGGCGCATTGTATCAAGCCGGGTCGCCCGCGCGTCGGAATCGGATCAGCGCCACTTACGCGGAGGTCGGGCTCCCTCAAACTAGCCTCAGTTTACGAAATAGCACGATTCAACTTGTGGAGTGATCTGAGTCGTTGTTCGACATTCCGGTCATGAGAATGCGCGCAGGCCGCGCCCAGCGGGCCTTTTGATCAATTCCGTTGTCAGAAGCCCTCCATCGGTGTGCGTGCATCTCAGCCGTTTCCAGCGTATACACTAAATCAAAGCCCTTATCGCGCGGAGCAGACTGGTTTCTGAATTCAGACACTTGTAGCTGGAGTGGCCGAAAATCGCGGTATTTCAATGCCGACGCCAGCAATTGCGGTTTTTCCTTGACAGCCACAATCCCTTGTGTATACACTAAATAGGATGGCCAGCCTACAGCGCAAGATCATCCACCACCGCCCCTACTACTACCTCGTCGAGTCCCGCCGCGTGAACGGCCGCCCCCGCCCGGTGGTCCTGGCCTACTTGGGCTCTGCCGACACCCTCCTCCATCGCCTCCAGTCCCAGGCCGAACCCACCCGGGCTCGCCTCACCCAGTTTGGCGGGGTCGCCGCTCTCTATGACCTGGCCGAGCAACTTCAACTGGTGCCACTCATTGATCAGTACGCCCCCAAACGCCATCAGGGCCCTTCCGTCGGCCAGTACATGCTGGTGGCCGCCATCAATCGCTGCCTGGCACCCACCAGCAAGCTGCAGATGCCCGCTTGGCTCCGCTCCACGCCCCTGCCGCGTTGGTTGGGTTTGGCTCCCCAGCAGTTCTCCGCGCAGCGCTTCTGGGACAACATGGAATTGCTCGGCGAAACCCAGATCGCCGCCATCAGCGAGGCGCTCGCCCAGCGTCTGGTCGAAACCTTCCACCTGGATCTGCGCAGTCTGGCTTTCGATTGCACCAACTTCGACACCTTCATCGATACGGAAAACCCCAGCCAACTCCCCCAGCGAGGTCACGCCAAAAGCAAGCGGACGGATCTGCGCATTGTGGGACTGGCCCTGCTGGTGAGTGTCGATTTTCATGTCCCCCTACTGTGGAAAGTCTACCCGGGCAATCAGCATGACAGCCTCACGTTTGCGCAGGCCTTGCAAGAACTGACCACACGTTACCAAGCGTTAGTCCGCGACTGCCACTCCATTACCTTGATCTTTGATAAAGGCAACAACTCCGTCCGCAATCAGGAGATTCTCGACGGCAGCGGCTTCCATTTCGTCGGCTCGCTCGTACCCACCCACTTCGCCGACCTGCTGGCGATCCCGCTGGAGGAATTTCATCCGTTGCAGGATCCCCTGCTGAAGCCCGCCTGCGCTTTGCGGCTTACACGGAAGGTGTGGGGGCAGGAGCGCACACTGGTGATCACGTTCAGTCCGGAACTGCAACGCAAACAGATCCGCGGCATTGAACAGCACCTGGCGAAAAAGCGGCGGGCCTTAGAAGAACTCCAAGCCAAATTGCGGCGCTCCCAGAAGCCCGGCGCCAAAGGCAAGGGGTATAGCCGCGAAAGCCTCGCCAAGCAGGAGCAGCAAATCTGTTCGGGCCAGTACATCCCCCAAGTCCTGCACGTTTCCGTGACCGAAGAGCGTGGCCAATTGAAGCTCACCTACCGTACTGATGCCTCCGCCTATGCCCACATCCAACAGCATCAGTTGGGAAAACGGATCCTGTTCACCGACCAGCATGACTGGAGCAATGAGCAGATCGTGCTGGCCTATCGCAGTCAATCGCATGTCGAGGATGCTTTTGCGGATATGAAAGACCGGCACTTTCTGGGCTGGGAGCCGATGCACCATTGGACCGATTCCAAGATCCGTGTCCATGCCTTCTACTGTGTGCTGGCGCTCGCGCTGGGGAGTCTGCTCCAACGTCGGGCCTCTCAGAACGGATTGTCCCTGAGCATGCAAGCCCTCTTCCGGGCCCTCAGCGGCATCCAAGAAGTCACCAACCTCTATCCAGCCACCGGCAAGCCCGGCTCACCAGGACGGCCCTCCGTCAAGACTACCCTCACGGAAATGGATCGCATCCAGCAGGCGCTCTACCGCCTCTTCGATCTGGATCGCTTCCGGAAATCCTGAATTTAGGCTATACAAACTTCGACGTCTCAAGAGCCGGACTGATGGGGCTTCCGCGCAACTCTGCAACTACAATTCGTAAACTGAGGCTAGCAACATTATCTCCGGAGCGGAGGCCGGCAAGCTGCAAGAGAAAGACAAATCAAAAGTCAAAAGGCAAAAATGTCTGAAGCGGGACGTAGGCCGGGTTGGCCAGACTCGTGCCGGTGTGCGGTTTAGAGCTTGAGGACGCGGATGGTCCCGTTGGAGCTCGACAGATTCAGCAGCGGACCTCCTCCGCCGATCTCCCCGTCCAGTTCGTTCTTCTCGAGGGTGCTCCCCTTGGTCGCCACGTCGAAATCGCTGTGAATCGAGCCGTGAGACGTGTGCGCTCGAAGCCGCGCCCTCGCGGCCGCCGGAAGCCGCAGGGTGATCGAAGAGTTCGAGGTGTTGGCGCGGACATCGTTGTCCGCCAGGGATTCGAAGGCCACCTCGATGCTGCCGTTGGAGCTTTCAAAGCGCATCGGCTGACGGGGTCCGGGCTTGCCGATGCGCACGTTGATGGACCCGTTCGAGGTGGTGGCATCGACCGAACCGCTCATGCGCCCGATGCGAATGGCGCCGTTGGAGGTCCTCAGTACCGCCTCGCACTCCAGGTCCTCCCCTTCGATGGC
>Ga0315282_10008894_pt1 | contig 16126 bp, 14 predicted proteins | sample YL17G07_20_MG_FD_203693 | JGI IMG/M metagenome (GOLD analysis project Ga0315282, IMG submission 203693) | Sediment microbial communities from Yellowstone Lake, YNP, Wyoming, USA - YL17G07_20 | ecosystem: Environmental > Aquatic > Freshwater > Lake > Sediment | place: USA: Wyoming | collected...
TGTGTTCAATTCTCAACCCCCGCACACGCCCAGGCACAACGTCTCAAATCGGGTCTGTTTAGCTGAAATAAGCTCAAAACATGCATGATTTTCAAGTGCGGGGGGTGGGATTTGAACCCACGAACCGCTACTTACAAAGAAAGTAATCTAACACCATACTTAGAGCAGCCTGAATGTTTCCATAACGCTTGGCACGAGTGTTTGAACCTCACATCTCCTCTGAATGAAATTCGCTATGCTTAGACATTTTGCCCTTTCACCATGACACACAACAACTCTTTCAGGCTTAGGCATCAACTGGACTATATAGTTGATTATTTGTCGCCTGTCCGAGTGCCCCGAGAAACCTTCAATTGACTCTGCACGCAATCCAACTTTTACAACATCTAGTTTGCCCTCACTGTTCATCATGGTAACATCGGTTAAGCCCTTCTTCACTCTTCTTCCCAATGTGCCTTCAATTTGATAGCTAACAAAAATTAGCGAGTTCTTGTCGTTTTCCGCCAAGCTTTTGAAATACTCTATCACAGGTCCACCTTCAAGCATTCCAGAAGTCGCCATAACAATGCATGGTTCGCCATCTATTATTTCCTGTCTAACATTTGGATGCTCCACAATTGTGAAGTAGTCTGATTGAAAAGGATTTATTCCCTCGTGGAGTATGCTGTGGCGAACTTCTCTACCTAAGTATTCTGGATAAGCCGTATGAATAGCCGTTGCTTCTGAAATCATGCCTTCAATAAAAACTGGTGCTTCTTTCATTAGCCCACGCCGCATATACCCGTCAATAATGAGCATTATTTCTTGAGCCCTTCCAACCGCTGGCACAGGAATTAGAACCTTGCCTTTACGCTCTAGAGTTTCATTTATAATGGCTGTTAAACGTTCTTCGGCTTCAACTCGTGAAGGCATGATATCGTCTACACCTCCATAAGTGCTTTCAGTTATTACTGTTTCAGCTCTTGGGAACTCTGTTTCTGCTGCTTCCAGCAGCATAGTTCTTGAATATTTGTAATCGCCAGTATAGACAATATTGTGCAGACCTTCACCTATGTGCAAGTGACTCAAAGAGGAACCGAGAATATGACCAGCATTATGAAGGGTTAAACGGATGTCTGGAGCTATGTCTGTTACAACACCATACCGCAAAGGAATCGTATGCAACACGCATTCACGAACATCTTTCTGGTCGTAAGGCGCCACTATGCCCTGCTTGCTCGCCACATCTAAATAATCTAGCTGAAGTAGCGTCATCAGATTGGAAGTTGGAGCTGAACAGTAAACTGGACCATCATATCCATATTTGTAAAGGAAGGGCACCAAACCACAATGGTCAAGGTGAGCATGGCTTATAACAACGGCATCTAAAGAATCAAGCTCAAACACTGGATTATCAAGTCTTGGAAAAGCCTCAAAGGGCCTTGAAGAACCTGGATTGATGCCACAATCCAATAATACACTGCTTTCTCTTGTTTGAACAAGGAAGGCTGACCTTCCAACCTCTTGAACTCCCCCGAGAGCGGTAATTCTGACGTCGCCAACTTCGTAGGTTTTAGGTCTGAAAATCCTTTCGCCTATAGTGCGCAGTATTCTTTCTCTTTCCTTACTTTCTGAATGAAGATAATGACGCATGTGAGTTACTATTTTTGAGCGTAATGGTGGACTCCTCAAAACATGGGGACGCCATTTAGTCCGCCTTATAATTTCTTGCAAAACCGTTCCATTTTTTCCAATAACGAGCCCAGGTTTTTTAGCTTCAATTATTATTTCGCCAAGGCTTGGGTCGAAATTTATGTCTGTCACTTCTGCTTCAGGCGAGATTATTTCACGTGTTATTCTTTCAGCATCCTTTTCTGGAAGCCTCACCGAAGGGTCAGAGCGTACGACTATTCTCTTTCTAATGACATTAACTATGTCCGCGATTACGTTGCCTTGTTCAACTAATATTTCTGGTTTTTTGGTATAAACAGCGAGCGTTGACCCTTCATATTCTATTCTTGTCACTTCGGCTTCTTTGGGAACATGTTCCAAAATGTACTGGCTTATTTCTATTTTATCTCTTTCAGAGCCTGGCGCCACGATTTTAGCTTCCTTAATCTGTTAGAAGTTTTTTCTTCTCCTCATCAGTTAACTCTCGATAACCCTTCTCGTCTATTACTGCAACGTTAAAACTGTCTCCACTTCCCGCGTCTCTTTTCATAGCGGAGTTAACAGCTTTGACAATTATGGGCAAAAACTCCTTAACGGATACGCCTTCTTTGTATCTGTCTTCTAGAATACCGTAGGCTATTGGTGAGCCTGAACCAGTGGCAACGCATTTTTCCTCTGTCAAACTGCCAAATGGATCTAATGAGAAAACGTGCGGTCCAGTGTCATCCAAACCGCCTATTAGAACCTGTGTCTGCAACGGTGCATATCTAGCTGAAAACAAAAGATTCGCGACAAGTCTTGCCGCTGAACTTACAGGCAAAGGCCTACTCATGTTCAGTTTGTAAAGCTGCGCGTTTGCCGTTAATATATCGACTGTCCTCTGCGCGTCGGCTACTGATCCTGCAATAGTCATGGCTAGGTGATCATCTACTTTGTATATTTTTTTGCCATGTTTGTGGGCTACGTAGAAACCCATGGTTACACGAGTATCTGAAGCCAAAATTGTGCCGTCTTTACATACGACGGCTATGGTTGTTGTTCCCTTTAACACTAATCGATTGACCGTATTATTATTTATCATTTCATTTTTTCTCCCAAAATCTAAATGCATCGTGAATTTACTTCACTAGGAAGTAGCATCATGTAATCATAACCATGACATTTATTAATATTACGGTCTGTAACGGTGAGATAAAAACAACAGTTTTAATCGGGAATCGCTGGGTTTAAAAAGGTTTAAACGCACATCGCTACGAGATTAAAGAAGAAGGCGAAGTTGAATAGTGGTTGATTTGCCTCTAAAACATCATTGGATGCAGCTTCCTAGGGAAGTCATTGTTGGAAATGGGACTATAGAGTGCGTTCCCGAAATTTCTCTAAGATTAGGATTTACGAAATCTGCACTTATAGTTGCGGGTTCAAAAACTTGTGATATTGCTGGAAAAACTGTTAAGGGGCTACTTGAAGAAGAAGGTTTAGAAGTTAACACTTTTCTTGTTGAATCAGCAACGGTTAAAAATGTGGAAGCTGTTGAAGAAAAAATAAAGGTCTTAAAACCGCAAGTTGTTTTTGGGGTAGGCGGAGGAACAAAGATAGACGTCGCAAAGTTGAGCTCTGCTCGCCAAGAAATCCCGTTTATAAGCGTGCCAACCACAGCCTCTCATGACGGAATTGCGAGCCCCCTATCTTCTGTCAAAGGCTTTGAAAAACCATACTCTGTTATGGCTCAAGCACCGATAGCCATCATAGCAGACACAAACATAATAATGCAGGCACCTTGGCGTTTCACTATAAGTGGTTGTGGAGACGTTATTGCAAAATTCACAGCTGTAAAGGACTGGAAATTGGCGCGTGACGAGATAAATGAGTATTATGGGGGATATGCTGCAAGCCTAGCTTTGATGAGCTCTAAACTTGTAATGCAAAATGCTGAACTGATTAAACAGGAAAGTGAGGAAGGTTTGCGGATTCTTCTGGAAGCCTTGATAAGTTGCGGCGTATCCATGAGCATTGCAGGAACCAGTCGCCCATGTAGTGGTTCAGAACATTTGTTTAGCCACGCCCTTGACGTGATTAAGCCTACTCATGCCATGCATGGGGAACAATGCGGCGTTGGAACAATAATGATGGCTCATCTGCATAGGGCAAACTGGAGGCGTGTAAAAGATACGTTGAAGAAGTTGGGCGCGCCCACAAATGCATGTGATCTTGGTATAGAAAAGGAAGATGTGATAAAAGCGTTAGAGATGGCTGCAACCATGAGACCCGAAAGATACACTATACTCAACAAGCTAAGACTAAACAATGAAACTTGCGAAAGGCTTGCAAAAATGACAGAGGTCATATAAAGCTAAGTTTTTGTCTCCGTTTTGGGTTCAGCTTTAAAGGTTTCAGTGAACTTGACGGTGGTTATTTTTGGGAAAAATTTCTGTATGTCCATGGCTATGCCTCTTTTAGCTACTTGTATCCCCTCTAGGTAGAAGGCTTCTTCAGGCATTTCTATGTTGATAGCTTTCGCTCTGATCGTGAATTTAAATTTGGTTTCTTCTACGGCTAATATCCTGCGGTGAGTGAGCGCAGCAATTTTTTCGCTTATTGTTTCAAGCTTCTTTTTGATCGTCATTTCATAAACTAGTGTCTTTCCTGCTAATGGTGGATTAAAATCTAGTAGAACTCGCCCAGCGCCTACAGCTCGCACAGTAGCTGCCTTATCATTGTATTCAACGCGCATCCCAAGAGTTGGGGTTATTCCCTTAGCAGTTAAATGTTTTAGCGGAACACGCCTAACTTTTTCAGGATCCCTTTCCCCGAAAGCCTTGTCAGGTGGTACTTCAACAGAAGTAGTTTTACCGATTTCCATTGTTGCTAGACCTTCGTCTAACGCCTTAAGAACCCAACCTTCTCCTACGACCACAAGTTTTGGTTCGTAGATTTCGCCTTCTTTGTGTAAGTGTTCCTTTTTGGCGGTTTCTTCGATCGTTGTGTCGAAAACTTCGCCTGTTTCCTTCACCTTAGCAACATAATCTAATAGTATGAAGCCTCCTTTCTGCAAAGCCATAACACATCATCCTTTAAAGGGCATTGCCAAACTAAGTTTTGAACTTTAATAAAAACTTTCGCTTAAATAACCTCCAAAATTCTGGAATTGAATAGACTTGGTTTCGCCAAAATTTTTGATTCTGATTGGAGATCATAGCGGTTCACTGCTTTATTTTTGACCTTTCCATATCCCAACGCTTAAACAATTCTTCTGCAATTTGTGGTCTCAAAACAAAAGCTTTAGTTATTCTTATAACAAGCTTTATTATCTAACCTTTTTAACCCAAAGCTATTCAAATTAATAATAGGGCATAAAAAATGCACCATGAAGCAAGCTTAAGCAATCGCAAAAATGCTTACTTAAGTATTCTCCTTCTTGGAATTGTAAGCTTGATGGGCGATGTTGTTTATGAAGGCTCCAGAGGCATAGTGCCTAGCTATCTTGAGTTCTTAGGCGCCACTGCAGTAATTGTGGGTTTGGTAGGTGGATTAGGCGACTTTTTAGGCTATGCCCTGAGGCTTGTCAGCGGATTTTTAGCTGACACAACTCGTGCTTATTGGCTTTTCATATTCTTAGGCTATGGCCTAATACTTTCAATCCCATTTTTAGGACTTTCTTTAGGCTTGGAGATGGCTGTGATTCTTATCTTGCTAGAAAGGTTTGGTAAGGCTCTCAGGTCGCCTGCTAGAGACACCGTGCTGTCCTTCATAAGCAAAGATCTGGGAGCAGGGAAAACCTTTGGCATTCATGAGCTTTTGGACCAAATAGGCGCCGTCGGCGGACCGCTCTTAGTGACCGTTTTAATGTTTTACAGCAACAACAATTACCGGTATACTTTCAGCTTTCTTTTCATACCATTTCTAGCGCTTTTAGCCGTTTTAGCCTATACTTACAAGAGAATAGGCACTAGGGCAATTGTATTTGAAACGCAAAAGATAGAAGGGAAAAGGGAAAAACTAGCAAAGCCATTCTATGTTTATGCTTTCGCTGTCCTGTTAAATAGTGCTGGGCTTATAACATACACGTTAATACTCTATAAAGCCTTAACCATTCTTCAGCCGACACAGCAGTGGATTGTGCCTCTAATCTACTTGCTTATTCAAGGCGTAGATGCGCCCACTGCCTTAATTGCAGGGTGCGCCTACGACAAGTTTGGGATAGGAATTTTACTCATTCCATTCTTGCTTTCTCTATTTCCACCGTTACTAACAATGTTTGACGCTCAACTGTTGACAATTATAGCGGCTGCTGTAATCTTCGGTTTAGTGCTTGGAATGCAAGAATCAATTTATCGAGCAGCAGTTTCAGAGCTTACACCAATTTCTTCAAGAGGCACAGCCTACGGCATTTTCAACACAGCTTACGGGGTCGGCTTCCTCATAAGCGGTGCAGTATACGGCTTAGTCATGGAGCTAAAGCCATCCTTCATCATAGTAGTCTTTTATGTTCTTGCAGCGCAGATTACAGCAACAGCCATGCTGATAAGCATTCGCTCAAAGGTGGAGAGACATAACCGCTAAATGTATAAATTAGTAGCCATGTACAAAAAGTTCAACCTCCAAGTTCAATCTATATATGGGATGGGTCTAGGCGCCACAGAGAGCCAGTTCAATGCATCCAAACTAAACGAGAGTCTGATAGCTCAAGATGGCTTCAAATTCTCGGTTCAAACACCTTCTGTTACTATCATTTTACGGGCAAACTCTTCCAAGATTGCAATGAGAACAGCTAGACTTTACTACCATTTTCGCCATGCAGGCGAGAACTCGAAATTCGTTGGCTATTCAAGCACTTGCGCTCGTTTAAAGGCGTACCACGAAATAAATAGAAACACGAGAACGTAGGTGGTTGCTACAATTATTGACCTCAGCAGAACAAGTGAGAGAGGCTCGGTGTAAAGAGGTTCTCCGAGTTGGAATCCGCTTATTTTGAAGAAAGTCACGTTAGACGTGGGGTGAAGGACATAATTAATCAAGTTAGGGGCGATATTATCTGTACCTGTGGAAACAGACATGCCTGGCGTGAACGGTGTCTGCGCGCCTAAGCCCACGATATACCCTGAGGTTCCGCTTCCTGGCACATAGTTAAGGACCCACGCTTGATCTGAAAACACTGAAACAATTGGAGCACTTATGAGCAGGGCAATAAAAATTCCGAAAGTTCCAAGAGCCGCTATTAACGAGCTTTTGGAAAGAGAGCCTATGGCTAGAACTATGGCTATCCAAACAAACGTGCTAAGAACGTCTCCTAGCAAGGTGAGTGGAACGAGGTGAAGGTTGTTTTGAGGGCCATAGACGATTGTTGCGCCAATGGTTGTGTATACAAAGAGAACTGCATAGACTGAGAGAAGAGTGATGAAAGCTGCAAACAGCTTGCCGAAGAAAACCATTGTTCTGGAGACAGGCTTTGTTAACAGCGGAACAATTGTGCCACTTTCAAATTCACCAGAGATGCTGTTCATAACTGTTACAAGAGCGAAAAGGAAGAAACCTAAGGCACCAGGGCCTGAGCCAACCGCGTAGTCTGGATTCTGGCTAGGTGGCTGACCTATCATGTTGCTTAAAATCACTGGCAAAACTAAGCCTAGAGTAGCGAAAACAAACGCAACTATGACCATGCCTAGGAACTTTTTCTTTCGGATATTCCACAGAAGCTCATATTTTACAACTGCCCAGAAACGAGTTTTCCAGCTTGGATTTGTTCTGACTCCTTTGTTCCTGACAGCACTCATTTTGCCTTACCTCCATTCGACTTGGCGATAAGCTGCATGAAAACTTCTTCAAGGGTTTGTCCCTTCAAGCTCATGGAAACGATGACTCCTCCAGATTTTGTTATTTCTTGAGAAATCTGTGATCTGACGTCATCGCGTGTTTTCAACTCGATGATTAGCGTGTTGCCATCTTGTGACACGTAAGAGACGAATGGCAGGTTCTTCATGGCTTCAACGATTGCGTCAGAGAGCTTGGCTACCTCTACCTGTATTGTGGTTGGTCCTGCAAGGCTATTGGAAACGTTTTGAAGAGTGTCTGAGACTAAGGATACCCCACGATGAATAATGGTGACGTGACTGCAGATTTGTTCAACCTCAAACAACAGGTGGGAGGAGATGAAAACGGTTACGCCTTCTTTTGCGATTCCTTTTACTAATTCTCTTACTTCAACCATGCCAACAGGGTCTAAACCTAGGCTTGGTTCGTCTAATACAACCAATTCGGGTTCATTCAGCAATGCTTGTGCAATGCCTAGGCGCTGTTGCATTCCCTTGCTATACTTTCCAATAAGGTCTTTTTCCCTGCCTTTAAGCCCGACCATTTCCAACAGCTTGGGCATCTGCTCTTTACGGTCTTGCTCATTCATCCCATACATTCTTCCGTAAATGTCTAGAAGTTCCCATCCCTTCAGGTGCTTTGGAAACTTTGGCAGTTCAGACATGTAACCCATCCTCAACCTAACATCTGCCCTGTCTCCACGAACTTCTTGCCCAAGAACTCTAACAGTACCTCCGTCAGGCTTCAATAAACCAACCAAAACTTTTATTGTAGTGGTCTTTCCAGCGCCATTGGGCCCTAAAAAGCCGTGGATGGTGCCCTTTTCAACCTTCAAGTTAAGCTTGTTCACAGCGGTGAGTGAACCGTACCTCTTTGTTAAGCCATCAGTTTCTATGGCTAGCTCCATTTACAGAACCTCCTTAATGCATTAATTTTACAGCTATAGATATTAGCGTTGAATTTATCTTGAACTTTAACTCCTCCGCCTTAACCAGTAACTCTTCATCGCCATAAAAGCCTTAACCTAGGGACATATAAACTATAAGTGTCATAAATGCAAGAACTGAAATCCAAGACAAGATATTGGCACGTTGCCATTTTCTAACTTCATGAAAATACTCCGGATGCTTTTCTCTGATGTGCGTTCTGTCAACTGGAGATAGTTGCTCTCCGAAACGGGACAACGCGTCACTTTACTGGTTTTCATATTGTAAATTATCTCCTCTCACTTTCTGGAACCGCGTAAACCCTAGTAAACACAAGTCCATCAGACAAGATGTGCTTTTTGTTTTTTCTCTCCCAACTCAAATAGAGGATTATTCTAGCCGCATAGAGGGCGAGAATGAATGGATACAGGAAACTGAGCATTTGTATCCCTGCTTTTAGCCCCAGACTGAAAAGAAAATAGAGGGCAATTGATACAAGGATGATGATTGTTAGTAATAGATATGCCCACGTTTTGAGGGTTACTTTGATTTCTCCTTTCTTTTTGAGACTACTGATATACTTTAGCGCTACTGCAACTCCAAAAATTAGACCAAAGACAACGCCGAGACTACTTAAAAGAATGTTAAAACCATAGATCCCTAGATAAATGAAACATATAAAAGCCCAAAGCAAAAACGTTACGCCATCAACAAAGAGTGCTCTAAGCCTCATTTTTCATGCCCCCTAGCATAACCAGGATTAATGAGTCGCTTAATATAATTGTAAATATAAGCTTTACTTCAATCTTCTATACCTCTGCCTTAAGCAAAAATTCTTTGGCATTTTCAACTGCTTTTCTATAAAACACGTAAGTTACCACTGAGGCTATAACCCCGCTTAAGGGCAGCGCCACGTAGAGATATGATTCTGGGAGAGGTATGGATATGGCTGCAGGGGCTTGTATGGTCTCAAATAAGATTTTCAAGCCGTAGGGAATTATTGGTGAAACTATAGTCAGCGCCAGAAGAATGCACACGAGTCCATTGATGAAGCTCCACAGGGGCCTAATCATCCTAGGCCTTGGAAACTCACGGAAGTCGGCGCCTCTTATGCCAAAGGTTAGCGAGACCATGCCAATAGAGAAGATCAAAAGAATGGCTTCAGTTAAACCTATAGCAATTATCTGCGGTGAAGGAGACGTTAAAAGAACGCCAATAAAGAAGCAAACCAAAGCTATGGCGAAGCTGAAGAGAGCCGCAAAGAAGTATTTTGCTTTTACAAGACTCTTGGCAGAGATAGGGGACGAATAAATGTACCACACGCCCCCTCCTTCAGAGCCAATTATAAAACTTCCTAAAGCAACAGTCATTAAGGTTCCAGGGAGCAGAGTGAGGTAAACAAATAAGAAGGAGTAAAATGCCGAGCCCAAAGAATCCCCTGTTGCGCCTCTCATCGAAGAGAAGAGGGGTACGATAGTAAAGACTATCGGCATGATGAAAATATACATCAACTCGCGCCGCCGCGTAAAAGCCTTAAAGTCCTTCCTTATAATCGCCGCCTCTGCAGAGGAGAAGCCTAATCTCCCAAGCAAACCAGCTCTTGGAATATAAGCTCCATGGGATATGGTGATAGAGGGCGCCTCGTACAAACCAAACCTGACGTTAAGACGAGCAGCAGCCAGAAAGAGGAAGTAGATGAACGCAAGCGAGGCAAGGAAAAAGATTATTGTCTCCAGCAATAAGCCGTTGATAAAGGTCGAGAGGGCTATGCCGAGCCAGAGATAAGGAATGAACCAAAGTATCCTTTGTCCACCAGATATCGACTCGATAAGATTTGGCAATGACACGTTATAGTAAAGCGAGAAATAGGCAAGGTAGAATATGATGAAAAATAAAATGGATCCCAGAAGCCTCACCCATATCGCGGCTCGGCCAGCAACCTTTGTCACGGCTCCTGAAATTCTAACCTGCAAAATCTTGAACACTTCGGTGGTGACGCTTGCCAAGAAGAGGCTTGCTAACAAAGCAAACATTGTGAAACCAGCTAAGGGAGCCAGTCCTAAAGGAACCGATGCCAGAGATATGCTTGAACAGATAAAGATAGTGATTATCAGCGGCCAACCGATTAGGTTCGCCAATATGGAGGCAAGCGTGTGTTCCTTCCAAGTAATGGGAAACCAGTAAAGAGGCTGAATCGACACTTTTGCGCCAATTCGCTGCATCTGACCCATTTGGGAAAAAACTAGGCCATATAGAAGAGCAAGAGTTGGCAGAGTTGTAAAGAGGCTAGTTGCACCTCGAAGAAAAAGTTCCTTTAGAGTTGGATCTGATATTCCGTTGTAAAAGTTTGCGACAATCCAGCCGATAAGCAAGCCAAACAGACACGCCCCTATGTATAGAGCATAGGTTACGATTCTGTTTTCCCGAAATCTTCTGAATCTAGTTCCTCTAATCACCCGAGAAGACTTTCTATCGACACTTACCAGTCGAAGAACGTTCTTCCAGTTCACTTCATCAACGCCTCAACTATAGGCTTAACATCTCCGGTTCCAGTGAGTTTAAGGAAGATGTCTTCTAAGCCTGAATCAGGCATCCTTGCCCTTTGCCTCAGCTCTTCCATAGTGCCTAAAGCTGACAACCTGCCATTGTACATGATGGCTATTCGGTCACACATGGCCTGAGCAATTTCCAAGACGTGGGTAGACATAATTGTTGTCACGCCCTGTGAAGCCATCTCACGAAGCAAGTCTTTAACAATCCTTGCCGACTTTGGGTCCAAACCACTCAAGGGCTCATCCAAAAGCAGAAGTTCAGGCCTGTGCATAATCGCCGATATAATGACGACCTTCTGTTTCATCCCCTCAGAGTAAGAGCTTATCATGTCTCCCTCTCTTCCCTCCAGATCCAGAGCCTTAAGAAACTCTTCGATACGTTTTTTCTTCTCCTCGAGCTGCATCCCATAAACATCTCCGGTGAAATCAAGGAACTCAAGCCCGGTTAAGAACTCATAAACACGTGGTGATTCAGGCACATAGCCCACTTTTCTCTTCACTGCAACAGGATCATCCTCTACATTGATGCCTAAAACGTTTACAGATCCAGAGTCAGGCTTAACCAATCCTAAAATCATTTTGAGAGTTGTCGACTTGCCCGAGCCATTTGGACCCAGAAGGCCCAAAATTTCACCCTTTTTTACATCTAAGTCAAGGTAATCTACAGCTGTCACATCGCCATATCGCTTAGAAACACTTGTCAACTTAACGGCTGGCAAATACACCAAGACCCATAACCTCTATCAAAATAAGGCAAAGCGTCACGTTTAAATTTTCGGTTATTTTCATTAACATTCACCAACCTTCTTTATTGCAGTTGCTCAAATTTGTTTATGCCAACTCGTATGAGTAGACATAAGTCTAGGCCTTCTGGTTTCTTTTGAGTATAGGCAGAGCTGGAATGATATTTGAAACATGATCGCGTAAAATACGGAATCTAGCAGAAAGTTCACTGGTTGAAAACTGATGCGGTGAGGGTATGGTGCCGGGCTCCAGTATGACCATGATTCTGTCATCCAGTAAAGAGGCCAACCTCTATACAAGATGCGAGCGTCAACAATGAATGGTTCTGTAGAGTAAAAGTAAGACACTAGTGTTACAACAAGAGAAAGAACAAAAGATGTCGTGATGGATATTAGCAATAGAAATCGGGTTTTCATTCTCGAGTTGTCTCCAAACATTTTGACATTTGAGTGACTTATAATGCTACATTTTAGAACAGTTTGGAAAGAACTAAGAGATTAGAAAGAGGTAGGCTAAGTGCGCTTTAGCCATTAAATCTTTTTATGCAATCTTAGAATATTAAAATATGGTGTATTGAAATGGATCATACAGTTGTTCATTTTGAGATTCCTGCGGGTGACGTTGAGAAACTGAGAAAGTTTTATAGTGAGCTTTTCGGGTGGAAGATAGAGAAGACTCCTGGTCCAGTGGAATATTGGAGCATTGAGACAGTGCCTGTTGACGCGAAAGGTGAGCCTATTCGGCAAGGTGTCAATGGAGGAATGATGAAAAAGCAAAATCCAGAGCATAAACCTGTTAACTACGTCTTGGTTGAGTCTGTAGATGAATATGCTACGAAAATTGGGGCTTTAGGTGGCAAAGTGATTGTTCCGAAGATGGAAGTTCCTGGAATAGGCTGGTGGGCTCTTGCTTTAGACCCAGAAGGCAATCAATTTGCTATTTTACAACCGATGCACGTCTAAGTGTGCGAACTATATTTCCTTTTTTCTATCATGCTTATAGCAACAATAGCGCATCAAATCAGAACTTGTGAGAAAAGAGAGGCTGGAGAGAACTAAGAGGCTAGAGAAAGGTAGACTTGAGCGCTAGGGCTCGCCAAAAGATTTTTTTCTTGGGATTCTTTAGGGCGCACTAGGTTTTGGAAATCAATTTTTCAAATATTGTAGCTATGTTAACCATTTTAAAAGTACGCAAAACACTTAGAAATCGAGAGGTTTGAAACCTCTCAGCTGTACGACGGGTCGGACAACGTCTTAGTGCTTCGAGATTCCAAACCTCTCTAAGGTAATACTCCAAGAGAACTCCATATACTTAGCGGTTCTACACATACTCACACTAGAAAGTTGGAAAGAACTAAGAGGTTTACAAAGAGGTAGGCTAAGTGCGCTTTGGCGCGCGCGCTAAACAATTTCGCGTCTGAGTGGCTTATAATGCTACATTTTAGAACAGCTTAGAAAGAACTAAGAGACTTGATGGAGATAGGCTAAAAAGCTCGAAGAGCTCGCAAGTCAGAATTTGTCTTTGGATTTTTTCTTATATAATATTATTATAAGAATCTTTCAAAAGTTAGTGGTCTAGAGGAATTCAATCGAAGATTCTCCAAAAGCCATAAAAACCAAAATGAAAAAAGGTTTAGAAAGTGGTGCAATTTGACGCAAAAACTCTATCTGTTAATATCTTTGGTCTTCTTGTGCCAGGTATTCTTTGTATTGCCTGTAAAATCGACCTCAAACCAATTTCCTCAAGCTATTGAATTAGGAAGATACAATTTATTTCAAGACAAATACTGGGCGGTTCATAACAAGACCATTCAGCAGTTGAGAAATGAAGGATATGATGTGCCAGGGGATGCGAATTCGTTTGTACAAGCCAACTATACATATCTAGATTATACTTTCAAGTCCAAGATTGTCAGATTATCTTGGCCCAATGTCACCCTGCAGATAACAGAGGGGACACACGACCTCAACGTAACCGTTTACAGAACAATTGATGATGAAGGTATCAGTGAGAGACTTGGGTCTTATTTGAGATCGAATCTCCCGCTTTACATACATCCTTATCCTTTGGAAGTTAGAGACCCAGATTTGGGAGTAGGTTTTAACCCCTCAGTATTTACAATAGGAAACACGTTCCCAACATTGCTTCTAACATATACTGTCAACAGAACGGAAATTTTAAATGGTACTCCTTGGGGACAAAATGATACATACGTCTGTGAAGGGTATTTTGCAAACGCAACCCATTCTTACAAGTGGACAACATGGTGTGATGCTAGATCAGGATTATTCTTGAAACTTGCAGTTGAGTCAAAAACACCAACGTTCACATCATATGAAGAACAGAAAATAGTCAAGACGGGAGTAGAGGGGGACAGATTTGACGTTGTCAAGAATGACCAGTTCTATCAGGTTCTTGTCGATACTAATTCTACTCTCAGCAGTTTTTTGTTCGATTCGAGTACTAACAAGATAAGCCTTACAGTTGATGGACCAATGGGCACTTCAGGTATGTGTAACATAACAGTTCCTAAGAGTTTAGTGCTGCCTAGCTACGACTTTGAAGTTTATGTTGATGGCCAGAAAACAGTCCACACGGTCACAGAAGACACGGACAATTATTACATCAGCTTTAGCTATGAACACAGCACGCACACAATAACAATAAATCTCGTAAGCGGTGCCATCTGGACACAGTGGTGGTTCTGGACAATCGTAATTATGGTAATTGCAGTGTTGGCTGGTGTTGTCTATTTATTAAAAAGAAAAAAGCCAGCTACCAAAAGCACTCCTTCATCACCGTAAATGCACTCGCATTGTCTAAGCAAAAACAGTTGCGTTAACCTAGCACCAGACTTATAACATTGAAACTTCTAGCCCCTTCGCAAGCATACGGGTGCGAATGCAAAATGACTCAGAAAAGAAACGTCGTATTGTATCTAGACAAAGAACTAATCTCAAAGACGCCTCTACAATTCAAGTTGGGGATACTTTTTCTTTAAATTAGATAGAGCTATGGGATAAATCATTCTTTGCAATAGATTATAATTGTGCATTGAAAAGATGTTCTTCTTTACAAATTCTGCAACGTTAATCAAAATTAAATAATCTTTTCTGCACAGGACGTTTTCCCATAAATATCTATTTACAACGCCAGCTTTTAATCTGTTTCTAAAATGTTTTTTGGCAATTTTTTCATAGTCTTCGTTACTAATGATACTTTGAGCTGCAAGGTAACCAGACGTAATTGCAAACCTCATTCCGAAACCCCAAAGAAAGTCCTGCAGCCCTGCAGCTTCGCCAACATATAATGTAGTTCCTTCCTTAACATTTTTCAATGAAAAACTGCCAACACCACCAACATCTTTGAATGGCCGTATGTCTAAATTGAGTTTTTGAACAAAGAACTCTTTTGTTTTTTCAAAATACCCATTAACTCTGCACATTTCATCTCGTCGTACTACGGTGCACATACAACCATATCTTTTCGTAATAAGAAGATAGGAATATCCTTTGAAAGCTAACTTGTCATTAAGCGCTACGATTGCTGTATTCTTAACATTAGTTCTGAAAATAATCCCTCTAACGACCCCTACGACTTCTTTAGGAATAGGACCTGTTGCCACAATATTTACTTCATTCGGGGAAAGTGTTTTCTGAAAATGTATATTCACACCAGATTTCAATGCCTGTACTTTTAAACTATGGTCAATTGTTCCAGAAAAGAAACCTCGTTTTACTAAGTAAAATAATGGTCTTTTGAAATTGATTTTTTTGGTTTTTGAACAATTAGTTAGGATTACTTTAGAAAAAGGGTCACAGTCAAAATTGATACCAATGTTCATTTCTTTCAATTCTTCCAAAATATCTTTCTTTTTGGACCAGTTCTCCAAACCTTGAATATCACCATGAAATCTCATACCCACGTCTTTATTTTTCTCATAAACATCAACTTCATACCCTTTTTTTGCGAGATTTATTGCAGCAGTCAGACCCGAAAGCCCAGCACCTAAAATTCTTATCCCTGTCATAACAATAGCATTAATAAGATATTATAGACTTGTATTGCTTTTGGTACACCATATTTTGCTTTTGCTCCAAGCATCAAATTTATAACATAGAACCCGCCAGCCCCCTCGCGTGCAAACTGGTGCAAATGCAAAATGAACAACAAACGAAATGTCGTATTATATCTAGACAAAGAACTTGTTGAAAAGACGAAAGAATTAGGCTTCAATCTTTCAAAAACCTTCGAAAACCACTTAAAACAACTAATAACGCAGTTTTCAAGCGTCAATTCTGTGAATAACTGTGGAAACTGCTGTTTTGTTGGTAGCCCGGGATACGTGACTTATCTCGTTCAAATTTCTCAAACTGAGAGGCTGAACCTTCAGGACATGATGATGTTTACAACGAATACATGAGGCAAAAAATGAGCGAATTCTAT
>Ga0315282_10008895_pt1 | contig 16125 bp, 9 predicted proteins | sample YL17G07_20_MG_FD_203693 | JGI IMG/M metagenome (GOLD analysis project Ga0315282, IMG submission 203693) | Sediment microbial communities from Yellowstone Lake, YNP, Wyoming, USA - YL17G07_20 | ecosystem: Environmental > Aquatic > Freshwater > Lake > Sediment | place: USA: Wyoming | collected...
CAGATCTACTGATGCCGGTTCGCAACTATCCATTTTCCTCGACCATGCCGGGAGAAATTGCCCGGCCATATTTGCCCGTAACGATCATCAATCCGGAGAGGGGTAATCGGATCAAGGTTTTTGCTCTGATCGACACTGGAGCTGACGAGTGCGCGCTGCCGGCATCCTTCGCCCAGATTTTAGGGCATCATCTTCAAGCCGGAGAGCAGAAAGAGATCAACACGGTTAACGGCGTAACCATAGCCTATCGCCACACCACCCGCATTGAAATCGAGGGATTTGCGACCCAGGATGTCATGATAGATTTCTTACCGAACTTGTTCATTCCACTTCTTGGGGTGAAGAGCTTTCTCGGCAACTTCATCCTCACGATAAACTATCCAAACAATACTTTCTCCCTCCAACTGCCTTAATGATAAAGGGGTCAGAGCTCGACATAGGACATTTCAGCATTGAATAAAAGAGGGGCATCCCGTAATAGTCGGGATGCCCCTGCTTGTATCTAATGGCGCGATGAATCGCGCGCCGTCGTCAATTTCAATCCAGCATCTCGAACAATCCGGCCGCGCCCATGCCGCCGCCGATGCACATGGAGACCACGCCCCATTTCTTGCCCAGCCGGCGCATCTGGTTGAGCAAGGTGGCGGTCAGCTTGGCCCCGGTGCAGCCGAGCGGATGGCCGAGGGCGATGGCGCCGCCGCAGACGTTGAACTTGTCGTCCGGGATGCCGAGTTCCTTGACGCTGTACAGCGCCTGCGAGGCAAACGCTTCGTTGACCTCGAACAGGTCAATGTCCTTGATCTCCTTGCCCGCCTTCTTGAGGAGCGCCGGGATCGCGTAGCGCGGGCCTACGCCCATTTCTTCGGGCGGCACGCCCACCGCGGTGAACTGGTGGAACCTGGCGATGGGCTTGATCCCCAGCTCCCTGGCCTTGTCCAGGCTCATCATCAAACAGGCCGCGCCGCCATCGGTCATCTGGCTGGAGTTCCCCGCGGTGACCGACCCGCCGGCCTTGAACGCGGGCGGCAGCTTGGCCAGCCCCTCCAGGGTGGTGCCCCGGCGCACGCCGTCGTCGGCCTCAAAAGTAAAGGTCTCCTTGACCCGCTTGCCGGCCTTGACCGCGTAGCGGGTAGCCTGCACCGGCGCGATCTCGTCCTTGAAATAGCCCTTGTCCTGGGCCTCGGCCGCGCGGGAGTTGGAGCGCACGCCCAGCTCGTCCTGCATCTGGCGGGTGATCCCGTACTTGGCGGCCACGATCTCCGCGGTAATGCCCATGGAGACATAAGGTTCCGGATACCCGACGGTCCACTCCGGGTTGGGCCGGGTAACGAAGCCGCCCATGGGCACCTTGCTCATGCTCTCGACCCCCCCGGCCATCACCACGTCCGACCAGCCGCAGATGATGTTTTGCGCCGCCACCGCAATCGCCTGCAGGCCCGAGGCGCAAAACCGGTTGAGCACGAAACCCGGCACCTTGATCGGGAACCCGGCCAGGAGCGCGGCCAGACGCCCGAGGTTGAGGCCCTGCTCCGCTTCCGGAAAAGCGCAGCCCAGGACCACGTCGTCAATCATCTCCGGCTTGACCTGCGGGACTTTCGCCATCACCGCCTTCATCATCTGGGCGATCAGGTCATCCGCCCGGGTGTCCTTGAGCAAACCCCGCTTGGCCCGGCCGCCGCCACTCCGTAACGCCGAAACGATAACCGCTTCTTTCATCTTAGTTCTCCTCTTCAAGGGCAACAGGTTTTCAACCTGTTGCACCTAATTTCTCAATGGCTTGCCAGTCATCAGCATCTGCTCGAGCCGCTTCTGGGTCTTCTCCTCATGGCACAGCGCCACAAAGACCTCGCGCTCCAGGACCAGCAATTCTTCTTCATCGAGGAAGGTCCCTTCCCGCGCGTCGCCGCCGCCCAGGACCCAGGCCAGCTTCTTGGCGATGAAGACGTCATAGTCGCTCGCGTAGTTACCCTGGCGCATATTGTAGAGCACCACGTCCACGGCGCCGCGGAGCGAATCGCCCATGACCTGGATTTTGGCCCGCTCGGGCGGCTTGAACCCGGCCAGGTGCAGGGCCAGCACCTCGCGCTTGGCCACGGCGATCTGGTGCTCGCGGTTGAAGATGATCCGGTCGCAGGGCCGGAGCAGGCCCATTTCCCTGGCCTCCTGCGCCGAGTTCGAGGTCTTGGCCATGGCGATCATCTCGAACACCGGCACCACGAAAGGCTGCAGGTTATCCAGGGCCACCTGCTTGGGAATAAAGTTCTGATGCTGCTTGAGCAGGTTCATGCAGCCGCCGCCGCCGGGGATCAGGCCCACGCCCACCTCGACCATGCCCATGTACAAGTCAGCCGCGGCGACCATCTTGTTCGAGCCCATGCAGACTTCGGCCCCGCCGCCGAGCGTCAAGCCGTGCGGGGTCGAGACCACCGGCACCCGAGAATACTTCAGGCGCTGGTTGGTGTCCTGGAAATACTTGACCATCCGCTCGATCTCGCCAAACTGGCCGGCCCGCGCGCCCTGGAGCACCACGTTGATGTTGGCCCCGGCCGAGAAGGCGCCGGGCAGGGCATTGGTCTGGTTGCCGATCACCAGGCCCACGCCCTCGGCCTCGGCCTTGTCCACGCCGGTGTTCATCATTTTCATCATGTCAACATCGAGCGCGTTCATGGTCGAGTGGAACTCGACGCAGAAGACGCCGTCGCCCAGGTCCAAGAGCGAAGCGGTGGGGCAGGCGGCGACCACCTTGTTCTGCTCCTTGACCGCCTTGAGCAGGAGCAGGTTGGGGTTGGGCGGGATGGGCACGTAGGTTTTTTTCTTGAAGTCGTAATAAGAGACCTTGCCTTTGACGTTCTTGTAGAAGCTCGTTTTCTTGGCCTTGAGCATGTCCTCAATTTTCTTGGGGACCTTGATGCCTTCGAGTTTCATGCGCTCGACCGATTCCTTCAGTCCGACCGCGTCCCAGGCTTCGAAGGGGCCGAGGTCGAAGTTGAAGCCCCAGCGCATGCCGTTGTCAATTTCCACGACGTTGTCCGCGATCTCGGGGATGCGCTCGGCCGCGTAGTTCGAGGAGCCGGCAAAGACCTTCCAGGCGAACTCGCCGGGCCGGCCGCCGGACTTGAGCAGCGCCTTGACGCGCTTGCCCGGGTCCGGCTCGAAGGCGATCAGGCCCAGGGCCTCGAATTTTTCGCCGGCCTGGTCCCGGTATTCGCCGGTCTTGGGATCAATCACCTGGAACTTTTTCTTGTCCAGCCGCTTGTAGAAGCCGGCGTCGGTTTTGTTGCCGAGCAGTTTCTTTTCCACCATTTTTTCGATGAAGGCCGGCAGGGTGAAATAGAGGTCCGCCTCGTCCTTCTTGACCAGGGGCGCGGTGTTCTTGGCGATGTGGACCAGGGTATCCAGCCCGACCAGGTCCGCGGTGCGGAACATGGCCGACTTGGGCCGGCCCATGGGCGGGCCCATGATCTCGTCCACCTCTTCGATCTTCATGCCCTGCTCGAGCATCACCTTCATGGCGTAGATCATGCCGGCCACGCCCACCCGGTTGGCCACGAAGTTGGGCGTGTCCTTGGCCCAGACGATGCCTTTGCCCAGCTCTTCCTCGCAGAAGCGGGCCATGAAGGCCAGCACCTTCTTGTCGGTTTTGGGTCCGGGGATGATTTCAAGGAGGTGCATGAAGCGGACCGGGTTGAAGAAGTGGGTGCCGAGGAAGTTCTTTTGCAGTTCGGGTTTGAGCTCTTCCGACATGGCCTTGATCGGGATGCCGGAAGTGTTGCTGGAAACCACGGCCTCGCCGTTCCAGTGCTTCTGCACCCTTTTCAGCACGTCCTTCTTGATCTTGAGATCCTCGACCACCACCTCGATGATCCAGTCGCAATCCTTGATGCGCTCCATGTGGTCCTCGAAGTTGCCCGGCCGGACCCGCTCGACCGCGGCCTTGCTCATGAACACCGGCTGCTTCAGCTTGGCCGTCTTCTCCAGGCCGGTGATCGCGAACGAGCTCCGCTTCTCCGGCTTCTTGAGGTCGTCGCCGGCTAGGCCGGGCGGGATGATGTCGAGCAGCTCGACCTCGATCCGGGCGCTGGCCAGGTGCGCGGCGATGGCCGAGCCCATGACTCCCGAGCCCAGCACCGCCGCTTTTTTGATTTCCTTGATCATGGTTTCTTCCTCCTGCTTCTTTCAGTTCTTCCGATTTAACGGTATCTGACTATCCCTGCCGCCGCGCGCTCGCTTCCCCCCTTGGGGGCCGGGAGGGGGAAACGATCCTCAATAAGCCCGCTTGCTCCGAAAGAGCGTTTTGGCCGGACGATCCTTTTTTTCCAGGCGATTCGAATTCTTAATCAACTGGATCAGGTTCCGCCGAACCATCTCCAGCTCTCCGGCGTTCATGCCCCCGGTCAGGTCCTGGTAAGACTTGACCAGGAGGTTGCGCAACTCCGGGGCCACGGCCCGGCCCCGATCGGTCAGGCAGACTCGATAGGCTCGGCGATCTTCAGGGTTCAATTGCCGACGCACCAATTTCGCCCGTTCCATCCGGTCAATCAGCCCGGTCATGGTGGATTTTTCCAGAGAAATCGCCAGGCCCAGTTCGCTGAGGCGCTGGCCGTCCCGCTTGTCCAACGCCATCAGCACCCCGATAAAGCCGACCTGCACCTCGCGCAAGCCATGCTGGCAGAGCCGCGACTTCAGGTAGCTGGACATGGCCCAACTCGCCCGGCTCAGGTAAAAACCCATCTGGTATTCGATGCCCATGACGAATTGCTTTGCATACATACTATTCATATCAAAACAAATTTGTCAAGACCTTTTTTTATTAAATTCTTGGCCATGCTTTCCAAGGGCAGCACCAGCTCAGAGGTCCCCCTAAGGCATGGGAATACCGCATGAAATGGGCCTGCAACGGCATGGCCGTCAGCCGGATTTCCTTGCCGGCCAGGTTGTTTTTGATGCACCTGGGCCGATTTTAGTGAATCTATATTAAAGGAGATGGATTAGGGCCAAGAAAAAAATACTTGACCTCGCTTGCGCTTTTTCTTAGAATTGTATAAGTGGGGAAAAGGGGGTTCTTTGCTTCCTTGTCAATTGGATCTCGAGTTCCAAAGGGCTTTGGTGTCTCCAGGGACGGAATCCATCCCGGGGCGGGCGGCCTTGAATCCGGGGACTGGTCATGGCCCAAGATTAAAGACAAAATCCTTGCCCATGCCCGGAAGGGGCGAGGGGGTCGGTTTTAACCGAATCGTGCTGGGGATAGCGGATGGCCAAAGATAAAGACAAAATCCTTGCTAATGCCCAAAAGTTGATTCAGAAGGGGCAACTGGACAAGGCCATCAAGGAATACCAGAAGGCCCTGGAAGAGGACCGCAAGGACGTCCGCATCCACCTGAAACTGGGCGATCTTTACGCCAAGCGCAAAGAGACCGACAACGCGATCAAGGCCTATTCCGAAGCCGCCAAATACTATACCAAGGATGGTTTTTACTCCAAGGCGGTGGCGGTTTACAAGCAGGCCCTGGGGATTGACGATACCCGGGTTGATCTTTACCTGAGCCTCGCCGACCTCTACCACAAGCTGGGTCTGGTCAACGACGCGATGACCCAGTTCCACACCGTGATCGCGTGTTACGAACGCGAAGGCAAGATCAAAGAAGCGCTGGACACCTTGAAGCGCATGGTGGACATGGATCCGAAGAACGTGATCCTGGTCACCAAGCTGGCCGAGCTCTATTACAAAAACGGGATGAAGCCGGAAGGCTATCAAGCCTTTCGCCAGGCCCTGGAGCAACTCAAAGAAGAGAACCGCTTCGAGGAATACTCCCGCCTGCTGGAAAAGCTGGCCAAGTCCGATCCGGAAAACCTCCAGAACCTGAAAGAGCTTTCCGCCATTTACATTCGGCGCCAGGTCTGGGACCGGGCTTACCAGGTGCTGGGCCGCATCTACAAGGCCGACCCGGATGACCTGGACAACCTCAATAACGCCGCCCAGGTCGCGATCCGGCTCAATCAAAATGAACAGGCGGTGGAGTTGCTCAAGGCTCTGGCCGGTAAGTATAGGCACAAGGGCCTGAACCAGAAGGCGGCCGATGCTTTGCGCAAGGTCTTGCAGATCAAGCCTGATGACCCGGATGCCAGGCGGGCGCTGGGCCCGGAAGCCGTGGCCGCGGCCAAGGCCGAAGCCGCTGAGGAGCCGGGGGAACCCGAACTCTTGGAAGAGGAGGTGGGGGGTGATCTCGAGGCGCTGGAGGAAGAGCACGAGGCTGAGGTCACGATCGAGGTGGAGAAGGGAGACGAGGCGGAAGAGCACGTCCAGCTCAGCGCGGATCAGGTCCTGGAGCATTTGACCGAAGCGGACGTGTACCTGAAGTACGGCCTCAAAGACAAGGCCCTTCATCACATTAACGTCGTTCTCAAATCCGATCCCGAGAATGTCAAAGCTCTGATCCGGTTGAAAGACCTGCACGTGGAGGCCGGCGAAACCCAGAAGGCGATCGAATTGCTCCTCAAGGTGGCCGAGATCAGCCACAAGCACAAAGATGTAAATACCGCCCGGCCGGCCTTGGACCAACTCTTGGAGCTTGATCCCAAAAATACCCGGGCTCTGGAGCTGCGGCAAACTTTGGCGAAAGCCGCCCCGCCTCCGGCCACGGTCGCGGCCCGGGCCAAGCTGGCCGCAGTCGCGGAGGCAGCCGAAGACGATACCGCCCTGGCCGTGGATCTGGAGCTGGAAGAGCCGATCGAGGAAGAAGCGCCGGCCCAACCTGCTCCGCCTCCTGCTCCCAAGCCCGCGCCACGCCCGGCCGTGGCCGCTAAGCCTGTAACGGCCGCTCCGGCTAAGCCGGAGCCTAAAGCCCCGCCCAAACCAGCCCCCGTTGCCAAGGCGGCTCCGCGGCCGGCGCCCGCGGCCGGCGCCAAGGACTTCAGCGAGGAATTGGAAGAAGCGGAATTCTACCTCCAGCAAGGATTGGACGATGAGGCCCGCAAGGCCTACCTCGAAATTCTAAAACAGAATCCAAATCATACTCTGACTTTGCGCAAGCTCCAGGAGTTGGAAGAACGACTGGGCAAAGCGGCCGATCTGGAGATCGAAGAGGAAGTGGTGCAGGAGGGTCCGACCCCGGCCTATACGGAAGAGCCCATCACCGAATTAGTGGAAGAAGAAGAGGAAAAAGAAGTTCTTGCCGAAGCGGCTGAAGCGAAGGCCCCGAAACCTCCGAAAAAGATCGAGAAACCGAAACCTGCGCCCGCGGCTCCGGTGTTCAGGCCGGTCGATCCCGAGGCGATGGAAGTTGAAGCGGAAGAAATCATCGAAGAGGAAGAAGAAGCGCCGATTGAAATCGAGCTGGAAGCCGAGGTGGAAGAGATTCCTCAAGCTCCAGAACCCGAGCTCCCAGCGCCGCCGCCTCAAGCCGCGGAACCCGCTCCGGAGCCGGCCCCTATCGCCGCCGCGGCCGAGGAGGCGACCGCGGCCGAAGCGCCGGAACCTGAAACGGCGCCGGCGCCGCCGGCCGACGAGGTCAGCCAGTTCATTCCGCCGGTCCTGGCCGCGGCGGAAGACAGCCTGTTTGGCGGGCCGGGATCATCAGAGGAAGGGATGTTCAATCTGGCCGCGGAGCTGGAGCATGAAGACCTCGGCGAGGTTTCTTCCGAGATCAGCCGGCTCGGCACCAGCGCCCAATTCGGGTTTGAAGACATGTTCCGCGCCTTCAAGAAAGGCGTGGCGAACATCGTCTCGCCCGAAGAGTCCTCGGCCCATTATGACCTGGGCTTTGCCTACAAGGAGATGGGTCTGATTGACGACGCGATCGGCGAGTTCCAGACCGCGATGTCCGGGTCCAGCAGTGCCTCTAATTGTCTGCTGATGATCGGCCTGTGCCAAGTGGATCGCGGCCAGTGGGCCGAAGCGATTGTCTGTCTCCGGCAGGCCCTGCAACTCGAGGGGCTCGGCGAGCATGAGGCGGTCGGCTTGTACTTCGAGTTGGGGAAGATCTATCGCCAAAGCGAAGATCTTCCCCGGGCCCGCTGGGCCTTTGAACAGGCCCAGGGCATTGACCCCAGTTTCCAGGACGTGGCCGAGCAGTTAGCCGCTCTGGCCGACGTGGCTGCCCAGCCGCCGGTGATCGAGGCCGCGGAAGAGGGAGCGGCTCCAACTACCGAGGAAGCCGCTGAAGCCGAACCCGCCCCGGAGCCGTCGGTGACGCCGGGTCCGGCCAAGGAGGAAGGCTCCCGCGAGACCGCGGCGCTCTCCGAGCCGGAAGCCCGGGAAGCGGAGCCGGAGCCGATGAAGCAGGTGCAGAAGAAGAGCCGGAAGATCAGTTATGTTTGATGGATCGCGGAAGTTGAGGTTGTGCAGGCATGGATTATCTTGAGTTTTACGGGATGGAACAGGAGCCGTTCTCCCAGGCGCCGGTGCTCAAGTTTTACTTTAACAGCGCCCAGCATTCCCGGGCCCTGGTCCGCTTGATGTATGCGGTGGACACCATGAAGGGCCTGGCGGTGCTGCTCGGCGACATTGGCACCGGCAAAACGATCCTGGCGCGCCGGATGCTGGACTCTCTCCCCGAGGAAGAATACGAATCCGCGCTCTTGGTCATCATCCATTCCCACATTACCGCGGACTGGCTGCTGACCCGGATTGCCCGGCAACTGGGCGTGGAGGACCCGGCGCCCGAGAAGCTGAAACTCTTGAACCAGCTTTACAACCGTTTGATCGAGCTCCACGACAAAGGGAAAAAAGCGGTAGTCCTGATTGACGAAGCCCAGATGCTCCAGGCCCGCGAGATCATGGAAGAGTTCAGAGGACTCTTGAATCTGGAACTGCCGGAAGCCAAGCTCATCACCTTCGTCTTTTTCGGGCTGACCGAACTCGAGGACCACCTCCACCTCGATGAGCCGCTCCACCAACGGGTCGCGCTCAAGTGCCGGCTCGAATCCTTTAACCGCGATTCCACTGAGGGCTACATCAACCACCGGCTGCGCCTGGCCGGGGCCCAAAGCCAGTTCTTCACGCCCGAGGCCATCACCTCGATCCACGGTTACTCCCGGGGAGTGCCCCGGCTGATCAATACCATCTGCGACAACGCCCTGTTCGAAGGATTCCTCCTCAAGAAGCGAAACATCGGCGACCCCCTGGTCAAAAACATCGCCAACGATCTGGGCTTGTTCACCGATGAGGAGTTGCGCCAGGCCAAGGCCACTCGCGTCCGCCGCGGACCGGGCAAGATTGTTCCAGTCTGGGACGGCGAGCCGGGCGAAGGCACTCTCCCTGACCTGCTACCCGCTCCGGGCCGGATCTCGGCGCCGGCGCCCGCGGATGAAAGCACCGAGGCCGAGTTGGATCAGGCCATGGCCAAGGCCGGCCTGGAAGAAGAAGCCGCCGCCCCTTCCGAGGAGGAGGGCGAACTGGAAAAAATGCTGGACAATATCATTGACGAGGAAGCCGCCCCGGCCTCGGCTAAAGCGGCCGCGCCGGCCAAGAAAACGTCGGCGGCCAAAGCTCCTGCCGCGGCCAAGGCCACTGCCGCGGCCAAAGCCTCGGCCCACACCAAAGCCGACGAACAAAAGTCCAAGGCCCAAGAAGAAGAAGCCATTGACGCGATGTTCGACAACCTGGAGGAAAAATAACCCCGACCCCATCACTATCCACCAGGCAACGGGCACTGTTCACTACTTCACGCTTGACAAGCGCTGTGGCTTTGCTAAGCTAAAGATAGAACCAACCTTGAGCGGGAGTAATTCAGTGGTAGAATGCCAGCTTCCCAAGCTGGACGTCGCGGGTTCGACCCCCGTCTCCCGCTCCATTCAAGTAGTTCACGGTTCTCTGTTCACGGTTCGCGGTTTAGAGGGGGAAGAATGGTATCTTTCCGTCAACCATGAACCGTCCACCGTGAACTGCCGCGAGGCAATGCCATCGAAGAAGTTTTAGGGAATGTGTCCGGGTTGGGCGGGGAGGAGCGCAAGAGCCTGGCGCGGCTCTATCGCCGCCAGATCCCGCCGGACGAGATTACCACCCACGAGTTTAACCGGGAGTTGTGCGCGCTGTCCTTTGCCATCGGCCGTCAGCTCGCGGCCCTGGTCAACCGTCGCGGAAAAATTACCGCGGTCATCGTGGGCGAAGCCAGGGAGTCAAGTCTGCCCGAGCTGGCGCGGCCGGCGATCAATCGCCAGCGTTTTTCCGGGCTGCGTTATCTCCATACCCACCTCAAAGGCGAGCCGATCGGGGAAGATGATTTAACCCAATTGGCTCGGAACCGCTTGGATCTGGTCCTGGCCATCACGGTGGGGCCGGAGGGTTTCCCAGGCCCTTCGCTCCTGGCTCACCTCCTGCCCGATAATCCCGAGGGTAAGGTCTTCGAGGTTTATGAACCCATCCCGGCCGGCCGATTGCGGATTGATTTTCAGGAGCTGATCGGAGCCTTGGAAGAGGAGCTGGTCCGGGCCCGGCGCGCGGCTGGAAGTCCGGCGCGGGAGGGAGTGATTCTGGTCCGGGCCGCGGTGGAAAGAAAAAGAAATCGTGCGACCGGTTTCAAACCGGTGGCACTCGAACCGGCGGCCTCCGAGCGAGAGCTGGCGGAGTTGGAAGAGTTGGCGCGGAGCGCCGGGGTGGTGGTGTTGGATCGCTTCGTTCAGCGCCGGGAGAAGTACCATTCCCGCTACCTGGTCGGGGAGGGCAAGCTGCGGCAGATTTCCGCCCGGGCCATGCAGAGCGGGGCGGATGCCTTGATTTACGATCACGAGCTGACGCCGGCGCAGGTGCTGGCCATCGAGGATGCCACCGGCCTCAAGGTGGTGGACCGGACCCAGCTCATCCTGGACATTTTCGCGCAGCGGGCGCAGAGCCGGGAGGGCAAGATCCAGGTCGAGCTGGCGCAACTGCGCTACCTCTTGCCCCGCCTGGTCGGCCGGGGGATCGGGATGTCGCGCCTGACCGGCGGGATCGGCACCCGGGGACCGGGCGAGAGCAAGCTGGAAGCGGACCGGCGCAAGATCCGGGGCCGGATCCTGCACCTGGAGCACGAGATCGAGCAAATCCGGCGTAGCCGGGCCCAGCGCCGGGTGCGGCGGGAGCGGCGGGAAGCGCCGGTGGTGAGCATCATCGGCTACACCAACACCGGCAAGTCCACCCTGCTCAATGCCCTGACCAACAGCCAGGTGGTCGTGGCGGACCAGATGTTCGCCACCCTCGACCCGACCAGCCGGCGCCTGCGCTTTCCCCGCGAGCGGGAGATCATCATCACCGACACGGTCGGCTTCATCCGCGCTCTGCCCAAAGATCTTTTTGCCGCGTTTCGGGCCACCTTGGAAGAGCTGGCGGATGCCGACCTTTTCCTGCACGTGGCGGATGCCGCCAGTCCGAGCCTGGAGCAGCAAGTCCAAGCGGTCGAGGGCTTGCTCGGGGAATTGGAGTTTAACCGGACCCCGAGCCTGCTCGTTCTGAACAAGTTGGATTTGCTGGACCAGGGAATGACCCGCTCGCTCGCGCGCCGTTATCCGGAGGCGGTCATGATCTCGGCCCTGGAGCGCGGGACCTTTCGCCCTTTGCTTCAGGCCATGGAGAGCCGGTTGTGGCCACAGCAAGAATTGGCTGAAGAAACCCTGTGGCAGGCCCTGGGGTTTTAATACCAATTTGCATTCATTTTTCTATGCACAATCAACGATGGATCAAGGCGTAGGGGCACAATGCCGCGCCCCTACCTGTGGGCTGGTCGGGCGCTTGATTTTTGATTGCAAATTGGTATCAAAGGGAATTGCGATGGGGTCGGGAGGGAAAGTCACTCCGGCAGGGATTGGGCGGCCTGAATGATGTTGGCCTCGTTGAAAGAGATCTCGAAAAAGCGGACCTCGACCCAGCGCACTTTATCGTGCAGTTTGAGGACCAGGGCCACGTTGCTCCGGGGGATTTTGGAAGTGTCCAGGCGTTCCGGGAAATACAGGACGCCGCCTTCTTCCGGCGTCACTTCTTTTTTCAGGTCCACAATGCCGGCGATGCCATTGCGGGTTCTTTTCAACTTTGCGATTTCCTCGGGCGTGCCTTGGTGGGTTTCCCACTTGACGTTGCAGGCAAAGAGCGCGGCTTCCATTTCCCGGCGCAGCACCCAATACATCTCCTCTTCGGTCATCTGGTGCTTGATCAGGCTCTGCATTTTGGTAATTTCGTACAGCACCGGGATATAGGCATAAGCGGCCAACACCTTGAAAAACTTGCGGTCCTTGCCCAGATCATAAATCTCAAAATCCCGCATCGCGACAACCCCGGCCATGAAAATGTCATTAAGGGCAAGCACTTGTTTCTCGGTCAGGTGGCCATCCGCCGGCGGCCGGAACGGGGGAATTTTCTTAAATTCCACCATGAGCTGGTCGTGAATCGGCTTGCTTAACGCCCATTTCTTCTTGATCTCACGCGCCCCCAGTTCATCATTCCGGAGTTGAGGCGAGCCGAGATCCGACATCAGGGGACGCTGGTCCTCGGCCTCAATCGCCGCCTTCAACTGGTCTTCCTGGGGCAATTGCAGGTTGACCAAGTATCCAAACCCGATCAGCAAAACTCCACACCAGGCCAGCATGAAAAGGACCACCGACCGCTTGGCCCGCTTTTCCGAGATCATGAACCCTACCATCCTTAACCTGTTTTTAGAGAATGGGAAGCTCCAGGTAGTTCCTATTTTATCCGAAGAAAGGGATTTTAGCAATGAAATCTCCGATCCTGCCCCTCCGGGGTCGGGTTCTTGATTAGGCCCCGGCCTCCTGACCTCCGGTCCCGCTGAAGCATGGGTTGTCAGGCCAGGAATAATGATTACACTATTGATAGCGCGGCTGTCGAGGGCTGAAAGGAGAAGGACGATGCCGGCGACCGATCCCGTGTGCCGAATGGAAGTGGATCCGGAAAGCGCTCTCTTTCGTGCCCGGCACGAGGGCCGGACCTTTTATTTTTGCAGCGCCGGCTGCCAAAAGGCTTTTCAGGAGAATCCGCGCCCCTTTCTGGACGCCACTCCAACCGCCCCATCCGAACTCGTCTCTCCTTCGGATCAACTGCCGGCCGGCTCGCCCGAAAAAACCGCCCGGGTCGAAATCTCGGTCGGCGGCATGACCTGCGCGTCCTGCGTGGCCAAGATCGAGAGGTTCCTCGGCCAGACTCCCGGCGTGGCTTCCGCCAGCGTCAATTTCGCCTCCGAAGTCGCCACGGTGTTCTATCATCCTGCGCTCACCAACCCGCAGGTGTTCGAGAAAACGATCACCGAGTTGGGCTACCAGGTGCTGGGAATCAACCGCCTCGAAGAGACCGACCGCGAGCGGGAAGCCAGGGCCGAGGCCTATCATCGGCTTTGGCTCGAGTTCCTTTTCGCCGCGATCGGCGCCGGCCTCACGGTGCTCTTCAGCCTGCCCGACATGATCCCCGGCTTGCCCGATTTCGACACCCGCGTTCGCTACCCGCTTCTTTTTGTTTTGACGACTTTCATCGTGTTCGGAGCCGGCCGGCGCTTCTTTGCCGGCGCCTGGGCCGCGGCCAAGCGCCGCACCACCGACATGAATACCTTGATCGCGGTGGGAACGTTTGCGGCCTGGGCTTATTCCACCGTGGTCACCTTCCGGCCGTCCCTGTTCCGGCACTCGGGGATGGAGGCGCATGTTTATTTTGATACCGCCGCGGTGATCGTGGCGCTGATCCTGTTCGGCCGCCTGCTCGAGGCGCGGGCCAAGGGCCGGACTTCCGAGGCCATTCGCCGGTTGGTGGGACTGCGGCCTCAGACCGCCCGGGTGATTCGCGGGGGGCAAGAACAGGAGCTGCCGGTGGAGCAGGTGAAGGTTCTAGACCGGGTCGTGGTGCGGCCGGGCGAAAAAATTCCGGTGGACGGCAAAATCCTCGAGGGTCGCACCAGCGTGGACGAGAGCATGATCACCGGCGAAAGTATTCCCCAGGACAAAGGGCCGGGAGATCCGGTCACCGGCGCCACGCTCAACACCACCGGCTTTTTCACCTTCGCGGCCGCCAAGGTGGGCCGGGACACCATGCTCGCCCAGATCATCCGCCTGGTGGAAGAGGCTCAAGGCTCGAAAGCGCCGATTCAGCGCCTGGCCGACCGGGTGGCCGCGGTGTTTGTGCCGGCGGTGATCGGGATCGCGGTCGTCACTTTTGCCGCCTGGTATAGGTTCGGGCCGCCGGCCGGGGCATTGACCTATGCCTTGCTCAATTTCGTGGCGGTGCTGATCATCGCCTGTCCCTGCGCGCTGGGTCTGGCCACGCCCACCGCGATCATGGTCGGAACCGGTCGCGGAGCGGCCCTGGGCATCTTGATCAAAGGCGGCGAGAGCCTCGAGCAGAGCGGCCGCATCGGCGCCGTGATCTTTGACAAAACCGGGACCCTGACCCGGGGCAAGCCCGAGGTTACGGACCTGGTTCCGGTGGCCGGGGTTTCGGAAGCGGAGCTGCTTTTGCTCGCGGCCAGCCTGGAACAAGGTTCCGAGCATCCCCTGGCCAAGGCGCTGCTCGAGCCGGCGCGCCGGCGCGGGGTCGCTTTGACCGGCCCGACCGGGTTCCGCTCGCTCACCGGCTTTGGCGTCGCCGGTGAGGTGAATGGAAAGCCGGTGCTGGTGGGCAATCGCGCCTTGCTGGAGGAGCGGGGCGTTTCGCTGGCGGATTTAAAAGAGGCGGAGACGCGGTTGGCGGGCGAGGGCAAGACCGTCATGTTTGTCGCTGCGGCCGGAAAGGCCCAGGGCCTGGTGGCGGTGGCGGACGTGCTCAAGCCCGAGGCGGCCGCGGTGGTGGCGGAACTCAAAAAGATGGGGATCGAGACCGCCATGATCACCGGCGACCATCGCCGCACCGCGGAGGCCGTGGCGCGGCAGGCCGGGGTGGATCGCGTGCTGGCCGAGGTGCTGCCCCAGGCCAAGGCCGCGGAGGTCAAGGCCCTGCAGGCCGAAGGCAAGGTAGTGGCCATGGTGGGCGACGGGATCAACGATGCTCCGGCCCTGGCCCAGGCCGACGTGGGGATCGCGCTCGGCTCGGGCACGGAGGTGGCGATGGAAGCCGCGGACATCACCCTGGTGCGGGACGACCTCTACCGGGTGGTGGATGCCATCCGGCTTTCCCGGCAGACGCTCCGGACCATCAAGCAAAACCTGTTCTGGGCCTTTGTTTATAACAGCCTGGGCATTCCGCTGGCCGCCGGCGTGTTGTATCCATTCTTCGGCTGGCTGCTCAACCCCATGTGGGCCGCGGCGGCGATGGCCCTCAGCTCGGTGAGCGTAGTCACCAATTCCCTGCGGCTGCGCGGGTTTCGGCCGGCCCCGCGCTGACTCAGGTTGATTGTGAAGGAAAAATCTCTTACACTTTGGTAAAGGAAGAGCGCATGTATAGCAAGAAAGTCATGGACTACTTCAATAACCCCCGCAACATGGGCGAGATCGAGAACCCGAGCGGGGTGGGCGAAGTGGGCAACGCGGTGTGCGGAGACCTGATGCAGATGCACATCAAGGTGAACGAGCAGGGCATCATCACCGACGCCAAGTTCAAGACCTTCGGCTGCGCCTCGGCCATTGCCAGCTCGAGCATCGCCACCGAGATGATCATCGGCAAGACGATTGAGGAGGCGCGCAAACTCCGGAACCGCGACATTATCGAGGCGCTGGACGGCCTGCCCAAGCACAAGATTCACTGCTCGGTCCTGGCCGCGGACGCCATCAACAAAGCGCTGGATAATTATCAAGGCATTGTCCGGGGCGAGGCGGATGAGGTCATCTGCAAGTGCAACAGCATCACCCGAGGCGAGCTGGAGGAAGCCATTGCCCACGGCGCCTTTACCCTCGAGCAGGTGGCGGAAAAGACCGGGGCCACCACCGGGCCGTGCGGAGGGATTCACTGCACGCCGCTGATCGAAGAAATGCTGAGGAAGTATTCCATCGAACCCGAAGAACCGGCCGGGCAAGAGGCGCCGCCTCCCAAGGGATAAGGTCGGGGCGCGAGTCGGAGCGCCCTCAGGAAGCGAGGTATCTTGAATGCGCAGTGTTTACATGGATAACAACGCGACCACGCCGATTCACCCGGAGGTGCAAGAGGCGATCAAGGAGGCGCTCCCCATCTATGGCAACGCCTCCAGCCACCATGCCTTCGGCCAGGAAGCCCGCGAGCGGGTCGAG
>Ga0315282_10008896_pt1 | contig 16124 bp, 12 predicted proteins | sample YL17G07_20_MG_FD_203693 | JGI IMG/M metagenome (GOLD analysis project Ga0315282, IMG submission 203693) | Sediment microbial communities from Yellowstone Lake, YNP, Wyoming, USA - YL17G07_20 | ecosystem: Environmental > Aquatic > Freshwater > Lake > Sediment | place: USA: Wyoming | collected...
TGCATCATCTGAATGGTTTCAAGAAGATCAGGGCTGGGCGCAATCATAGATTCATCGCCGAGCGTTCGGAAATACGGAACTGGCAAGCGGTCTTCTGGCGGTTTCGAGAGGAAGAAAAATCCAAGCGGCGTCAGAGTTTCTTTTGCCAAATATTCCAATTGTCGGAGCGTTGGCTGGCTTTTGCCTGTTTCCCACTCTCGGACCTTCGGAAACTTTCGTTGCAGGCGATCTACCGTCCGGCCGGAGCGGTTAAACGCCCAGCGCAGAATCTCTGACTTAACAGCCACACGGCTCATGTAGTCTCCCCCCTCACGTTGATCTTTCCCGTCACCGCGGCAGATATGAGGGCGGTGCGGTATTCCCTTAGACGGTCGATACCCTCTCGAATATTAACGATAAGCGAATCAATCTTAGCTCTTTCTCTTTCCAAATACTCAACAATTATTTTCTGTTCTTCAACATCAGGAGGAACCCATACAGGCAAGGCCGCTAACTCAGAAGGACTGATTGCGGGATATGCAACTCCCACTGAATTCGACACCACTGATTCAATGAACGGTTGACATCGTACGAGTGCAAAAATATAGGGGGGGTAAATTCCGATATCAGGGCGCAAAACAGCAAAACCAGTTGATACAATCAAGTTATCGGGCGGGTTCTCAAAATAGGCAGCAGCTTTTAGATAGGTACGGACAGTTGAAAGAATCGTATCCCCTGGTCTAACAATCCGTCGCGCTCTGCTCGGTGCGTTATCAAACGGCATTTCGTCCGGAGGATTAACGCCACTGACCTCATCAACGTTAGTAATGTCGATGTATTGCATCAAATAATCTGAATCAGTTGTCTCAGGTAAAACTTCGGGGTTGAGGTGGACAATATTCTTCAATCGTTTTACTTCCCAATGTGCTGGGATCTCCTCGAGCCAGTCAACGCCGGAGTCTTTCATCGGGACATTAGGGTCGAGGCCTTTAGCAACAGCTTGGCTAATCATGGCAGCGCGTTTCTCCTGAAGCAGTTCAATCAGTCGCTCCCTTTTTGATATAAGTGCATCGATTTTCGCCGTCTCTCGGTCAAGGAAGGAGACAATGGCAAGTTGTTCATCCAATGGAAGATCAACCAACGATATATACTCAAGCTTGCTTTTAGCCAACTCCTTAAATGTGCTACCTTGCCCCCAAGATTCAAGTTCTGAATGAGCAGCAAAAAGCAGGTAGTAGAAGAAATACCGGTTATGATCTTTACGAAAAACCAAACTTCTGCACCCTTGATTTGTACAGAGATTGACTCCCGCAATCGTTAGATGGCCAATGGGAGCCCGGGTTGAAAGAACGAGGCTTCCACTAGGCACCATAGACGTTCCACAGCTTCGGTATCCATCTTCGGTTATGTACCGTCGTGGCTCTAGAAGCTCTCTTGAAGTTAGCTCGCCCAGGTCGTCAGGAGTTACCCATGGAATATCGCCATCCCAATAACTTGGTTGCTCGCTCCTTGGTGTGGATCCGTTAACAACTTTGAAAAGACGTTTAAGCCTTTTTGCCTCCCAATGTGTTGGAATTTTTCCTAACCACTCCACGCCGGAATCTTTGTATTTCGGGTATGGTTTGAATGCCCGCAGACTCATCTCCTTTCGTTCTTGCACTTCACTGCTCAAGACACCGCCTCCTGTTCGAGACGTTCGGGGCTCCAAATCTGTTCGGCCAACCGGCGATAGAGTTCCTGCCGGGCGTCGAGGTCGGCCTTCTTGAATTCGGCGTGCGGCCGGAAGGGCAACCCGCTCTGTTCGATGAACCGCAGGAACCCAGGATTGTGCTCGTAGGACTTTTCATTAAGGCTACGCGTCAGCAGGTTTTGGCTCACGTAATGCTCGCGCTTGTTGGTGTATGGGAGGTCGCCGTAGCTTTGGTTGAAGCTTTTTGGTAGGAGGAGAAGGCCGCCAATACGGTTGCGGTACTCCTCGAAATCGCTCGGGTGGGGAAACTCGCCCACATGCCGCTCTGGGTGGTCAGCCCAGATGTGTTCGATCTCGTAGCCTTTGTTGCCCCCGCGTCGGATGTATTCACCATAGCGCGAAGGCAGGCCGGAGCGAGTCTCTACATAGTCGGTCATGCGTGCGAGCACGCGGTGGATGTGCTTCCCGTTCATCCCATGAAGCCGGAATCGATCGTTACTGACAAAGGTCTCGCTTTCCGCGTCGAGCCGCTGGCGCAGCATCTGAGCTAGCTCGTCCAGACCCCTTCCGCGAATATCCTTCATAACCACAAACATAGCGTATTGCATGGTCGAGTAATCGATCGAACGGAAGTTCCAAATCCTTCGGTGGATCAGAATGTCAAGAAACGCCGAGGTCAAGCGGATCTTCCTTAAGAGTGTCTGCTCAGGGACGTCCAGCCGGAGAGGAGCAAGTAGAACGGGGTACTGAAGTGTAAAGTTGTATTGGGCATTAAAATAGACGGCTTCCAGATTCGAAGTGATGATTTCGGCGGCGCGGCGCAGCCGTTCGTACCAGCGTGTGTAGAACGCAAAGTCACGCTCGATGAAGCGAGCGAAATCCTGGCTTACCTTCAGGCAAAGAGTCTCTTCATGCTCGCGGACCCAGCGATGGAATTCTGTGCCAATGCGGTCAAAGTCCTGTGGCGTTGCGCCCCGCTTACGCTCGCGGATGCTTTCGGCGTGCTGGCTTCTTAGCCATGACTTGATTCCATCGGCGTCCTCGTCTTTACCAATCTCGGTGAGCTCGCCGATTCGTTCCTTCCAAACGCGGCTTGCCCCATTTCGGCGGTCGGTATCACCTATATTTGTGAGAAGATACCCTTTCAACATGTCTGCGGGCGTGAGAGAAAGCCCTCGGTCGTTCATCGTCTCGAAGATTGTATAGGCATCCTCGTCGGAATAAGCCGTGATTTCGACGAAGTGCACATTCTCGATCAGCCAATCCACGAAATAGGGCAGCGCTGCTCCAGGCGACTCCTCGGGGAATCGTTCCTCAATGTCAGCATAGCGGGCCAGGATATTAGCCACCGACTCGTCTTGGCCGTTGTCGTCGAAGGGCTGACCAGTGTAAAGCGCCTCCATGCAACTTGTCCGCTCCGGGATATCGAGGTTGAAGGACCGCTTGCCGTAGCGTTGGGAGAAAATGAGGTCCGCCACCTGCCCTTTCTGGTCGTTATCCTGGAGTTGGTGCTGAAGGAAGATGAGGAGCAGGGTAAGTGTAGTAAGCCGCTGCTGACCGTCGATGATGAACTTCTGGCCGTCCTTGTCACTGATGATCACCGAGCCGAGGAAGTAGTGGCCGTAATCGGAGACGGCGCTGCGTTCATGGCCCTCTTCGTAGCTCTCGAGGAACTTGCCAGCGAGGTCGTCGATCAACTCAGCCACTTGCTTAGACTGCCACTTATATTCGCGCTGATAGTAGTCGATGGAGTATTTCCGGCCGCCCAAGAGTTCACGGATGGTGCGGCCCTTACCGTCCACTTCACGTGACTGACGTCGTTCAATTGTCATTGCAAGACCTCCTTCGGAACGCTACCCGTCACCTCAGCCAGCATCTGAACGATGTCCTGCTCGATGGTGCGGATATCAGCCTCTATTTCTTCAAGCGGGCGCGGTGGCGTGTATGTGTAGAAGTAACGGTTGAAGTTGATTTCGTATCCTACCTTGCCAACCTCACCATCTTTGTGATCGCGAATAGCGGTGTTAATCCAAGCATCAGGTACGTGGGGTTTCACCTCTCGTTCAAAGAAAACTTCGATATTCTCTGAAAGGGGCACATTCTCCGTATCACGGAGTTCTGGGTCGGCCTCGGGGTGACCATTCTCGTTACGGCATATTTCAGCCGTTAAGTCTCGTTCGGAGAGGGAAGAAAGGATTGCCTTCTGGATAGACGCCGTAAGCTTTATCCCATTTTTATTCGCCGTTACCTTGACCAAATCAAGGAATTCATCGCGTCTTTTATAAAGTGTTTTTGGCAAACTATTGAGAAGCTTGAGGATGGCCTCCTGAGCGGCACGACCTTCCTTCTCTTCAGCTTCCTTAGCCTTGGCCTCCTTCTTTTTACTTATAGCTAAGTTCTTAAATGCGCTCTCCTCGTTGAGGCGTGCAATTCGCTCGGGAGTTGCCTGAAAATTAAGACGCAGGGGACGTTCTACGGTGATCTTGCGATAACCGAAATGGGTTGTAGGGTAAATCTTACTATACTCGCCTTCCTGGAAAGTCCGGAGCAATTTCAGGATTTCGTTGGATTTCTCCGAAGGGACTTCGCGGCGTTTGTCGCCTAAGCTCTTGCGCATCGGAACCCAGAATGATGTAGCGTCGATGAGCTGAACTTTACCTTTACGATCTTTGTTCTCACAATTTGTGAGCACCCAGACATAGGTAGCAATTCCTGTGTTGTAAAAGAGCTGCTCTGGCAGAGCCACCAGTGCTTCAAGCCAGTCGTTCTCAAGAATCCAGCGGCGAATCTCACTTTCACCACTCCCCGCATCACCCGTGAAGAGGGGGGAGCCGTTCATGATGATTGTCACTCGTGAGCCACCTTCCTTGCCCGGCTTCATATGCGCAAGCATGTGTTGGAGAAAGAGGAGTTGCCCATCCGAGATTCGTGGTAATCCCGCCCCGAAGCGACCAACAAAGCCTTTTTCATGTTCAGTCCTTACATCCTCCTCGTCGCGTTTCCAATCTTTACCATAGGGTGGATTAGTAATCAGATAGTCGAAATGGCGGCCAGCATGCTGATCTTTCGATAGAGTGCTTCCATAGGCGATGTTATCAGCATCGTGGCCATCCGGATGAATAATCATCATGTCCGACTTACTAACGGCCCAGGTCTCCGGATTAACTTCCTGGCCAAAGAGGTGGATGTCGGCCATAGGATTGATGCCGGGTCGGGCCTCTGTGCCGAGGATGTGCTCCTTAGCAATTGTAAGCATTCCTCCAGAACCACAGCAGGGATCATAAACGGTTCGGACAACTCCTTCACCCTGTACGCGCTCTTCATCACCCGCAAGCAGTAGGTCCACCATTAGATGAACGACATCGCGGGGTGTAAAGTGTTCCCCTGGATTCTCATTGAGGGCTTCGTTAAATTTGCGGATCAGCTCTTCAAAGATTGTCCCCATCATAGGATTTGGAACTCGATCAGGATGTAGATCAACACTCTTAAAACGTTCCAGGCCTTTGAAAAGAAGGCCAGATTCGTTAAGCTTGCTAATGGTATTATCAAAGTCAAATTTCTCGAGCACTTCGCGCATGTTCGAGCTAAACCCATTGATGTAGTTACGGAGATTCGCTGCCAGATTGGGCGCATCCGCCAAGAGTTTCTCAAAATCATAACGAGAGGTATTATAAAAAACGAAGCCCGACGCCTTGCGGAGCTGAGGGTCAAGGTTCTCGAGTTTGCCCTTAAATTTGGCGTTAGTCTCAAGGACCTTACTTTTGGCCGGTGCCAGGACGCAATCAATCCGCCGCAATACCGTAATCGGAAGAATAACGTCCTGATACTTGCTGCGCTTAAAGGTGTCACGGATCAAATCTGCAACACCCCAAATAAAACTCACAATTTCACTGTGGTTCATTTAGGTAGCTCCTTGGGGATTGACAATAAAAGTCATACCTTTAAATCTCATTTCACAATCCAAATTGGGTATGTTTTGCCAGCAATGGGTTATTTATGAATTGTTTTATGGTATGAGTTTAGCAGATTGGGGGGAAAAATCAACCGGATTTAGACTTTGGGTGAGCATCTAATCTTCGAGGCCTTCTTCCGATTTCGATGCCCTCTCTTCTTCCATGGCCTCATCCACCATCTGATCGACATCTTCACCCATATCTTCACCCATCTCCTTGCCCATCCGCTTCATCCACTTAGCCATGTTCTTCGGATCTTTCTCGTCCAAGCTGCCCCATTTCGATGGATCGGCCAGGCTCTCCATCCTTCTCTCTTCCGAGCGGACCACCCTCACCCTGGAAAGGACTCGGGACATCTTCTTGCTTTTACATTTTTTGCACTGAGGAAGAAAAATCTCATCGGTTTTCATCAAAAGAAATTCAGAGATCTTCCCACAATCTTTACATCGGTATTCATAGATTGGCATATCTCCCCCTCCCCTCTATCCCCTCCCCGCTGGGGAGAGGAGGTTTTGAGGTATTTTTTCTAACAAAAAAGTAGAAATAAAGAAGATTGATGATACCTGTGAGGGCCAGACAGAGGAACATTGTCGGATAATTGGTCAGCTGAAGGATGATGCCCATGATTACTGAACCCATGCCTGCGCCCAAATCGGCCAGCGCTGTAAAGGTGCCCATGGCTGGGCCCCGGGAAGAGCCTTCCCGATCCATGGCATAAACTAACAAAGTGGGGTAGAGGAAGGCATTGCCCATTCCCCAAATCACTGCGACAAGGATAAACATCGATAGGGTGGTGGAGAAGGCGAGGATAGGCATCGCGATGATATAAGTGATCAAACAAGGGAACATGACTTTCTCTCTGCTGTAGAGATCCAGCATCTTTCCGCCGAACGCACGCCCAACGATGAGCACGATGGCAAAGGTGGCGAAGAAGAGTCCCGGGTTGGCAACCCCATGGCTCAGGGCATACAATGGGAAAAATGCGATCAGGGCCCCCCAAATAATGTTGACCATAAAGGCCATAATGGCGGGCGGAAGCGCCTCGCGACTGAGGAGGGGTTGATCCTGTACCGATTGATTTTCCAACGGATCGGTTTCCCTTCTTCCTAATTTGATCGTGATCAATAAGGAGGCCAAAGATAGGCCGGCACAGGCGAGAAAGAGGACGGGAAAGTTGAACCGATTGATCAGAATCATTCCAAGATAGGGGGCCAGGGCAAAAGCGGAATTGATGGATACATAATAGTAACCGATGATTTGGCCACGGTGATTCTCAGGGGTAATATTGGCGATTAAGGTGAAGGCGGCAGTCGTAAAGAAGGCCAATCCAATTCCCTGTAGGATCCTCACGAGCAGAAGAGGCCAAAAGGGGGATGCAAAGAGATAGGCGATGGAGGAAAAGGTGTAAAGGAGGGCTCCAGCGACCATAAATTTTTTTTCAGGGATTCTTAAAAGGGCCCTTCCCACGAAGGGCCGGAGGATTAAGGAAGAGACGCTGAAGATCCCGACAAGAACCCCGATCTCGGCTTCCTTGGCCCCGAAGCTTGAAAGGTAGATAGGAAGGGTGGGAATAAGGATGTAGAACACAGATGAGAAAGCAAACTGGGCAGAGAAACTAAGTATAAAATCACGGGTCAATATCTTCTGGGCTGTCATCGTTCCCAACTATTTTAATTTTATTGTGTCTCCTTTGTAAAGCGATTTTGAGATTTTTTGTCTCTTCCGAACAGAAAGGGACAGGTGCGTTTGGACCTCCGACCAGCGTGCGGGTTTACCCTCTTCCGCGATCTCAAGTTTATATTGACAGGGATTCCATTTTCGTCGATAATCCGGTCAAGGATCAGTCCAAAGACATCGTCCCTACCTTAAGATGGAGGAGGTATCGCTCATATGGATTACACCACTCTGCTTTTTGCCGTTCGTGACAATGTTGCTCATATCACTCTCAACCGTCCAGAAGCAGCCAACTCGATCAACGAAGACATGGGCAAGGACCTGATGCACGCGGCGCTGCGTTGTGACGAAGACCCTGACATTCGGGCGGTATTGATCTCTGGAGCGGGGAAAATATTTTCCGGTGGCGGAGACTTAAAGGCCTTTTCTGCCAAGGGCGACCAATTACCGTATCACGTTAAGGAGATTACTACCTACCTCCATGCCGCGATGTCACGGTTAACGCGGATGGATGCGCCGGTGGTCGCGGCAGTGCATGGGGCCGTAGCAGGAGCAGGATTGAGTATTGCCATCGCCTGCGATATTGTCGTCGCGGCGGAGACGACCCGATTCATGGTGGCGTACACGCGAGCTGGGCTGGTGCCGGATGGCTCTTCAACTTATTTTCTTCCGAGAATCGTCGGTCTGAAGCGCGCATTGGAGCTGACGCTCACCAATCGCATGTTCTCTGCTCAAGAAGCACTGCAGTGGGGTCTTGTCACCCGCGTGGTGCCGGACAAGGAATTGCTTTCACAAGCGAGTACCATTGCTGTCCAGCTTGCAGCCGGTCCGACGCGAGCCTATGGGATATCAAAGCGGTTATTACATAGCGGCTGGGCTGAAACGCTGGAGACGCAGATGGAGAACGAAAGCCAGGCGATTGCTAATAGCGCCCGCACCGCAGACGCTCGTGAGGGTATCACCTCCTTCCTTGAGAAACGTCCGCCGAAGTTCAGAGGGCAATGACCATGAGGCGGTCATCGATCCAACGGCTTGAGTGATCCTTAAAAGGGTACGAATTCGTCAAGGAGTGAGCGGGTAGGACGATTCGTCATCCCGAGGAAGTGGAGAGCAGAGAGGTGAAATCTTCTGCAAAGAGAGGAGGTTCTTGACCTTTTCGTTCCGGATGTCAGAAGGGGCAGTGGTTTGAATCGTCAAGGCAAGCGAGAATATTACCGCTTCTGATTATGTCGGTTCTCCAAGATCACCTGGTCAAGAATCTCTCCGCAAAAAATGCATCTCCATCCAAAAAAATGTTCACATATCCCGTAGAACTTCTCGTAGACCATAATGCCTCCGCATCGATTGCACTTCATAAGAACCTCCTCAGAAATAAGATGATTAAAGTTTTCCGACAACGTCTCGCCGTATTTGGTCGTCATCTTCGTGGGGCCACCTACCTCATTGGCACCAACGTTCGCTCCTTCTATCCTTGTTCTTCTCCTTGGAGAAGTCTCCGGGAACGACCGTTATGGGACAATTTTCGATAAAAAGATGTGAGAAGTAAATAAGGTAGACCCTGTATTTTATGAAGCAAAATACTGTATTTTGCGGCTCATCTACTATGTAGATTCTACGTACGGACTGATGGAGGATGAATTGTACAAGATTTTACGGTTCGTGAGGTTGGAAATATAATCCCGTATTGTGCGCGAAGGTCTAGGTTTACGAATAGATGGGCCCGCCAGGGCAAAAGATTAAATTGCATCGGTATTTGTAAGTTAGTTATAAAGAAGACTGAGGGATTGCACAGATCTTTCTATCTAATTGGGATGGGTCATAAATTCCTTGAATTTCTTTTCGATAATTTATAGAATATCCGCCGCCCATGGCAAAGGGTAATTCATAAAGTGAAAGAATGAGGTGATGGGCGCCTTTGCCCCCTTTTTAATATCCCAAAGAGAGGTTTCAACATGCAAAGAGAGGTGATCAAAGCCAATGTCGTCGTCTTTATCGCCAGTTTCTGCACGCTTGTCATTGAACTGGTGGCGGGAAGGATGATGGCACCTTATGTAGGGGTTTCCCTCTATACCTGGACGAGCATCATTGGTGTGGTGCTTGCCGGAATCAGCATCGGAGCCTATCTGGGTGGGCGGATTGCCGACCGATATCCTCGGCCCTCGACACTCGGCTGGCTCCTCTTCTTCTCGGGCTTAGGGGCCCTCTCCATTTCGCCCTTAACCAATCTGGCCGGAGGAGCCCCGTTTCAGACGAGTCTGATGGTCCGAATCCTTCTCCTTACAACCATCATCTTTTTCGTCCCCTCCTGTCTCCTCGGGATGATCTCACCGGTCGTCGTCAAGCTGACTCTCAACAATCTGGAAAAGACAGGCAATGTCGTGGGAAAGATCTATGCCTTCTCCACCCTTGGTTCCATCCTCGGTACCTTCGCCACCGGATTCTTCCTCATCTCATGGATGGGGACTCGTCACATCCTCTTGGCCATGGGGATTATTCTCATCCTTTCTGCTCTGGTCTTCGGAGGCTTCTTCAGTCGAAAAAAATCTCTTGTCCTCTTTTTCATCTTTCTCCTCCTCGCCCTTCTCATTCTGCCATTGGTGGCATTGTACGGATATGCCGCGGTCTGGCCAGACGAAATATCACTTTCCCTCTCTCCCTTCCAATCCTTGAAGACAGCCTATGGATACGCCTTCAAGCCTCCCTTGGAAGAAGAGACCTATTTCTTTAAGGAAAGCGATTACTATACGATCAAGTTGAAGAGGAGCATCAGAGGGAGCGAAGGGAATCCCTTAGAGTCCTTGATCCTCGACCATCTGGTTCATTCTTACACAGACTTGAAGGATCCATTCTATCTGGAGTATGAATATATTCGGATTTACGAAGAAATAGTGAGATGGCAGGCAAGCAAGCGAGAATCGTTTAAAGCCCTCTTCCTGGGTGGAGGGGGATATACCTTCCCTCGTTTTCTCGAGGCAAAATATCCAAAGGCAGGGATCGATGTGGTGGAGATTGACCCGGAGATCACCCGGGTGGTGAAAGAATATCTTGGGATTTCGGAGGATACAAAAATCCGCTCCCTCAATGAGGATGGCCGTTGGTTTGTGATGAATTGCGAGGAGCAGGGGAGCTATGATTTTATATTTGGAGATGCCTTCAATGACCTATCGATACCCTACCACTTGACCACAAAAGAATTTGCCCTGCAATTGAAAAGGCTTCTCAAACCAGACGGATTGCTTCTGGCCAATGTGATCGATAGTTTTAAAAAAGGAGCCTTCATGCCTTCCTATATCCGAACCTTGGAAGAGGTGTTTGGCAAAGGGAATGTCCATCTCCTTGCTCTCAGTTCGGATTATGACCGCATCGGGATCAGCACCAGCGTTGTAGTAGCAAGCCCTCAGAGGTTAGATATGGACGATTTCGTCACGGCGGTCAAAGGGAAGGAGGACGAAATGACCGCCCATGTTATGCCTCAAGAGCGGTTGCAGGAATATCTGAAGGAACGCTACTCCGTGATCCTCACCGACGATTACGTGCCCGTGGACAATTTGATCGCTCCGATCTTTGAAGAGCGATTCGGATATCGGCCTTGAGACCGAAGGAAGTTGAAACTCGGCATTTAGGCCGGTCACGGCGTTGGCTGGAGCATGATTTATCCCCCCTGTGGTCCTGAGAACATTTTGTGGAAGCTTCCCCAATTCCGTGAAAAAAAAGAAGCAGACAGACCGGGCTTCGAAAGTTTTAGAATTGCGGTTATTTGGAGTCTTAGGGGTAACTTTCTCATTCAACGAGATAGATGTTTTTCCAAGGGCTTTTGAACGTTCCGGTCAAATCCATTAGAGGTTGCGCCCTAAAACTTTCTCAGCCGGCCTATCTGCTTCTAAGGCACGGATGGGCCTCATGAATCTATCACGGGAAAGAAGACGCTTACACATTTTGTTTTCTTATTGACAGCCGGAGCAAATGTTTTTATAGTAGATGTAGATTGTCAGACAATCATACCGAAAAGAAGAAAGAGGTGGAGATGTACAGAGAAAAATTGGAAGGTGTCTTTGCACCGATCGTGACTCCCTTTGACGAGGAGGGTGAGATTTCTTACCAGGGGCTGGAAGAAAATATAAAAAAGTTAAACTCGTCCAGATTAAGAGGTTATCTGGTTCTTGGAACAAATGGGGAATTTAAAAGTTTATCTGAGGCAGAACGTCGGAAGGTATTGGAAACGGTCATTAAAATGTCTGCAAAAGATAAAGTGATTATGGCAGGGACAGGCCGTGAATCGACCCAACAGTCCATCATGGATACCAAAGAGGCAGCTGCCGTGGGAGCACATTTTGCAAGCTTGATCGCCCCTTCCTTTTTCGCAAAAAAGATGACGGATCAGATTCTCTTAAGACATTTTCGCTTGATTTCCGACCTGTCCCCTATTCCGGTGCTTCTGTATAACAACCCAGAGGTTGCAGTGGTGACCTTCAGTACCGGTTTGATCAGTGAGGTATCGAAACATCCAAATATCATTGGTATGAAAGACAGCTCCAAAGGAAATTTTGCTTCTTATCTTTTGGCCGCAGGTCCCGATTTTAACCTGTTGGCCGGATCGGCAACTTTTTTCCTGGAGGCCTTGGTCATGGGCGGTGTGGGAGGAGTCCTCTCCATTGCTAACTTTGCTCCGGAGGCCTGCTGCAAGGTATATGATCTCTGGAAAGCCGGGAAATTGGAGGAAGCAAAAGCAGAGCAGTACAGACTGATGACATTAAATCAGAGGGTTTCAGGGCGATTTGGTGTCGCAGGGGTTAAGGCAGCTATGGATTTTGCAGGATTCTATGGTGGCCCTCCAAGAGGACCTCTCCTACCCCTCACGCCTGATGAGAAAAGGAGACTTCGGGAAGACCTCATTGGGGCGAAGGTTTTGAAAGAAGGATGAAGAAGATAAAGGAGAAAGGGATGAAAGAGAGAAAGAAACTTTATTTGCATGATATGACTTATTTGGATGTCGCCGACTATCTGAAGACATGTGATGTGGTCATGGTTGCCATGGGAAGCCTGGAGCGTCATGGAGCCCACATTCCTCTGGGCTGCGACGCCTTGACCACCTGGGAAGTGGTGATCCGGGCAAGTGAAAAGGCTTCCGTGATTTACACCCCCATCATTCCCTATGGTTATTCACCTCACCACATGCATGGGAAGGGAGAAGGCACTGGGACGATCACTCTTTCCGGAGAGACTTACCGTCGGGTCGTTTATGATATTGGTAAATCCCTCATCTATCACGGTTTTAACAAAGTGGTCTTTGTCACCCATCATGGTTCCAATTCGAAGGTGGTGGACGAGGTCCTTCGCCGCATCCGTTATGAGACCGGGGCGTTCACCTGCTGGTACAAGACGCCAACAGAGAGAGAGTACAATGCCCTGAAGGGTATCATCGAAGGTCCCCCAGAGGAAACCCCGGGCTGGCATTCCGGAGAGATTGAAACGTCTACTTGTCTCGCCTATGACGAGACATGTGTGGATATGTCCCAGGCCGTTCAAGATCGGACCCATGCCCCAAGGTGGATGGGGCCAGCCTTCTCAAAAAAAGATGGTTCTGGAATGGTGGAATTTATGGAGACGGAGCAGGCATGGGTTCCTATGGAACACCATGAATACTCGGATACCTCCACCATCGGAAATCCGTTCCGGGGGAGCAAGGAGAAGGGGCTCAAATATTTCGAACACAGTGCCAAACACCTGGCAGCCTTCCTGGAAGAAGTTAAGAAATTTCCTATCCAGGCAAAGAACCGGGAATTTAACAACAGAGCCTAAAAATAAAAATCTCAGAATAATGGAACGGTGGAATGATGGGATAATGTAAAAGAATATTGACACAAATGAGATTATTTCTGCAATATCATTATTCCAATATTCCATTCTTCCAACATTCCGTGTGTAGAATCTTATGCCTCTGAAACCTGTTGAAAAAATTTTGGTGTCTGATGGTATCCTTGAACAGATCAGAGATCTGATTCACTCCGGTGAATTTTTTCCCGGTCAGAGACTTCCTTCAGAAATAAAGATGGCTGAGCACCTGACTGTCAGCCGAAGTTCGTTAAGGGAGGCCCTCAATGCCCTCGTGCACCTTGGCTATTTGCAACGGCGGCACAAAGGAATCTATGTGAATCCTGAAATGCAATGGCGGACAAATCTCTCCGTCCCTTTTCCCAGATCCCAGGAGGATCTCAATGTTGCGGAGATGATCGAGGTGCGCAAGATCATCGAAACTGAGCTCTGCGCCTTGGCCGCGAAGCGGGCTGAAGTAGAAGACATAAAAGCCTTGGCAGAAAGCCTTCAACAGATGAAAAAACGGTTGAACGATCCAGCAGGTTTTATTAATTCGAATCAACATTTTCATCTCTGCGTTGCGAAGGCCGCCCAGAATCGAATTCTTGAAGATTTTATTGTGAAGGTTCGCGATCTGCTCAGAACCAACATCGCCATGGTGATTGAGAAGTCAGCCATCAGTAAACGATCATTGGGCTATCACCAGCGAATCTTCGAGGCGATCAGGGACGGCGATGTCTCTCGAGCACGCCGGGCCATGGCAGAACACATTGCCGATATTGAAAAGGAATTCGTAAAGATACTCTATCGACCGTCATCATAAACTTCCCTTCCCCTCGTGGGAGGGGATGAAGGGGAGGGCGGACAAAAAGTATTGTCCACCCCCACCCCGACCCTCCCCCATCAAAGGGGGAGGGGAAATATGTTTGGAAACTTTTAAGAATCTTTGATTTGTATTTAGCGACGGGGAGAACTTTGAAGGTCCCAGAAAAGATGAAGGCAGCGATATTGATGGCCCCTCATGTCTTAGAGGTTAAAGAGGTGGCTACTCCGCTGCCGGGGCCAGCGGATGTGCTCATCCGGGTTGAGGCCTGCGCGGTATGCAGCTCCGATGTGAGCCTGATGACAAAACCGTGGCCAGCTCAGCCTCCCTATGGAAGTTTTATCCCAGGCCATGAATATTCTGGAACGATTGTTGCCCTCGGCGAGACCGTCGATGAGTTCAAGACCGGAGATCGGGTAGCCGTCGAAGCCCATCTGGGGTGCCTGCGCTGCAGGAATTGTAGACTTGGCAACTATACGGCGTGCTTGAATTATGGGAAAAAAGGCCACCGTGCGAACGGCTTTACCACCAACGGTGGTTTTGCCCAGTATGTGGTCAACCATGTCAATACCGTTTATCCCATTCCTGATTCGGTTCGTTTTGATGAGGCCTCTTTGATTACCAATCTTGGCTGTGTGCTCTATGGTTTTGAAACGATCGGGGGATATATTGTCGGCGATTATGTGGTGGTCATCGGACCGGGTCCCTTGGGATTGATATCGGTTGGGGTAGCGAGAGCACTCTGTGCAGGAAGAGTCATTCTGGTCGGGACCAGGGCCTCGAGGCTTCAAGTAGGAGAAACATTAGGTGCGGATCGCATCATCGATATCCACCAAGAAGATCCCGTTCAAGTGATACGGGAGGAGACAAAAGGCATTGGAGCGGACCTTGTGATCGAATCTTCGGGGGCTGTCCAGGCCCCTCAAACGGCCATTGACATGGCCAAACGGATGGGCAAAATTTTACTTCTGGGATTTCCGGAGGAGCCCGTCCAGACTGATTTCTCTGCGTTGGGAAAGGACAATAAATCGATTCACACGGTGAGAGGAGAAGGATGGGCAAATTGCGGAAGAGCCGTTTCTTTGTTAGCGTCCGGCAAGGTAAATCTCAAGTCTCTGGTGACCCATTCCTTTTCTCTTACGGATATCTCTGAAGCGTTCAAGACCTTTAGAGAGAGGATCGGGGGAGCGATCAAAGTGGTGGTAAGGCCCAACCGCAATTAGGCCAGCCCTTCGATTGGAGAAAGGAGGTGGATATCGAAAAATCAAAACTCTTCTCTTTTTGAAAATCCTTTTTAGAGCGGGGGTAATTTTAGAAACCGCATCATGACCAAGGAGGAGTACCATGAGAAAGAACATTTTTTTATCGATCATTCTTTTTTCTTGTCTGATTTTAAATCCAGTGATCTCAGCTGCGGCGGAAAACCCGAAGGTCTTTAAATTGGGGTTCATTACTTCTCTCAGTGGGACTTTTGCTGCCGTTGGAGAGACTCAGAGAATGGGAGTTCTCCTCGCCGTGGATCAGACCAATGCGAAGGGCGGGTTGAGGATGCCCTGGGGCAGAGTGAAGGTCGAAGTTCTGACCAAAGATGACGAGACAAAACTGGACGTTGGCGTTCGCCGGTTCAGAGAACTGATTGCCGAAGGGGCCAACGGTATCACGGGAACCACTTGGAACCCCATGGCGGCCGCATTCAATGAGGAATGCAAGATCACGCCGGTTCCCTTTTTTCCGGGATGTGTCCCGGCGATCGATTCTTTCAAAAAGGGGAACATGGCGGATGCGACTTTCTCTGTAGCCTTTACGCCATGGAGCATTGGCTACCTGGGAGGGGCCATCATCAGTAAGAACATGGGAAAGAAGAAGATTTATCACCTTTCGAGGGCTGATTCCTGGGGAAAAACGATCCGAGAGGGTCTGGCTGAGGCCTTGAAGGAATATGGAGGAGAGGTGATCGGCCTGTCGGAGAGCCCTCAAGGAACGATCGATTATACCGCAGCCATCAATAAAGCAAAGTCGATGAAACCCGATGTCTTTTACAACGATTTCTTTGCCGGAGATGCCATCGCCTCCTTTAAACAGGCCTATGAATTAGGGCTTTCCAAGGACACGACCATGTTCAGCGCTTGGATCACGAATGTCGTCGGAAGCGGAATTCCTGAAAATGCCCTGGTAGGACTCTATGCCCTCA
>Ga0315282_10008897_pt1 | contig 16123 bp, 13 predicted proteins | sample YL17G07_20_MG_FD_203693 | JGI IMG/M metagenome (GOLD analysis project Ga0315282, IMG submission 203693) | Sediment microbial communities from Yellowstone Lake, YNP, Wyoming, USA - YL17G07_20 | ecosystem: Environmental > Aquatic > Freshwater > Lake > Sediment | place: USA: Wyoming | collected...
ACCAATCTGGGTCTGAAACCGTTGAATCTCTGGCGCTTCTACAATCAGCGGGCAACCGCCGAGCTGATCATCCGCGAACTGAAGGACACCTATGCGTTGGGCAAGATTCCCACGCGCGACTTCGCGGCCAACGAGGTGTTCTTTCAGATCGTGCTCTTGGCCTACAACCTGCTGAACTGGTTCAAACGTCTCTGTGCTCCGGCACGCTGGCAGCGCGCCACGCTGCAACGTCTGCGACAACGATTGCTCGTCGTCCCGGCGCAACTGGTACGCCCGGCAGGCGTGCCCACGCTGCGGATCGCTCCGGGCTACGTCTACGTCGACGATTTTCTCGACGTCCTCAGACGGATGAAGACGGTGCGGCCTCTCGCAGGAAGCAGGACGGACCACGACATCGGGTTGAGCAAACATAAAGCCATAAAAAGCCGTTGAGCAAAAACTGACAGTTTTCACGCAGGTTTCAGGTTAACCGCAAGACTTGCCTGCCATACGTTTGGCGGGGTCGCGAAGGACGCAAAGGAAAACAGCGGCAACTCGGGTTCAACAACAGCAGGAAACAGCAAAGAGATGGAACCGCGAATGAACGCGGATTCCTTCTCCCTCGCCCCTTGAGGGAGAGGGCTGGGGTGAGGGGTAGAATGGGAAACCCGAAGCCCGAAATCCGGCATGTCGAATCAATGACGAAAACCTAATGACGAAGGGGCGATGTCTTTGCTTTTCCTCAGCGACTGAGCGACTTCTTTTCATTTGGCTGGTTTCTCGGGCGTGGCCAGAGGCGCTTCGAGCAGCACCTTCACCGTCGTGCTCGACACCGTGAAGATCGGATCGTCGTCCGACACCATCGCGTAGGAATTGTCCTTGTCCTTCTGGGCGCCCAGGAAAAACGTCCGATCCTTGCCCTCGACCGTGAGCGTCACCGTGACCCTGGGTTTGTCGAGCCCGTACTTGAGCAGGTTCTCCTTGGTGTAGGATTCGAAGCGGTCCACGGTGATCCAGTTGACGGCGTTGAGCAGACCCTCGAGGCGCGGCACGTCAAGGATGGCGAGCCGCGGCTCGATGAGTTTCCAGGCTCCTTCCTCTTTCCGCACGGAGACCTTCTGGGGTCCGGCCTGCCACACGATCGCCGAGACCTGAGGCCCGCCGCGCTCCACCTGCCAGACCAGACGTTTCCGCAGTTCCTCACCCAGGTGCTCGACCAGCGTGTTCGACACCGTGAACACGAGATCGGCGTCCTTGAACTTGGCGGCGTAGCCCTCGGCCGGGAGTTCTTTCCCGATGAGAAGCACCTTGGTCGTCGCGGGCTTGTCCTTCGCCTTGAGTTCGATGGTCAACTCGTAGGGCGGAATATCAAGGGCGTAGTCGGAGAGCCGGTCGACCTTCTCGGCGATGAACTTGACGGCGGCGAGGTCGTTGAGGTCTTCGAGGAGTTGCCCGACCCCGGTCTCATACGTCGGGGCGTTCACCGGCGCAGTCATCCTCCACTTGTCCCCGCTCTCCTTTGCCAGCGTGACGGGTCCCTGGGGCCGGCGGATGGCCAGCTTCTGCATGTCGTATCGGCTCATCGCGGCGACCTGGCGTTTCCGGAAATCGAGATACCCGCTCTCCGCATCCTTCCGGAACGCCTCTTTGACCGTGTAGATGCTGTTCGAGCCCTTGCGCTGGATGTACAGGTCCTTGCCCGCCGGGTCGATCGCACCGACGTAGTAGACCTGCTCGGGCTTGTCGGTCGGCTTCACGGTGAGGGTGATGCGGGACTTCGCGTCGAGTCCAAAGCGTGCGAGGGTCGCTTCATCGGGAGCGTCGTTCACGAACCGGATGATTTCCAGTCCGGCAAGTGCTCGGATGAAGCCGTCGACGGCGTCCGGCTCCGCGTCCATCTTCAGCGGTTCCTCGATCTTCCACTTGTCCCCGGTCTTGCCCAGGACGAGCTTGCGCCCCGGACGCTCGATGCTCAATTCCTTCACGTCCTGGGAACTGAGACGTGCCACCTGCCGGTCGCGCAGGAACGCCGGATCGAAGGTGAGCTTCTTCACGATCTCGTCGGAAACGGTGTAGATGGGAGGCTGCTGGGCGAGTTTGGCATAGACCGTCCCGACGGGCTCGTCCGCGGGTTTCCCGATGAGCAGGCTCGACGTGGTGTTGTCGTCGCGGGTGAAGGCGAACTCGAAGGCCGGCTGGTCGAGTCCGAAGGGTGCAAGGTTCCCGGCCGCTTCCGCCGGGAACGACTTCGCCTCGATGTCGGCGGCCGTCTTGAGCACGTCCTCCAGGCGCAGGGAATCCGCACGGTCACGGTAAGGACTCGTGACCGTCCAGGTGCCGTCCAGTTTCCGGATCTCGAGTCGAGCGCGGGGCGAGCGCAAGGTGACCGCGGTCGCCTTCGAGGCGTCGAAGCCGACGAACTTCGTCTCACGGTACTCGTTCACCGGGTGCGTCAGGCCCTCGACCAGAGACTTGTCCAGCACCAAGACGTCCAGGTCCCCCGGGCGCTGGGCGTAGACGTAACGCTTCGTGGGGTCGGCCGCGCCGAAACGGAGCGTAAACTCCTTGAGCTTGTCCCCCTCCCCCGCTTTCATGCCGACCGTGAGCAAGGGTCTGTCGAGCCCGTAGGCGATGAGCCCGTTCGGGGGGAAGCTGGTCTTGGGAATGTCTTCCCCGGCCTTCCTGGCGAAAAGCAGTCCGCCGACGAGTCCGCTCACGAGCCCGTCGCGAGCCGGGGCCTCCAGCGGCTTCGTGATCCGCCAGGTCCCTCCCGACGTGCGTTCAAACGCGATCGTTCCGTTGTCATGGGTGACGGTGAACTCGCGGATGCTCTTCGTGAAGGCGTCCGACCTCTCGACGTCGAAGACCCGGGCTCTGCGGGCCTCCGACTCGGCCTTCGTCCAGAACCGCGTCTCCGGGCGAATCTCGAAGAACGCCACGTAAAGCCCCACAAGGACCAGGAGTGTCACGAGGACGATGGGTGTCGCTCGGTTCATGTCAGCTTCCCCTCCTAACCAGCCAGATGACGCCTCCGAGGATGAGGAAAAACGCGGGCATCGCAACGGTGGTCAGCCAGAAGATCAGGGTCTCACTCGCCCCTTTCATCTCGTCCAGGGGTCGGTAATCGAACCTCTTGGGAGGGATCGAGATGAGCTCCTCCTGTTCGGCCAGCCAGTTGACGGCGTTGAAGAAGAACTGGAGGTTCCCGTAGAAGAGGGAGGCCGTCCGGCCGACCATGAAGTCGCTGCACCCGACGGCAACGATCCGGGTGCGGGGCATGTCCTTCGGGATCTCCTGACCGTACGGAAGTCGCGCCGACTGCTCGTAGGCCGCCGCCACCCCCAGCGGGCCCGCCTTGTCCACCTTCGGATCGAACGAAGCCGACCGGTCCCGGATGAGAGCCTCCACGTCGCTCTCGGCCCAGCAGTTTTTCCCCGTCTGGAGGAGGTTGACGGCCTGACGGTAGTTCTGTCCCATCATGCCCGGCTGTGGAGGCATGGCTTCGACGGAGCGTGCGTAATTGAACACGATGGCGTATTCGCGGAGGTTGGAGACGACGTCGTGGTTTCCGACGGGGTAGGCCGGGACGAGTGGGGTCGCGCGGCCGGTCGAGGTGTCGATGATGACGTTGCGGCCGACGTAGATCCCGAAATCCCCGAGCATGGGCTCGAGTCCCATCGGTCCGCCGCCCGAGACCGCGAAGAACAGCTTCCCGCCCCGTGCCAGATGCCGGGCCACCTCGGCCTGTTCCTTGTCGGTGAACTGTGCCCGCTCCTCGGGGCCGACGATCAAGAGCACGGTGCAGTTGTCGGGGACGCCCTCGGCGAGTCCGGCGAACTTCACCACGGCGTAGTTATTCCGGCGGAGTTCACTGGCCGCGTCGGCCAGCTCCTTGTCGATGCTCAGTTCCCCGTGGTTCGTCGTGAAGTAGAGTCCCTTGCGGTTCTTCTCCGTCACTTCGAGGATGGCCGCGGTGAACTCCTCCTCGCCGTAGAAGGCCGCCTGCGTCGGGTTCGTCTCCTCGGGCGCCTGCCCGGGCATCTGTCTCGGCATCAGCTTCCAGATCGGAACGTCCCTCCGGGCGTCGCCGTACTGGAACACCACGCTCGCCATCTCGCTGACGTCCTCGATGTTCATCTGCTTCTGGAGGGTGGTCATCCTGTCGGTGTCGCGCGAGGGGTCCACGTGCTCGATGACGATGCTCGGACAGACCCTCCTGTACTGCTCCAGGAGGTCGCGCACCACGTTGAAGATTGCTCCCTGCTCACTGTGAACGAAGAAGGTGGTGACGCGCAGCGGCTTTTCCACCCGCGAGAGCACCTTGACCGTCCAGTCGCTGAGACTGCGGATATTCCCCTCGGTCCAGTCAAACGTGAGCTGTCTCTTGGCTCCGGCGTAGTTGAGCGGTACCATCAGCTCGAGGACCAGCAGTGCCGAGAGCAGCCAGTAAATGAAGATGCGCATGGGACGACTGACTCCGGCACTCAGCCGGCGGAACATTCCCATCAGCACCACGCCGGCGCCCACGAGCATGCAAACCGGGGGGATCACCCAGGACTTCCCTCCGGCCAGGACGACGAAAAGCGCGAGGAACACCCCGGAGAGTCCCACGCAGACGAGCGCGGTGCGAAGGGCACGGATGTCTTTCTCTTTCACGGGCTGGGTCATGGCTCACCTCCACTTCCGCGTGCTGACCGTCGCCACGGCCAGGAACAGGAAAAACGCGGCGAAGCTCAGGAAGAACACGATCTCCCCGCTGTCCACCTCACCCCGGCTGAAAGGCTCCAGGTGTCGCGTGAACGCCAGGAAGGAGCCCAGGTGGTAGAACGCCGCCTGCACCTCGGACCAGAACGTGGCGGTGAGACTGGCCGGCGGGTTCATGGGCAGGAAGTATCCGAGAAGCCAGAGCAGGAAGAGCGACATGGACCCGACGACGGCGGCGACGATCTGCTCCCGCGAGATGCTGCTGAGGAAAAGGCCGTAGCTCAGCATGAACGCCCCCAGCAGCAGTGTCCCCAGGTATCCGGACGCCAGCATCCACTTGTCCGGGCCGATGCTGCTGAACCGGTACAGGATCCACACGTAGGCCGCCGTCGGCAGCAGAATGAACAGGAAAAACACCGCCGCCCCCAGGAACTTCCCCAGCACCAGCTCGACGTCGGTCACGGGCGCGGTGGTCAGCACCTCGATGGTCCCGGTCTTCCGCTCCTCCGCGATCTGCCGCATCGTCAGCATCGGAACGGTGAACGCCATGACGATGGACAGGAAGTAGAACGTCGGTCCCATGCTGGCGAATTCCAGGAACTGATAGAAGATCGCACCGAAGGCGACCAGGAACACGGCCATCACGACCCAGGCGACGGGACTGAGGAAGAAGGACCCGATCTCCCGGCGCGTGATGGCAAAGAGGTTCCGCATGGCCAGTCCCGCTAGAGCGATCATCAACGCAAGGGCGACCAGGAAGTCCGCCAGAATCACGAGCGGCTTCTTCCCGAACGCCGTCCACGCGTAGGCCACGCAGCCCGCCGCCACCCAGAGAACCAGGATACCCAGTGTGACCATCTTGCCGCGTCTGGAGGTCCAGAACTCCCACATGTCTATTCCTCCCTCATCGTGATGCTGACGAAGATGTCTTCGAGCGTCGCCGTGCGCCGGTGGAGTTCAAGGACCGGCCAGCCCTTCTCCGCCAGTCGCTTGGAGATGACGCTCCGGAGGTCGGCTTGTCCGCGCGTCTCGATCCGGAAGACGGACCTCCCCTCCTCCATGCGGCGCTTCACCGACGTCACGCCGTCGATGGCCACGAGCGTCTGCTCGATGCGGTCCTGTGGCCCCTCGGCCTCCAGGAGGATGTCGCTGGTCCGCGAGTATTTCTGTTTCAGCTCCGCCGGCGTCCCCGTCGCCGCGATCTTTCCCTCGTGGATGATGATCACGTGGTCGCAGATCATCTCGACCTCCGGCAGGATGTGCGTGGAAAGGAGGACGGTGTGCTTGCTTCCGAGTTCCTTGATGATCCTGCGGGTTTCGCGGATCTGGTTCGGGTCGAGCCCGATGGTCGGCTCGTCCAGGATGAGGATCTTCGGGTCGTGGATGAGGGCGTCCGCGAGTCCCACCCGCTGACGGTAGCCCTTCGAGAGCTGCCCGCACTGCTTGCGCTCGACCTCCGTGACCCGACACCGGCCCATCGCCTCGCCGACGCGCCGCTGACGTTCCCGGCGCGGACGGATGCCCTTCAGCCGCGCCCGGTACGCTAGGTACTCCCGCACCTTCATCTCGGCGTAGAGTGGCACGTTCTCCGGCAGGTACCCGATGATGCGGCGGACCGCCACCGGCTCGTCATGCACGTCGTAGGATCCGACGGTCGCGGTACCCTCGTTCGCCGGCATGAAGCAGGTCAATATCCTCAGTGTGGTGGTTTTCCCGGCCCCGTTCGGCCCCAGAAACCCAACGATCTGACCTTCGCTGACGTGGAAGCTCGCGTGATCGACCGCAAGAGTCTCGCCAAAGGTCTTCACCAGGTTCTTTGCCTGAATCATGCGATTTCTCCCCATTCCCCGAAGCGGATGCGACGATGCAAAAAGACAGCATTCCCGGAATCGTATATTGTATATCCGCGCCCGAGGAAATTTCAAGTCTTTTTGACGGCGCGACTCCACCAGGAGTTCCCTGACGAGTTGTCATTCTGCGGAGTCCCGACAGGTCGGGACGACGAAGAATGACAGAAAGAGACTCTCTTGCCAACCTGCCCAGCACGCCGCGGCCGATTACCGCTTGAACCGGGGACGTTCCGCGCGTATTCTGGAGGGACGAGGAGGGGCCGAAAAATGAGAATCCGGGCGACATGCCTCCTGACGGCGGTCTGCGTTTTGATGTTCGGGTGTTCGCGCGAGCCTGCGCTGACGGTCTACTGCGCGGCCGGGCTGCGTCCGCCGGTCGCCGAACTCATCGAGACCTTCTCAAAGCGCGAAGGGGTGCGGGTCGAAGCGGTCTATAGCGGGTCGGGTCTCCTGCTCGCGCAGATCGCACTCGCAGAGCGCGGCGACGTCTACATCGCCGGCGACGAGTTCTTCATGCAGCAGGCGGTGGACCGTGGGTTCATCGAGAAGCAGGCGACCGCCGCGTATTTCATCCCGGTCATCGCCGTGGCTAAGGGCAACCCGAAGGGGATCACGACGCTGGCCGACCTGACGCGCAGCGACGTGAAAGTCGGACTGGGCGAGGCCAAGTCGTGCGCGGTCGGCCGCTCGGCCGCCGCCATGCTCCAGCGCGCCGGTCTCACCGCCAAGGTCAAACCCGTCGTCACGACCTCCACCGTCAACGAGCTCGGAAACGACCTCGAGATCGGAACGCTCGACGCGGCGATCCTCTGGGACGCCGTCGCCCGGTTCTATCCGAAAAAGGTGGACATCATCCCCATCAGTCCGGAATACCGCGAAGTCGTCACGGTCCCGGTCGGGGTGCTCAAGTTCACGAGGAGGCCTGCCCTCGCCGAAACGTTCATGAGACTCGTCTCGGGCGATGAGGGGAAGCGCATCTTCGCGAAGCACGGCTACACCACCTCCCTGGAAAAGGAGGATGTGGAAAAATGAACCGCATCGGATTGGCGGTGCTGGCGGTTGTGTCGTTGGCGGCGGGGTGCGCACGCTCCGGCGACAGGGGGACGGAGCCGCTGCTCGTCTACTGCGGCTCTTCGATGCGTGCGCCGATAGACGAGATCGCGAAGCTCTACCAGGAGAAATACGGGCGACGGATCGACCTGAGCTTCGACGACTCCGGCACCATTCTCATCCAGGCCGAGCAACGAAAAGCGGGCGACGGCCTCGTCGTCCACGACCCCTTCGGAGCGATGGCCGAGAACCGCGGACTCGTCGAAAGCACCACTCCGGTCGCCCTCTTGGTCCCCTCCATCGGCGTCAAGATCGGGACGAAGGGCGAGCAGGAAGTGAAGACCCTCGGCGACCTTGCCAAGCCCGGGCTCAGGCTCGGCATCCCCGACACCCGTTATTCCACCTGCGGAAACGTCCTGGTGGCGATGCTCAAAAAGGCGAACATCGAGGAAGCCGTGATGAAGAACGCCTCGCTCACCAGCCGGTCCAGCGGCGACCTCGTCAACGCCCTGGGGCTCGGCTCGGTGGACGCCATCTTCGCCTGGGACGCCCTCATCCGCCGCGACAAGACGCTCAAGCTCATCCCGATTGAGCCCCGGTACGAGGTCGACGCGGTGACGAGCGCCACGGGCAAGAGCTACCACGTCCGGAACATTTATATCACCATCTCGGTGCTGAAGTCCACCGGGGATTCGTCGGCCGTGCGGAAGCTCGTGGAGCTTGCGAGAAGCCCCGAGGGCCAAGCCGTCTTCAAGCGCCAGGGGTTCACCACCGTGTCCGAAATTCCCGCACAGTATTCTCCCTGACGAAACCGGATGAGGGAAGCCATGTTGACGACCACGACCGGGGGCGAACGGCGCTTTTTCAGGCTCATGGCCGTCCCGCTGGTTGTCTATTTCCTCGTGGTGCTCCTGCTCCTCGTCGCGGACGTCCTTTATCTCGGGCCGACCGTCACTCTTCGACCCTTCTCCGTCTCCTGGGAAGGTCCGGTGAGGTTCTGGGAGACCGTCACCTCTCCGGAAATCCGCTTCGCCCTCGGGCTCAGTCTCGTGACCTCCCTCATCACCGTGCTGCTCTCGATCGTCATCGCGGTCCCGACCGGATACGTGCTGAGCCGGCGGAAATTCTTCGGCTCCGCACTCGTGGACACGATCATCGACATGCCGATCGTGCTTCCGCCCCTGGCGGTCGGACTGAGTCTGCTCGTATTCTTCAGTCAGCCGGTGGGGAAATGGCTCGAGGCGCACGGGGTGAAGCTGGTATTCCAGCCGGCGGGGATCGTGGCGGCACAGTTCGTGGTGGCGTGTGCCTTTGCTATCCGGATGATGAAGGCCACCTTCGACGGCATCGACAGGCGGTACGAGTCGGTCGTCCGGACACTGGGGTTCGCCCCGTGGCGCGCGTTCCTGGTGGGGTGTCTGCCGCTGGCGCGGAGCGGGATGGTGGCCGCGGCGGTCATCACGTGGGCCCGCGCGGTCGGCGAGTTCGGTCCGGTCATCGTTTTCTGCGGGGCCACGCGCTTCCGGACCGAGGTTCTCCCGACCTCCGCCTATCTCGAGGTCTCCGTCGGGAACCTTCACGGGGCACTCTCGGTGGCACTGCTGATGATCGCCGCGGCCCTGGTGGTGCTCATCCTTCTCAAGAAATTCGGCGGAAAGGCGAACCTCGTATGAAGCGGGACGCCAACGAACTCGTGCTCGAAGAAGTGTGCGTCCGCATGGGCGGATTCTCGCTGGACCGCGTCTCCTTCACCATCCCGCCCGGGGTCCATTTCGTGCTCGTCGGCCCGCCCGGCTCCGGAAAAACCGTCACCGCCGAGACCATCTGCGGGCTCAACACCGTCCGGTCCGGACGCGTCCTCCTCGCAGGAAAAGACCTCACCGCTCTGGACCCCGGAAGACGCTCCATCGGCTACGTTCCGCAGGATTACGCCCTGCTTCCGCAGCGCGACGTCCAGGGGAATCTGGCGCTGGGGCTGGAAGCCCGCGGGCTGGCGAGGTCCGAACGACGCCGACGCGTCGCCGAGGTCGCCGGTCAACTCGGAATCGCCCATCTCCTGACGCGCCGCGTGCCGGGACTGTCCGGCGGGGAGAAGCAGCGCGTCGCATTCGCTAGGGCACTCGCCTTCACGCCCGACCTCCTGGTCCTCGACGAGCCCGTGAGCGCACTGGACGCCAACACCCGCGACACGCTGCTCGAACTCCTCAACCACATCCAGCGTGACGAAGGCATCACCACACTGCACATCTGCCACAACTTCGAAGAGATGATGACGGCCGCCGACGTGGTGGGGGTGATATCCGGGGGCCGCATCGAGCAGGTCGGCCCGCGTGACGAGGTGGTCCGACGGCCCGCAACGCCCTTCGTCGCCGAGTTCCTCCAGGCACGGAACATTTTCCCCGTCGATGTCCGCCCGGCCGGAACCGTGTCGGAACTCCGGATCGGCCCTGTGACCCTCACCGTGCCCCGCCGCATCGAGCACCCCGTCTTTGCCGTCGTGCGTCCTGAGAACGTCATGCTCGTCCCCGGAAGCAGCCGCAATGCCGGAAGAGTCACGTCCGTCACCGACGTCGGCCGGACGGTCGAGCTCGACGTGGAAGCCGGTCCGACCTGGCATGCATCCATGGGGAAGGGCGACTTCCTTCGCACGCGTCTGACCGTGGGCGATGCGGTGGGCATCGAAGTCCCGCCCGAGGCGGTCCACGTCATCCGAGCGGACGACGTGGCGTCGAAATCCGCGGCCGGTACATGAAACGGGGGCAGGCCGCCCACCACGGGCTTCCCACCCCGTGCTTCTCGCCACAGGAAAGCAACGTCACCGCCCAGTCGGCGGCCCGATGAGCTCCTGGACTTTCTGCCTCAGTGCGGAGAGTTCAAACGGCTTTTCCAGGAAGTCCTCCGCCCCCAGTGCCTTCAGCTTTCGCACGTTCTCCTCGGTTGCATAGGCCGACACGATGAGAATCTTGGCGTGCCGCGTCGCCGGGTCGCTCTTGATGTTCTCACATACCGCAAACCCGTCGATGCCGGGCATCCGGATATCCAGGAGCACGAGGTCCGGCCGCAGCGAATGCACAAGCCGCCCCGCCGTGTAACCGTCCCGCGCGCTCTCCACATCGTAGCCCATACCGCCCGGCCCGAGCGCACGCACCGCCAGTTGCACAAGCTGCGGCTCGTCATCCACTACCACAATCCTCGGCACGCTTCTTGCCTCTAGTTCCTCCGCAATCGGCATGCCGTGCCGCTTCATGAACTCCACCAGCACATGGGGTTCAATCCGATATTGTCCCCCGGGGGTGCGGTACGCCTTCAGCTTCCCCAATTTCACCCAGTTGCACACCGCCGCATGACTGACGTGACAGAACCTGGCCACTTTCGTGGTGGACAGGGGTTTCGGAACAGGCATGTTTTCTCCGTTCTGTATGATCCACACAGCACCTGACCAGAAAACGTCAATTGACTACTCAATTGCGGTGCACCAGTCAAGTTGAAAACCGCCGAAATGGGCACAAAGGGCATATCGGGAACATAACCTGAGGGTCAAAACCGGACATAACGCCTTATTGTCCCCCGGCTTACGTCAACCAGGCTAGTCCCTCTCCGGCAACCGACCATAATGCAAATTGTCAACTATTCTTCGCTTGCCCTATCAAATCGTTGTCTCTCGGCAGGACACAGTCAAGCATAAGAGAGAGAACATAAATGCTGTCATTGCTTGCCGATGCCTGTCCTCCCCTGCCCGGCCCCCCTGGAAACGCCGGCCGCTCCCTGCTATTGACAGGCTCCCCGCCGACCGCTATCTTCCCGAGAGTATCCTGACCGAAAGGAGACAAAATATGTCGGAAAGAATCGGATTCATCGGGCTCGGGATCATGGGGCGGCCGATGGCGCTCAACATCCTCAGGAAAGGTCTTCCGCTGACCGTGTGGAACCGCACCCGATCCAGGATGAAGCCGCTGACCGACGAGGGTGCCGAATCCGGAGCGTCGCCTGCCGACATTGCCTCGCGAAGCGACATCACGATCACCATGGTCTCCGACAGCCCTGACGTCGAAGAGGTGATCCTGGGAAACGCCGGGGTGCTCACGGGGGCCCCGAAAGGTTCGGTCATCGTGGACATGAGCACCATCAGTCCGTCACTCACCCGGAGAATCGCGGGACTCTGTCGCCGTCAAGGCGTGGAGATGCTGGATGCCCCGGTCTCGGGCGGCGACGTCGGGGCGGCCGCCGGCACGCTCAGCATCATGGTCGGCGGGGAGAAAAGGACGTTCGACCGTGTCCGGCCCGTCCTTGAGGCCATGGGCAAGACCATCACGTACTGTGGTCCCTCGGGCAGTGGTCAGGCGACCAAGCTGTGCAATCAGGTCATCGGCGCGCTGAACCTCCTCGCGCTGTGTGAAGGGCTCGTGCTGGGGATCAAGGCGGGACTCGACCCGTCCACGCTCCTTCAGGCGGTCTCGTCCGGCGCCGCCGGAAGCTGGATCCTCTCGAACCTCGGACCCAAGATCGTCGCCGGCAACATGGCCCCCGGCTTCATGGTGAAGCTCGAGCAGAAGGACCTGAGACTCGTGATGGAAGCGGCCCACGAGCTCGGCGTGAGTCTGGCCGGAACCAGTCTCGTCCAGCAGCTCTTCAACGCCGTGGAAGCCTCGGGAGGCGCGGAGCTCGGCACGCAATCCCTCTTCACGGTCATCGAGAAACTGGCTGGATTACGCGGCCGGATGGCAGGAAAGGGACGCAAAGAGCCGGGTCGGGACAAGCCCTCCCAAGCGGGACCGAGTTGAGATTTTGACGGGATTTTGTGGGTGCCACGGCTTGCCTCTAGGCCGTGCTATCCCGAATTCGCGGAAACTTCAGCCCCGTGTGAGGACGAGTTTGAGCACCTCGCCCCGCCGCACCTTCTGCATCGCCAAGGCGTACTCTTCCAGGGGCATCGTCTGACTGATGATCGCGCGGGTCTGGAGTTTCTTCCGCAGGTAGAGCTTGACGGCCGCCGATAGACCCTCGCGTCGCTCTTCCTCGGTGAGGTAGCCGTTGATCAGCGTCACGGCCCGATCGGGCGGGACGTCGATCTTCACGGTTTCATAGTTGGTGCCGAATGCGAGGACGGTCGAACACATGCTGTAGAGCAGGGAAACGGCCTGGGCGCTGCCGGAGCAGTCGATGCCGCAGTCGGCCGGACTTTCCCGGCAGGTTCTGAGGACGTCGCGGTCGTTGGCGACCGCGGCGGTGGTGGCCCCGAGCACCCGGGCCAGTTCGAGGTGGTCGGGCTTGATGTCGAAGGCGATAATCTTCGTCGCGCCCGAGTACCGGGCCATCTGGACGGCAAAGAGTCCCGCCGGTCCGAGTCCCGTGACGGCCACCGTCCGGTCGCGCAGGGAACCGATCTTCCCGATTGCGGCGACGACGCACCCGGCCAGTCCCAGGGGGGCGGCTTCGACCAGACTCGTCACCGACTTGAGCGGAGCCAGTTCTTCGGGCGCCCTCACGGAAAACTCGGCGTACAGCCGCTTGCCGATCATCGCGACGGGGTCGCCGGGGTTGAGACCCTTCACCCCGCTCCCTACCTCGACGACCACCCCCGAGCCTTCGCTTCCGGGGGCTCCCGAGTCCAGCGGGTAGGTCGTCTGGATGCCGTTGTAGACGCGCGCGTCCGTCTGGTTCGAGATGCTGACCGCGTGCGTCTCCACCAGCACTTCACCCGCCCTGGGTCTGGGACGAGGCACCTCGGCAATCACGATGTGTCCGGGTCCAAGGTACTTGATCGCCTTCATGGTCGAATCCTCCCGGACGATCCGTTCGAACAGGGCGAGCGCTTGTGCGGCCGCGCCGAAGAGTCTCCCGATCCCCGTCGGCCTTGCCCGTCGGCGGGAGCCGTATGCTACTCAGGCCGCTCGCTCCTGTCAACCATTTCCCCCGGCGAAATCCAAGAGGGGGGCCCCGAACGCGATTCATCGCGTTTGCGGACCCCCGTGCGCCCACGGGTCTTGACAGGAGGTGCCCACGCAGGTAAACTGATAGCATTAGAGGGGCAAAGAGGTCGGCATGAAGAAAGCGACGGCAGTCCTGGTCGTCCTCGTCGCGGCGGCCGGGGGATGTGCCAACTACATCACCACCTCGGAACTCGCCAGTCGGCTGGACGGGCGCGTCCAGACCGACGGAGTGCCGCACCGGGCCACCGTCATCGGCGCCGGTCACGAAATCCGGGTGGAGTCGGGGACCTCGGTGGTCTTCATCGACGGGCGACCCATCATCCTGCATCAGCCGGCACGTCTGGAGAACGGGACGCTCAAGGTGTCGGACGAGATCTTCCGGTTCATTCCGCCGGCACCCCCGCGTATCGGCGTAATCCCGCCGCTCCCGACGCCTACGCCGACGCCTCCGCTCCCCATGCGGTACCAGATCAACCACGTCGTCATCGATCCCGGTCACGGCGGGGAAAACCTCGGGGCGGATTACGCCGGCATCCGCGAAAAGACGATCAACCTGGACATCGCGATGAAGCTCGCGGACGAACTCCGCAAACAGGGGATGCAGGTGACGCTCACCCGAACCGACGACAGCTTCGTGTCGCTCGACCAGAGGTCGGAGGTCGCCAACGCCGCTCAAGCGGATCTCTTCGTCGCGATTCACGCGAACGCCGCACGGAACCGCACCGCCAGCGGCATCGAGATCTTCTACCTGGCCGAGAGCTTCACGCACGCCTCCCAGTACTACGACGACGTGACCCGTGCCGCGGAACTCAACACGAAGAATCTTCTCTCCCCCGGTCCGGCGGACGAGGGCAAGATCCCTCCGCCCGTGAGTCCGGCTCAGCTCGCCCAGTGGCGTCGACAGAGCTACGAACTCGCCCAGTACATCGAGGACGCGATGGTGACGAAGCTGTCCGCCCAAAGTCGCGGGATCAAGCCGCAGAGGTACATGGTGCTGAAGTCGACCTGCTCTCCGGCGGTCCTGGTCGAGGTCGGATTCCTGAGCAACTTCACCGAGCGTTCCCGGCTGGCGGATCCCGGCTACCGCACCCGCGTGGCCCTGGCACTTGCCGACGGGATCCTCTCCTACCGTCAGGCGTATGAACTCACCCACCCGAGTGCGAGGCAGCCGTGAACCGACGGATCGCGACGTTCGCTGGAAGGACTCTTGTCGCGGTCCTGTTCCTCCCCGTGCTTCTCGCGGGGTGCGGGTCATCGGCGAACTTTGAAAGGAACGCCGGCGGTCTCGAGAGCCGAAGCGCCGACATCCGCCGCGAGTCCGCCCTCGAACTCGGCCGAACCACCGTGCACGACGCCGAGCTCCGCGCTAGGCTCATCCGGCGACTCTCCGTCCTGGCGCAGAGCGACTCCGACCCGCTCGTCCGCTCCGCCGCCCTCAATGCCCTTTCCATGCAGGACCCGAAGCAGGCCCTCGACCTCGCGAGACGCGTCCGAACCGACACGAGTCCCTTGGTCCGCTGGGACGCGGTCAAGATCCTGGCAAGAACCTACGACATCTCGCTGATCCCAGTGCTCGCCGAGCTGGCCGCAAGCGACCCCGACGCGAACGCCCGGCGGGAGGCCGCGAAGGCACTCGGCAAGTACGACGACCCCCGCAGCGTCGCCGCGCTCATCGACCGGCTCACGGACGGCGACCTCTCGGTTGCCCATGCGGCCCGGGAGTCGCTCATACACATCTCCGGCGGCGTCGACCTCGGCATGAAACCGGAACCCTGGCGCAAGTGGCTCCAGTGAAGCCTCCCCGCCGCCCCGTCCGCCGTAGACCCTGTTGCAAAACCCTCATGTGTGCCAGGGGCAGTTTATCTGCCCCTGCAGACCCGCCATAATGGCTTGGAAACAGGGGTCCCGATGCATCGGGACCACACTACCCAAGTCGACGGAGGTTTTGCAACAGCTTCTTACCTTTGGCCAAGGCGGAAGCCTCCGTCGCATCTTGCCGGGGCCAAGACCACCCCTTTCGTCCCCGTCCCAAAGGGCACGGGGCTTCCTGGCGAAGGCGGCTGAGGTCGGGAAGAGCCCAGTCATGCCGCGCTCAAGATGCACCACACCCTCTTTTCCACGACGCCGCGCCTCGCCCACTGAGGTGTTGCTGCAAAATGGTGCACTGTTTGGAATCCTCTCCCCCTCAGAAGGGGTCTTCACGTTCGAAAAAGCGAACATCCCCGTCAATGAGATCCAACACGGCCTAAGTCGGTGGGTCTTAATAGTTTACTGCGATTTTGGCCTCACAAGCGAGGCGGGCGGTTCAGAAATTCCAACACATTCTGAAAAACGTCCAATACTGCCAGCCTGCCTATGACAAAAAAGATATATCGCAACACGTGACCTGCGGTGGACTTACGTCATAGGCCACAAAAGAGACAGAAATTCCTCCGGATTTGGCACGGTATTTGCTGAAAGGATAGGTGGTTGTGTGGCGTGGAAACTGTCATTCACAATCCTCACTTATTTGGAATCGGGCAAGAGAAAGGAGGTCTTCATGGTAAGCAACTTTCCTTGGGAGTAGGATAGGTTCTTGGACACTTTATTTGGGAGACAAATCATGAAAAG
>Ga0315282_10008898_pt1 | contig 16121 bp, 22 predicted proteins | sample YL17G07_20_MG_FD_203693 | JGI IMG/M metagenome (GOLD analysis project Ga0315282, IMG submission 203693) | Sediment microbial communities from Yellowstone Lake, YNP, Wyoming, USA - YL17G07_20 | ecosystem: Environmental > Aquatic > Freshwater > Lake > Sediment | place: USA: Wyoming | collected...
AGCGCGGCCCAGCAGGCCCTCCTGTGCCTCCTGCGCACCAAAATCCGCTCCCTCCAAACGGCCTTAAGCGGAGATTGAGGTTCTCCTTGACAATAAGTAAAATTGCGTTACTCTAGCCTAAGCCCGGGTAAGAAGCCCGGATGGGCTCCCTAGATTAAAAAAACTAAATAAATCAAACTATGCCAAGGCCACGAAGGCTAGCCTCCAGAAGGAGGCCAACCGATTGCGGCCTTTTTTTATGGATGGTTCCTAACGTGTCCACGCTTCAGAATCCCGATCCCGCCGTTCTGTCCCCGGCCGATGGGAACGTGATCGCCCGGTACAAGGAAACCCTGCGGCGCAAGGTGCTGCTGTTCGGCGGGCTCACCCTCTTGTTGGCCGTGCTGGTGGTGTTTTCCATTGTGGTCGGGTCGTACGATCTATCCCCATGGGACGTGCTTCGGACGCTGTTGGGTCTGGAGGAAGGCCCGCGGAGTATCGTGGTCTGGAACATCCGCATGCCCAGGATCGCGGCGGCCATCGTGACGGGCTGGGGACTGGGCCTGTCCGGGCTGGCGACGCAGAGTCTGCTTAGGAATCCCTTGGCCTCTCCGTTCACCTTGGGAATCAGCCAGGCGGCGGCGTTCGGGGCGGCGTTTTCCATCGTGGCCTTGGGCGCCGGAGGGATGCGGGCCAGCGCGCTGCACACCGGGGACGCGGCGTCCTTTTTCATTCACAGCGTGTACGCGGTGACATTTTTCGCCTTTATAGGCGCGCTTTTGGCCACGGTGGCGATCCTGGCTTTGGCCCGGCTCAGGAAGATGTCTCCGGAGACGATCATCCTGGCCGGAGTGGCCCTGTCCTCGCTGTTCACTTCGGGCACGATTCTGGTCCAATATTTCGCCACCGACGTGGAGATCGCCACGGTGGTGTTTTGGACGTTCGGGGACGTGGCGAGGTCGACCTGGCGGGAGATCGGGCTGCTCGCCCTGGTCACCGGCGGGGCGGTCTTGTATTACCTGTTTCACCGCTGGACTCTGAACGCCATGTCCTCGGGCGAGGAATCAGCGCGGGCTTTGGGCGTGGAAGTGGGCCGGGTGCGGCTGACGGGCATGTTTATCGCGGCCCTGGTGGCGGCCTTGGCCACGGCGTTTCATGGGGTGATCGCCTTCCTGGGGCTTTTGGCGCCGCACATCAGCCGCCGTCTGGTTGGTTCCGATCACCGATTGTTGGTTCACTTTTCCGGTCTGGTGGGCGCGCTTCTGTTATTGGCCGCGGACACCGGCGGCCGGCTGCTGGTGGGTTCGGGCACGTTGCCGGTGGGCGTGCTCACGTCCTTCATGGGGGCGCCGCTGTTTCTATATCTCCTCATGAAAGGCTTGAACCGATGACGCTGGAAGTAGACGGCCTCAGGTTTTCCTATAACGATCATCCGGTGTTGGCCGGCATCCAATTCGGACTCAAGCCTGGAGAGATTCTGGCGGTTTTAGGCGTCAACGGCGCGGGCAAATCCACGCTGCTCAAATGCCTGAATCGGATTTTAAGGCCCAAGTTCGGCGAGCTGTCTTTAGGCGGCCGGGACCTAAGCCGCATGTCCGCCAATGACCTGGCGCGCCATTTCGGGTACGTGCCCCAGAACGCGGGCCAGGAGTCGCTGACCGTCTTCGACGCCGTTCTCCTGGGCCGCAAACCCCATATCCGGTGGGCCGCGACCGACCAGGACCTCGAGGTGGTCGACCGGGTCCTGGGTTTGATGGGCCTGTCGCGCCTGGCCCAGCGGTCGGCCACTCAGCTCTCCGGCGGTGAACTCCAAAAGGTCCTCATCGCTCGGGCCTTGGCTCAGGAACCCGACGTGCTGCTGCTGGACGAACCGACCAGCAATCTGGATCTGAAAAACCAGATTCAAGTGATGAACCTGGTGGCTCGCGCCGTCCGCGAACAAGGCATCTCAGCGATCGTGTCCGTCCATGATATCAACCTGGCCTTGAGGTACGCGGAGCGCTTCCTATTGCTCAAGGACGGCCTGGTGCATTCGATCACCACGGCGGATCAGATCACCTCGGACGTGATCCGCGACGTGTACGGCGTGAACGCGATCCTCAGCCGCGTGGGCGGCCGGACCGTGGTCGTGCCGCTGGACGCATGCGTCTAAAGGAAAAAGTCAAAAACCGGGATGCCTCGGCGTCCTGCCCATGGAGAGGCTTTATGCAAAAACGACTCATCGCTCTCATCGGCGCTCTGCTCCTGGCGGCCGCTCTGACCGGGCCGGCCGCGGCCAAGGATGTCATCATCGTCCGGGACATGACCGGTCGAAACGTGTCTTTGAATAAAAATCCGGACCGGATCGTCTGCCTCTGCCCGGGGACGCTGCGTCAGATCGTCTACCTCCAGGCCCAAGACCGAGTGGTCGGAGTCGAAGACATGGAAAAAGAATCCCCGAAGACCCGGCCCTACTACTTCGCCCATCCCAAGCTAAGCCAACTACCGTCCGTCGGTCCGGGAGGACCCAACACCATCAACAAGGAACCGGATTACGAAAAGATCCTCTCGGTCAAGCCGGAAGTCATTTTCGTCACCTACATGGAAGCCGATCTGGCCGACCGGGTCCAGCGCAAGATCGGCATTCCGGTGTTCGTGCTGACCTACGGGCCGTTCGGCACTTTCAACGACAAGGTGTTCGATTCGATCCTGGCCGCCGGGCGGGTATTGGGCCAGGAAAGCCGCGCCAAGGCCGTGGTGGATTTTATCCAAGGCGCGCGCCGCAACCTTCAGGATCGAGTCAAAGGCGTTCCGGAAGATAAAAAACCCTGGGCGTATATCGGCGGGATCGGGTTCAAAGGCACGCACGGCATCGAAAGCACCGAAACCATTTACCCGCCCTTCGAATGGGTCGCCGCCAAAAACGCGGCCAAAAAAGGAGGCCAGACCGGGCATCTGTTCATGGACAAGGAAGGACTGCTCAAGCTCGATCCGGACGTCATTTTCATTGACGGCGGTGGCGCCGAACTGGTCCGGCAGGACTTTGAGAAAAGGCCGGCCTTCTACCAGGGGCTCAAGGCCTTTCAAAACAAAAAGGCGTATGTGCTCCATTCCTACAACTGGTACATGACCAATCTGGGCACGGTCATCGCGGACGCCTATGCGGTGGGCAAAATCCTGTACCCGGAACGGTTCAAGGACGTGGACCTGGCCGAGCGCGCCGACGCGGCGTACACTTTTCTGGTGGGTCGCCCGGCTCACGCCGAAATGACGGAAGTCCAAGGCCCTTTGGGCCAGGCTGTGCCGTATCTCAAGTAACTTCCTGGACAAGCGGAAGCGGAGCAAGCGGATGATGACCTGGACGTCGGACCCTTACCTGGACAAAATCGCCTATTTCGACTCTCAGATTGACGCGCCCTGGGCCGCGGACGAATTCGGCCCTGAAGAGTGGAAAAAGCTCGATCGGCTGCGGGCCGAACTCGGGCCGCTTCAGGGCAAAATCCTATTGGAGCCCGGCTGCGGCACGGGCCGGTTGACCCAGGTCCTGTCCGACTGGATCGGGCCGTCCGGCCGGGTGACCGCCTTGGACATCAGCCCCAAAATGACGGACCGGGCCGGTCTCCGGCTCGCGGGCCGGACCAACGTGACCCTGCTTAAGACCGCCTTGGAAGACCTGAAACTCGAACCGGCCTCGTTCGACATCGTTCTTCACCACCAGGTCTTTCCTCATTATCACGACAAGGCCCGGGCCCTGGACGTCACCGCCCAGGCGGTCAAGCCGGGCGGCCTGGTGATCGTCTTCCATTTCATCGACATGGCCCGGATCAACGATACCCACCGCAAAGCCGGGACCGCGGTCGAGCGCGACCTGATGCCGCCGCAAGACGAAATGCGGCGGCTCTTTGCAGCCGCCGGGCTGACAGTCAAATTCGTGACCGACGATGAATTGGGTTTTTTCCTCAGCGCTTATCGCCCCGAGAGAGAATGCTCATGACCGCCGATACCTATGACTGGAACCAGGAAATGATCGTCCGGTCGGTGGGGTTTGTCCAAAGCGAGCTCAAAAACCCCAGCCTGGCCGCCGACCGGGAAGGACTGACCTCGAGCGGCAAGGGCGAGGACAGGCGCCGTGAGGCGCGGGACATCAAAAACATGGTCTCCCGCATCGTGGTGAACCCGGCCCTCTCTGGCATCCTGGACGGCCTGGCCGGCTTTTCCCACGCCTTGATCCTGTATTGGCCGCACCTGGCCAAACCGGAAAGCCGCAAGCTCATCCGCGTTCACCCCATGGGCCGCAAGGATTTTGACCAGGTGGGCGTGTTCGCTTCGTGCAGTCCGGGCCGGCCCAATCCCATCCTGGCCACGGCGGTGAAAGTGATGGGCGTCAGCGGCAACGTCCTGACCGTTCAAGGACTTGAAGCGGTGGACCAAAGCCCGGTGCTGGATATCAAGCCCTACACCCGCCATTATCTCGAGGTGCAAGGTCTGAAATTGGCCGACTGGATGGAACGGATCGAACGAGAACTCGAGGAGTAAAGCTTTTAACTTACAGTCACAAGTCCCGGGCGGTTAGGTTTGCGTCACGCATAATCCATTTTAAGTAAGCCGGGCCCGATCTCCCGCCCAAAATGAGACAGGACCGTTACACGGGCTTCGTCTCCTTCTCCACGGGCGCATAGTAAAGGCAAGCCAACTAGGGGCATCTCACGAAGGCGCGTCTCGTCGGAGCCGGCCGGCGTTTTTACGCGGCTCCTGGTCGGTTTCCGGGAGCTGCTGGTCCCACCGGGCTGCCTGATCGGCCGGGACGACACTGCCTGGGCCGATGGCACGCTCACGGCGCCCGGCCGATCCACATGCTCATTTGCGCGGCGCATACAGCCGCTTCCAGGCCGAACCCCGATTTTTAAGATAGTCCCGGCAGGCCAGCCTGAGCGTGGTCACGGCCAGGCGGGCGCAGTGCATATGATCGTCCGGCAGGCCGCCCAAAGCCTCGGCCACGTCCTCGGGTTCGATCTTCATAGCCTCGGACACCGGCCGGCCCTCGGCCAGGGCGGTCACCGCCTGGGCGCAGACCAGCGTGTACCCGCAGCCCTCGGTCTCGAAGGCCGCCTCCTCGATGATTTCGCCTCGGATGCGCAGGCCGATCCTGATCTGGTCGCCGCAAGAGCCCCGGGGCGCGGCGTACCCGTCCGGGGCGGGCATCAGTCCCGCCCAATTGGGCGATGGGCCAAGGTCCGGTTGTTCCGAAGCCTCGGCCCTAGGATTGCTCTTGGAATCCGTATCGCGGTCCATCGTTTTCCTCTCGCACAGCTATCGCTCATTTGAGAGCGGGAGAAGGCGGCCTCCGGCCGAACCTTCCGATCGGAGGCCGCCCAAGCCATCCGCATGGGATTTAATTGCCTCGGTTAGTGGTTCATGCAAAAGAGGTGTCATTGCGCACTAAGTTGGTGTGCGCCTTGAATCGTGTCCTGACGACGCCGTCTCCTGCAGCCTGGAAAGACAGATTCAGCGACCTTGGGTTCAGGTTTCCGCATAGCAAGCACCGGCTGTGACCATTGCGGGCGCTGATAGTTAGGGGGTCTTCAGTGGTCACAGACATTCTCACCCATTTGTAGCGTTCCGGCAAGGTAATCGCCAACCAAGCGTTCGGGCGTATCACCGGGTGCGCCAACCACCACTTGAATGCCCTGCTGCGCGAACAGTCCTAGAGCGCGCTGGCCCATGCCACCGGCGATGATTATGTTCGCGCCACGTTCAGCCAGCCATGGTGGCAACAGTCCCGGTTCATGCGGAGGAGCCTCGATGTCTTCTCGCTTGAGTATCTTCTTTTCCGTTGAATTCACGTCGACAAGGGCGAAACGCTCGCAGTGTCCGAAATGCATCGAGAGTTTTCCATCAGCCAAGGGAATGGCGATCCTCATGTGTTTGTCCTCCTTATGTGTTATGGTTTCTGTATTTCTTATGACAATCTGGGTCTCGTCCGAGGCTGCAATCGGACCGATGAGGTTCCGCATGATCTCAGCCGTGGGGTTCGTCGTGTAGTGATGGACGAAAGCTCGGCCGCTGTCGCAGGCCTCCGCAATCTTGGGGTCCATGGGAATGGAGCCTAGGAACGGCACACCCATGTCCTCGGCAATGCGCTTTCCCCCGCCCGAAGGCAGAATCTGGGTGACTTCACCGCACTTCGGACAGGCGAACCCACTCATGTTCTCCACCACTCCGAGCACCGGCACATGCAGTTGCCGACAGAACGTGATGGCCTTGCGCACGTCTATTACGGCCACCCTCTGGGGGGTGGTCACGATCACCGCGCCATCCAACGCCCCGATCAGTTGGCAGACCGATAGCGGTTCGTCGCCGGTCCCTGGCGGGGAATCGATGATCAGATAATCCAGGTCTCCCCAAACAACATCCTTCAGGAACTGTTTGATCACGCCCATTTTCAGCGGTCCGCGCCAGATCACGGCGTCATCCGGGTTCCGCAGCAGAAACCCCAGGGACATGACCTTCATGTCGCCCAGCTCAATCGGAAGCAATCCATCCTCGCAACCATTGATCGTTTCACCTTCGAGGCCCAACATGGTCGGAATGCTCGGGCCATGAATATCGACGTCAAGTAGCCCCACGTGCTTCCCTGACATCATCAGAGCCGTGGCAAGGTTCACGGCCACCGTGCTTTTGCCAACGCCGCCTTTGCCCGACAGTACGACTATTTTGTGCCGAATGTGGCAGAGCCGGGACTGGAGTTTTTGTCGGTCCGCGAATTCGTCTTCGCTTTCATCCTTCTCCCGCTTGGATGCCGAGCAATCCGTATCTCCGCAGGTACCGCACGTTCCTTTTTCGCTGGGGGATTTTTGTCGGGACTCTTTCTGATGGCTCAGGTAGTCCTGGCACGCCGCTCTCAGAGTGTTGGCCGCTAATGAAGCGCAATGCTCGAACTCCGGGGACAATCCGCCCAGCGCGTCGATGATATCTTCCTGTTTTAGTGCCGCCGCATCCTCGATGCGTTTGCCTTCAGCCAGAGTAGTCGCCATGCTTCCACACGCGAGGGAAGAGCCACGTCCATCCGTGATGAATGATGTCTTTTTCACGTAGCCGTTTCGAACGGATAACCAGAACTCCATGGTGTCTCCGCCGGGACCGGTGATACGACTGTGGCCGTCGAATTTCTTAAGTGGTCCGTGATTTCGGGGGTTGGCCGCGTGATCACGCGCCACGGCTGAAAAACTTTCAAGGTCGATGCATTCCATGTTTTTTATGGCCTCCTATAATCCAAGTTGGTTCCAGATGTCTTGAATATCCTCGACACAAGGGGCTTCGGTTTCCACGACCGCCCGCTCTTGCATCTGGGCCAGGGTGACCGCGCGATCATACCGGATGCGACCGACCACTCGCGCCCCGGCCCGGCGTGCCTTGTCCTCGATTCGCTCCGTCATTTCCGGGTTGAGGTCCCATTTGTTCACACAGATCGTGGTTGGAATGTTGAAATGCCGCGTCAGCAAAAGAACCCGTTCCAAGTCATGCTCCCCGGACACGGTGGGCTCCGTGACGACCAGCACGAGCGTGGCACCGGTCAGCGAGGCGATGACGGGGCACCCGATCCCGGGCGGACCGTCCACAATGACCAGAGAACGATGTTCCTCCTCGGCGATACGGCGGGCTTCCCGACGGACCGTGGAGACCAGCTTGCCCGAGTTTTCGGCCGCAACGCCCAGCCGGGCGTGAACCATTGGGCCGCAGCGAGTGTCCGAAACCATCCATTCGCCGCAAAGCCGCTCAGGGAAATCGATGGCTTGTTCCGGACAAAACCGAACGCACACGCCACACCCTTCACAGGCAACGGGGTCGATGAAAAACGTGGCATCCCCCGCAGCCTTTTCGTTCGTTCTCACCGCGCCGAACCGGCAATGACCCAGACATGCGCCGCAGCCGGTGCAGTCGTCTTGACGGATTACAGCCTCGTGACCGCTGCGGAACTCGTGGCGTTCGTTGATCCGGGGTGAAAGGACCAAGTGCAAATCCGACGCGTCCACGTCACAATCGGCGATGACCGGTCGATCGGCCAAAACGGCGAACGACGCCGTTACGCTGGTCTTGCCCGTACCGCCTTTGCCGCTGATAATAACAAGTTCCTTCAAGCGTCCATCTCCTTGCCTGTTTTAGCGGGCAACCATCTCATGACAATCCTTCATCGCGCTGCTGGAAGTCGCAAGGCGACAGGTGAACAAAACGATCAGGGGCAGTATCATATTGTAGCCTCGCGGTCTTTTATGAATCTTCTCAGATAGAAGATATGTCCATCGTACTTCGTTTCCGCGAGATCCCCCTGGGCCAACAGCCGATCAACAACCTCCCACGAAGATCCAGCCCGAGATAGAAGCGTGCTGACAGCCTCTTCTCTCATCGGGTGAACAGCGGTTATACTCAGGATGTCTTTTCCGATATCGCCGGTAGAGACAAAGTCATCTCCCTCATAACCGATCAGGTATTCCACCCGCTTCACTTTGTCCGCAAAGATCTGATACATCCGATTGAGGGCCTCTTCATCTGGGCCACGCACCCACCTCTCCGCCGGGGGACGGGTGGGAATACTCAAATATGCCTGATATGGCTGCGCCCTGTGGAGAAAATCGGCTACCTCCTTCATGCAGTCATCGTTGTCATTGAGCCCCCTGACGAGCATCGTTTCCGTTACCAGCTTGCCAGCGAAGGTTTTGGCAAATGCAAGTATCCCATCCAGAATCAGGGACAGTCGTATTGCTTTGTGCGGCCGATTGATCTGTCGCCAGGTTGCTTCCTGAACAGCATCAATCTTCAGCGAAACCCAATCGGCCTTGCCAAGCTCTTCTCTCACATCATCGCGCCATAGAAGCGAACTGTTCGTGATCACACCGACAGGGACTTCCAATGCCTTCAAAAGCATGATTTCCGTACCCAGGTTCACGTCCAGGGTGGGCTCCCCATCCGGCACGAAGGTAAGGTAGTCAACTCGTTCTCCTGCCTCCTTCGCTTTTGCCAACCTTTTCTGCACATCCTGAAAAATGTTTTCGGGCTCATGGAAAAAGCGGCGATTATTCTGCATCTGGGTTGCTCGTCCCACCTGACAGTAGACGCAGGAAAATGCGCAGACGCATACCTTCGCCGGAATGTTGTTGATTCCCAGGCTCTTTCCTAGACGCCGCGATGGAACGGGCCCATACGAATATCGGACGCTGCTTGCGGTCATGGTTCTCCTCCGCACGGAGGTTTCCCGCAGCGTTCTTCCCGCCCACAACAGGTCTGGCCAACTTGCTCCAGGGAACACGCTTGCCTGTTTTGTCCCATTCGGCTATGGCTGGGCCCCTTGAGGATAAAACCGGCACCGCCACTGACCAGCCGCCGGATTTTTCCGCGACATTTCGGGCATTCCGTGAGGGGTGGCTCTGTAATGGCCTGCTGTCGCTCGAACTTCAGCCCGCATGACTCACACTCGTATTCATACGTCGGCATCGCTTAAAACCTCCCGGCATTCTTCAGATTCATGGTCTTTTCAATTAAGTTCATAAAGAGCCCTCGGTATTCCGGCAGCGAGTCCACGACCAATTTCCCTCTGGAGTAAACTTCCGCGATCCGCCGATCATCAGGGATTTCCAGGAGAACAGGGACGTTTTCCTCGCTGCAATATACATGCACTCTGTCGTCTCCGATCCCGACCCGATTGACCACGACACCAAAGGGAATCCCGAGCTCCCGCACCATGTCCACGGCGAGCTTAAGGTCGTGTAGCCCGAAGGGCGTCGGCTCCGTGACGAGCACCACGAAATCCGCGCCCCGGAGAGTGGCGATGACCGGGCACGAGGTTCCAGGAGGCGCGTCCAGAATGGCGGGCAGGCCGTTTTGTAGGCGAGCCTTGACCTCGCGAATGAGGGGCGGGGCCATGGCCACGCCAACGTCAAGGCGGCCCTGGATCAGCGTGATGTTCCCCGCCTGCAGCGTCTCGACAATGCCTATGCGTTTGTCGATCTCACGAATGGCTTTCTTGGGACATACCTTCGCGCATCCGCCGCAGCCGTGGCACATTTCTGGGAAGACGAGAGGCATGGTCCCGAAGGAGACGATGGCGTGGTATTCGCAGAAACTTCCGCATTCGCCACAGCCGTCGCAAAGGGACTCGTCCACCTGCGGAATCGGAATGGTGACGGTTTCTTCCTTGGTCGTGGACCCCTTCAGAAACAAGTGATCATTCGGTTCTTCCACGTCACAATCCAAAAGCCTCACGGCCGAGCCGAGCACCTTCGCCAAGTTCACCGACACGGTTGTCTTGCCGGTTCCGCCCTTGCCAGAAGCGATCGCGAGAATCATTTCATTTCCTTGCTTGTTTCAATTTTGTCGAACTGGAACGTCCATCGGTTGCGTCCGGCAAGGACATAACGACCGCTGTCGGTAACCATTGACAGCAGGAGCGCTTCTTTGAGGTGATGATCGCTGACCGAAAGTACGCCATTCAGCTTGAGTACCCGATGTAACTCAACCAGGGTCAAATCAGGCTCAGGAAGGTCATGGAGAACATCGTACAGCAGGACAATATCAATGCTCCCTTCCGGAACATCCGCAAAATTGCCCCCGAGAACCATCCGAATGTTCTCGAATCCCCGCTTATCCGCAGCTCTCTGAACCGATTTCACGGCAAGTGGATGGATGTCCATCGCATATACAAGGCCTTGCGGGGCGACCAGCCGGGCCGCCGCGAGGGAAAAGCTGCCTGGGCCACAGCCAAAGTCGAGAACTATCATGCCGGGGTGTACTCCTGCTTCCTTCAATATATTGAGGGGTGGACGCCCCCAGTCTCGGATTCGGAACCCCATTGACATCAAATGGAAAGCGAAGTAGCGCTGAGGATGCTGCTTCTTCATGATCAGATGTTTTCCGTTTCCAAACACTTGGCCCAGGATCGCGCCAGCACATGAGTGCCAACCGGCAGCCCCACACGGGCCGCAATCACAGAGCATTTCACCTTGAACAGAAAAAAGATATTGTGCTGCTCATCACTGAGCGTCTCGAAGTTGCCTTGTCCCTTGGCAAGGATCAGGTCAGCCTCGGTGAAACGCCGCTTGAACTCTTGACTGCAATCGTCAAGGAGCGTGCCCGGAGCATCCGAGCCGTTATCGATGATCTCGGCGATTTCGTGAAGTCCAACAGCCCGCGCGTCGGCCATGGTAGCGTCATTGATGACCGGGGCGCCCCGCACTACCACGGTCACCCGCGCTGGCGAAAGTTGTTCGATCAGCAGGCGGTCGAAGGCGATCTCGCCCGCGTTATCGGCCAAGTACAGGATGCGTTGCGCCTCGGCAACCGCTTTGCAGAAATCGTTCTGCTCCCCAACGAAAGGCTCTGTCAGGGCTTGACTGATGGATTCGCGCACGCCGGACTCCGTCACGTTACCGTTCACTCCCATGTCGATCACATTACCTGCAATGGCCAGGCGCAACGCCATGTACAGTGGGTTCGCCACGGCCTCAATCTTGGTTTTCAGATCAGGGAGGAGAGCTAAGGCGATGCGGTTCTGATGATCTTTCACATCACGGTAAGGGTCCTCTATGCCGACGATCTGGCGGAGCAGACGGTGGATGCGTTGCCCCATGATGGGAGCCGGTTGATCCAGGTCCATCTCGCCGGCCCAGCGCAGCACTTCCCGGAGAATTCGCTCATGGGCGGCGGGGACCGTTGACACCAGCCTGGCGGCGTCCAAGGCTTGACGAACAAAACACGGAATGCAATCGAGTGACGTCTTCATATTTTGGCTTATGCCCAATGCCCCTCAACGTCCGCCACCTTGGCTTCGGTCAGTTTTCCCGCGCGGTATTGTTCAAGAGCCTCGGCCACCATCGGAGCATCGGTGTTGAAAATCTTGATCCCGGCCGCCAGGAGCACACGAAACGCCTTCGGGCCGCAATGCCCGGTCACGAGCGCTTTCGCTCCCAGCCTGGCCACGGTTTCCGCCGACTGGATTCCGGCACCCTGAGCCGCGTTCAGGTTCTGCTGGTTGTCGACCACCTCGAAGGTCTCCCTGTCCAGATCGTAAACGAGAAACTTGGGGGCCCGACCGAAACGACTGTCCAACGGAGCGTTGAGATCGCTTCCTGACGTTGTAAAGACTATTTTCACGCATCCACCTCCTTGAGTGTCACGAGAGTGTCAAGATTCAGCCATGAACGGCCGCGCCGATCACTGGGTCGGCGCGGCCACTGCTGGATTGGTTTCGATCTGCCTGACGGCGGGCAGGCGGCCTTTATTCCGCCGTGGTTCTCGTTTCGATCTCGCCCAGGCGCTTTTTGATAAAGTCCAGTTCTGACTGCAAAGCCTCGGCCTGGTTTTTCAGCGCCTGCTTCTCCATTTCCAGATCGGCTTTCTGGTATGGTGCCGGGTTTCCATAAGGCGCGGCATACCCACCGAACCGCACCCAGCCCGGAAGTCCGGTGGCGTAGAACATGTTTCGCCATCCGCGTCCGCCACCGCCGAATCCTTGGCCCAAGGCACCGCGGCCTCTTCCGAAACCCATCCCAAAGCCACCTCCAGGGACAGGATTCGCATACCCCGGCACCCCAGCCCCAGCGCAGTATCCAGCCCCGCGTCCGGTCATTGCCCCCCTTCCCATGGGTCCTGTTCGATCTCCTCCTGGCATGGTCGTATCCTCCTTTCTGAAGGATTGTTTATCATTGCCTTGTCATGACGGTTCCACACTTCGGGCACTTGCGCTGGACGCAAGGCACGCCGCGTTCGTGTGGTTCCTTCTGCCCGCATTGCGGACAAACGCAGTAACCGGTGGGTCCAGCCGCCAAGGGGCCGCCCATACGGCCTCGACCTTGTCCGCCTCCACCCTGGCCTTGTCCGCCGCCTTTCCCTGTTCCACCGCGTCCTTTTCCGTTCATTTCGTATTCCTCCTTGTTCATGCCATTCATTCCCCGGCGACGACCTCGACCGCTGCAGCCCGGCATAGCAAAGGCGTCGCGCTCCAAGTTGCCACGGAGCCAAGCCCGAATGACCTCGCGCAGTTCGCCGGCCACGAACGGGATCACCTGCATTCCGTAAGCGGCGATCAGCCCGTGCATCGGTCTGGAAATCGCGCCGCAAACCAAGGTGCCAATACCCAGCTCCACCAGTCGAAGTGTCTTCTGGACAGGCAGGTCTTCCGACAGCGTTTCCTGCGTCTCGCTAACAATCTGCCCAGACTCGGCCTCGACAACGTGAATCTGCCGCGCCGTGTCGAAGACCGGCGCGATTCGATTGTCCCAGTATGCGAATGCTGTTTTCATCATTCGAGTCCTGCTCATCGTTCACACTGTGTAATAGAGCAAGTGCAGTGCCAAACATCGACTGCTGGTCAAGATAACTCATAAGTGATTGGTAACACGGGAGATATATCGAGTTTGGAGGTGAGGTTGAGGAGTCCTGAGGTAGCAATTGTGCTACTGTAATGTATGCACTATAGGTGCGGTATCGCTACTGTAATTTTTTGCGGCGGGCGCGGCCGTCCTGTTCGGGAAGGGAGATGCCCAGCTTCTTCATCCTGCGGAAAAGCGTGGTTTTGTGGATGCCGAGCTCTCGCGCCGCCGCCAGCCGGCTGAAGGCATTTCGTTCGAGGGCGGCGCGAATGGCTTGGGCATCAAGAATATCGTGGGCGGACCGCATATCGGCATTCGCGCCTGCTGCCGCGCCATGGGCTGTCAACTCCCCGGGCAGGTGTGCGATGTCTATCGGCCCGTCGCTGCAGAGCACGAAGGCGCGCTCGATGGCATTTTCCAGCTCGCGGATATTACCTGGCCAATCATGGGCCATGAGGAGCGATAGAGCTTCCGCGGCAATCCCTTGAACGGATTTCTGCTGCAAGCGGTTGAACCGGGCGACGAACTGGTCCACCAGGAGGGGAATGTCCTCTTTTCGTCGGCGCAAGGGGGGCAATTCGACGCGTACCACGTTCACGCGGTAGTAGAGGTCCTCTCGAAAAAGCCCTTGGCGCACCTGCTCGGCCAGGTCTTTGTTGGTGGCCACGATCACCCGAACGTCAGCGGCCTCGGAACGGGTCGCTCCCAGCGGCTCATATATCCGCTCCTGCAGCACACGGAGCAATCTGACCTGAAGGGCTGGGCTGACCTCGCCGATTTCATCCAGGAAGATGGTCCCTCCCTTGGCCAGCGCAAAACGGCCTGGTTTGTCCTTGTTCGCGCCGGTAAATGCCCCGGCCTTGTAACCGAACAACTCCGACTCCAGCAGCGTGTCGGGCAAGGCCCCGCAGTTGACCGCGACAAAAGGACCCCGGTTGCGAGGACTGAGCGAATGGATCGTCCGCGCCACCAGCTCCTTGCCGGTACCGGTTTCTCCGAGGACAAGAACCGTGCTGGGGCTGATGGCGATGGCGGGCAGAACCTCGAACACTCGCTGCATCAGGGGGCTTCTGCTGGTCAGATCGCCGACCCGGAATTTTCCCTCCAGTTCCTGGCGCAACGCCTCGACCTCCGAAAGGTCGCGGAAGGTCTCCGCGCCGCCGATCACGCGGCCATCGCCGTCCCGCAGCACGGCGGTGGAAATGCTGATGGGGATGCGGTTTCCGTCCGAGTCAATGATGTATCCGGATTTGCCGATGATGGGTTTGCCCGTCTTCAAGGTTTGCTGAAGCGCGCAAGCGGCCCCGCACATGCTGGAACGAAACACATCTGAGCAGCGCCGGCCAATCGCCTCCCTACGCGACACGCCCGTGATCTCCTCGGCGGCCCGGTTGAACGACGTGACGCGCCATTCCATGTCCACCGTGAAAACTCCGTCCGAGATGCTCTCGAGAATAGCTTCGGTCGGCATATGGACCTTTGGCGTTCTGCTCTTGTTGCCACTCATCCCGATGCACTCCTGGAAGCTTCATCTGGTCGTTCCAGCTCAAGGGAAAGCTGAGACAACTCTTCTTGGGCTTTCTGAAGAATCAGGACCGCGCACTCCATGCAGTAGTTGTGCTTTGTCATGTTCTCCTTGATGACCAAGCATCTATCGCCCGGCAGATCTCGTGCCCTGGTTCCGTGAGCAGTGTCTCCGCCGCTGAGCGGTTTCGAAGCACGCGGACACGAGAAGGCGTTTTAGCTTGGGCATCGGTCATCTCCTTGGAAGACGCTCCTGGATTTCGGCTTGGACGGCGTCCCCGATTTGGTCCATCAGGTCCAGGACCTCCTCCGACCGCTCCAGCGGAATTTCATCGTGTGTGCCCTCGTCCGGTTCGAGCCGCTCGTGGACGGTCCCGTTCACTATCATAGACCTCCGGCAAGCCGGGGGTCTATGACTGGCTTTAAGTCGGCCCCCTGGACAGACATACAACCGGGGGCCGCCTAAATTTTTCTTAAAGGACTGCGCTAAAAATGCCTTGCCTAAACTTTTTCGTCACGCAGGTTAACCTTAATCGAAGGCCATCTCCGTTTTCCACACCTTCCAGACATTGCCGACGAGGTCCGGTCCAGGTTTGAGCGTCATCTTGCCCGGCCGCCAGCCGGAAGGCGTGGCCTCGGTTCCTTTCGATTCCCGCACCTTCTGGAAGGCCTGAACCTGCCTTAGCGATTCTCCGACATTCCTGCCCACTGGCGGTGTCAGCACCTCGTAGCCCTGAATGACGCCGTCCGGATCGATGATAAATCGACCGCGCGTCTCAACCCCCGCCTCCTCGTCGTAAATACCGTAGACCTTCCCGACCCGGCCGCCGGCGTCGGAAAGCATGGCGAAAGGAACGCCGCCGTCCACCATTTTAGAAAGCTCGTGATCGTTCCACATTTTGTGAACGAATATGCTGTCGATGCTCATGGAGAGAATTTCTGCCCCGAGTTTCTGGAATTCAGGATATTTTTCAGCAACTGCTGAAATCTCCGTTGCTCAGACAAAGGTGAAATCGCCGGGGTAAAAACAGAGAATCGTCCATTTACCAAGGTACTCGGACAGTTTGACATTGATGAATTTCCCTTTGAGATAGCCCGGCGCGGTGAAATCCGGCGCCTTTTTACCCACTTGGATCATGCGGCTCACCTCCTTGATAACCGGTTCTGTTTCCGGTGTTCGTTCCGGTGGCGCCTCGCCCACCGGGCCTCCGGTCGGTCGAGCGCATCCGACCTTGAGTTCTTCCGCCATGGTTACCTCCTTCTAATCAAAATTATGCA
>Ga0315282_10008899_pt1 | contig 16119 bp, 18 predicted proteins | sample YL17G07_20_MG_FD_203693 | JGI IMG/M metagenome (GOLD analysis project Ga0315282, IMG submission 203693) | Sediment microbial communities from Yellowstone Lake, YNP, Wyoming, USA - YL17G07_20 | ecosystem: Environmental > Aquatic > Freshwater > Lake > Sediment | place: USA: Wyoming | collected...
CGGCCATAGTGAAACAGGAGGTAGTAGCCTTCAGGAAGAATTTCCAGAAAGTTCACTACTGTTTCGAAAAAGCAAAGGACGCTTACGAGTACATTCGAGTCCGCTAATCGTCATGGCATGTCTAATAGAGCCGGAATCAAAGTTTAATTGGATGAGTCATCGTCCCACGTCTACAGTGAACAATGAACCTTGTCCGGCAAACGTGAGAAGAGAAGAAAACGTGAGGCGCCAATGCCTGCGGCCAGTGCTGGGTTACTTCGGTTCTTCGAAGAGGAGACTCCAGGAATTAAGGTTCGGCCTGAAGTTGTTATCATGATGTCGATTGGGTTAGTAGCTGTTAGCCTCTTCATGTATATCACCTTCAAGTAACAGCCTCGTTGAAGTCGAGCAGTTTCGTCTGGGCAATGACTGGCAGCGGGCCGGCTTTGATGCCCAATTTACGTTCGATCTGAGTCGACAATACGTCGGTATAGCCTGTGAAGATGTAGACCTTCTTGGGATTCACGTGGCCCACGAAATCCATGAGTTGACAAAAGTCCGCATGACTGCTAAGGGGAAAGGATGCGCAATTGCGGAATGCTTCTCGTACAGCCCAACCGGTTGCGACTGCGCGTGAGGCGTTTTTTGGAACGTGGTCTGCTCTGGCTGTCGTAATGTAGACGCATCCTCCACTTTTGAGCGCGCTTCTGCCTTCGGTCGTTGAAGAATCCAAGAAATCAAGGTTCACGCCGTTCTCGCTGTAAACGTTGTTCGAGTGAGCAATTGTTTGGCTGCAAACGACCGGAAGCTTGGTGTATACGTTGAAGAGCCGAACCAGCTCCTGAGGTTTGCCCGATGAATATACTTGGAAGGTGGGAACCTTCGCGTCGCCAATCTCCGTCATGACCCATCTTATGATGTCGGCGTACATGGTGCTCCTGCGAGGAAAGAGATAGGATGGGTGCCCATAGGTTGCTTCGATGATGAGGTAGTCACACTGCTTATGTTGAGCCGCCTCCGTGGTTAGAGTGTCAACGCAGTTGATGTCACCCGTATAGAGAGCGGTGAATTGTGGGGTCACAATCTCATACTGGCATGAGCCTAACATGTGGCCAGCATTGAGGACGTTGACTTCGAGATCGTCGAGCCCTATTCTCTCACCAATTTTCAGAGTGTGCGCGTTCTTGACTTGACGCTCTCTAAGAGCTTCGTAGATGCGAAGTGTTTCGACCGTTGAATGTTTCCTTGCGCGAGTGCTGAAGCCATAGGTGTGATCTGAGTGAGCATGGGTTATGAAAACGTGCCAATCTTCGCGTAATGGTCGGCCTGAAGTTGGGTCGAAGACTAAGCGCGATGTGCCGCTCTCGAAAACTATTCCATTAGTCCATCCAATTCGTTCTTGCCTCAAGGATTCGCTCGCGCTCATTCAGATTGCGGTCAACGGATCATTGTAGGTGCGCTTTTTCCTGTATATGTGCGGATTGACCGAACTTGACAGTCAGAATTTCGCGTTTGCTTAGTTTCCGTTTGCGTATTTTCGTGGAATCTGAAGATATAAGTGCACTATTACCTAACGGGTCTTTGATCTTAAGTGTGAATCGAGGATGTTTCTCCTTGGCCATTCGAATCTGCTTGAGAAGCCTTTCACCTTTCTTGAGACTCTTTCCTTTTGCTGAACTCAGCATGAATGTCAGAGCGTCTTCTACTCGGTCAAGCACACCTTCCACGTTGGAAATGTATCCTTCGCTGTACGGGCCCGGCGTAATGGTGGCACCAAATTCTGGTATGTTGATCGTTGCTGTCCCAGATTTTACGACATGAATGCTGAGGTCCTCTATTGATGTAATGCGAGCCGTAATCGCAATGGGTTCTCGTTTCTCTAGTGTCAAGATGTCTGTGTGTTTGTATCCGCACTTCTGACAGACAGAGGCGCTCATCAAAACGGATCCGAAGTGGTCCACTACATATTCTGTTTGATTCATGGTCATAGAGTCGCTGCCACAGCTTGGACAGCGCAAGGTGTGTTGCGCGTCTGGAGAGAAACCCATGGGAGACTTTTCCTGGATTTTGGATACAGATTCGTGGAATATGAAGTTTGGAGGATAGTGAAAGAGCAACAACACTATCCGCAAAGGTGCCCACTCCTCTTCAAGGAACGCACTTCTGAACCAAACTCATCGGAAGTCGAGGCGGACAATCGTTATTTGAATGAATCTCAGTCCCCGCTCCCAAACGGATAATGATTTTCTGCGTGTTCATATTCGCTTGCAGATTTCTCCTCGTACATTTCTGCAACAACGAGTTGTAGATTTGTAAGACAGCATAGGGAGGCTACTCAAAAAACTCTGCATCTTGCGAAAGATATCTCCAATGGAAATGATCCTTACTCGGGTCCGTATGTCGACATGTAATTCACAGCCAAAAGTTGCCTTTGAATGGTAAATTCCTCCAGAGGCTGCCGTTAAACAGGTTCGCGTCATTTTCACCCATCTCTTAGGTCTATATGGATGTATGCGTGTATAGCGTATGGTAGCGTTGGATAAGACCGTAGGTGACCTCTGCCCAAGATGCGGACAACGGACCCTCAGCGTATACTACGAAGAGGGTTCGGATTTGGAGCTTGGAGCCCGCTGCGAGGATTGTGGGCTTAAGGGCTTCTTTGTCAACGGCAAGCTTGTCCCGCTTGCCACGACCTGAATCTGCCTTTCTTTCCAATCCTCAATCTGAAATGCGGGTTCTGTCAAATTACAGTACGATTGATGCATAACCCTGAAAAGTACGGCTAAAGGTCTAGCAAAGATCTCTGGGACTGAAAGCGATTGGTTGCTCCTTCGTGGTTCTTCGGTTTTGATTCGTTGATGGAATTCATTGCTTTCGCGATCGCCTTAGCGGTTGCACATCAGGCTTTGAAAGGTTACAAGCTGTCCAAGGAGAAGACGCTTCTCTATCTCAACCTGAGCTTCGTATTATTGGGAGCGGGTCTGCTCATAGACGGCCTCGCCAACTTGGTTATTGTGCTCGCACGCTTTCACAGAGCGTTCCTCTTTCTTTCTCCTTTAGGATATACAATGAATTTCGTTGCGCAGGTGCTTGCCTACGGGCTCCTTGTTTTCGCCTACATAGAACAAACGCGAAATGTGAACATACAAATCGCCATGGCTGCTGCACCACTTCTCTTGTTTGAGCACAATGCCGTCACAGAATTAATCCTGATTTTCCTGCTTGTCTACATATCCGCTCAGACGGCGATTAATTACAGCATGAATAAAACCACAAACGCGCTCCTCGTATTCGGCGCCTTTGCTTCGCTTGCCATGAGCCACCTATTCTTCCTACTCTTCACGTTAGCACCAGTCTTCTTTCCATTCGCGCATGTTGCGCAGTTGTTTGGTTTCTTGCTTTTATTGGCGATGCTGTTCAGGGTGAACTCGCCTTCATGATCCCGAGCGAACAGGGCACCGCTGCAAAGCCCACCAGCAAATATCGTTCTCAGTTGCGAATCTACGTAGACATCATGCGAGTAATTCAACGAGAGAACAACGAAGCTAAGCCAACAAGAATTCTATATGGAGCTAATCTTTCTCACGATAGGTTAGTGAAATATCTTGAAGAGCTAAGAGGGCTCAAGGTAATACAGGAGGGTGGAACGGAGGATAAGATCTACAGCCTTACCCAGAAAGGGATCGAATTCATGAACAACTTCAGGAGAGTCGAATCCTTCGCGAGCGCCTTTGGATTTAAAATCTGACATTCACTGTTGTGTTGCCGCATGAAAACAGTGCGCGTTACCGAAACCACCAGCTACTTGTGCGAGTATTGTCATCCTAACCCGTTCTGCTCAGTGAGCATGGTTCGATTAGGCAAAAGCCAAAAGGGCGAATCGCTTCTAGCTCATTAGCTCGTGCCTTCAGATGCCGCGATACTCACACGTTCTCCAAACTCAGGAATCGATTGGGAAACCCGAATGGTTACGTGTGAGATATCCAACAGGCGAAAACTACGAGAAGATCAAAACAATTCTTCGAACGCACGGTCTGCATACAGTGTGTGAGGAAGCCCATTGTCCGAACGTGGCGGAATGTTGGGGCGGTGGGACGGCCACTTTCATGTTGATGGGAGACACGTGCACTCGCGGGTGTCGATTCTGCAATGTTAAGACGGGGAACCCGCACGGTCAATTGGACGTTTTCGAGCCGATCAAGGTTGCCAAGACCATAGCCGACTTGAGTTTGAAGTACGTGGTCATAACCTGCGTGGATCGAGACGATCTCCCTGACGGCGGTGCTGGACACTTTGCTGCGACCATCAAATCCATCAAGAAGCACGATCCGGACGTGATAACTGAAGTTCTAATTCCAGATTTCCAAGGTAACCTGAAAGATGTGAAAACAATAGTCGACGCTGGTCCTGAGGTAATCGCGCATAACATCGAGACTACTGAACCCTTAACCCCAAGAATCCGGGACCCACGAGCAACCTACGAACAATCGCTCAAGGTACTAAAGGGAATCAAAGAGCTGAACCCACTTATTTACTCAAAGTCGTCAATTATGCTCGGATTGGGTGAGGGCGAGGGGGATCTTATACAGACGATGAAGGACCTGAGGACCGTTGACGTGGACGTTCTGACCCTAGGACAATACCTCCGCCCCTCCAAGGGGCACGTCCCAGTCATCGAGTACATTTCACCCGAAAGGTTCAGCCACTACAAGAGCCTGGCGGAGCAAATGAAATTCCTTTACGTGGCTTCAGGGCCATTCGTCCGCAGCTCCTACAGAGCGGGGGAATTCTTCGTCGAGGCGCTAATTCGCAAGAAAAGGCTCAAAGGAACCGCCCAGGAAAGATACACTTCTTAGACAACCAGTATAGGCTTCAGCTTTCCGAGGTGTCCTCTCTTGGTCACCTGTCCCATTTGTGGTAGGGAAGAAAACGGAGCTACGGCAGGTGCCCGGTTAACCTATCTTGACGGGAGAGAAGTACGCTTCTGCTTGCAATGTTTCGTTGACGGGACGGTGAGCGAAGGGGCTCCGCTTCTTCTCGGGCCTCCCACTGCAGGCAAAACCGTCTTCCGCAAAACGTTGGGCGTGGAAGAGACGAAACATCAGCTGAGGTCTGATGTATGTCATTGCTGTGTGTCTTTGTAGGTGTGCCTGATTGAAAGGGCAAGATTTACAAGCGCTGCCTTAGCTTTCCCGCACATTTCGGACAGCTTCCGAAGGCGTTCAGCTTTGAGTCTTGAACTACTGCAGGTTATCAAACCGACTGGTGACTATGTTGAGAAAATGGAGCCGGAAATTTCGAAGGACGAGTTGAAACGTCTCTATCGGCTCATGGTTCTGGTTAGGAATCTGGATACTCGTGGACTTCAGTTGCAACGACAGGGTAGGATTGGGTTCTACATTGGCTGCCTAGGACAGGAAGCGGCGCAGCTCGGAAGCGCCTATGCGCTGAAACCTGAAGATTGGGTTTTCCCAGCTTACCGAGAATTAGGAGCAGCGCTCATACGCGGCGTCACGCTGAAGCAATTGCTGAACCAGTATTTTGCAAACGCCGAAGATATCCAGAAAGGACGCCAGCTCATGAACCTGTTCGGCTATAAGCCAGTTCATTTCGTCACGGGATCAGCGCCGATAGCTACACAGATTCCGCACGCTGTAGGAACTGCTCTAGCTGCGAAAATTCGAGGAGACCCTATTGTCACGTTAGTTTACTTTGGCGACGGCGCTACTTCCGAGAACGATTTCCACGCCGGAATGAATTTTGCAGGCGTCTACAAGACGCCGACGATCTTCCTGTGCCAAAACAATCATTGGGCCATTTCGGTTTCCGTTGAGAGGCAAACAGCCGCCGAGACAATCGCGATCAAGGCGAAGGCGTACGGCTTCGAGGGCGTGCGAGTTGATGGAAATGATATCCTAGCTATTTACAGGACGACCAAAGAAGCTGTAGAGAAGGCGCGAAAAGGCGGCGGCCCAACTCTGATTGAGGCTGTAACCTATCGTATGGGACCCCACTCGTCCTCAGATGATCCGAAGCGTTACAGGACGCAACAAGAACTCGAGGAATGGGAGAAAGTTCACAATTATTGATCTGGGATGGTCGAAATTGGTCTTTGAGTTTCGTTTGCCGGACATCGGTGAGGGAGTGGCTGAGGGCGAAGTTGTAAAGTGGTTGGTCAAAGAAGGCGACGAGGTGAAGGAAAATCAGCCGCTAGTTGAGATTATGACCGACAAGGTCAATGTCGAAATTCCGTCCCCAAAGAAGGGCACAATACTCAAACTCAGCGCCAAGGAGGGTGAAGTCATCAAAGTGGGGCAGGTTCTGATAACAATAGGCGAGAAGGGCGAGCAACCCTCAAAGGCCGTCACGTCGGTCACAGCAGCTGAACCGATCGCACCATCCCGAGCCGCTATGATCTCCCCCGCAGTTGCGGTTGGGACATCAGTTCCGACGAAACCTCACGAGGTCCTGGCAACACCTGCCACACGGAAGCTTGCCCGAGATCTGGGAGTTGACTTGGCTCATGTTCAGGGCACCGGGCCCGGCAGCCGAATCACGGACGACGATGTTCGACGATTCAAACCCGGAATTAAGCCGGCAGTCGTAGGGGTCGGGGTGGCTGGGCTTCGAGGAGCGGAGGAACGAATTCCTCTCCGTGGTATTCGCCGGAAGATAGCGGAACGGATGATCAAATCAAAACACACAGCCGCCCACGTCACTCATGTCGACGAGGTGGACATGACTGAGGTCGTTCAGTTACGAGAGAAGGCGAAGCACGCGGCTGAAAAGCGCGGAGTCAAGATGACCTACTTGCCATTCATTATCAAAGCGTTGATTCCAGCACTCAAGCAATACCCATACCTCAACGCAACGCTCGACGACGAAAAAGAAGAGATCGTCCTCAAGAAGTATTACAACATAGGAATCGCCACCGCAACCGACCAAGGCCTAGTCGTCCCAGTTTTGAAAGACGCCGAGCACAAATCAATTACACAGCTCGCAGAGGAAATCGAGAAACTAAGCACCAAAGCACGGGCTGGTCAACTAACCCTAGATGAGATTCAGGGTAGCACTTTCACCATAACCAATGTAGGCGGAATCGGCGGAGTCTTCGCAACGCCAATAATCAATTACCCAGAAGTAGCTATCTTAGGCGTCCACAAAATTACCAAGAGACCCATCGTGAAGGACAATCAGATCGTTGTTCGTGACATGACGTACCTCTCAATATCCTTCGATCATCGCGTCCTAGATGGAGCGATGGCCGCCGAATTCATGAACATGATCAAACAGTACCTCGAAGATCCGAAACTGCTCCTCCTCGAGACTGATTAGGAAACCCAAACCCGTTCTTGGCGGTAACGACATTCGAGTTTGGTCCAAAAGAATAATGGGAGCATCAGCGGCTTGATGCCCAGTCGGCAATCAGTCGCCCGGGTATTCAGAATCACAAAGTGTGAATTGGCATGGTCGAAAAATTTGAAGCGGTTGTGCTAGGGAGCGGCCCCGGAGGTTATGTGGCCGCAATAAGGCTTGGTCAACTTGGAAAGGAGACCATCCTTGTCGAAAAGGACAGCCTTGGCGGAGTCTGTCTAAACATAGGCTGCATACCGTCCAAAGCCCTGATAAGAGTTGCAAAACTCAAGAAACGGCTTGAAGCAGCTGACCAGATTGGTGTAGAAGTCTCTGGGTTCAAGGTGGATTTGCCCAAAGTGCAGGCTTGGAAACAAAGTGTGGTGAACAAGCTAACCTCGGGCGTTGAATACTTGTGCAAGAGTCACAATGTGAAGATCGTTAAGGGAGAGGGCAAGTTCAAGGGGCCACACGAATTAGAGGTCAAGACGGGTACTGGAGTGGAAACGATCGAGACAAAGGACACAGTAATCGCCACAGGATCTCGACCCTTTGAGCTTCCCACCTTCAGGTTTGATGGGACACGCATAATTACCTCAACAGAAGCCCTCGCGCTTCAAGAAGTCCCAAAGAACTTCGTTGTCATAGGTGGAGGCGTAACGGGGCTCGAAATGGGAACCATGTACGCCGAGTTGGGCAGCAAAGTTACCGTCATCGAAATGTTAGATCAACTCCTACCCGGGACGGACATTGAACTGGTCCGAATCGTTGAACGATCGTTTCGACGGCTTGGCATCGATTATCATGTAAAATCAAAGGCAAACAGCTACCGCGACGGCAAAGTCTACGCGACCCTTGAGGACGGAAAGGAAGCGTCCTTCGAGGCGGATAAAGTCTTGGTGACCGTCGGAAGGTGTCCCAACAGCGACCTAATAGGACTGGAGAAGACTGGCGTCAAGACAGATGCACACGGATTCATTCAGGTAGACAAGAAAATGCGGACCAACGTTCCAAACGTTTACGCAATAGGTGATGTGATCGGACAACCGATGTTAGCCCACAAGGCGTCCAAGGAGGGCGTAGTGGCGGCGGAGGTAATTGCGGGCATGAACAGCGAAGCCGACTTTCGCGCAATTCCAGGAGTCATCTTCACCGACCCAGAAATCGCGACCGTGGGCTTAACAGAGGCTCAAGCAAAGGAGCGAGGGTTTGATCCTATCGTTGGCAAGTTCCCGTTCACAGCACTAGGACGCGCCTTACTAGCAGGAGAAACGGAGGGCTTCACGAAGATAGTCGCGGACAGAAGCTCGGATTTGATTCTAGGAGTGCACATTGTTGGAGCAGAGGCGTCGGACATGATTAGTGAAGGAGCTCTAGCCATTGAGATGGGTGCAACTTTAGAAGATCTAGCCTTGACAGTACACCCTCACCCAACCTTACCCGAGAGTATCATGGAAGCGGCCGAAGCAGCCAAAGGCAAGGCAATCCACATTCTGCAAAAATGACAACGCAAGGAATACTACTCGATTTAGGTCTACGAGATTACACGGAAATCTGGGAGCTTCAGCGGAAGCTGGTTCAACTTCGTGCCAACAAAGTGGTCCCGGACATACTCGTACTAGTAGAGCATCCTCACATCTTCACAGTAGGAAAAGCCGTTCCGGGGGATGTTCCTAGCGAGATTGATGGTGTCCCAGTCCAGAGAATCGAGCGTGGTGGACAATGGACCTACCACGGTCCCGGTCAATTGGTCGGATATCCAATTCTTGACCTCGATGCGCGTCATCGAGACATACACAGGTTCTTGCGAAATATTGAGGAGGCGTTGATTCTCGCGATCGATAAATTCGGAGTCTATGGAGAACGTGGAGGTCAAACGGGAGTCTGGGTCGGGAGCAAGAAAGTGGCTTCAATTGGGGCTGCAATTCGCAACTGGATAAGCTTCCATGGATTTGCTCTAAACGTAAATACAGACTTAAGTTACTTTCACATGATAACTCCCTGCGGATTCCCCGGCTCCACAATGACATCTATGCAAGCTCTGCTTGGCCGCGAAGTCGACTTTCAGAACGTCAAGAAGGAGGTCGCAAGAACCTTTGAGGGAATCTTCGAGCTTACACTGACCAGGACAAGGGTTGAAGCACTGGAAACCACAACAATTCACTAAGCTACGTGTCCGAACCTGTAGCTCGCGATTGCTCTGCAGTTGTTGCAGGTCGCGTAGCCGTGCTTATCCACCGTAAATTTGGCTCGAGTACCGCACGTTTGGCAGATCATGGTGAAGCTCTTCAGTCTTCCAGATTCCGGATCCGATGGTTGTGTTTGTCTGGCGGCACGCTTAGCAGCGATTGTCTTAGCGACTCTTTGTTCTTCGTTCAGTTTCCGCACATATGCGGAGGGTAGCTTCCGAGGCATTCGCTTACAAGGCCAAAGAGCCTACGGCCCATATAGGGTTTCGCAGAAAGTCAGTTGATTGGAGAAGCATTCGCTCTCGTGACCATTGGTGTGTCGAGTCTTTTTCGCCAAATCATGAATATGAGCAGAGCTACAAATGCAAAAGCAGAAGTCACCATACTGAACTGAAACGCTACGTTCGGACTCACATTTGTCCAGAGCGAGCCGAATACAGAGTTCGCCACAAGCGACCCCAAGCCGATTAGCGTGTAATAGATGGCATAGCCAGTTCCCTTGAGTTCCGGCGTTGTGAAGTCAGGAATTAATGCACGTTGAACAGTGTCTGCGATTGACTGGTAACTTCCGAAGAGAAACGCTATCAAGAATGCGTATAGCCAATATCCCGCTAGTGTCATTCCAGCCAATGATGTAATCAGGAAGACTAGGAAAGCGAGGCAGAGTACGGAAAACTTGCCTATTTTGTCGGCTAGAATTCCCGCCGGCAATCCCAGTATGACCGTAGCAAGATTCAGTGTGGTGTAGACCAAAGAGATGGTGTTGTAATCTTGTATGCCGAGCGAACCTGCTTTCAGGAGTATGAAGGAGAAATTGTATGCACCAATCGCGAAAATCTCCAAGACCACTAGCAAGAGCACAAAATCCCTTTTCAAAACTAACCTAGCATTCTCGAAAAAGCGTTTCTGCTTGGGTGATCCTCGTATGTCGCTCACAAAGAAAAGCAGGATTATCAGCGCAGCTGCTGCCGGAAGGAATGAAACCGAGAAGATCCCTCGTACTCCAATTAAAGGAACCGCAAGGGAGGCAAACAGTGGTCCTAGAACGGCACCAACTTGGTCTAAGGATCGATGAAGACCGAACGCCTTTCCAGCTTGCGTCTTTGGGATTGAGTCGCTGATGAGCGCATCTCTCGGTGATGTTCGCGTTCCCTTTCCAGCTCTATCGACAACTCGCACTGCGAAGGCTTGGCTCCAGGAACTCGCAAGCGCGAAGAGTGGTTTGGCAATCGACGAGAGCCCGTACCCGATTAGGACGAGCGGTTTTCTTCTTCCGATTCTGTCTGTTAAGACTCCTGCAACGACCCTGAAGAAATAGTTGACCGCTTCAGCAACGCCTTCAATTAGGCCTAAAATCGCGGCTGTTGCGCCAAGGTCCCTTACAATAAAGAATGGCAGTACGCCAAGAATCATTTCGGTAGAGACATCTGTAAAGAGGCTTACGTATCCAAGTCTCACAACATTGCGAAAACCCAGTTCGTTCTCTTCCTGAGAGGGTGAGGAGGTGGACATTCAATGACCCGGTCCTTCAGTAAGTCTATCAGTTAGCAGCAAACTCCTACGGAGTAGCTCGTCACGAATCGTCCTGAGCTCATTCCATGTCTTGTCCGTAGAGCCTGGGATCGGCCAATCTTCCGACTTCTCCTTCGCACCGATTGGACAGCGATCCAAACAACCGAAAGTCACCACTCGTCGCGCTCGCTCTATCATCACTGACGTAACGAGCTGTGGCGTCCTTGATTCGATTTGGATTCCAATCTCGTTCAGAAGTTCAATGGCCATCGGATTGATTGCCCTAGCAGGTTTGACCCCGGCGCTTTCGGCATGCCACCCGTTCGGAGCGTGTGCGTTGAACAACGCCTCGCTCATAATACTCCGAAAGGTGTTTTCCACACAGACGAAGAGGATTATGTTTGCAGATCCGGGTTCCATAGTTAGTCTGACTCTGCTGCAGTCTGGAGATATGTGTTGGCAAGCCGCTTAAGTGCGTCGATGCCGCATATGTTGCGAATCGCCTTTGCAATTTGGTTGCAGGTGGAGGGAATGAACGAAGAGGAGGCAATTCGCACCTTCATGAAGGAGGCCATTGTGGAGGCTAAATTGGGCTTGAGTGAAGGCGGAATTCCGATAGGGTCAGTTCTGGTTAAGGACGCAAGAATTGTTGGAAGAGGACACAACCTGCGTGTGCAAAGGAATGATACGGCGTCTCACGCGGAAATTGAAGCAATTCGAAATGCAGGGAGAATAGGCAACTATAGAGGATCAACAATCTATTCCACACTAATGTCCTGTTACTTCTGCGCTGGCGCAATAGTGCAGTTTGGAATAAGGAAGGTCATCGCGGGCGAGTCTGAGAACTTCACAGGTGCAAGAAAATTCCTGGAAGGTCAAGGTGTCGAAGTAATTGATCTGAACATGGACGAATGCAAGCAAATGATGAAGAATTTCATAGAGCGCAACCCTAAGATTTGGAATGAAGATATTGGAAAGCTATAGTCGCGTACGTAGCGTACATGCTACCTGTATCGATCAGTCTCGTGAACGGATCCTTTTGGTCGGGGAACGGTACTTCCTAATCAGAGATACCAGAGATGGTGAGATTCTTGCGGAATCTTGGATGCATTTGGGGCAATTCATTAATTGAAGTTATCTTGATAGGATAATTGTACGGCGGCGGGCGGTCTGTGACCTCTCTAGATGATTCATTTGGGCGCGTTGCGCGCAAGCTTAGGATATCGGTTACGGACCGATGCAATTTCCGCTGCCAGTTTTGCATGCCCAAGACACCTATGTGGTTGCCGCGCAGCGAGGTCCTAACGTTCGAAGAGATCCATCGTGTCGTGTCACTGTTCGCAAAGATCGGTGTTAAGAAGATCCGTTTGAGTGGCGGCGAACCTTTGATGCGCCGCGAAGTTGAGAAGCTCGTCTCAATGCTCGCGGGAATCCCGGGAATTGAATCCATTGGCATGACTACGAATGGATTCCTTCTAGCGGAGAAGGCTGCAGCTCTCAAGCAATCTGGATTGCAGAGCATGACTGTAAGCCTTCACAGCCTGAAGCCTGAGAGATTCAGTCAAATTACTGGAGGCGGTGTCTTTAGCAAAGTAGTTGCAGGGATCAAGGCTGCGAAGGAGATCGGTTTCGAGTCGTTGAAGATCAATGCGGTGATCATCCGTGGATGCAATGACGACGAGATAACAGAATTGGCATCACTCGCGAGAGCGGGTGACGTTACGATTCGATTCATCGAATACATGCCCTTCGACGGACAGAGACTATGGGGGATGGACAAAGTAGTGAGCGGCAAGGAAATCGTAGACACAATTCGAGAGAACTACGAACTCACACCGATTCCACGGGAGAACGGCAGCACCGCCAAAGTCTACGGGTTTGCAGACGGTGTAGGTAGGATAGGAGTAATGACCTCGATAACTGAACCTTTCTGTTCGGATTGCGATAGGATCCGGCTTTCGGCCGATGGCAAAATCGTTCCGTGCCTATTCGATAAAACTGGTTTCGATCTGAAACATCTGCTGCGAAACGGTGCAGCAGATAAGGAGCTGGAGAATTTCATGTGTGATGCTGTATTGCAGAAGGCGCCTGGTGTCGAAACACTTCTGAAGAAGTTCAATACACTCGAACATGTTAGACCGATGCATACAATCGGTGGCTAACTGTCAGTCGTGAAAAGAGCGTGAGGGTATAAACCTCGTATTTGAGCGGCAACCCTTATAATGGAACGAGATTTCTAGCTTCCCAGAAATCCCTGAACACACAGCGCCTCTCATAATTGATCACACAACAAAACAAAGGTATGAAGATGAGTCAACCAAACCTTGTGCGCATAGGTAAGAAGCCCATCATGAATTATGTGACGGCATGCGTGACCCTTTTCAATTCAGGCAACGGCGAGGTGATGGTAAGAGCGAGGGGGCAAGCGATTGAGACAGCGATTGACACTGTGCAGATGCTGAAGCGCGGGTTTCTAAAGGATGTGGTCATCAAGAGCATCAACTTGGGTTCTGAGGACGTTACGCGCTTTGATGGTAGCAGGGGAAATATCTCGACAATAGAGATCACTTTGGCCCGCGAGGAAGAATATGAAGATTATGAAGAGGAAACCTCCGAAGCTCCCGAAACTTCAGAGGCAGAGTGAAACGTCTCATAGAGAAGTTGTTGCGAGGTAGATTCCTACTGTTATGAGAACCACGCCAATTGTTCGTCTTACGTTTGTTTGAGAGAGTCGCCGTGAACCTAGGTAACTTCCGAACTGCCCGGCGATTAAAACGGCAGGAATAGTAGCGAGAAGCAAGGGGCTCGAAAATAGTAGTACTCCTAATCGGGGCGTCCTCGCGGCTATGCCGGAAAGCGAATTTAGAAGAATAAAAATGGTTGTAGTCGCTGCGGTCGTCTTGGGTTTAGCCATTCCCGCCAATATGAGAACCGGAGCCAGGTAGACCCCTCCACCAATTCCTGTTAACCCTGCGACAACACCAATCGCAGCGCCCACAACAACTTTCGTAGCCCAGTTTACTCGAATTATCCGCAAAGGATAGGTTGCCAAAATAACCGAGAAACCCCCCACGGTGATAACCACACCCATGATGGCTCGCAGCAATGCATCGGGCAAAACGAGGAGACCGGCAACGAACGCGGCGGGGACAGACCCCACTATGAACCAGAGAAATTCCTTCGAAATGTGTTCACGCCACCTTATCAAGGAGCTGATTGCAGAAAACACATTGAAGACTAGGCCGCCTAATGCTGCTTGACCAGCCGTCAAACCGACCAGAAGCAGGATCGCCGTGAATGTCGAACCACCGGCGAATCCAGCCATTGTATAGAAGAAACCCGCTAGGCCTAAAACCAATACAGTCAGCAATAATTGGAAATCCGCCACCGCTCAACACGCAATTTGAAGCGGGTGGCGGTGGTTTGTTAAGCCTTTGGCGTTCAGTTCCGAATTACTTGACTTCCGGATTAGATCGGCTTACTAGCCAAATGGATTATCACTAAATGCATCAAGACATTCAAGTGCAACGCATCTGAGGATACGAAAAGCCCTAGCTTTTGAGGGAAGTTCGTCATCGAGTTAGTTGCACCTGCGACAGATGGGCGGAATCCTTTTACAATTCACGTTCCAAGCGGCTGCGCGTCAGACGGTAAGGCTCTTGGTAACGAAAGTTGAGAAACAGAGGATAGTGGTGACACCTCCGGGTCCGAAGGCGCGCGAGCTTCTAGCTAAGGACACGAACATTCTGTCACATTCAGTTGTCAGATGGTATCCTCTAGTCGCAGAATCAGGTTCAGGTTGCTTTGTCAAAGATGTTGATGGAAACGAGTACATTGATTTCAACTCAGGTCTAGTCGTACTGAACGTTGGCCATTCTCACCCCCGTGTGGTAAAGGCAATCAAAGATCAGGCTGAGAAGCTCATTCACTATTCGTGGACCGACTTTTACTATAAACCGATTATTGATTTAGGCGAACAAGTTGCCAGAATTACGCCCGGGTCGTTTCCAAAGAAAGTCTTCTTTTCGAACAGCGGGGCCGAAGCGAACGAAGCCGCAATGAAGATGGCTAGATGGCACACACGAAAACCCCTCTTCTTGGCCTACACGAGTTCGTTCCATGGCAGAACATTCGGAACCATGGCTCTGACCGCCAGCAAACCCGTACAAAGACGTCATTTCTTCCCGCTGGTTCCCGGGGTCACGCATGTGCCCTACCCTTACTGCTATCGTTGTCCCTTTGGCCTCGAGTATCCGAAATGTAACATGTGGTGCGTTGACTTCATCGATGAAGAAGTGCTCAAGAAGTTCCATCCACCGGAAGACACGGCCGCAATGTTCATTGAACCAATCCAGGGTGAAGGCGGCTATGTTGTTCCACCCGACGACTACTTCCAACGGCTGAAGAAAATCCTAGACAAGTACAATATTCTAATGGTTGACGACGAGATACAGGCTGGTATGGGACGGACCGGAAAATGGTTCGCAATAGAACACTGGGCAGGCGTCATTCCCGACATAGTAACCTCCGCCAAGGGCCTAGCGTCAGGAATGCCTATCGGTGCAACAATTGCTAAAGATGAACTCATGGATTGGGAAGGAGGATCGCACGCTACCACCTTCGGAGGCAATCCAGTGGCCTGCGCCGCAGCCCTCCAAGTAATTGACATCATAAAGGAAGAGAAGCTCCTCGAGAATGCAACTCGTCAAGGCACATACTTGATGAAACGACTCAAGGAGTTGCAGCAGAAATATCCAATTATCGGTGATGTTCGCGGAAAGGGCCTCATGATTGGTGTGGAGCTTGTAAAAGATCCCGAGGCGAAGGAGCCAGCCGCTCAAGAATCCATAGACGTGATGAACAAGTGCTTCAAACGCGGCCTCGCTATCATAACCTCAAGCAAATCCACAATGCGCTTCGCACCACCACTAATCATAACTCACGAAATCATCGACGAGGGTCTAGAAATCTTCGAAAGCGCGGTCAAGGAAGTGGCTGCACAGCTCAAATAACTTGAAAGTCGGTTTTTCACGTTTTTCACACGTCGATTTCGCAGAGATGCCCATGTATGTATGTTATTCTGGCA
>Ga0315282_10008900_pt1 | contig 16119 bp, 7 predicted proteins | sample YL17G07_20_MG_FD_203693 | JGI IMG/M metagenome (GOLD analysis project Ga0315282, IMG submission 203693) | Sediment microbial communities from Yellowstone Lake, YNP, Wyoming, USA - YL17G07_20 | ecosystem: Environmental > Aquatic > Freshwater > Lake > Sediment | place: USA: Wyoming | collected...
ACGAAAGGCTCCGGCGCATCGCTTTGGAAAAGGTCGGCCTCGCCATCGAGATCCAGGGCCGCGACCTGGAGGGCGGTCCGCCGCTTGTGAAATGCCCTGTTTGCAAGGCCCCGCTCAAGGCCACCAAGAACGTGACCATCTACGGCGGGACCGTGAACCTGGGGTTCAAGTGCACCAGGTGCCCCTACTGGACCGGGGTCAAGCGGCGCGTCCCGACAAGATACACATTCTACAAGAGGAAGAGCTAGATGCAAGGACCGAACGGGCCCTCCATTACCTACAACAGGGGCATCATCATCAAGGACGGCGACGCCGAGGTCATCCTCGACCCGTCCAAGAAGATGAAGGCCGCGGTGGTCAGCCACGCCCACATGGACCATCTCGTCAAGGGCAGCCTCATGACGCCCCAGACCAGGGACATAATGGAGGTCCGGCTGAACTCCACCGACGCCCAGGTCGTGAACTACGACACGAACATCCAGTACGGCGGCTTCGACCTCGTCCTGCGCGAGGCCGGCCATTGCCTCGGCTCGGCCATGGTGCATCTGAAGGGCCCGAACACCGACGTCCTCTACACCGGCGACACGAACCCGCACGGAGGACTTACCAATCCGGCGCCCGTTCCCCGGAAATGCGACACGCTCATCGTCGAGGCCACCTACGGCAAGTACGTCCTCCCGCCGAAGGACCAGGTCATCGAGGACCTCAGGGCCTGGGCCAAGAGCGAGATCGAGCGCTCGCCGATCGTGTTCGGGGCCTACGAGTTCGGCAAGGCCCAGGAGATCGTGGCGGCGGTGGCCCCGCTGGGCCAGCCGATATACGGGACCGAGAAGATAGCCAGGATCTGCGAGGTCTACACGAAGCACGGCGTGCCGCTCCACTGCAAGCCCCTTGTCGAGGGTCAGGAACTGCCGTCGGGCAACTTCTTCTACATCGTCTCCAGTCACGGCCTGAGCTCGGCCCGCAACGCGGTCATGAAGGGCCTCCGGCGGAGGGGGGCGCGCGTCGCCTACGCCTCGGGCTGGTGCGGGGTGAGGGACTTCGCGAGCTCGTGGGGCCTCGATGCGCAGTTCCCGCTGAGCGACCACGGGGACCTTCCGGCCATGCTGAAGTTCATCAAGGCCTGCAACCCCCTGAAGGTCCTGACCATCTTCGGTTCCCCCGGGGCCCTGGCGTCGAGCGTCGAGAAGGAGCTTGGCATCCCGGCCCAGGCCCTTACGGGCAAGGGCCAGCCGGCCGGCGAATGATCCATTCGTTCTGGCCTTGGATTTTGGATCTTCTGTAGGTCACATATACAAGAAAATAGCTGTGAATCGACACAGTGGGCTATAATGGAAATTGAAAATAAGAACAAGAAATAAAGGAAAGGGCCTATTCGAACTCAACGCCACACTCGGGGCACTTCTTGTCGTCCTCCCCGATTATCGCGCCGCACTCCGGGCACTCGTACTCGGAGCCCTCCTTCTTCTCCTCCTTCTTGCCACCCTTCTTCGGCGCCGGCTTCTCCTCCTCTTCCTCGGCCTCTTCCTCTTCCTCCTCCTCTTCTTCCTCTTCCTCCTCCTCCTCTTCCTCTTCTTTCTTGGCCGGCTTGGCCGGTGCCTTCTTGGCTGGCTTGGCCGCTGGAGCGGGCTTGTTGCCCATCATGAGGAACACAAGGCCTACGATCAGCGCAACGATGCCCAGGCCGATGACGGCCCACTGCATCATCCCTATGGAATCCATGGAGAATGTCTGGCCCCGGATAACGTCGTACAAAAACCCGAATATCGTGATGATGATGCCGCCTAGCAGGCCCAGGTACCCGAGCAGGGTCATGGTGGAGGTCTTCTTCGGTTCCTCTGCCGGCTCCTCCTCTGGCTCTTCCTCCTCTTCCTCGGGCTCCTCTTCCTCCTCCTCGGGCTCTTCGGCCTCTTCCGCCTCCTCCTCCTCGGCCTCTTCGGCCTCCTCCTCGTCTTCCTTCTCCTCCGGCTCCTCCTTCTCTTCGGGCTCCTCGGCCTCCTCCGCCTCCTCGGCCTCCTCTTCGGTCCCCTTCTCAGTGGTCTCCTCTTCATCTGCGGATTTCTCGAACTCGGCACCGCATTCCGGGCACTTCGCATCGGTGTCCTTCACGGTCGCTCCGCAAAGGGGACACTCAAACTCAACGTTCTCATCGGGCGACATAATAATCGATTGGGTATCCAAATGCACCTTTAAATAATTTATTAGACGTCGTCTAGAGCCTAGTTTGATGGGAATAACTCAAAAATTGCAAAAAAGACCATATATTTTTAAGATTGATTAGATTTTCCTCATTGCCCATTTCTGTCCGTCAAGGCCCTATAAAATGTTGTCAGACCGCTCACTTTGAATAGTAATATTCCCCGCTGGTCTTCTGCTCCCTGTCCAGCCGGGAGTCCTGCTTGTTGATCCTGGGCCTGTTGGTGTCCCCGTCGCGCCTGAAGGTGATGTTGATGTCCTTCAGGAACGCGTTCATGCCCTCCCTGAGGCCGAGCGGCCCTTTCGCCATGCCGCTGACCGAGGGCTCCCCGCTGAAGACCATGAGGCTGTCGGATACGAGGTCTATGAAGTAGACGTCGTGGTCGACTATGAGGGCCGGCCTGCCCTTCTTCTCGATGACGCGCCGGATGCACTTGGCCGCTTCCATCCTTTGGTTGGCATCGAGGTAGGCCGAGGGTTCGTCGATGAGGTACAGGTCCGCCTCCCGGCCCAGGGCCATCGCAATGGACAGACGCTGCAGCTCCCCGCCGGAGAGCCCGTTGATGTCCTTCTGCAATATCTCGGGGATCCTCATCGGCCGCTCGACCTCGGCCTTGTACAGCATGTCGTTGGTCATGGCCCCGAGGGTCGCGTTGAGGACCTCCTCCACGGTCCCCTCGTACTCAGGCTTGATGTACTGCGGCTTGTAGGAGACCTTGACCCGGAACTCGATGGCGCCCACATCGGGGATCTCCAGGCCGGCGAACATCTTCACGAGCGTGGTCTTGCCGGTGGCGTTCGGGCCCAGGACACCGATGACCTCGCCGTGGTGTATCTCACCGCCCTCGACCGTGAGCGTGAAGCCCTTGAACCGCTTGACCAGCGGCGGGATGGTGATGAAGATGGGCCTGTCCCACTTGTCCCTGGGGGGCTTCGGCGAGAACTCGATTGCCGTGTCCCTGAACCGGATGTTCTCCTCCTTCATCATGCCCTCGAGGTGGGTGTTGATGGCGGCCCTGACGCCCCGGGGCTGGGCCACCACTCCGTAGGCGCCTTCGGACCCGTACATCAGGTAGACGGTGTCCGCAAGGAAGTCGAGTATCGCAAGGTCGTGCTCGACGATCATGACGAATCGCTCCTGGGCCTTGGCCTGGATGACGCGCGCTATCTTCAGCCTCTGGAAGATGTCCAGGTATGATGACGGCTCGTCGAAGAGATACACGTCCGCGTCCTTGAGGATCGTGGCCGCTACCGCGACCCTCTGGAGCTCGCCGCCGCTCAGGTTCGCGAGCTGCCGGTCCAGGAAGCGCTCCAGCCCCAGCTCCTGGACGACCTCGTCGAGCCTGTTGGTCTCGTCGAGCTTCTTCAGCAGGTCCTTGACTATGCCCTTGAAGCCCGCGGGGATCTTGTCCACGTACTGAGGCTTCAGGGCCACCCTCAGGCCTTCCTTCGACAGCGGCTCGAGGTAGTTGTGGACCTCGGTGCCCGCGTACCTCTCCAGGACCTTGGCCCAGTCCCCGGGGTGCTCGATATCGCCCAGGTTCGGCACGAGGTTCCCGCTGAGCACCGAGAAGATGGTCGTCTTGCCGATGCCGTTCGGGCCAAGGATGCCGACGACCTGGCCCTTGATGGGCACCGGCAGCCGGAACAACCTGAAGCCGTTCAGGCCGTACTGGTGGACGAGGTCATGCGTCAGTGCCTCCGGCAGCTGGATTATCTTCAGGGCCCCGAAGGGGCACTTGTGGACGCAGATGCCACAGCCCATGCAGAGCTCCTCGGAGACCGAGACCTTGCCCTTCTCGCCCTTCTCGATGACCGCGATGCCGTTCCTCATGGGCGGGCAGTACTTGATGCACTCGTAGTAGCACTTGCGAGGCTGGCACCTGTCCTTGAGCACGACCGCTATTCGCATCCGTAGACGGGAACAATCTTCGGATAAAAAAGGTTATGTCGAAGGCCCGTGGCCCCCGTTGGCCGTTCACTGCATCTTCTTCCGGCGCCGCTGCCTCTCGGCGGCCTTCAGGTTCTCGGACATCATCGAATAGACCCCGAGGAAGATGAAGGCCAGGGACAGTGACAGCACGGCGATGTAGAGCAGCCTGTACTCGAGCGTCAGGTCCCAGATGAGGATGGCGACGTAGAGCATCGCCACGCCCACGAAGCCGAAGAGTATCATGGAGTACTTGGCGATGTTCGTCGTGGTCCTCAGGCCATCGATGTGGCCGCCAAGGTCCTCCTCCTCGTCATCGTCGTCATCGGACAAGGTCTTTGTCTTTTCCACTGCCATAGAATCATCCTTCCTTGTCAGTGATTTACAGATATTCTATGAAGGATTTGGTTCTTAAGGGTTTCGGGGCCGACCCAGGGAAATCCCAAGCCAGGCCCTACTTTCCGGCCAGCGCCTTCTTGGCCGCCGCCTTGGCCTTTTCCAGGGCCTCCGTCGCCCTGCTCCCCAGGGGCCCTCCGCCCTGGGCCATGGCCACCTTGCCGCCGCCCTTGCCGCCCAGGACCTTGGCGGCCTCCTTGACGACCTCGCGCGCATCGATGTCCACATTGGCCGACCGCGCCACGACGACCTGGGCCCCCTGGCCCTCGGTCACGCCCACGAAAATGACGACCGATGGCGTCCGGTCCGTGATGTCCTTCGCGGCCCCGATCATCTCGTTCATGCCCATGTCGGCCTGGACCGCCACGAGCTTGACCTTGCCGACCGCCTCGGCCTTGGCGAGCAGGCTCTCGGGGTCCATGGAGCCAAGCTTGAGCTCCTTGACCTCCTTGGTGAGCCGCTTCCATTCCTCGAAGAACCTCTGGACCGTCTTCGGCAGCTGCTCCGCCGGGACGCTGAGCGTGGACGACGAATCCTCCAGCAGCATCTCGATCCGCTGGATGTTCTTGACGGCCGCTATGCCCGCCGAGAATTCGATCCTCACAACGCCGTCCTGGATGCGCTCGGTCTTGTTGATCTTGATGAGCCCGATCTCGCCCGTGTTGTCCAAGTGCGTTCCGCCGCAGCCCTGGGCGTCGAGGTCCCCGATCCTGACGACGCGTATGTTCCTGGCCGTCGGTGCGCCGCCCTGGTAGAGCCGGAAGCCGTATCGTTTCTCGGCCTCCTCGCGCGGGAGGACGACCTTCTCGATGGGGATGGCCTGGAGGACCACCTCGTTCGCGAAGAACTCTATCTTCCTTCGCTCCTCGTCGGTGATCCTCGCGAAGTGGGATATGTCGATCCGCGCATCTTCGGTGCCCTTCTGGGCCCCGGCCTGCCAAACATGCGGGCCGAGCACCCGCCGCGCCGAGGCCAGCACGACATGCGTTCCCGTGTGGTGGCGCATGTGGGCCAGGCGCCGGACACGGTCGATCCTCCCCTTGACTATGGTGCCGACCTTCGGGAGCCGTCCCTCGACCCTGTGGAGGATGATCTTGCCGAGCTTCTGGACGTCCGTGACAGAAAGGCTGGTGTGGGTCTGGACGATGGTCCCATGGTCGGCGGGCTGGCCGCCGCCCTCTGGGTAGAACATGGTCTGGTCCAGCACGACCGCCTCGCCGTCCGCGAAAAGGACCACCGCGTCGAAGTCGGTCCCGTGGACCTGGTCATAATATATGGTCTTCGTCTCGGGGAGGCCCTGGGCCTCGACCTTGGTCCTGACATCCAGTATCCACTTCGGGACCGCCACGCCCTTGGCCTCCTCGGGCCTCTGGGACGAGTGCTGCTCGGCCACGATGATCTCGAACCCGTCCGGGACCTCGATGTCCGAGCCGAGCTCCGAGGCCGCCTTCTTGACGAGGCTCGGGTGAAGGCCATGAGTATCATAAAGCGTGATGAGCGCCTCGAGGCCCTTCTTTCCGCCGGCCTTGAGGGGTCCGAGGTTCTTCTCGACGAGCTTTTTGGCCTTGGAGGCGGTCTCCTTGTACCTCTCGGTCTCCAGTGCCAGGACCTTGGCGATGAAGCCCTCGTTCGCGGCCAGGTCCGTTATGCCCTTCATGTTGTCCTTGTGGAGCATGACGAGGTCCGCCAGCTCCGCCTTGAGGCCCAGCTGCTCCAGATGCCTGAGGACCTTCCTCAGGACCATGCGCACCAGGTACCCGGCCTTGACGTTGGACGGTATGAGCTCGTCGTTGAGCATGAGCGCGAGGCAGCGCGTGTGGTCCACGATGGCGTAGACCTGCTCGACGGGCTCCATGATTGCCGTGAGCTTCTCGAGCGTTATGTCCTGGCCCTTGGACCTGAGCCTTTTGACGAGCTCGCCCCTGAGCTCGTTCAGGTTCGATGTGGTGTCCATGTTCACGATGCCCGAGGCCTTGGCCCACTGCATGCCAAGCTCGGGGTACCTCTCGGTGATCGGCTCCACCGAGGCCATGTCGAAGACATTCTTAAGGACCTTCGGGTAGATGGCATCGTAGATCGTCGGCGTCCCGTGGGATGCCCAGACGAACCGCTCGAGGCCGTAGCCCGTGTCGACGACCCGTATGTCCTGGGGGCTGAACTTACCGCCCTTGACGATGGTCGTCCCGTTCGGATCCTCCCGGAGGTTCATGAAGACCAGCGTGGCGAGCTCGAGGCCGTCCACCATGACCTCCAGCGCGTGGCCCGCATTGCCGCCGCCGACCCAGGGGTTCTCCTTGTAGATCACCAGGTGCTCGTCCACACCGAGCTTCTCGAGGAGGCCTATACAGTAGCGGACGCACTGGTCGTCCCAGTAGACCTCCTTGTCCGGGTAGTTGAAGGCGTGGTGCGCCATCATCTCGAAGTTGGAAAGGTGCCGGCCGCTCCTTCCGACGGAGTCCAGGTCCATCATTCGTATGCAGGGCTGGGAAATGACGAGCGGGTTCGCCGGCGGCGGGACCTCGCCCGATGTGACGTGCGGCTGGAAATCGTAGATGGACGCGTTAACGAGGAAGACGTCGTCCCTCCAGCGGGCCACGACCGGGTTCCTGCCGACCCGCGTGTGGTCCTTGTCGAAGAAGCCGAGGTAGGCCTCGCGCATCGAATCCAGGTCATGCTTGACCTTTATGGAAGGCTTGCCAATGAACGAGTACTCGACGCACGGGGTGTCCCCGCAGGCCGTGGCGACGCCGTCCTTGGACCAGTAGACGGAGCCGCACTTGGGGCACTTGGCCCTCTTGTAGCCGCGCTCCTCGAAGACCGGAAGGGGCTTGTTCTCGGGCATGGCTCACATCATGGCGGCGTCCTTTCTTAAAGGTTTCGTTTTTCCGATGGCCGCCACCGTCGAGAAAGGCGACCGCGGGCTACCAGGGCAGGATGCCCTGCTTCAGCTTCAATCGGAGCACGTCGAGCGTGTAGGTTATCACGAAGCCCCGCTTCTGCAGCATGGTGAAGAGCGCCTTGCTGTGAAGGTTCGCGATGTTCAGCTGCTTGGTCTCGATGGTCCGGATGAGGCCGTTGAGCAGCACATCACCGTAGACGTTGGCGCTCATGTCCCAGATGTAGGTGACCTCGATCCCCGGGAACGCGATGATATATCCGACGATGGCATCGCCCTTCACGGCCACCTCGACGTGGGCCCCGGCGAGCCGCCGCAGGGATTGCTGGGCCTTGGGCCAGATGTGATCCTTGTCGTAGACCGGGATCACGTCCGAGAGGCCGACCTCGCGCCGGTCGTGCTCCGGCGCATCGACAGGGACGACCTTCGGGTCGTCGCACTGCATGAAGTGGACCTTACGGGTGGACCGGAAGCCGGCCTTCTGGTACATCCCCATGGCCACATCGTTGTCCTCGAGGCACTCGAGCCACAGCTCTTCCTGGCCGAGATGCTTGACCCGGTCGATCTGGGCGGCCAGCACGCCCTTGCCGTAGCCGAGGCCCCGGTGGCCCGGGTCCGCGGCCAGGCCCCCGACCCAGCTGGACCTGCCGCGGATGCCCGTGAAGGTGAAGGCCTGCGGCACGTCCTTGTCGTCGATGGCGATGAAGGAGTCCTTGAGCGATATGTCGTTGACGTAGATGTAGTCCTTCAGTATGTAGGCGTCCATCTGGACCGGGATGACGTAGTCCTTGAACCCCCTGTTGAAGACATCAACGACGGCCTCGAGGGGGACCCTGTCCATGGTGGCGATCCGCATATCATGACCGTTATTGGCGAACAACACATTATTGATTGAAATCCTTGTCGGTCGTCTCCTTTATAACAATACAATAATCTATCATAATTTCTATATATTTGTATAGAGAGTGGGGCCCCGTGGAAAATGCCGACGAGATCCAGAGGGACATCCTCGAGCCCGCAGGCCGGCTGCTCTCCTCGCAGCCGAGCCTCCTGCGATTGTCAGGCAGGACACTTGTGATCGGGGACCTCCACGGCGACCTGGAGGCCACCAGGACCGCCCTCGAGCTCTTCGGGAAGGGTGGCCACGAGCATATGCTCTTCCTCGGGGACTACGTGGACCGAGGGAGGCAGAGCGTGCCACTTCTGGAACTGATCGTCGAGGCGATGCTCGCGGACCCGGGCCGTGTCCACATGCTCCGGGGGAACCACGAGACCCTCTGGGTCAACGACGAGCACGGCTTCAGGGACGAGCTCGTGGAACGCAAGCTCGGGGGCCTCCACCTTCCCTTCAACGACATGTTCTCACAACTGCCGGCGGCGGCGGTAATCGGCGGGACCATCCTGGCGTGCCACGGGGGCGTCCCGGAGGAGGTGCCGTCGCTGGAGGACCTCAAGGCCATCCGGAAGGGCGTGGTCGAGCCCCACGAATCCACGGACCGGCTCATGCTGGGCCTCCTGTGGAACGACCCCAAGGAGAGCCTCAAGGGCTTCGCCCCGAACACCTACCGCGGCTACATGAAGGTCTTCGGCTGGCAGGCCTTCGATGACTTCCTGAAGAAGAACGAGCTAAAAGGCATCGTCCGGGGCCACCAGCGCTGGCCCGAGGGATACCGCTATTTCTTCGACGGCAGGCTTCTGAGCGTGTTCTCGTGCGCGAGCTATTCGCCGAACGTGAAGAGGAAGGCGGTAACCGTCGACAATGCAGCCTTCTCCATCCTCGACCTTTGACCTAGCTGACGTTGCGCAGGGGCTTGTTGCAGAACACGCAGTCCCCGATCTTCGAGGCGCAGGTCTCGTGATAATCCTTGCCGCAGGAACAGGTTATCCGGAACTGGCCCTCCTTTATATCGCCCTGGCACAGCTGGCACCTTGACGCGCCCATCTCGCTCGCCTCCGCCGTCTTCGGTTTGGGCCTCGCGGAGCCCCCGATGCTGATCGGGGCCGCACCGCCGGCGGGGCTGGGCACGACCGAGATCGTCTGCGGGAACTCCGCCATGTATGGCCTGGAGTCGAAGTCCCTCTGGAAGACGACCTTGAACTTGAGGCCCTGCTGGCCCGAGCCGCCCGGCCTCAGCTTGACCGGTATCTCGCGGGTCTCGCCGATGTTTATCTTTGGCATCAGGACGTTCCCGTCGAGCTCCGCGCCCTCGACGCTGATGACCAGCTCCCGGGCCAGGATGTTCCCCGTGTTGGACACGTAGAGATAGAGTTCGTTCCAGGTGCCCGAGACCAGGGGCTTGTCCTTGGCCATGTCGAAGGTGATGTACGGGTAGACGCCCTCCAGCAGGGCCAGGACATCCTGCTTGGCCCGCTTCAGGGTCTCCAGCGCGCTGACGAGGTTGGTCTTCCTCTGGTCGAGGCCCTGCTGGTAGATGGTCTGCGGGCCCGAGATGTCGAAGCTGTAGTTCACGGCGATTGTCAGGAACCTGTCCACCTCGGACACGAGCGCGTCCACGTCCTTGTAGGCGGCCATGGAGGCCGCGATATGGTCCGGGATGCCCTTCAGCAATGCCTCGGCCTCGGACGGGTTGCCCTCGGCCACGGAGTTCTTCGCCCGGCGGACCTCCATCTGGTAGACCTGGATATCCATGCCCAGGTCCTCGGCCTCGGCCAGCTTGGCCTCGGCGGCCTTGAACAGCGCGTCCAGGCCGGTGGCGGGCTTGGCCTCGACCGGCGGCGGGGCCGGCTTGACCTCGGGGACAGGCACGGGGGCCGGCTCTGTCTTGGCGGGCTCCGGTGGCTTGGCCACCGGCTCTGGCTCTGGAGGCTTCGGCTCCGGGGGCTTTGCCTCCTCGGCCGCCGGCGGGGCAGCGGTAAGAGAGAAGCCGCAGGATGGGCAGGCCTTGAAGCCCTCCTCGATCTCCTCGCCGCACTTGGGGCACTTGCCGGGCGCCGCAGCGACCTCGGGCTTGGGTTCCGGCGTGGGCTCGACGGGCTTCTCGGGCTGGGGCGCCTCCTCAGGCACCGGGGCTCCCGCGTGCTGGATCTCGTCGCGGCACTTGAGGACCGTCTCCCGCGCCTGGTCGTACTTCTTCGTCAGCAGCGCCGACTTGGCCTCTTCAAGGAGCTCCTTGGCCTTCGCGAAGTCCTTGCCCTCCTCGGCCTTCATGTCGCTCTCGAGCTTCGCCACCATGCTCTGGATGAGCTTGAACTGCAGCCGGTCGGCCTCGCGGGCGCACTGCTTGGCGTAGAACAGGGCCCGGTCGAAGTTGTCCTTGTCCATGAGCTCCTGCGTCTTCTCAAGGAATGTCTCGACACGCTTGGTGTCCCCGCCGGTCTCGACGGCCAGCTCGAGGACCTGCTTGGACATGGACAGTATCCCGTTGATGTAGGTCAGGTGCACGTTCTTGACGCCGTCGTAGGCCTGCATGGCGAAGTCGAAGGCCTCGTCCAGCTCGTCCCGGCCCAGCGCGTCGTTGGCCTCGTCGAGGAAGCCCTTGGCCTGGAAGACATCCACCTTCTCCTTCTCGCCGGCCGTGATCATCTTGTCCGCGGCGGACAAGAGCTGCTTGACCTTGTTCAGCCTCTCGGCCTTCAGTCGTTCGGAGAGCTCGTTCAGCTTCTCCAGGGCCTTCCTCGTCTCCCCGGCGGAGATGGCCCCCTCGGCCTCCTGGACCATTGCCTCGCTACCGTCGACCGTCAGGCCCGCAGCGGCCGCGTCGGCCAGGTGCGTCTTGAGCTTCTCGAGGCGCGTGTTGACCTCCGCGTTCATGAGGCCGTCCACCTTGCCCAGGAGGCCCTTGGTCGCGGCCATCACGGTATCGAAGTCCTCCTCCTCCAGGGCCTTGTTGGCCGTCACGACCTCGCCCTTGAGCTCCTCGACGTTGAGCCCCAGGCCCTCGGCATCCTTGAGCTTGTCCTGGGCCTCGCGGATGGACCTGTTGCATTCGTCGACGATCTTCGACAGCAGCTCGCCCTCGATCTCGGCCGAGAGCTCCTTGACCTTCTCGTGCTTGCCCGTGGCCAGCACAGCGCCCATGCGCGCCTGGAGCTCCTCGATGGCCGCCATCTCGACGCCAAGCGACTTGGCGTACTCGATCTTCTCGTTCGTTGCGGCCATGACGTCCTTGACCTCGGAGTGCATGGCTGCCATCTGCTTGGCCTCGGCCTCGGCCCTCTCGGCCAGGTGCAGGGCCCTGATGTAGTCCTGGGTGTCCAGAAGGTCCTTGGACTTCTTGAGCAGGTGCTTGGCCCTGTGGACCGGGACGCCCTCCTTCTCGATGCCCTCCAGGTAAGCCGCGATCTCGCCGTGACGCGCCGCGACCTTCTCGTGCTTGGCCCTGTAGACCTCCTCCAGCCCCTGCCGACTGAGGTCCTTTGCGCTCTCGAAGTCGCTGGCGCCCATCATGGTGTTGGCGCTGGCGAGCATCTCCTGGGCCGCCGGGGCCTCGACGCCCATGTGGCCCGCGAGCAGCAGGGCGGACTCGGCGTGCCTGATGGCCGCGGCGGTCTCCGTATGCTCGTCCTTGAGGCCCTTCAAGCTCTCGTTGCACTCGTTCATGTACTTGAACGCCGTGCCCGTGTCGCCCTCGTTGGCCGCGGCCCTGGCCCGCTCGAGCAGGTTCTCCTGGATGGAGCAGTCGACGCTCCGGTCCTTCAGCTCGTCGAGCCGCTCCTGCATCGATATCAGTGTCCGCATTGTGGCCGCGCGCTCGGACTGCCGGACGGTCTCGTAGCATTCCTTGGCGAGCTTGACCGCCGAATCGTAATCGTTCTCCTCGAGGGCCGCCTTGGCGTCGGCGAGTATCTTGCTCCCCTTGGTGATGTCCATGTCGATCTTGATGCTCTCCTCGAACTTGACCTGGTACTGCAGGATGAGCTGGATCGCGACCGGCCCGGCCGGCGGGACCTCGTCCTCCTTCTCGAAGATGTTCTCGTAGTCCCTCTCGAAGGCCGCCTTGGCCCGCTCGCGGCCCTTCTTCATGACATTGAGGTTGAGGGTCGTCGCCGCAAAGATATCGTCCAGGGCCGCCAGGACCTCCCTGGCGATCTCGTAGTTGGCCCGGGAGCGCTTGGCCTCGCGGGCCGCCTTCTTCAGCAGGGCCTTGCTGGCCACCAGGTCATCGTTCCCGAAGGCCGCCTTGGCCTCGGCGTGCAGCTTCTCGGCCTCGGCGAGCTTGACCTTGCCGCCCAGCTCAAGCCGCCGTATGAGAAGCTCGGTCGTCGACAGCTGCCCGTCCAGGTGGTGCTTTGTGGCCTTCGTCAGCTCCTCAACTGCGCGCTTGGCCATCTCCTCGGTGGCCGGGTAGTCCCCAGAATCCAGTGCCGCGCTTGCCTGGTCGATGCACTCGAGCGCCGATGCTAGGTCGAGCTCCTGCTCGGCCTCGTAGACGAGGTTCGTGGAGACCTCCAGGGCCCCGCGGGCCGCACGGTAGGCCTTGAGCACGTCCCCCAGGACCTGTTCGCCCTTGGCGATTATGTCCCACGAGTCGCGGTACCTCTTCTCGCCGAGCGCTTCCATGGCCTTGGTTGTGAAGTCCAGGTCCGCGGACTTCGCTCCCGACTGGAGCGCGTCGTCCACCTCGCCCTGGACCTTTTCGAGCCGCTCCTTCAGGAAGGCCCCCATGACCGAGTCCACCTCGTCCAGGACGGCCTTGGCCTCGGTCTCGGCATCGTCGAGCTTACCGTCCTTGATGAGGGCCTCGGCGTTCTCGAGCTTGCTCCTCGCGCCGTCGAGCTCCGCCGGGACGCCCTCTAGGCCGTCAACGACCTTCCTGGCCTCCTCGACGGCGAGCCTTGCCCGGTCATGCTCCTTGCGCCGCGCCTCGACCATCTCCATGGTCGTCCCGCAGATCGCGAGGACCTCCTTGAACTCGTTGAGGTCCAGCGCCGACGAGGCCCCCTGGAAGAGCTCCTTTGCGTCCTCCATCGGGACCCCGAGCCCCTCGAGCCTCTTCATCTCATCCTGGACCTCGTCCATGCGCTTGGATGCCGAGGCCCTCCAGGCCTTGTTCAGGCCGTCCCTGGCGCCGTTGATCCCCTTCTCGGCAACGTCGAAGCGCGCCTCGGCCAGGGCCTCCCGCGATTTGGCCAGGACGGCCTCGATCTTCTCGACGGCCACGCCGTTCCCCTTCGCCTCGGCCACCGCGGTCTCGAGCTCGGCCATCTTGGCCGATGTCTCCTCGAAGCCCTTCTGGACCTGTTCGAGGGCCTTCTTCGCATTGGTGAACCGTCTGTGGGCCTCGAGATAGTCCTTGGTGTCGAGGAGGCCCTGGGCCTCCTTGAGCAGCTCGGACGGTTTATTGACAGGGACCTGCATGCCCTTGGCGTCGGTGATAGCCTCCTCCAGGCTGCCCGCCAGGGCCGTGAAGAACGACGCCCTTTCGCTCGCCAGGTCCTCCAGCGCGTGCTGGGCCAGCTCCGCACCGGCGGTGTAATCCGGAAGCGAGAAGGCCTCCTTGATGTCCGTGAGGTTCTCCGCTATGGCATCGGTCGCGATGGTCATGGCCTTGGCCTCGGTCAGGGCGGCCTCGAGCTCGTCGAGGAGCTTCTTGGCCTTGGCGTGCTCGGTGCGCAGTTTCGTCGTTGTTTCGATGGCGTCCTTGCACAGATCGTAGGCCGGGACGAAGGCCCCGTCCTTGATCATGCCGGCCACGTCCTTGGCCTGCTCCTTCGCCGGGCCGACATTGACGCCATCGGCCTCGGCCTCGTCCCTCATGGATTCCCATGCGGCCAGCTTCGCGGACACGAGCTCCGTCTGGAGCCTCTTGGACTCCTCGACGGCGTTGTTGGCCAGGGTCCTGGCCTCCTCGTATTGGCCCTCGTCGAACTTGGAATGCGCATCGGCGGACAGCCCGACCAGCCGCTCGGTACCGATCTCCTCGAACGGCAACTCGATGGCATCGGTGCACCGGTCCAGGGCCTCCTTGGCCTGGGCCTTGGCCGTCTCGGCCGCCGATATGGCCCCGCGGGCCCCGTCGGTGGTCTTGCCCATGGCCTTGTAGTCCCTGGCCTCGAGCTGGCCCTTGGCCTCCTCGAATAGGCGCCGTGCCTCGAGCAGGATGACGCCCTTCTTCTCGATCTTGGCGAGCTCCTTCTCGAACGATGCGAGCCTCTTGCTCTCCGCATCGTAGCGCTGGCCGATCTCCGCGAGGATGGCGTGCCCGTCGTCCATCTTCTTGGTCAGCCCGTCGTACTCGCGGGACATGAGGGCCGCCTCGAGGTTCGCGATGTGGTCCCTGAGGTCCGTGACGTCCTCGTTCCTGGCGGCCTCGGCCTCCATCTTCTCCTTGAGCTCCTTTATCCTTCCCTCGTAGTGCTCCGTCCTGAGCTTCTCGGCCCTGTCCCTCAGGTCGAAGGCGGTCTCTATGGCCGTGCTGTAGTCGCCCTTGTCGATCTGGTCGTAGACCTTGGTGGATTCCTCGGTCAGGGCCAGTGTGTCGAGGTCCAGGTCCGTCAGCTGCTCGATTATCGCGAGGGCCTCCTCGATGCTCCCCTTGGCCTCGAGGTACGACTTGTGGACATTGTCGGCGGTGTCGCTGGACTGCGAGATGAGGTCCATGGCGATGTCGTACTCGCCGCTGGACATGCTCTGCCTCGCGGCATCCAGGGTCTCCAGGGCGGCCTTCAGGTTGGCGCCCTCGCCCTGGTAGGTGTGTATCTTCCCCTCGCACTCCTCGAGGACCGCCTTGGCCTTATTGTGGCTCTCGTGCTGTGCGGCCAGGCCGCTGTTCAGCTCGCCCAGGACCTTGGCAGCGTCCTCGTAGCGCTCGTTCTCAATGGCCCTGCTGGCCTTGTCGAGCATCTTGGCGACCGGCCCCGGCGAGATGCCGGCTTCCTTTGCCTGGACGATGGCCTCGCCGGCCTCCTCCATCTTGGTCGCCATTATCTGCGATATGGCATCCTTGCAGAATGTCACGCCGTTGTCGATGTTCTCGAGGGCGGCCTCGTAGTCCTCGCCGTCGCGTTCGCCCTTGGCGAGCTCCAGGAAGTGCTCCGCGTCCTTGACCTTGATGTTGAACGCCCGGGCCCGGTCGATCCAGTCCTCCAGGTCCTTCTTCAGCATCCTGTCGACCTGCTTGGCCAGGGCGTCCTGGAGCTCGGAGTCCGCCTCGGCCGACGCGTCGATGGCCTCGGTTAGCTGGCCCGAGGCCAGGGCCGCCTGGGCCTTGCCGAGCGTTTCCTTGAGGCGCCTCGCGTCGAGCTTGCGGGCCTCGGCGCGCTCGAGCCTCACCGACAGGTCCGCCAGGGCCTTGGTGGCCTGTTCGTGGCGCTCCTTGAGATCGAGCAGGGCCTTGTGGGAATCTGACAACGAGATGAACGCGTTGATGAAGTCCTTTGATGCCAGGTAGCCCTCGGAGTCCTTCAGGCCCTTCCTCGATTCCTCGACGTCCACGCGCTTGGCCTCGAGGTCCCTGATGAGCCCCGCGACCTGGTCCTTCTTCTCGGATATTCGGGTGCCGTAGATCTCCGTGACATCCTCCCGGACCTGGCCCAGCAGACCGACGGCCATGTCGAGGTGTCCGGACTCCTTGTTGGTCTTGGCCTCCTCGACGAGGTCCTTGAACGGTGCGATGTCGACGTCCATGGCCTCGCCCATGTGCAGCAGCGAGGCGACCTCCTCGAAGTTCGTGTCCAGGTTCTGCAGGTCCTCCTTGAGGTGCGTGATGTAGTCCGTGGCCTGCTTGAGCTCGGTGTAGGC
>Ga0315282_10008901_pt1 | contig 16117 bp, 10 predicted proteins | sample YL17G07_20_MG_FD_203693 | JGI IMG/M metagenome (GOLD analysis project Ga0315282, IMG submission 203693) | Sediment microbial communities from Yellowstone Lake, YNP, Wyoming, USA - YL17G07_20 | ecosystem: Environmental > Aquatic > Freshwater > Lake > Sediment | place: USA: Wyoming | collected...
CTCGCTGAAGACTCGCTCTTAATGATGTTCTCGTAGGTAGATAGGTCCATGGCTGAAACCTAACACAGGTGTCAAAGCAGGACCAATCACCTTTGTCATTGTCGGTTCGTGAAATCCCACTCCGCGCCACATCGACCATGAGGTCCCGTTGTTCCTCAATCTCCGTAATCAGTTCGTCGTCTCTTATGGTATTCACCCAATATAGGCACCATCAAATGCGCAGACTCCTCAAAAGATACGCAGACTCAAAGCTCCTCTGCTAGTCGTTGAATCAGATTGGTTCTTGCTGCGCCAAACTCCCCTTTCTTCGCGCCCGCCGGTGGAGTAAGTTCGAGTCGTCGGAGTGAGCAAAGGTCCCAATGTTGCCGTGCCCTTCCATAAGGATTCTGACATGTGTGCGATCAACAAAACTAACTCTTCTCCCGCCCCTGACCGCCGCATCATCACCGGCGAGCACCTCCGCGCCGTCGCCATGCCGCTCGGTGGGATCGGAGCGGGGCAGATCGCCCTCGCCGGTGACGGCGGCTGGCGGCAGTGGGAAATCCACAACATCCCGAACCACCTCGGCTACGTGCCGCACTCCTTCTTCGCCGTCAGGATGCGACCGGCGGACCTGCATCGCGTCGGGCGTCGCACCGCCGGGGAGTTCTCGGGAGCGGCGCGCGTGCTCATGTCACCGGCACTCTACGACGACGCCGACTTCAGGCCACCGATCACCTCGTCGGACCACGTCGTGCCGGACGAGGCGCGCCGCCTCCTCTCGATGGTCCCCGGCGTCGCGGAGGTGGAGTTCGTCGGAGAATACCCCATCGCCGAGGTGACGTACCGCGACCCGGGGCTGCCGCTCCCCGTGAGTCTCGAAGCGTACTCTCCATTTGCCCCGCTCGACGAAGACCTTTCCGGCATGCCGTGCATCATCTGCACGCTCACGGTCAGGAACACGCGCGACCTCAGGATCCACGTGGCCCTTGTGGCGACCCTCCAGAATGCCGTCGGATGGGACGGAAAGGGGTGCATCAGCGGGGTCCAGTTCGCCGGCTACGGGGAGAACACGAACCGCGTCATCCGCACAAAGGGCATGACCACCATCGAGATGACGAACGCTCGGCTGCCGAAGGAGCACGAGTGCTCGGGACAGATGGCGCTCAGCGCGCTCCACGAGGGAACGACCTATCTCGGTCGATGGGACTCGGTCGAGGCGTTCTGGAACGATTTCGCCACGCGGGGGGACCTCAGGAACATCGACGACCCCACGCCGAGCGCGCCAGGCTCGACGGTGAACGGGGCGCTGTGCAGGAGCGCCTGGGTCGAACCGGGGAAGTCGTTCACGGCGACGTACGTCCTGTCGTGGTACTTCCCGAACCACCACGTGAACTGGGATCAACAGGGTTTCGGCCTCAAGGACCGAAAGTCCAAGTTCTTCATCGGCACGCACTACGCCACTCGGTTCGAAAGCGCGTGGGACGTGGCGCGACACGTGCGCGACCAGTTCACCGCGCTCTCCGAGGCGACGCACCGATTTCGCGATACGTTCTACGACAGCACCCTACCGTACTGGTTCCTCGACACGGTGAGTTCGCAGGTGTCGATCATCCGCAGCCCGACGTGCATCTGGCTTGAAGACGGGACGTTCCACGCCTTCGAGGGGTGTCAGGGTGCGTCCACCGACAGCGTCGAGGGGACCGGTGGTTGCTGCCCCCTGAACTGCACCCACGTCTGGAACTACGAGCAGGGGCTTGCGCGGCTGTTTCCGCGCCTCGAACGGGTCATGCGCCGGACGGACCTCAAGCACCAGCAGGCTCCCGACGGGAAGATCGGGCACCGGACGCTCCTGCCCCTCTATCTCGAACGGTGGACCGTCCCGGCGACGGACGGTCAGTTGGGCACGATCCTCAAGGTCTACCGCGAATACCGTGCGGGCGGCGGCAGAGCGTTCCTTGACGAGTTCTGGCCGGAGACGAAGAAGGCGCTCCTCTGGGCGATGGACGAGAACGACCAAGATGCCGATGGCATCCTGGAGGGCTGGCAGCCGCACACGTACGACTGCCCGGCGCACGGCCACAACACGTTCATCGGCTCGCTCTATCTGGCAGCGCTTCGGGCTGCGGAGGAGATGGCCAAGATCGTCGGCGATGTCGAGTTTGCGAAAGAATGCCGACGGCGGTTCGACACCGGGTCGAAGAACCTCGACGCGGAACTGTGGAACGGTGAGTACTACATCCAGAAGCCGGAGCCGGACAAGGACCTCAAGTGGCAGTACGTCACCGGCTGCCACATCGATCAGGTCGTCGGGCAGTGGTGGGCACAGATGCTCGACCTCGGCGAGGTCCTGCCGAGGGAACACGTGCGGGGCGCGCTTCGGTCCATTCTCCGGTACAACTGGCGCGAGAGCTTCGAGGGATTCAAGCAGAAGCCGCGCGTTTATGCCTCGGACGGCGACAAGGGCTTGCTCATCTGCACGTGGCCGAAGGCCGGACGACCGCCGGAGCCGATGCTCTACTCGGACGAGGTCTGGCCCGGCACCGAATACGAGATCGCGGCGCAACTGCTCTACGAGGGGATGCTGGAGGATGCGTTCAAGGTCCTCCGGGCCACGCGGGGGCGGTTCGACGGTCGGGAGCGGAATCCGTGGAACGACATCGAATGCGGCGACCACTACGCCCGTTCCCTCGCCAGTTGGTCGCTCTTGGAAGCGGCGTTGGGGTTCCGCTACGACGCAGACGCGGGACTGATCGGCTTCGGATCGAAGGTGACGCCGGAAGACTTCCGAGGACCGTTCGTCGCGGGGGATGGGTGGGGGACGTACGAGCAGAAGATCGAGGACGGCACGGCGACGGCCACGATCATCCTTGCGGGCGGCGCGCTCGGCGTCACTACGCTCGAACTCGACCTACCCCGGATGCCGACGGGCGTCATCTCCGTGGCGGTAAACGGGAATCCCGTCGACTACGAATCGAAGCTGACGGACCAGCGGGTGACGATCTCGTTCCGGGAGCCTGTGGATCTGGCGGTGGGACAGGAGTTGGCGGCCCAGGTGATGGTGTGAGGATGCGCGGGCTGTGGCCGGGATGTCTATGGCCTCCCTGCCCCGGTCGATCTCTCGGCGAGCGCGTTCCACGCCAGTCCGGCAACGCCCGGCAGGACGGCGTTCGTGAGGAAGAGGGCGAACGCCGCGTTGAACGCCACGGGCGCCGGGACGCCGAGATGCTGCCAGACCAGGATCGCCGCCGACTCCCGCACGCCGATGTTCCCCACGGCGATGGGCAGAAGTGCGACGATTCCGGTGGTCACCGCGCCGGCGGCGATGCCTTCGGCCCACATCACCTCACCGCCGAACGCGCGCACAAGGAGCACCAGTTGCGAGAGGTAGATGACCGACAGGCCCACCGACCAGACGCCGAACCAGGCCCGGTCTGAAGCGTGAAGCGCCTTCATCCCCAAGAACACATCCTCGCCGCCTCTCAGCCGTCTCGAGAGGCGCTCTGCCCACGGCTGACGCGATGGCCGGAACACCAGTTCTCCCGCCGCCACGATGAGGGCGACTATCGCGAGAGCTAGGGACGCGAGCGTTCGCGTCGTCGGTAGTGACAGGCCGATCAGCCCAGGCTCCAGGGCCCACATGACCGAGCCGAGCGCGACGGTCGTGGAGAAGCCGTAGATGCGCATCACCGCAAGTACACCGAGCGCCCGTCGCCGCCCGCCTCGCGGCAGGAACATTGCGCTGCCCAACTCGCCGACGCGCCCGGGCGTCACCGCACCCATCGCCAGCCCGACGAGGAGCGCGCGGAGCGTGACAATCGCACCTGCTCCCGGATGCGCGCGCATCAGGCCGACGCGCACGCGACCGTACTGGCAGGCGAGGTTCGGCATGACGAGGACGAGTGCGGCGAGCGCCCAGCCCGGGTGCACTCCAGCCCACGCCCGAACCACCGCACGCGGGTTCACCCGGCTGAACAGGACGACGAGCACGGTGACCGTGACAACGATCTTGACGGCGGCTGTCCAGCCTCGCAGCCGCGCGCGCACTGGGTCGGGCACAGCTCCTCGCTCGTAAGAAAGGTCGGGACGGTGATTCGTGATCGCGCTGATGGATCGTCTCACAGCATACCTTGGAACATACCGACCCGTTCTGAAGCGTCAAACGCGCCTTGACGGGACGCCCTCCCCTCCGGACTTTACAGGATGGGAGCGTTCGTGCCGTACCACACCCCATCAACGGTAGGGTATCATGTCCCACGACCGCGAGAACGTACGCTACAGCGACCCGCTCGTCAGCCGCTACGCAAGCCCGGAGATGTCCCGCATCTTCGCCGAGGTCGTCCGGTTCCGGCAGTGGAGGCGGCTCTGGATCGCCCTTGCGGAAGCGCAGAAGGAGCTCGGATTACCGGTCACCGACGAGCAGATCGCGGAACTGAGGGCGCACGCCGACGATGTAGACCTCGTCCGCGCACGGGAACTGGAGAAGGAACTTCGCCACGACGTGATGGCTCACGTCCATGCCTATGGGGAGCAATGTCCGAAGGCGCGGGGCATCATCCATTGGGGCGCGACGAGCTGCTTCGTCACCGACAACAGCGAGCTTTGGCAGATGCGCGAAGGTCTCAAGCTCGTCCGTGCCCGGCTCCTCGCGGTCATTCGGGTGCTTGCACAGTTCGCGCGGGAATGGAGGGCGCAGCCGACGCTCGGCTTCACCCACTTCCAACCGGCGCAACTGACGACGGTGGGGAAGCGGGCGACGCTGTGGCTCCATGACTTCGTGCTCGATCTCGAAGAGGTGGAGTATCGGCTCGACCGCCTCGCGTTTCGCGGGGTCAAGGGGACCACCGGCACGCAGGCAAGCTTCCTCGCGCTCTTCGATGGCAACCATGGGAAGGTGAGAAAGCTCGAACGACTCGTCGCGGACAAGATGGGGTTCGAACGCGTCAGCCCGGTGACCGGACAGACCTACACGCGCAAGCAGGATTGGCAGATCGCTTCGACCCTTTCCGGCGTTGCACAGTCGGTCCACAAGTTCGCGAACGACGTCCGTCTCCTTCAACACCTCAAGGAGATCGAGGAGCCGTTCGAGTCTTCTCAGGTCGGCTCCTCGGCGATGGCCTACAAGCGCAACCCGATGCGCTCCGAGCGTGCGACCGGGATTGCCCGATGGGTGATCGCCGCCGCGCAGAATGCGGCCATGACCCATGCCGAGCAGTGGTTCGAGCGCACGCTCGATGACTCGGCGAACCGCAGGCTCGCGATCCCGCACCTGTTCCTCGGCGTTGACGCGCTCCTCGTGCTCGTGGCGAACGTCGCCTCCGGACTCGTCGTGTACCCGAAGATGATCGAGCGGCACATTGAGACCGAACTACCGTTCATGGCGACGGAGGACCTCCTCATGGCCGCGGTTCGTGCCGGCGGCGATCGGCAGGTGCTCCACGAGGTGATCCGCGTCCATGCGCAGGCGGCGGGGGACGCGGTGAAGGACGGGGGGAAGAACGATCTCCTGGAGCGTCTTGCCGGGGACGAGCGATTCCCCCTCTCGAAAGAGACGGTTTCCAAGGTCCTTGACCCGATCCGATACGTCGGTCGCGCACCGGAACAGGTGGACGAGTACCTCGCCGAAGTGGTGGAGCCGCTGCTCGCCGAACGGGCCGACGTGGTGGCTGAATCGGTGGAGCTGCGCGTCTGAGCGCCAGCCGACCGTTTCTGCGGAGGGATGAAAGGGTTCGTCCTCCCGACGTGTCGCCGGATCTTCCGCGCTCCCCAGCACGACAGGGAAGAGATGCAAGGGCCTCCTGCACGATCCCCAGGATGTTGACCATGCGCACCCTCGAACAACGCCGGACCATCGCCCGTGCCATAGGGACCGCCGCGATCAACGCGGCACGACCGGCCACCGCCGTCCGGGACGCGATCCGGATGACACGCGAGGAGATCTCCATCGGACCGTGGGCTGCCGGACTCGCCGCCGTCGATAGGATACTCGTCGTCGGTGCGGGCAAGGCGGCGGGCATGATGGCGCAGGCGGTGGAAATGGCGCTCGGCGACCGGGTGACCGGCGGGCTGGTCGTGACGAAGGACGAACACGCCGTCCCGACCTCGCGAGTGCGCGTCGTCGAGGCGAGCCACCCGATCCCGGACGAGCGTGGGGTGAGAGCCGCCGATGAGTTGCTCCGGCTCGTGAGCCGTCTGACCGAGCGCGATCTCGTGATCGTCCTGATCTCCGGCGGCGGGTCGGCACTCCTCGTCGCCCCGGCGGACGGGATCACCCTGAGCGACAAGCAGGCGACGACGAGCGCGCTCCTCGCTTGCGGCGCGACAATCAACGAGATGAACTGCGTCCGCAAGCACCTCTCCCGGGTCAAAGGCGGCCAGCTCGCACGGGCGTGCATGCCTGCGCGCGTCGTCTCGCTCATCCTTTCCGACGTGATCGGCGACCCGCTCGACGTGATCGCCTCCGGTCCGACGGTTCCCGATCCGACGACGTTCCGAGACGCCCTTGCAGTCCTCGACCGGTACGGCCTGCGCGGGACGGTCCCCCAGGCGGTTCTCCGTCGCTTCGACGCTGGTGCGGCGGGAGCTGTACCGGAGACTCCGAAGCCGGGCGACCCGACCTTCGAGCGCTCGATTACCCATCTCGTCGGCACGAACCGGCTTGCCCTCGACGCGGCGGCGCGACTGGCGACCCAGTATGACTACTCACCTCGTGTGCTCACTTCGACGCTTCGCGGTGAGGCGCGGGAGGTGGCAAAGGTGATTGGTTCCCTTGCGGAAGCGGTGGGGCCGCACGACGGTCCCACCGCCCTCATCTTGGGTGGTGAGACGACAGTCACACTCTCCGAGCACCCCGGCAGGGGCGGACGGAATCAGGAGCTTGCCCTCGCGTTCGCGCGGGAGGTCGCCGGGCGGGACGACATGGTGCTGCTGAGCGTTGGGACGGACGGGACCGACGGTCCGACCGACGCCGCTGGCGCGCTCGTAGACGGGAGGACGTGCGAGCGGGCCAACGCCGCGGGGTTCTCGGTGGAGAAAGCGCTCGACGGCCACAACTCGTACCCGCTACTTGAGGCGACGAGCGACCTCGTGAAGACCGGCCCGACGGGAACGAACGTCATGGACGTGGTCGTGGTGCTTGTGGGGTAGTGCCGGCGAACGGCGCGGCGCATGTGATCGTAGCTGCGGCGCGGTCCTGAGAGTGTGTACGGAAAGTGCATTTTAAGCGCCAGATTCTTCGCTGACGCTCAGAATGACACCTCTTCTGAACGTCTCTCCTCACACACACCGTCAGAACACTGTTTCCAGAGACAGCGCGTACCGACGCGGACCGGACAGCTTCCGCTCGCGTGGCGCGTAGACGTAGTTGAACAGGTTCGTGACGGAAAAGGTGAACGTGACGCGGTGCCAGCACGTTCCGACGCGGGCGTCGCTCACGATCTGCGGCACGCGGGGGTCGTTCGGGTAGACGGTGACGGGATAGGTGCTGATGTAGCGGTAGTCGTACCCGGCGAAGTGGGCTCCGTAGTGAAGCTCGACTCCCGCTCTGATGGTGTGACGGGGACGGTACGGTAGGCGGAGCGAGTCCTCCCCGACGTTGCGCGTTCGCTCCGGCGCTTCGTTCTTCGTGTCGAGGAACATGTAGCCGCCGCGCAGTTGCACCTGGTCGCGGAAGAGCGCGACACGTCCCGCCGTCTCAAAGCCTCGGATGCGGGCCTTCACGACGTTCTCATACGCGACGACGAGCTTTCCTGTCCCGGGATCGGTCGTGTCCTGAATCGTCGGTTCGAGCAGGTCCTCATACCGGCTCTCGAAGACGCCGAAATCGAGTCCGGCGAGCCTCCCGATCATCTGGCTGAAACCCACCTCGGCGGACCACGAGCGTTCGGGCTTGAGGGCTGGGTTCGGCCTGATCGCCAGATCACCTTCGTTCCGATAGGTGCTCAACTCGCTGATCGCCGGGCCGCGAAACCCTCTCGACAGGAGCGCGCGGAGCGTCGTCGAACTCGTCGGCGTCACGACGAGGCCGAGGCGGGGACTGGCTTGGCCGCTGGTCGAAGACACGTCGCTCGACCGGCGGCCGTAGTGAACGCCGGCGGTGAGCGCCGCAAACGGGGACGGACGGATTTCCGCCTGCCCGTAGATGCCCACGTCAGTGAGCCGCCTTCCCTGGAACAGCACCGCGTCGATCCATGAGTGCTGCGCCGCCGCGCCGGCGGTCACGACCAGACGCGGATGCGGCATCCAAATGGCCTGGCCTTCGATGCCCGCAGTGACCACGTCCGAGGAACTCACCGGTTCGAGGTTGGTACCCACCTCTTCGAATGCCGAGCGGTAGACGTGCGTCGTGAGGCGCCACGAGAGGTGAGAGCCGAGAACCTGTCTGATCCAGAGGCTGGTGAACTGCTCGGGTCCGATGATCCGGCTGCCATCGCTGCGCGTATAGTGAAGGCTGTCGGGGTACGACTGGAGTGCGTTTCCGTGGTTCTCGTGGCTGTAGATGCCGAGGAAGCCGCATTCGGTCGTTGCGGTCCACGGCCGTTCGAGCTTGAGGAAGAAGTTGTAGCGCGTGTGGTCGCCGCCCGCCCGCCCGCCAGTGTCTTCCTCCCGCCGGACGTTGGCGAGCATCTTCGTCTCACCCACTCGTTCGGTGTGGGTGACCGAGACGGCATGGTGGTACTGCTTCCCCGGTGGGGAGACGTAATCGCGCAGGCTGGCGTGCCAGCCACCCACGACGCGCAATTGCGTTTCCGGCCTGTCGCCGGGCTGGCGCGTGATCTGGTTGATCACCCCACCGAGCGCGCCGGAACCGTAGAGAGCCGAGTTTGCCCCCTTGGCAACCTCGACCCGCTCGACCACCTCCGGCGGCACAAGGTCCCATTTCACATCGCCCACGTCGCCGGTGAGCACGGAGATGCCGTCCACCAACACCCCGACGCGGCTTCCGGCCCCCTGCGTGAACCCGCTTGAACCCCGAATGGAAACCTGCCCGCCGATGATTGTCGCGCCCGGGACGTATTCGAGCGCGTCGAGCGGGGTGCTCACATTACGCCCGGTGATCTCTTCCGCGGTCACGATGTCCATCGCCGTCGGCGACTGCCGGAGCTCCTGGAGCCTGCGGGTCGCGGTCACGACGAGCGGCATGCCCTGAATCACCGTCGCTTCGAGTCGAAAGACGAGCCGTGCCGTATCGCCACTCGCGACGGTGACAGTCTTCGTCTGCGCGCGGTAGCCGGTGAGGTTCGCCGTCACACGCACTTCGCCGAGGGGCACGCGGTCGATCCTGAACCTCCCCCCCTCGTCGGTGGTCGCGCCGAGCGTCGTGCCGACCAGCATCGCCGCCGCGCCCACGAGTGCCGTCCCGTCCCCGGCATCGAACACCTGACCTTCGATCCGACCGGACGGGGCGGCGTGAGCGGAGGTCAGCGCGGCTGCGATGAGAACGACGATACGGTGCCAGAAGATCATCATGTCCCCGCCGAGTTTCGAACACGATCACGTACGCCAGTGGACCAACACGGCGCCACGGGAGGCGAGTGCCGGCACGCGGGAAGCTCCCGTCCCATCGCAACGGATCGACTGCCCACTTCCATCAACGTGATGCCGTCAACCGTCCCGAACCAACACCGCTGCCCGCCCCGCTCAGAACAGGTTTCCGAACGTGAGCAGGAAGCGGTGCCCCTCTGGCGAGAGGGCGAAATCGAGCCGCAAGCTGAGCTGCGAGTTCCACACGAGGCGGCTGCCGACGCCGATGCTCGGATGAACCCCTGCGGGCGTCAGATCGCTCAACCGCGAACCGACGCGCCCGAGATCGACGAAGGCGATGCCCTGGGTCTGAAGGTACTGGCCGGAAATGCTGCGCTCCCTGAATACCCGGCGCATCTCGATAGTGAGCAGCACTTTCTGCTTGTCAGCGAACCGGCGCGACTCGTAGCCGCGCATCGTTGTGTTTCCCCCGACCTCGAAACCCCGGATTGACCCGCCAACCTCGGTCTCCTCGTAGAAGGGAATCTCACCTTCGAGGCTCTCGAACAACGTGCGAACGAGGAGCACGTAGCGGAAGCTCCGCCGCGTCGGGTGGAGTCTGATGTAGTGCGAGTAGATGAACGTGATCCGCCGATACGGGTAGTCGGTGCCGAGCGACTTGTATGCCTTCTGCACCGACAGTTCCGCGAGGATGCCTTTGGTCGGCAGCTCCTGATCGTCCCGCGTATCGAAGAGGATACCCGCCACGAGGAAGTTAGTCCAGCCCGCCTCAAGGCCCGGCAGGCTCGGGTCTCGGAACACCAAGTAGTCGCTTCGGGCCTCGCTGACGCGCGTGGGTGCACCCCGTTTGAACCGCGCGCCGGCAAACAGGGCGACCGAGCCTCCGAGCCGGGCTTCGATGTCAAGGCCGGTCTTCTGCTGTTCGAGTTGGTAGCGGTAGTAGTCCCGGTTGATCGCGAGGCTGTCCTGGTTCATCTTCGTGTCGTTGCCGACGCCGTAGTACGCCGCGTCGATGTCCTTCAGGTCCTGCGTCATGAGACGGATGCTGAACGGCAGGCCGAATACCTCCGGGCTTTCGAACCGGATGTGATGGTCCCGCTTGCCGAGGGTGGAAAGCCACCACTGGACGTTGATCCGATACCGGTACGGACGTGCACTGTAGTCCGCGACCTCAACCCACCCGCCGTAGTGGAGCCCGCTTGACGGCGTGTAGAAGATGATCGGCAGACCGGTGAGGCCGTACGGCACCCGGTTCATCGTGAACGTGCGCCGGCGCTGGAGCCAGTCGAGACCCTCCTCGGCATCGGTTGAGGCACGGCGCTGTTCCTCCTGTGGGCGCCTTCCCGCCGGACACGGAGTGCTCAGGCCGACCACGAGCAGGAGAAGCAGGGAGAGCATCCGGAGCGTACTCGGGGCAAGGCCCTTCGTCATGGACGTGGCGAATCCGCCGTACCCTCCGCCCTTCCGGTTCCCGCGGCCACCGCGTTCACAGTCCGCTGCCAGCATCCGCATCTTCGGTCCGCTCGTGTGTTTCAGACCGCCTGTCGTCGTATCTTCGCATGCGGCTGGCGAGGAAGGAGTGCGACGTTTTCGTCGCCCCGTTCACGTCTTGCGCGGGGGAAGCTCATGAGCGAACAACATCCGCATCGCATTGACTGGGATACGTACTTCATGCGGATCGCGCAACTGGTGGCGGAGCGCTCGACCTGCCTTCGAGCGAAAGTCGGCGCGGTGATCGTGCGCGACCGGAGCATCATCTCCACCGGCTACAACGGCGCGCCGTCCGGGCTGCCGCACTGCCTCGACGTGGGATGCCTCATCTACCGCTCCGTCACGCCCGACGGAACCGAGGAGGAGAACTGCTTCCGCACGATCCACGCCGAGATCAACGCCATTGCGCAGGCGGCGAAGAACGGCAACAGCATTGACGGCGCGTGGATCTACGTCACCGCCTCCCCCTGCATCCACTGCCTCAAGGTGCTCATCAACGTCGGGATGAAGAGAATCTACTACGCAACGCCGTACAAAATCCATACCGTCGAGGACATGATCAGGATGGCGGGCATTGATCTCGTCCAGGTCCCGGTCGGTCCGCTGCCGGACGAACTGAAGCGGTAGTGCCCGAAGCTGTGCGGAGCATCCGTTCTGCGGTCGAACCACGTGCTTCCCCGAAGAACGCGAAGAAGAACGCGAAGCGTTTTCCGGTCAGCATGACATCCATCGGGAGTGTCATGCTGACCGGCGGCGAATGATCTGATGGTGAAGACCCGTTTCTCTGCACATCCCTGGACGTGCGGTATGACGGATACGAATGCCCGGTTCCTGTCAACCTGGTGAGCTAGGCATTCCCGCCCTCCCGGCCCGTGGGAGGGATGGTCGCAAGCCCATGCATCCGGCTGGAGATTGTGTAGGGCGTGGAATGGCAGATCTCCGGAAGCGGTTGCACCGCGTCGCGTCAGTCCTCGAAGGGACGTACGGGCGGCCGGACGTGAACCTCCGGGACGACCCTTTCGACGCGCTCATCGGGACGATCCTCTCCCAGAGCACGAACGACACAAACAGCGGACGGGCGTACGATGCGCTCCGCAAGCGGTTCCCCACGTGGGACGAGGCGCTTGAAGCCGGACCGGAAGAGATCGAGCGGGCGATCAGGCCGGGCGGCCTCGCGCGACAGAAGAGCGTTCGGATTCACGCCATCCTGAAGCGAATTTGGGAAGAGCGTGGGGAGCTATCCCTCGCCGATCTCTGTTCATGGCCGGACGACGACGTCTTCGCATGGCTCGGTCGCTTCCAGGGGGTTGGTGCGAAGACCGTCGCTATCGTTCTCATGAGCGCCTGCGGGCGCGACATCTGCCCGGTGGACACGCACGTGCACAGAGTCGTGCGAAGGCTGGGCCTCGTCCGAAAGAACGCGGGTGCGGAGGAGACGTTCGAGACGCTCAGACCGCACATACCGAAGGGCGAAGGACCGACGCTTCATCTCAACCTCATCAGCTTCGGTCGCACGCGATGCGCCGCACGGAACCCCGCGTGCGAGACCTGTCCGTTTCGAGGCGAATGCCGGTACGACAAGGGAACCGGTACGATCAGGTAGTGGGTCTTCAAGATCTATGTTGCGGGTTCTCCCATGGTAGGCGGGACACTCCTGTCCCGCACCCTGCGCAGGTCTGGCCGACCGGCGAGGCGTGGGGCGAAGGGATCAACCCGCGTCACAGCCCGCAGGCGGTCATCCAGCGCGTCCGGGAGATGACCGCGGTACGGGCCGACGGCACCTATTCTGTCAACTTCTACGCGCAGGGCAACGGAGGCAGAATCGTTGTTGGTTCTTGAAGCAAAATCCCAACACGAATCTGCGGGCTGCTGACTCGCTTTTAATCAAGCTTTCGTACGTAGATAGGTCCATGGCACCAATCCTAATCCGGTGCCAAAACAGGACCAATCACCATAAACTATACAGGTGGGATGGGTTGGCATCGTGTCAAGCGGTCCAGTGAAGAGGGACGGCAATGCTGGAAACCATCGATCTTTCGCAGGAACTGGATAAGGCCACCTACAAGGAGTGGTTTGCCAAGCTTCAGGAGAACCTTCGGCTCTTGCAGCGACAGGCGTACGAGGCGGGAGTGCCGACGATCATCGTTCTCGAAGGGTGGGATGCCGCCGGGAAGGGCGATGCGGTGATGAAGCTCGTCGAACGGCTGGACCCGCGTGGTTTCCGGGTCGATCCGCCCGCGCCGCCGAACATCGAGGAGCAGATGCGCCCGTTCCTGTGGCGTTTCTGGGTGAAGCTACCGCCCGACGGAGCCATTGGCATCGTTGACCGGTCGTGGTACGGGCGCGTCCTGGTCGAACGGATGGACGGTCTCGTGACGCAGCGGCAATGGCAGCAGGCGTATCAGGAGATCAACCAGTTCGAGCGCCAACTGGCCGACGACGGCCACGTCATCGTCAAGCTCTTCCTGCACATCAGCAAGAAGGAGCAGAAGAAGCGCTTCAAGCAGATGGAGAAGGACCCGACCCAGTCGTGGAAGGTGACGAAGGAGGATTGGGAGCACCACAAGCGCTATGAAGACTACCAGAGGGTCATCGAGGAGATGCTCGAACGGACGAGCACGAGCTACGCGCCGTGGACCATCGTGGAAGCGACCGAACGCCGCTTCCGCCGGGTGAGAATTTTCCAGACGATCATCAAGGCGATGCAGGAGGGTCTCGAACGCAAGCAAGCCTACGAGGCACGAAAGGCGGAGGAGAAGGCGGCGGCGAAACGCGAGCAACCCTTGGCGAAGCCGGTCGCGACTGCGGCGGCTGATTCCGATGCCTCAGTCTCGGTTTCCGTCCCGGAAGTGGACGAATCGGATGAACTGGCTGCCCCCGTGTTCCATGACGTTCCCTCGATCCTCGATCGGATCGACACGACCGTCAAGCTCGACCGAGAAGAGTACGATGAGGAGCTTCCGAAGCTACAGGTGCGGATGCGCGAGCTTGAGTTCGAGTGCTTCAACAAGCGCATGCCGGTCATCGTCACCTACGAGGGGTCGGATGCGGGCGGCAAGGGAGGCAATATCAAGCGCGTGACGCAGATGCTCGATCCGCGTGGCTACAACGTCATACCGATCTCCGCGCCGAAGGGCGACGAGGCGACTCATCACTACCTGTGGCGCTTCTGGCGGCACATCCCGAAGGCTGGCCACATCACGATCTTCGACCGGACGTGGTACGGGCGCGTCCTCGTTGAGCGCGTCGAGGGCTTCTGCACGAAGGAGGAGTGGCAGCGGGCGTTCCAGGAGATCAACGAATTCGAGCAGTCGCTCGTCAACTGGGGCGCGGTACTCGTGAAGTTCTGGATTCACATCAGCAAAGAGGAGCAACTGCGCCGCTTCGAGGAACGGCAGGTCACGAGCTACAAACAGTACAAGATCACCGAGGAGGACTGGCGCAACCGCGCGATGTGGGATGGCTACAGAGTCGCCGTAACCGAGGCGATTGAGCGGACGAGCACGAGCTACGCCCCCTGGACGATCATCGAGGGCGAGGACAAGCTCTGGGCGCGTATCAAGGCGCTCAAGACGATTGTCGCCGCCATCGAGAAAGGCCTTGAGGCGAAAGGGGACGGGAAGAAGAAGTAGGATCGCCTCTTCCCAGCCTCATCTCATGGAACAGGGACACGGTATGCCGTGCCCCTGTTCTCGTTGCTGGTCAGAGCACCACCTGTTCCCGGACGAGGAAGCGCAGGACATGCTCGCGCATGTCCCGTTCGAGCTCGGCGTAGTCAGGGTGGCCGACGAGATTCCGCCGCTCTTCCGGGTCTTCGCGCTCGTCGAAGAGATACACGCCGTCACCGGTTTCGTCCATGGCGTACTTGAGGCGGTCGGTCTGCGCCATGAGGGTGCGATAGCGCCGCTTGAACGAGACTTCGTTGAACGCCGTCTCCCGAAGGCGGTGCTCCGGGTTTCGGAACACCGGCACGAGTGACTTCCCCGCGACGCGGTCGGGGGCCTCGAGCCCCACAAGCTCCAGGATGGTACGGTAGAGGTCGATCTGCTGGGCCAGCGCGTCGGAGATGACCCCGGCGGGGACGCGTCCGGGCCATCTCACGATGAACGGAATGTCCAGGCTTCCGTGGAAGAATACCTGCTTGCCGATCCGACCGTGATCGCCCGCCATCTCGCCGTGGTCGGAGAAGTAGACGACGAGCGCCTTGTCGAGCCAGCCCTTCCGCTCGTATGCCTCCAGGATTCTCCCGACCCAGTGGTCGATGAGGGTGATCTTCCCGCAGTAGTTCGCACGTATCGCAGCGATCCGCTCGGAGGTGAGCAGCGAGGCAGGATATCTGCCGTCCCGCATCTTCCCTCTGACTGCCTCGCTGAGCCACTCGGCGCCCCCTTCCGGGTCGATCGCCGGGGGCATGTCCTCGGGACGGTACATGGACGCGTACGGCTCCGGAGCATCCCACGGTTCGTGGGGACCCGGAAAGCCGACGTACAGGCACGTCGGACGGTCCTCGTCGAACCGCTCCACGTATTCGATCACCTGCCTGCCAACGTAGCTGTCGTAGAATTCCTCCCACGGAAGGGGGCTGGGGCGCACGGCAAACGGACCTTCCCGGCCCACCCGCTCATTGTAGTCGTCCCGGAACCTGTCAAGGAGACCGAGCCGCTCCCAGTGGTCGGTCATGCAGCTGTCCGTGCGTCGCGTCGCGTGCGGCCCGGTAGTTTCGTGGACGTAGTCGAAGCCACGGGCGTGCATGTACGGCTCGTGGTTCCCGAGGTGGTCCTCCGGCGCGTGGGGATAGTAGTGTGACTTGCCGATGTGCGCCGTGCGGTAGCCGGAGCGCTGGAGCGTCTGGAAGAACGTCGCGTCGTCGGCGGGAAGCGAGCCGGAATTATCCCACATCCCTGTCTGGTGGGGATACAGCCCGCTGATGAACGATGCACGGGCGGGCATGCAGAGCGGGCTGGTGGTCGTCGCCCGTGGGAAGCGCGTCCCCTCGGCGGCGAGCCGGTCCATGTTCGGCGTTCGGATGACCGGATGGCCGGCGCACGACATGCAGTCAGTTCGGTGCTGGTCCGGCATGATGATGAGGATGTGAGGGCGGTCGGACATCGGGAACCCTTCTGTTCGGCACGTTCACTCGAAGTGCCGCCACTTGCGACCGATG
>Ga0315282_10008902_pt1 | contig 16116 bp, 12 predicted proteins | sample YL17G07_20_MG_FD_203693 | JGI IMG/M metagenome (GOLD analysis project Ga0315282, IMG submission 203693) | Sediment microbial communities from Yellowstone Lake, YNP, Wyoming, USA - YL17G07_20 | ecosystem: Environmental > Aquatic > Freshwater > Lake > Sediment | place: USA: Wyoming | collected...
CGGCAGAACGGTCGGAAGGCGCATCGCGAGCATGGTCTTCCCCGACCCTGGCGGCCCGACCATCACCACGTTGTGCCCGCCGGCCGCCGCGACCTCCAGGGCGCGTTTCACATGGGGCTGGCCTTTCCGTGCTGCGAGACTCCGACTTGGCCCAGAGCGGCCCCAAGCCACTCCAGGCGATAGTGGTCGCGGTCGAAGACGATCACCCGGGCCTGCAGGTCAGCCAGGAGGCGCCGCTTATCGCCGAGGGAGAGGGAGTTCAGGTCCCCGGCCTGCTCCAGCGCGGCGATGGTGGAATCCACGCCGGCCAGCCGGGCCTCCTCGCCCTCGGCCAGCGCTGCGAGTCGCGCCCGGCGCTCCTCGAGCACCGCTTCCTCTTCGCTCGCGCGGCGCCGCGCCTCGTCATAGTCCTCCAGGGTGTAGGAACCCCTCTCGTAGGCGACCCGCGCCCTGCCGACCCTCATCCTCACCGCCTTGAGGCCGGCGTACACGGCCTGCAGCTCGTGGCGCCACTCGCCGAAGTTCCGCTCCCTCGTGTCCCTGGCGATCTCCCGCACCACCTCGGGGTCGGCGGCCCACCGCAGCACCTCGCCCCAGACCGTATCGTCCAGCCTATCGGCCGGCACGAAGGGCAGGTCGCATTTGCTGCCCCGCGGGGCTTGGTCGCTCTTGAGGCAGTAGTAGTAGGCGTAGGCTCTGCCGCGGGAGATGGTCGTGCGCGTGGACATCGGCGCCCCACACTTGCCGCAGCGGGCCATGTGGTTGAGGAGCCGGGGCCGGCGCACGAAGGGGGAGCGAGTGGCGCGGTAGATCGCTGCGGTCTGCTGGGCCTTGTGCCAGAGCGCGGCGCTGACCAGGGCCGGGGCCGGCTCCGTCACCAGCCGGTCGGCGGCATCTCTCTTCGGCCGCAGGATCGGGTTGCCCGCATCGTCGAGGAGCGGGTTCCCCTGGTCCATCGCAGGCTCCATGACCAGGCGGCAGGGCGCGGAGGCCGGGGAGACCTGCACGCCTGGAGCGGTCTCCCACTTCGCTCCCATGTAACGGGGTTCCGCCAGGAGCCGGGTGATCACCGCCGCGTACCAATGACCATCGCCATTGCACCCGCCACCCCTCGCCCGGATGCCGGCCGCGTTGAGGCGCTTGGCGATCTGCTCGCAGCTCTCCCGCTCCTCGGCCGCCATGCGAAAGATCAGCTCCACGGTGCGCCCCTCATCGGCATTGAGCACGGGGCGTTTGAGCTCGCGCGACCACGAGTAGCCGAACAGCTTGGTGGACTCGGCCCATCTGCCCTGCTGCGCATAGGCTGCCTTCATGTCCTGGGTCCGCTGCGCCCGCTTCTGGTTCTCGGCCGTGGAGAGCGCGCCCTTGATGGTGAATAGCAGCTCGCCGTCCGGGTCGGCGAGGTCGACGATCCCGCCCGGAGTGCGCAGCAGGATTCCCTGATCGCGGAGGATGCTCGCCAGCTTCGAGAAGCCCTCATTGGCTCGGGCCAGCCGGTCTTGCTCGTAGCAGATCAGCTCCGAGAACCTACCGGCCTCAGCGTCCGCCACCAGGCGCTGCATCGCCTCGCGCTCTTCCCAGAGGGTGCCGCTGATGCCCGCGTCGGTGTAGACCTCCGCCACCACCAGGCCGACGCGTTCGGCGATCTCCCGACACAGCCGCTCCTGCTCGCCGATACTAACCTTGTCGCCTTTGGCCTGGGCGTCGGTGCTCACCCGGCAGTAGATCCCCGCGGCTTTCCGCCGGGGTGTCGCCTCGCCCTCGCTGCGGCCATGTCCGCCCTTGCGTCCCATCACTCAATCCTTTCTCGCGGGGGCCGCCGACCTGGGCGATTGAGGTTCCCGGCCGGTCGGCCCCCGGTTGTCTCTCGAGGGGCCGGGGGACCTGATGCTGAGGGGGAAGCAACAGGCGCCGCGCCGGCCCCGCAAAGACGACAGCCCCGGCGCAGAAACCGAGTGGTGAGCTGGGTGCCTGCCGGGGCTGTCGCGGTCAGTCGTCTGGGTTTGGCGTGGGCTTCTGCCTGGCATCGTAGCTCACCTGCGAACATGGTGGCTCAGCGCCGCCCGGAAGTCAAGGCCGATCTCCGGGGGGAGGCGGCGGCCGACGCCTCTGGTCCAGGCCGGAGATTCCGGCACAGACATCGCTTCTCACGCGCTGAGCCGGGGATCGCCAGGAAGCGCCCCTATAGAGATCGTCAAATGTAGGAGAAGACGAACTCTGGGCCGACGGTGAGGTGATGTGGAGATACTGGCCGTTCCTGCCGCCGATCACCGGATGAGGCGGTCCTCCCTACTGGGGTGAGCGCACTTCTCGACCGCACACTACCGCCCTTCGCCCAGGTCCATGCCTCAACATAGGGGCCGAATCAAGCACGCTTCTCAGGCCAACCTGTGGAAGAAACCCAATGGTGAGTGGGCCTTTACTGGGGCGTCGGCTGTTAGGCCTCCAGGCCTGACAGCACCGCATCTAAGCGTTCTCTCCTAAAGTACGCGAACTCATCTCGTTCCTGCATTCGCGTGCCCTGCTGGTTGCACATCGGAACATCGCCATGCTTCTCACGAAAGCGAAGGAGAAGGGCCCGCTCGAGCTTCTGCCAGGTCTTCACGTTCTGCCGGGCCTGGCAAGTTACGACGCGAACCTCGAATTCGCGCACGCCGCGCAGTTGGAGCACTTGGTCGGCGCGATGCGCGGCACTGACAGCGATTCGCCTGAGCCCCTTTTTCGTTGTTCCTATGTAGACGATGCGCGATGACTTGTACCGGTAACGTTGTGGCCTCTGGGCCACGATCACGTATACAAGACGGTCGCTTCTGAGATCCGTGCGCCGCACGCTCATCACCGGGGACCTGTGCAACTTGACACCTAGAACGGGCATGATGCCTCCGCAAAGAGTAGCAATCGTCGAGCGCGCGGCCGAGCAGGCCAATCGCCGGCACCCATGCGCCTAATAGGCCGCCGTACGCGGCGACAACACCGCGCGTAGCAGGAGCTGAGGCACTATCCGAGCAGCAGCCGCGGCTCCGCCGACTCCGCCAGCGGCGCGTGCTACCGTCCTGCGCCATGCGCCCGCCCCTCAGCCCTTGGCCGACCGACGTTCTCACTCCCGCTTCAGAAGGAGGCCGCCGGCGCCACAGGGATGGACCGACAATGCCTCCCGCCCACGGCTCACTTCCAGAACAGCCGTCCCAAGCCACGCCCGATCAGCTTGTTGACCAGGCGTTTTCCAATGCGGCCCGTAGTCACCGCGTGAACATCGCCCAGCGCGCGGGCGGCCTTGTAGAGGCCGCGTCGCACCTGCCCGATGCCCGACGCCTTCTTCACCATCATTTTTCTCCTCGGGGACCTACTCTCTGCGCTCGACCGGCCCTCTCGCACAGGGCCGGAACCAGGGCAGATCAGCGCACATCGAGCGCATACATCGGCTCGCGTCGCCCGCCGCATCCGATACACGTGGGCCATACTGCGACGATCCGCTGCGCGGCACTCACCCGGGCCCGGTATGTGCTGCCGTCGTGTGCTGATCCCTCGTCTGCCAGGGCCAACGATCGGATGCGCCCGTGCACCTCCGCGGCGGCGGTCGCGCTGCCGAGAAGAGGCTGCGGCCGATCATGGGGGGCGGGGGCATTCTCGCGTTTCCTCAGCTCGACGGTGAGGGTGAGACGACCGTCCTGGCCCTCGCAGTGGAAGCTCAGTGACGCTGTTGCGGTCCGAACCTTCCACCGACTAGACCAGTTCCATCCTCAGCATGACCAAGACTCCAGCTGAAACACATCTGGCCACTTCAGGCAGTCGATACCGTAGTAGTCACAGACGTCCCTGATCTTCGCGAGGCGAGCACCCGGATTGCGGTTCCTCTCATATGTGACCACGCGGCAAGTGCTGCTGGCGCCAGTTTGCAGATTGGTCAGATCTCGACCCTCCAGCAATAGGGATAAGGCTACGACAAAAGGGTCTCCCTGATTCTTAGTCGAGGCCGCATCGATAAGCGGAAGGCCAGCCGGGATGATCTCTGCGTGAAGCGCCTTCACGTACTCGCCCAGTTCCGTGGAGAACGAATAGACCATCTCGCTGTGTGCCGCAAACCAAGGGGCGAACACCGCGTCATGACACTCCGATTTGGCCTGTTCGGCGACCACGAGCCGGCCCTGATCGCCAAGCTTGCCAATGAACTCCCACATGGACTGGAACACTGCCCCTGGGTAGACTTCCTTCATCTCGATCAGCGCACTCGCATCGACGCTGTAGACCGGAAGTGCGCTATCGGGCATGAGCTACGCCCCCAAACGTACGGCGGCGGGCCTTGGCGAAGTGCCTTGGGTCCATCGCGAGCAACCTACTGGCACCGTAGAGACTGATCCGATCGGCATCGAGTGCGCTGAAGATCAGCGCAGCGAATCTCTTCCCTAGGTGGCTCAGTTGCTGGCTCACATAGTCGGCCCCAGACGATGATCCGCGCGTCTTAGGCTCTTCATCTCGCCACCGGGAGAAAGTACTCCAGTACGCATTCCTGTCCACGTAGCCTAGGTCCAGGGCTCGGCGCAGGACAACGTAGCGACTTACTTTGAATGCCCGAGCAACCTCCTCCACTGACTCGTCCGAGTGGTCGCGTGCGACCGACTCCAGCGCGGCTGCAACGGCAGAATTATCTGCTGGCAGGAGCAAGCCGGCTGCAAACTGGTCACAGTAGCGCTCTAGTTTGAGTTTGGCGCTCCGGCCACCACTCGCCGTCTCTGGCGCCCCGCCGGACACGCCCGGCTGTCCCAGACACAGATGGCACACCTCATGGAACAAGGAGAAGATGCGGGCGTAGCCAGCGTCCGCGCTGTTGAGTCCCACCGCCGCGAGGTTGTCCTGGACCAAACAGAATGCGCGAGCATCTTCCATTTGCATCCGGAAGACCATCGCGACTACCCCATAGTCGAACAGGGCATCTCGCCACATATCGAGCGCCTGGTAGTGATCCCTGCAGTGCGTCCTCTGCATCTCGATGGAGATCCCCAGGGATGCGCGGACTTTGGCGGCCTCGACCTCAGGATCAGCTTCAAGCCCGAACGATGGCAGCGAGAAGACCACGTCGAGTTCGAGTTCACTGAGCAATTCCCGGATATCGGACAGCGCAGTTCGGGCCTCCCTGAACGCGATGAGTGACCTCGGCTCGTACCGGCCTTCCCGTTTTCCCGGAAGAGTTCGGAAATCGGCAGGTACGGGGGGTTCCTCTGGAATGCTCGGAAGGAAGAACGCTGCGAGCGGGCGCTTCACTCTGTTGGCAATCTTCTCGAGTTGCCTGTAGGTTGGCTCCTCCGTGCCCTCCTCCCAGGCCACAATGACGTCTTCCGGCTTGCCCAAGTAGGCAGCCATCTGACCGACTGTGTATCCGGCGGACTCCCTGGCCCAAGATAGAAGGACAGGATTGCCGAGCTTTACCCTGACCGAAACCGACATGGCTTGCCCTCAACGCAGATTCCATCTAATTATACCACGCGAGCCCACCTGCACTCCTGCCCCATACGGCCCGTGTGCGTCTTGTGTGCGCTTGGTCTGAAGGGCGAATGCCCGGGGTAGCTCAGATGGTAGAGCACTGGACTGAAAATCCGGGTGTCCCCAGTTTGATTCTGGGCCCCGGCACCAGGCGACCACGAAGGCGACGGCAGATCTGCCGTCGCCTCGGCGCGCTAGATGACGCCGCGGCGCGGCTCGGTACGAGCGGCGATGGCGCTGTGAGAGAGTTCGGCCGCGGCGGCGTCCGACCTGCGTCACCCCCATCCGCGACCAGACCCCAGACAGTGACCCTGGGCCGAGGGGGTAGCCGGAGTCGGGGGTGGACGGGGCGGTCGGCCCTGGTTCCTGGTCGCCGCACGTGAAAGCCTAGCCCGAAACCGTGTTGGATACTATGCTCGCAGCTGCTGGCAGACACTCTGATCTGGGTGGCGTACGCCGCTATGTGGAACAACCCTCCAAGTGAGCAGGCCACACTGGCCCCTGCAGCAGTAGGCAACGGCAGGGGCCGGTGTCTTTGGCTGGAACAAGCAGAGCGACCCAGAGCCAGTTACGAGATGGGCGCGGGACGGCTTCACCTGTCCGCAGATCGGCTCACGGCTCATCGCCCAGGGAGTCCAGTAGCGACTTCACCCGCCTCTTCCCCCGTCGTGTTGCGGCCTCATCGATCTCGAGGATCAGCCGCAGAACTGTGCCTTCCTTGACCCCCTTCGGAAGCCAGGACAGCGGGAGGTGCAGCTTCACCGACTCGTCCTCTCCGAGCAGGAGCAGGGCGACCGGGTCATTTATCTGGTCGACGAAGGCCCTTACGGGTTGCAGTTCCGGCACGGCCGATATCCTTTCCGGATGGCTTCATCCCTGGTGCTGAAAGTTACCCGGTTCTTATCGCTGGGCAGGTTCGCACAGGATGGACGATGGAAGACCTTAGTGCGCAGGTTGCCAATGTAGACGGTTTCGCCGGAAAGTGCTGGGGCGGCCGTGGCAGCGCTGGCCGCGGCTGCGGTACGTGGCTCGCTCGTGGCTGACTTCGTCGCGCGTGACGTCATGCACGTGATGGCCTTGCCGTCGGTCGTGAACACTACCGTGCCGTCGACCGCTGTCTGCAGGATCTTAGCTCCCGCCGCCGTCAGCGCCGCCACTGCCTCCGCATGGGGATGGCCGTAGGAGTTCGCTGTAGCATAGGAGATCACTGCATACTGAGGAGAGACCGCCTTTGCGAAGGCAAGGTCAGTCCCGTTGCGCGAGCCGTGGTGCGCGACCTTCAGGACTGTGGAGCGCGGCCACGTGCCAACCGTAGCCCGCTCTTCTCGCTCCATATCTCCCGGCAGCAAGAAGCTCACATTCCTGTAGCTGATCCGCAGCACGAGGCTGTTGTTGTTCGCGTCTGAGTCGGTGCCGACGATCGGCACCTTGCCCGGGGCCAGGACGGCTACCGTCGCATCCCCAATCTGCTGGCTGAGTCCCGCTTTTGGCATACCGAAGCGGATGGCCTTGGCCTTGATCGTGCTCAGATACTGCTGCTGGGTGCGGGAGCCGGAGTTGTAGCCACTGTCCCAGGCCTTGCCCACGGGGAACGCCGCCAACACCCGTGCCATGCCGCCGATATGGTCGGCGTGAGGATGGGAGGCAACGAGGAGGTCGATGCGCTTGATGCCGCGGGAGCGCAGGTACTGGACGACAGTGGGGCCAGCCTCCCGATCTCCGGCGTCCACGAGCATGTCCTGGCCGTTAGGAAACTGGACGAGGATTGAGTCTCCCTGGCCGACGTCAATCACGCTGACCGTGAGCTGAGCGGCCGAGACAGGCCGCACAAGGATTCCGGCGACTCCCAGGACCAGAACCAGCAGCAGAGTGAGTCTCGCGAGGACACGTGCCATTATCCACTCTCCTGATAGTTCACGTCATAGGTCACTGTGCGAGTCTGCCCGGGGCGCGGCAGGACCTTCCCGGAGCACCTGAGGCCGCCTGCCGTCGACAACCCCGGGCCTCCCGTGTGCATGGTCCTCACGGCTGGCACACACTGCACGGCGTCAGGCCTTTCGCTTCGGCCTCGGCGCGTGTCATGGGGATGTCTGACTTCGAGAGGAACCTGCAACCTTCCCGGTGGTATCGCTTCCCGGTGCGCGTGGCGTGGACGATGTCAGATTCAGAGCCCGAAGCGGGAGCGGACGCCATGCTGGCAGACTCATTGCTGCCGGGGGCGGGATTCGCCTGGGCGGTCGGGACCGCGGCCGTGGGGGCGTTGTTCACCGCGTGTGCTTCTCGCGCTCCGTGCGACTTGCCGACCTCGTACAGCCCCCATCCGCCGAAGGCAATCGCGACCAGCATCACCAGGATAGCAACGACCTGCACGCGACGATCACTCATCTTCCAATCCTTCCTCTGCTGGCCGGCTTAGTAGCCGTGGAAGTACAGATCATCCACAATGATCCAGTCATGCACTAGCGTGGTGTCTCCCGCCACTTGGCGATGACCCGGCCTGCCAACTCGCGGACGAGCGAACGCCGTGCAGGCCCGAACTGGCGGAACGTAACCCGTTTGCTGCCCGCTGCCGTTTCCTGGGCTGCGGTCTCGCCGGTTGCGCCGTCGAAGGCGGTGATCCCGACAGCGACATTCATGACAGGCACTGCGGTCCGCGAGGCCACCGTGTGAGCGGAGCGGCCGCTACCGGCAATCCAGGTATGGCTCTGGAACCCGGCGAGAATGGCTTCCTCGTCGGCGTCCACGGCAGGCAGCAGTACGTAGGCAGCATCCAGCTTGCTCGCGAGGACCGCGACTAACTGCGGGGTGGGGTCAGGCGACCCAGATGCAGCGACCGAGCGCAATTCCGCGAGCGCGTCTGCGGTGTCATCAGGTGACGCTGCCACGAAGCCGCGGTTCTGAAGCTCCCCGGTCAGTGTCTCCAGCAGCATGGGCACAGCATCTTGGTAGTCGGTTCCAGCAACAACCGGGAGCACGACCACTCGCCGCGGCCGGTACTGGTAGGAGATAGTCACGCGGTGGCCCGCGTCGTCGCTGGCAAACCGTATACACCCGTCGAGCCTGACGCGGTACTGGCCCTTCTGCGGGTTGGAGGCTACTGCGTCGAGCCTCTTGCCTCGCTCGTCCCTCACGCATACCGTATCCGGGCAGAGAAACGAGCCCTGCGATGGCTGCCAGAGGCCGTCCCGCGGTATGGCTGCCTCAAGAGATACTGACACGGGGTCAAGAACGCCCAGTGTCTGAGCGTCTGTTGCGGCGGGACCGACCGGCTCGGTTGATGCTGACGCGGAGGACAATGCCGCGGTCATGGCGAGAACCAACACGAGCACAACGACTGCTGAAGTGAGTCTCATCTCGTCCCCTCCTCGGACCGTCAGAATTCGAGCAGACCGACACGATGGCTTAGCGAGAAAACGTCCCCTCGTGGACCTAGTTCAGCAAGGAGGGCGAGAGGTCCTTCCGGCGCGGGGACTCGAGCAGTGACTCCGAACCGAGGGGGTAGCCGGAGTCGGGGGTGCCCGGCGAAGCACTGTGGCGGCGATAGGCGGCGCCGGTACCCTACCGGCCGTGTCATACGCCGATCTGACGCAGCGCCTCCTCGACATCTTGGCACACCTCGTAGGACGGATCATCGGCCAGTGCAGCGACCGCGTCCCGCACTCCCTCCCCACCAAGCCGTGCAAGGGCCTTCACGGCCGCCGACCGGATGTGATGGCGCCGGCCCCTCAGCGCTCGCATCAGGCCCTGGCGCGCCGCGTCCGTGCCCATCTGCGCGAGAGCATCCGCTAGCTCATCGCAGACCGGCCAGTGAGAGTGCAAGAGCGCATCGGTGAGCACTGAAGCGGCCTGCTGATCCCCTTGGGCAGCCAAGCCGGCTATGGCCTGCCTCCGTTGGGCGGCGTCGCCACTTAGCAGTGACTCGCTTCGGTTGTCTGCGAGCGTCATTACCGTCTCCCCATGGCGTGGGCTGTATGCCCGGTACTACGCCGCAAGGGCGTGCATGTTGGCCAGACACCGCAACCAGACTTTCATCGCACCCCATGCCTCATCGGGGTCGCTGAGCTTGGTCTCCACGTGCGCCACGCGGGTGTTGCGGAGACTGTTGACCTGCTCCAGGTCGGGGTAGAGCGCTGCCACGTCCGGGCCGGCGAAGACCTGCCGGACGTCCTGCCACACGCCGGCCGCGGCCCGACCGCTCTGCCTCGCATAGTCCAGGCAGAACAGGAGCGTGCCCAGCTTCATGACCGGACGGCCGAACAGCAGGTTGTCCTGCAGGTAGCGTCCGTTCTTCGATAGCAGGTTCCGGTCCCGCGGGCTCACTGACTCCAGGTATGGCCGGAAGTAGTCATCACGTTTCTGTGCGTCAGCCGGAATGCGCGGGCTCAGGCGCCGGTCGAGGATGCGCAGCGCGCACTCGTCGAGCGGATGGAGCAGCGGCTGGAAGGCGTGCGCATAGTCCGGCATGCCCGACCGGACGGCGTGGTCTAGCAGAGTCACGGCCTGGCGCATGGCGTCGGCAAGTGGCGAAGGAGGCTGGGTGATGCCGGCCTGCTGCAGGACACGGGCGAAGAGGTCCTCGGCCTCCTTCTGCGCCGCGGCCTCCCTCAAGGGCAATTCCTGTTGGCCGGTCTCTGCCTCCTCGGTCAGTGCCCTCAGCGATGGCTCGCAGGCTCTCGCCAGTTCTTCCATAGCGCCGGGAGCGCTCTGCTGAAAGAGGTGGTATGGCACGTACAGGTATCGCCATTGCACCTGTCCTTTGGACGCCGCCTTACACCATTCTATGGCGGTGCGCGCCTTCACAGGCACTAGGTCATCTGTCTTGCCCTTGAGTTCACAGAGAAGGTAGCCCCCGTCCCTCAAGCGCACCAGGAAATCCGGGACATACAGGGCACGGTGACCATCAGGCCTTAGGTAGTCTACCATCAGCTTCTGCGGCCCGGCGTTCTTGGCGAAGGCCGCTACGTCGCCAGCGAAGTCGCAAAAATCTGCAAACCCTCGCTCAAAGTCGTTTCCACAGGGCACGAGGTTGAACATGGTCCGCTGGGCAGTGACGGCGGGACGCTCGGCCGTGCTGGTCGCTTGATACGGCTTCCAAGTGGAGAGACGCACACCACGGCTGATGTGGTGGCGCTGCTTCCGGTGAACCATCTTGGCGAGGATCAGCGGGGTGAACGTGGCCCGGACGTGCTCCACCACGTCGGCGTCACGCATGCGGTGGTCCACTTCGCCGCAGTACAAGTCCACCTCGCGCTCAAACAGAACCTTGGAGAGAAACTCCTCAACCAGCGGCGTCAACACCTGGTGGGGATTGGTGAGACGGCAGGCGCGCCCGAGCATCTGAGCAAAGTAGCCCGCCGCCGACCAGGCGTTGGTCAGCAGGCCTGCGTCCAACTGCATGCGGGCCACAATCTCATCTGTGAAGAGGTGCCGCTCTTTGTACTCAACCAGGCCTTCTTTCTTCTTGCCGATGGGCAGCGGGCGGAAGTGCTGCTGGAAACGCTGCTTGACCTCATCAAGGCTCAGCCCCGGCAGTTCCGCCGTGGTCTCCACCGCGTCTGAGATGAGGGGGAGCTCGATCTCCAGCTCCTCGACGGGCTTGCGCTCGTGATCCACGAACACCGTCACCGTCTGCTTGAACGCCTCGCGGATGGGTAGCACGGCGATGTCGAGCCCTTCCTGCGCGAGCTCTTCCTCGTAGAGCTTGCGGAAGGCGGGGTGATGCACCACCGTGACCATCTCTGGCGTGTCGCTCTGCGGGAACATCAACCGCAGTCCCCGCCCCAGTGTCTGCTCCGGTAGGATGCCCGAAGCGGCTGAATATGGGCGCAGCGGAACGATGGTAGTCACGTTGCGCACGTCCCATCCCTCGCGCAGCATCATCACCGACACGACGCAGCGGAACTTGCTGTCCTTCTTATCCAGTTCGCGGGACATTTCGCGCAGCGCCCGCAGATCATCGGGCTTCATCCCGGTTTCGCTCTCGATGAACTCCTTGATCTCCCGTCCGCCACGTTGGACCGTCCTGATCCGCCCTTTCAACCGGGTATGGATGTTCAGCACCCGACCCTTGAGCAGTGGGAAGGTGTCGTTATCCAGGTAGTCAGCGATTTCGTTAGCGGCCGCGGCATCCTCGGTCATCACGAACAGGATCGGCTTGCTAACCTTGCTCAGTTCCTCATGGGTCTGCTCGTAGCGCGAGTAGGCGAGTTTGAGGTGCATGGCGTAGCGTTCGTGCGCGGGAGTCTTCCTGTCGCCGCGCTCCACCAGCTCGTCCGATTCGCCCAGCACCGGCACCTTGACGATGCCGGCGTCCACCGCTTCACCCAGAGGAAAGTCGCAGACGATGTGACGGAAGAGCTCGCCGTTGTTGTGCTTCGGCGTAGCGGTGAAGTCCAGTTGCAGGCAGACGCCAGCGTTGCCGCGGCTGATGCTCTGGCGGTGCAGGGCGTCAACGGCGCGATTCCAGGCAAGGTCGGGGTCGTGTAGATGGTGCGCTTCGTCGTTCAGCACCATCACGCGCGGGTGGGCGGTGATGCGCTCGCGCAGCGCCATGCCGGTGTCAAATGCCTGCCCCCGCTTGACCGGCGGGCCGAAGATGGCCGCTGCTCCTCCTTCGAGCTCGTCGTCGCTTTCACGGGATTCGTAGAGCCGGTGGATGTTGGTGAGGTAGACCGTCCCATGGGTGCCGGCGCCGCCCGCCTCGTCCTGCAGCACCACCTGCATCTGGAAGTCGCTCTTCCAGTCCTCGGGAAGCAAGGGATCGCTATAGAAGATGGCGCAGTTCTCGAAGTCATCCTTCAGCCGCTCGTACACAGTCAGGTTCGGAGCGATGACCACGAAGTGGCGCGCCAAGTCGGACACCTGCTCACGGAGGCTGTGGAAGTAGCTCCAGACGATGGCCAAACTCATGACCTTCGTCTTGCCGCCGCCAGTGGCGACCTTGCAGCAGCCCTTCGGCCAGCGGTCCTCGTCAGGTGGGATGCCCAGGGCCAGATCGGCGATGGACTCGTCGCCGAACTCGAACATCAGCTCGGCCACGCTACGAATGCCGCGGAGTTCATAGAGGTAGATGATGGTCTCGATGGCCTCGCGCTGCGCCCAGTGGTAGCGAAAGGGAATGCTGTTGCCGTCGTCGTCGGCCACGACATGCTCGGTGTCGAACCAGTAGGCGAGCAGCGTGCGCGAGGTCTCGCTGACGCCGGCGTAGCCGCCGCGCCTCCAGCCGTCCACCTCGGCGCGGATGGCACGCACCAGCGGGCATTTGCTGGGACGGCGGCCGGGCCTGATAACGGCGGGGCCACCGGGGGTGGGATTGGGCACGCGGTGCTGGATCGGCTCCTCCCACGGCCGGAAGAGCGGCAAGAGCGCCGCGGCGTTCTTCTCGGTCACTTCGAATGCCATGGCTATCCCCCCGCCTTGATCACCGTGGTTGTGTCCACCCCGAAGACGTCGATCACCTTGACGCAGATCAGGTGCTTGCCTTTCTTCTCATACTCCCACCCGATGTCGGTGCGCGTCCTGAGCGAGCGATCTTTGCGAGTGCGGAAGTCCTGCCAGTGGTGCTCGAAGGGCTTGCCCTCGCGCCACTCGAAGTCCACCGCCCAGAAGTCGATGAAGTCGAAGGGCGACTTGACCGCGCGCTCGCGCAGCGCCACCATCTCCCCCTCGGGCGCTTCCGCCAGAGCGGGAGCGAAATGAGCAAGTTCCACGTCCACCTTATTGGCCTTCCTGACCGCCTTCGCCTCCAGGTAGCCGGCCTCAAAGAACTGGCACTCGTTGCGGTTTGGCTCCATGATCTCGCGTGGGATGTACTTCAGGCGGATGGTCACGCCAGTTTCGGCCTCCACCGCCTGCTTTTTGAGGGCCAGCTCCATCTCGAACTCCCAGGCCAGGCAGTGGAGTTCTCGCCCGCCCGCGCCCTGTGCCGCCTCGGCCGCCGCGCGGAGTTCGCTCTCGGAGAAGATGCTGTCTATCTGGTCAACATGGACGTAGGCGCCGGCCTTCTTTCCGTGTAGGAGGGGATTGGGCGGGCTGTCCAGTGGCGCAGCCTTGTAGAACCGCAGGACGATCCGGCGGTGCTCCTCATCCGCTCCCTTAAGGCGCTCCAGTTGCCACCACTGCCGTTCATAGCGGCCCAGGTTGTAGACATCGAAGTAGCGGTAGGGCTTGCCGGCCTTGTGCAAGTCCCGCTGTAGCTGGATGAGATACTTGCGGGTTGTGTGGATGGCGTACCGGCCCAGGTCGACGCCAATCCAGCGCCGTCCCAGTCTCTCGGCCACTCGGAGAGTTGTGCCAGAACCGCAGAAGAAATCGGCCACGAGGTCATTGGGCTGTGAAGCCCAGCCGACGATCCTGCGCAGAAGTCCTTCCGGCTTCTGCGTGTCGTAGCCAATCCCAAGCTCTTCTTGACTGCAGTGCCGCAGCGGTTTGACGCCTGGGTCGTCCCAGAGGGTGTCGACGGGCTGGTCTTTGTACCACTCACCGTCGTCGCCTCTGCGGAGCCAGTACTTGATGTAGATCTGGCCGCTTCCCGACTCGTGCACGCGGCCTTCTGCGCGTAGACGTGCGATGCTCTCGTCAGTGTAGTCGCCACGGGGTGCCGTAGTGTAGTAGAGCTGGCGTGTCTTGTCCCAGATTGCCCCCCTCGGCTTTCCGCTCTTGTCCTTGGGACATGGCTCCGACTTCGATGGTGGGTCTCCTCGGAAATCAGTGCCCGCGGACCTGGTGTACACGTAGATTGTATCAATCACCCGACCCAGCTGTTTGGCAGCGGCCTGGCGTCCCAGGTTCGGTGCCCGCCGCCATATGATCTCGTTGCGGAAGTTTCCTCGCGTGAACACGTCGTCGAGCACGACCCGCAGGTAGCTGTTAACCCGCCAGTCGCAGTGTACGAAGATGCTACCGCGGTCTGAGAGCAGGTCCCTCATCAGTGTTAGCCGCTCGTACATCATGTGCAGGTAGGAATCGGTGCCTTTGCCCCAGGTGTCGCGATAGGCGACGGCCTCCATGATGGACTGCTCCTTCCGCACCCCATCACCTTCTTCGCCCAGTTGCACCTGCATCGTGAAGTCCGCGCCTACGTCGAAGGGCGGGTCAATGTAGATCAAGTCAATCTTGCCGCGGAACTGCTCCAGCAGCGACGCCATCGCCAGCTTGTTATCGCCCCAGATGAGAAGGTTGCGGAAGTCGTCGCGGTGTGCCCTACCTGGCTCGAAAGGTAGCCTCTGCGCGTGACTGCGGTCGCGCGGCTCGTCAATCGTCTCGATGCGCTGCAGGGGGAGCGGCGAGGTCGGCAGGCGGACGGGACGGCGGTTGCCGTACTCGTCATACTTGCCCTCCCACACCAGCTCGGTCTTTTTGCGGGAGAGAGGGTGCGGGTTGTCAGGTCCCCAGATGATCGGTTCGCGTGCCATTGGCGCGCCCCTCGCTGTTCTGCCGTCATGCAGCAGACGGCACGAGATTGTACGACGCAGCGGCTTGCCTGGCAAGGCCAGCGAGACCGTCGCCATTAGGACGACCGGGAGCCCCCGGACTGCGGGCAAGACCCCGGCGTCTCCACGTCTGAGTCTGTAAGTACTGCGGGACGTCGTTCACGGTATGGGTCGCCACCGTGAGTTGGTCACCATGGACACGGCGGCCGCGAACGGCGCGCTGTGGGCGCCTGTGTGGGGCTTTCGGCGGCCGGTTGGCGTCGTCCCTCGCCTTGCTGCTGCTGGCGGCGCTGTCGCCGCGTGTGGGCGGCGTGTCGCGCTCCCGTGTGGCAGCGCGTCCGTCGCGGCGAGGGGTAACGGTGCGAGCGACGAAGATGACGCATGGGGTGGTGCGGCCTTCGGGGATCCCCCCTCTTACCCGGGGCCCCCACCCCACTGACTCGCGGCGGCTCCAGAGAACGCCGCCGCCAGCTTCCCCACCGCGGCCTGCTTCGTCCGCGTGTCCGAATGCAAGTAGCGAGCGGTGGTCTGCAGATCAGCGTGGCCGAGGAGTTCCTGGACGGTGCGCACGTCCACGCCGTTGCGGATGAGGTGGGTGGCGAAGGTGTGGCGGAGCCGATGGGGTGTGATGTGCTCGTGGTCGAGGCCCGCATCCTCGAGCACTCTGTTGAGCATTCGGTTGACGACCCGGCCGGCGATGGGCCGGCCGCCGATGCGGCTGACGAAGAGGTGGTCACTGTCGGTGTTCGGCCGACAGAGGAGGTACTCCTGGATCGCCTGCACGACCAGGGGAGTCAACGGCACCACCCTCTGTTTGGCTCCCTTGCCCCGCACGAGAAGCTGCCCATGGTCGAGGTCTTCGCAGGTGATGGCCGCGACTTCGCTTCGCCGCAGCCCGGCGAACAGCAGGAGCGCGATCATGGCCCGGTGCCATGGAGTGTGCGCCGCCTCCAAAAGCCTCCGCGCCTGCTCCTCGGTCAGGCAGGCCGGAAAGGTATGTGCCACCTTCGGGAGCGGGAGGCCCCGGGCGGGGTTGAGAGTGGCGGAACCCGTGTTCAGAAGGAAGCGGTAGAACGAAGCGATGGCGGTGAGCTTCCGCCTGACTGTGAGCGGCGCCTGGCCTGCCAGACCGAGAGCGAACTGCATGACGATCTCGCGCTTCACCTGGTTGGGCTGGCGGACTGAGCCATACCGCTGTGCCAGTAAC
>Ga0315282_10008903_pt1 | contig 16116 bp, 9 predicted proteins | sample YL17G07_20_MG_FD_203693 | JGI IMG/M metagenome (GOLD analysis project Ga0315282, IMG submission 203693) | Sediment microbial communities from Yellowstone Lake, YNP, Wyoming, USA - YL17G07_20 | ecosystem: Environmental > Aquatic > Freshwater > Lake > Sediment | place: USA: Wyoming | collected...
GCAACCCTCTGCCCCACAAAGGGTTACACCGGCTGCCACCCCGATCCGCGCCGAGGCTTCAACCGGCTTCGCGCGATCACCCTCTCTATCGTCAACAGGCCTTCGGCAACATTGTTACATCCGTGTAAAGAGTGCTGTGCGGCGTCTTGCCCTTGGTCTGCCAGTAGCCCTTCGCCAGGGCCTCCTTCACGATGTCGGTGCAGTTCATGGGCTTGCCGGCCTCGCGGAGGACACGCACCGCCGCGTCGAGGGCGCCGGGCTTCCGCTCACCCTTCGGCCTGGCGGTCTTGGGCTTCTTGCCCTTGGCCTCCGAGGCCACCTTCGCGTCCAGCTTGGCCGTGGGGCCAACGTCGGCGGCCGGGGCGGCCTCCTTGGCGGCGGCCTTGGGCTTGGCCTCGCTCCGCAGGCGCTGGGCGCTCTTGATGCGGACTCGCTTGCCGGTGGCCTCGTTGGTGGCGTCCCACCCGCCGTGGGGGTTCTCACCGTCGATGCCAACCACCACGACGTTGTCCGACACCTTGGCCAGGTACTTCGCTCCCACCTTCACCTCGTGCTTCTTCATGACTCGACTCCTCTCGTTATCGGTGCAGGCCGCTGCCCGACTGGCCTCGTGCTTCGCCGCGATCCGCGCGGCGCGACGTGCGGCCCGCTCTTGTCTCTGTTTCAGCGTCAGCATGGCGTCCTCCTACTTCACCGGCGGCTCGTACAGCGTGCCGCAGTTGGTGCACTTCACCTTGCCGTCGTCCTGCCAGATCAGGCTGTCGACGTTCCGCTCGCCACAGCGTGGGCATTCGTTGCCCGCGGCCACCTCGTCGTCGAGTTGGGCGTTGAGGGCGTCGCGGACGTAGTCCGCGTCAATCGACTCAGTGTTGTCGACGCCCGCCGCCATGTCCTGGATGATGCCCTCCAGGCCGTCGAGGTCGCGCCCCAAGACGCGCTCGACCTCGCGGCACTTCTCCCAGACCTCGTGCAGGGCGGCGACGGCCGCCCGCATCGTGGGAAGGATGGCCTCGGCTTGCTTCGTGGTAATCATGGGTACGCTCCTTTCCGTGGGCGGCTACAGGCAGCGCTCGATGTCCGCAATCTCGACGCCGCGCAGGCCGGCGAGCGCCTCGATCAGGCAACTGCGAATCCGGTACAGGTCGCCGGCCGCGCCCCAGTCCCCCGGCTCGGCCTTCGCCTGCTTGGCGTGCTTGGCGAGTTCTTGCCCGAGCCAGTCGAGCAGGCGGTCGATGTCGCGCCGGCGCTCGGCGTACACCTCGGCGGCCGTCTGGCCGTCCTTCGTCGGTGCCGCCACGCCCGCGTCGAGGAACGCAAGCCACGGCTCGCGCGTCATCGGCTCGTGGGCCTGGACGCTGCCGGGCCGCTCAACGCGCCACAGGCGAGCGTCTTCCGGGTCCACGCTCACCTTCGCGCGGCCTTTGGCGAGGCGGTTCGCCTCGCGGATCGTCAGCGGCCGCCAGGCCTCGTGCTGGGCCGCCTGGGCGGCCGAGAGGTCGATGTACCCGTCGGATTCGGGCACGGTAACCCGGACCTTCTTGCCGTCCATGTCCGCCTCGTAGGTCTTCGGTCTCGTTCGCTTCCTTGTCATGGTTCGTCTCCTCGTCTTGCCGTCCCGCCCCATGCGGGCCCGGGCGCTCGGCCCCGCCGCGCGGCGAGGCTCCGCGTTCGGGCCTCAGTCGGCGAAGTTCTGGATGGCCCGCAGGTAGTCGGCCACGTCGCCCGCGGTGCCCTGGTAGCCGTCGAGTTCCCGCTGGAGGCGGGCCGCGGCATACTGCTGGCTTCGCTCGTCGCGCGTGTCGGCATTGAAGTCGAAGAGCCCCCCCGCCCCGTCACCGTGGATGTTGATGACCATCCGGCCGCCATCGTCGCCCCGCGTAATGTTCGCCCAGCCCTTCGCGCCTTCGACCGTCATTCGCGTCGTCTTCATCTGGTTCTCCTTCGCGTTTCGTGTTCGCCCCACCCCGCCTTCGCCAAGGCTTCGGCGGGCATGCACGTGGATCAGGGCATGTTTTCGGCGGCAATGCAAGGCGAATTGTGGAGGGATATGCATAATTCCGGCTGCCCGCATGTCTTTGCGGGGGCGCGAGTTACGGCAATGGGGCCGGAACGTGGCGAGGTTTCCGATGGACGTTGACCGGCAGGATGAGCGACAGACGCTGAACCCGGCGGCCCTGGCGGTGGCCGACGTGGCCCGCCTCCTGGGCGTGCCGGTGGAGGTCGTCGAGAAGGACCTCGCGGAAGGGGCGCCGGTGGCCACCGACGGCCGCATGAACCTAGTCCACTACGCCGCGTGGCTCAACCGGGAACTGGCGCGCCGCGAGCCGACGGGGCAAGGCGATGGCGATTGACCTGACGAACCTGTCGCAGACGGAACTCCTCCAGTTGGTGAACGCCACGCCGCGGGGGCCGGTCCTTGGGCGCTCGCGTCTCAGGCGGCAGATGGATGCCGCCGCGCTTCGCATCGGCGATGGCACGCGCATCCACTTCGTGAAGTACGTCCGGTGGCTGGTCACCGAGCACGACCGGCCGCGCCCCAAGCCCATCAACTATGTGGAGGCCCGTCGACGCCAGGCCGAGCGGAACCGCGCCGCCACCAAGGCCAGCCAGGACATCCACCCGATTCCGGAGGTCGAGGACTACGAGCGCCGCAAACGTTGTGGGGAATCCTTCCGCCTCTTCAGCGAAACCTATTTCCCGGCGGCGTTCTACCGCGTCTGGTCCGAGGACCACTTGCGGGTCATTGCCAAGATTGAAAAAGCCGTCCGCGAAGGGGGCCTGTTCGCCTTCGCCATGCCGCGCGGGTCGGGCAAGACCGCGATGGCCCGGTGCGCGGCACTATGGGCCATCCTTTACGGCTACCGGCCGTTCGTCTGTCTCATCGGGGCGGCGGACGACCGAGCCAAGGAACTGCTGCTCCCCATCCATAAGTACGTTCTGGAGAACCCCCTGCTGCTGGCCGACTTTCCTGAGGCGATCTATCCGCTGCGGTGCCTTGAGAACTCCTCGAAGCGGCAACTCCAGCAGCACGTCCGGGGCCGCCTGACGCACGTCCACTGGGGCCAGAGCAAACTCGTCTTTCCGACCCTCGAGGGTGAAGACCTGCCTCGGGCCCTGCAGGAGAACGGGTGCGAGGTCAGCCCGTCCTGCGGGTCGATCATCACGACGACCAGCCTGGACGCCAATATGCGCGGCCAGCAGCACACCCGCGTTGACGGGTCCATTATCCGGCCGTCGCTCGTCCTGCTGGATGACCCGCAGACGCGGGAGTCCGCCCGCTCCGCGGATCAGACCCGCAAGCGCCTCGAACTCCTCAACGGCGACGTTCTGGGCATGGCCGGCCCCGGCGAGCAGATTGCGGCCCTGATGACCTGCACGAAGATGTACGAGGGCGACCTCGCCGATACGGTGCTGGACCATGAGAAGTCCCCGGAGTGGGACGGCGAGTGCACCCGGCTGGTCCACACCTTCCCGTCCAACGAGAAACTCTGGGACGAATACGCCGAGATCAGGCGCACCCGGGGGCGCGAGGCCGCCACGGAACTCTATCGCCGGCGGCAGGCGGCGATGGACGCCGGCGCCCGGGTCGCCTGGCCCGCCCGATTTGATACCAAAGGCGGAGAACTCAGCGCCATCCAGCACGCGATGAACTTGCGGCTGAAGGTGGGCCTGGAGGCCTTTGCCACCGAGTATCAGAACGAACCCATGCTGCCGCAGTTCGGCGACCAGGTACTGACGATGGACGGGGTGATGAAGAAGACGAACGGGTACAAGCGCGGCGAGGTGCCGCCGGCCTGCACGAAACTCACCATGTTCATCGACGTGCACGACCGGCTGCTCTACTACGCCGTCTGCGCCTGGGAGGAAATGTTCACGGGCTATCTTCTCGACTACGGGACGTTTCCCGAGCAGCGGCGTTCGACCTTTACGCTCGCGGATGCCACGCAAACGCTGGGGCGGGCTTTTCCGGGCGCGGGTGTGGCCGGGGCAATCCATGCGGGCTTGGAACATCTTATCTCGACCTATCTGGCGAAGAACTGGTCACGCGGTGGAAGCCTCATGAAGATCGACCGGCTGCTGGTGGACATGGGATACAAGGCGGGAATCGTGGCCGATGTGAAGCGGAAGGTGGGCGGCTCGGCGACCATGCTCTCGAAGGGCGTTGGCATCCGCGCCGGCCGCAAGCCCATCGCCGAGTATGTCCGCAAGCCCGGCGAGGTCATCGGGCATTACTGGTACATCCCCAACGTCCGCCGGACGGGCCAGTTCCCCCACGTGCTGGTGGATGTGAACTACTGGAAGCGGTTTGTGCACGAAGGCCTGGCGACGGTGGCCGGCGACCGAGGCTGCCTGAGCCTGTTCGGCCCGGTTGCCGGACGGGCGGGCAAGGATGCCCGGCTGCACGAAATGCTGGCCGAGCACGTGACCCGTTCGGAGCGGTGGACGGACTTGACCGGGCCGTATGGGACGGTGCGCGAGTGGTCGATGCTGCCGAGCCGACCCGACAACCACTGGTTCGATTGCCTGGTCGGCTGCGCCGCAGCCGCCTCGATGTGCGGCATCAAGGCGGCGGGGCAGGACACGGGCCCTCTCCGGCAGCGGAAGCGCTACACGCAAGCGGACCTCCTCCGGCGCCAGCGGGGGCCGATTAAGGCGACGTACCTGTAAGGAGCTCGCGAGATGGCGAAGCGAGGTCCGGGATGACCGAAGGCGAGCAAGAACGCGGCGGACGCCGTCAGGCCACGGCACGCCTGCCGTGCCAGGGTGGTCGTGGTGGAGCGGTCGCACCCGGCCGCCGTAGCCTCTGCTACTCTGGCGGGGCGGCGAAGGAGGCCTGCCCCAAGTGCGGCAGTTCCCGCCGGAGCGAGTACAGGGGCAAGATGGTCCAGCGATGCCCCGGTCTCCGCGCCGATGGCACACCCTACGCCGCCATCATCCGCCGCCGCTGCCGGTGCCTCGACTGTGGCCAGGTGCGGATCGACAAGGAGTACCTGTAACCGACCATCGGCGTTCCAGCGCCGCCGCGAATGTCGCCATTGTGGCAGGCGAATGACCACGTGGGAGAGAAGCGGAGGCTGTTTCACTTGCCCCCCACGTTCTGGTCTACCTCGTAGGCACTTCGAGTGCCGGCACCAAGAGCAGGTCCTCGACGCCGACATCGGGCGACAGAGCAGCGCCGGGGGTCGGCGCGGCCTCTTGCGCGGTGCTCCAGGCAAGGGGGGTGCTTGTTGCCGCGAGGAAGACGAGCGGCGGATCATCTGACGCGGACGTGCCGCTGCCCGGCAGGAAGGCCGAACCCTGGCATGGCCCGCTTCGCGCCAAGACCATGGTCGGCGCCACGCCGGCTCCACCGGCCGCCTGCGCCAACCCAAGTGCGGTTTGGCGAGCACGCGTGGCCTGGGCATACACAACAAGGTCGGCATCCTCGACGAGCGGCGCCGATGGGATGGCGTCGGGTGTCATCAGGACCTCAGGGGCTGCCGCCGGCAACGCCGCCGCCACAGGGGCGCCGCCCAGCGGAGCGCCCCTGCCCGGTTTCCAGCCGGCCCCGTAGTTCAGCACCAAGAGCGTGACGTCGTTGTCGTCGACCTTGCCGTCGTAGCGCGAAACGTCACCCTCCTGCCACGTGTGCGTGCTGACCAGACCGCGGTCGTAGTTCAGCACCATGATCGTCACGTCGTTGTCGTCGACCTTCCCATCGAGGTTCACGTCGCCGATGTAGGTCGTCTTCACGAGGACGGACTGTATCGCCACGGGCTGCTTGTCATTGGCCGTACCGAACCAGTGCTGATTCGGGTCGCCGTAAGGCAGGTCGTTGTACTTGGCGGGGAGCATCTGGTTGTCGGCATAGCCGATGGCGTACTTGAGGGGGTCCAGACCGCCGCCTGCCTTCAGGCTGCTGCTGGTGATGCCCGGAAGGTCCCAGTTGTTGGCGTCGTAGGCGGCCCGGATCCACTCCTGGACGTTGGCGAACGGGTTGGCGACGCCGGTATAGTCGATGGCCAGGGCGCCGGTTGTCACGTCGAGCGTGGCCGTCGGGCTACCGCCAAACGCAAGGCTATCGAGCGCCAGAACCTGCCCGCCGCCCAATCTCACCGTGCCGCCGCTGGTGTTCAGCGAGAGTCCGGTTGTACGATCCTGCCCCCCGTTCAGCACCAGCACGCCGGTGCCATCCTTGGTCAACCTGTTGTTGCCGCCGCCGAGGGCGCCGTTCAGGACCAGCGTATTGTCACCACCGACTGTCCACGTCGAATCGGCGTCGAGCAACACGCCGGGATCGACGGTGTTCGTGCCCGCCCCGGCGCTATCGATGCCGCCGGAGCCGACGTTGAGTGTGTAACCAGAGCCGCCCAGCGTCCACCCCGCCGAGCGGAAGTCCACGCCCTTCGCGCTCTCGTCCTGGTGCAGTGCCGGTTGATTGGACGATGTGGCATCGAACACGGCAGGGGTATGCGGCCCGGGCTCCAGGTCTGGCGACCAGTTCGGCGACTGTTCCCAATGATCGTTAACCCCGCCGACCCACACTTGTGTCGGGTCAATCGTGAGAGCGAACGCTGCCGACGGGTCCGACTCGTTGCCCGCCTCATCCGCCTGCACGGCCGTAAGCAGGTGCACGCCCTCTTCAAGGTCCTCGCTCGGCGTGAACTGGTATTGGCCGAGGGCCGAGGCATCGACCTCACCCAAAAACATCCCGCCGTCCAGGAGGCGGACCCGCGCAAGTGGCTTCGCCTGACCCAGCATCGTCGGACGAAGGCATGCCGTGATGCCGTCCCCGACGGTCCCCGTGTCGCTCGCAGGATCCAGTTGCGGCGAGGCTGGCGTCGGCAGTGCGGCGGCATCGATCAGGAGCACAAGCGGCGCCGAGAAGGGCGACGGGCTGCCATCTTCATCGTAGGCCTGCGCCCAGATCGTGTGCTGGCCGTTGGTCAGAGGCGGTAAGGTCGCCGAGTAGGCCCCGCCCGTCACGGTGGCCTGGCTCACTGACGAACTCTGGGAATCCACGAAGAGGGCAACAGAACTGGCGCAAGGCGCTGAGCCGTTGATGGTGGGTGTTGTGTCCGCAGTTCGGCCGTCTCCGGCTGTCCCCGTGTCCGAGGCCGGATCAAGCGTCAACGTCGGAGCCGCGACCACGGCGAAAGCGGCAGTGGCCTGATTGTTGGTCGTGCTGAGTTCGCTCACGGAGTGCGTCGGGTCCACCACCGCCCAGAGGTTGTGCATACCCGCTGTTGGCACCCACGTGAAGTTCACGGTCGCCGTTCCGCCGATGCCCAGCGCCGTCAGAGGCTGCGTGCCAATGAGCATCCCCCCGGCTGCCGGGTCGCCGTCATAGAGGGCCACAGACGCGACGGGACTGGCCGACAATCCTTCATCTGACACTTGCACCCGGACAACATTGGGCTGGCCAGGTGCTGCCGGAACAGAGGCCAGCGACAGGTCTGTGCTTTTCACGACCAGATCGGGGAGCTTCGCGATAGAGAGCATCTGGATGTTCGCCGAAAACGAACCCGCTGAGGCGCTGCCGAGCATCGTCGCGCCATCTATCGCCGTTAGCAGGCTGGAGCCTCGTGAGGGATCGGCCACGTAAGCAAGCCCTAGATTGCCTGTGGCGTCGGCACCAGGCATCGGCCACCAGTTCTGGCCAGTGCCGGGGGTCAAATCCAAAGGCGCGCTCCAGCCTTGGTCGTTGCCGAAATCGCGGCTGACCGAGAAGACACTGCTCTTCGTCCCGCCTATCCCGTGCCAGACGACGTCAACCCGTGTGCCGTAGGCCGTGATCATGGGCGAGCCGATCCACTGCTGGCCCGGCAGCACTTGGTATGAGGCGCTCCAGTTGCCGGAGGCTGGATCGCGTATAGCCATTCGCATAGTCCGACCATCCTCGCCCTCCTCCGTCCAGAATGCCAGGACCCGGCTATCGGGCAGGCACACCAGCCGCGGTGACTGCCGCAGATCGCCGGTGGTATCGCTGATCGCTATGGCGCTGGACCACGCGCCTGCGTGGAAGACTGAGCTCCGTACTGCCGCCTCCTCACCTGTAAAAGCGGTACTGCTCAGCCAGCTCGCAACTACATCCCCCGCTCCTGATACCGTCAGGGTTGGCCGGCCGTTGGCCACAGCATCGTTAATCAACGTCGCCGGCGCGCTCCAATTGGTCCCGTCGTAGGTGGCATACAGCAGGTCCATGACTGATGGGTTGCTGAGGTCCACGGCGGAAGCATGGCGCCACACAGCCATGACCGTCCCGTCAGGGCGCGCCGCCAGCGCCGGCTGGTCATCCAGTAATCCGTCGCTAGTGAGCGCCTGCGGCGCTGTCCAGCCACCGGCATCCCTAACAGACCAGTAGATCTCCTGACCTGCCGAGACCGATTCGCCATCCATCCCAGGCACGGTAGAAGCGTCCAGCGTGCTCTCCGACCAGAGCACCATCAAGCGACCATCGGGCAGGTAGGCCAGGGCGGGATCGCCTCGGAAGTGGTTGCTGGAGGCGACTGTTTCCACTAGCCCCCACGCTCCCGCCGCCGTGCGCCGCTGCGCCAAGAGGGGCTGCGCCGTACCGCCCAAGTCCACCTGCGACCAGGCAATGGCCATGTCTCCAGCGGCTGAGCGGGCGATGCTCCGAGACAGGATCGTGGGGTCTGTTCCAGAGGTCGCGCCGCTGGTCAACGCGCCAGCGTTTGCCGTTGCAGGGGAGCCACCACCGTTGAGTAGGTCCGTGGATACCGAGAAATGTGCCAGGTTGAACCGGCCCTCCCACGCATGCCACCCGAGAGAACCGATAGCGTCCAAGTCGATGCTCAGGCTGGCGGGAATCCCGTAGGACCAAGGGCCGGAGCCGGTGCGGCTCGCCTCGAACCCGATGTCCCCCGTTACAGTCCCGTCCAACCCCACCGTACCTAGACCAAGGAGAACTTCCAGTTCGGCGCTTGCCCCCAACGACACCTCGACGCCGGCCGAGATACTGCTGTCGCTGACCTGGGGCGTGCCGCCACTCTGGGTTGTGGTCCAGCTTGCCGTTACGTAAGGGCCGAACCCAAAGTGCGGCGTCACGGCCAAATCAACAAACGGGATTGGCGTTGGGGAGATGAACTTGGGCAAAGTAACCTCAAAGAGATTCCTGGCGTCCAGAGATATGCTGAAAGTCTGCTGCAACGCCCCAAATGTCAGATCGTCCCGGAGGGCTACGTGCTGCTCCCATGAGAAAGTCGCCGCGGGCGGGTTGAAGCTGATCTTGCCGATCTCGCTGGAAGCTGGCGGTAATGCACCCTCGATGATGTACCCTATCGGATCGGTGTAGGCCTTCCAGAGCTTGTACGGGTCAAGCGTCATACTGCCCGACGCGGCGCCACTGACGTCAAATTTGAACTGCGGCCCGCAGCCGAATACCGAGAACCCGAGGACCGGGCTGATGTCGGAATCGACCACCCGGCCGCTGAGAGCGTAATCAGCCTCGACAAGCGTCCCGAAGTACACGCCGTTAAAGGTTGGCTTGCCGTCGCGGAAGGCAAGCCACGATGGCCAACTCGATGGAGTATCGACGCCTATTCGCTGACCAATCAGGCTACGAAAAGTGTATTCCTGGCTGCCCGTGTCGAATGCGATAGTAGTCTTGTCTGGATCGAGATCCACCCAGGCTGGCAGCGACAGCGTGTCGACTGTAAACGTGGCCGGACTGCTCCACTTCCCCCCGCTCTCCTGGGCCCAAACCTTCAGCGTCTTGTCGCCCTCCAACCGCGAGACGTTCAGGTTCCATATCCAGCCGTCGCCCCCGGTCGAGTCAACGTAGTCGCCTGCGTCTGGCACAATATCCCCGTCGAAGTCCGAGTCAAAGACGACCGCCGACGTCGTGTAACCGCTCGGGGGCGTGACATAGACGGTGAACGTGTTCAGGACATCCGGCACCACGCCGCCCGTCAGGTATCGGCCGAACACAGCCGGGTCGGTGTTCCCGTCGTACTCGGCCGAGGCCGTGATGACAGGGGCCCAGACCCCGCCGCCGGACCCCGCAAGACTCACTCTCAGCGTGTACGCCCCAGTACTGCCCGCCACGCCGCTGCCGCCACTGTTGGGGTTGTAGTACCGGTTAGCGTACCCCGAGACCCCCACGTAGTACGTCCCGGGCGAAAGCACAACTGACAGGTAAGGGTCGCGGCCGTGCGTGTCGTCGTTCTTGTCAATCTCCTGGCCCGAGGCGTTGAAGAGTCGCAGGTAGGCGTCAAGCCCCGAGCCGATGCTCTGAGCATCCACGTCCAGCGTCACGCTCCCCGCCGTAGGCACGGTAAACTTGTACAGGTCCACATCCTTGGAAGCGTAGGCCCCGTCGCCGACCTGACCGGCCCGCGTGACCGGCGTGCCTGAGGACAGCGCGCCCAGGCTGGTCGCCGAAGACAGGCTGTCCCCAGCATCGGAGGGGCAGCAGGCGACACGAAATCCAAGGTAGTAGTATTCGAGGTTCGGGTCGTAGTAGTTGCGCCATGCCGCCGCCATGTAGGTGGAAGGAGAAAACTCGAAGGAACTGCCCCGGAGACCGCGATGCGAGGCGGTCACCACCGTTTCGTGCCACTCCCACGCGTTGCCCGATTGGTCAAATGTACCATACGCACTGCGAGAAAGAGAATAGGCACCTACATTGGTAGGACCTCTGGCCCCGGCCGATGTCGGAGACCAGTTCGCGGAGTTGGCCCCGCCCGGCGGCGACTGACTCACAGGGACCGTGTTGCTCCGGGTTGCATAGTCCCAGTAGCCCCCTGTCCCGCCATTCAATGCCGGATCGTAGTACGCCGCTTTGTACCACTCGTCTTCTGAAGGGATGAACCACTTCGCCTCGGCATTGCGTGTGATGCAGCTCCCACCAACTCCCGTGTAGCCGTTCAGCGTGTACGCGCCGGCCTCGGTCGTGGTCGCGTCCTGGACGCCCGAGGGCTGGCCGTTGTGCAGCCAGTTGGCGAACCGGCAGGCATCCCAGAAACTCACAGAAGTGACCGGCCGGTTGGCCCGGTCGGAAGCCACGCTGTAGGTATAGATGCCCGACGAGCCGCTGCGCTGGATCTTGCAGCCGTAGTTGCTCGACCACATAGTGGTGTTGTACAGCCCGTAGGTGTCCGTGACGGCCACGGCGTTGAGGAACGCCGTGTACTGACCGGCCGTCACCTCGTACTTGCCGATCATGTAGGGGTAGGCGACCGCGCCGCAGATGCGCGCTGGGCCGCTGCCGGTGGCGCCGCCCGAGGCTTCCCCCACATTGCCCGGATCGCCGACGAGTATGGTGTCACCCCCGCCGCTGAAGAGCAGGGGGTAGTCCGCTCCCGAGAGCAGCAGCCGCGGCTCCAGCGGTTCGAGGAGCGGTGGAAGGCGTGACGGCGGGCAGGCGTGAGTCATGGCTTCCCCCCTTGGCGGCCGGCGGCGAGACACGAGGCGGGTTTGAAACATCGGCCTTCCCCCCTTCTGACAGGCTTCCGCCCGGAACGGTCCCAACCGGCCCCGGGTTCCTTGTCCGCCCTCCCCATGGCGATTGGCGGAACACGAATCGAAATCTCAGGAAGAAGTATACCACAACCCCGGCGAAAGGCCACGAAGAAAAAGCACGAATCCGACTTCTGGGCATGCCGTCACCGGCTGGCGCGACGGGGCGGCAAGCACCTACCTACTCCCCCGTGCAGGGAGGCGCCTTTCTGCGGCGGGCGTCCATTGGTGTGATTACTTCGCATCGCGCCGCTGAAGTGACTTGAACTCCCGCAACTTCCATGTGAGGATGGTACGCGACAACCTGACCGGGCGACCGCTTGGCGGCTGATCCCCGCCGGGCTGTGACGGGGCTTCTGCACAAGGCGAGGCGTTACCTGTTCGGCTACGACGCCATCGAGTCGAAGAATCAGGGCACGCACCGACGGGCCGCCTGCGGAGCGAGGACAAGCAGCACTTCAACTGCACCGGCCGATAACGGAATAAGGGCTGCACGCCTACTGCCGGTGCAGGGCCTGTAGCGATGCCCATCTTGGGTCGTTCAGAGCCGCGTCCAGCCTGCTGCCAAGCAGTAAGGCATCGCGCTCGTTGTCGGTGAGACCCTGATAGAAGGTCTCCAACTCGCTGCACACCTCAGGCGGCCAGACAGGATAGGCACCAAGTCTGTCCTGGCACTCTTGGAGACGGCGCGCACCAGCGATGTCCCTGGCCAACTGTCTCTGGAACACGCCGTTCAGGTCGGCTGCCGTGCCTTCCACGCACACGAGGTATCGCCCCAACTCTCGAAGAAGCCGCATGCGGCAGGCCGCCAACTGCCGGCGAAGGCCCGCCTGCTCGCGCGCACGGGCCATGCCGATACGGCGGCGCACCGCGGCTGCGGCCTCTTGGGCCGCCGTAGCCTCTGCCGTCCGCCACTGCTCTGGGAGCGGGTACTGTCCATCCCAAGACTCAACCAGTTTGCGCAGCCCGGCCAACGAGTCCACGGCCGTCAGTTCGCTTGCACCAACCCAGTACGCAACCGAGCAGCGAAATGCCCCTTCCTGGTGGGAGCCGACTACAAGCGGCAACCGCTCGCCTGGCCGGACCAGACCGCCTGCAAGATTCTTGATCGCCAACTCAAGGGGCGACAGCGGCGTGGCAGCGCGGTCGGCTTCCAGGGATTCCACGCAGGGCGCCAGCACCAGTCTCTTGCCGGCAAGCCCTGAGACTTCAGCACACGGCCTTTGCCGCGGCCGCGACGTTCGTGCGCCGAATTCCCCCGTCAGGAGGTCGAGTGCCCAATCCAGTGCCCCTCGGCTCACGGCCGGCCTTGCGGCCTGCTGCGCCCGGGCCTCGCACTCAAGGTAGGTCTCGTGTGCCAACAGGTCCTGTTCGGCCTCGCCGGCCTGAGCCGAGAGGGCCTTCAGGTCCGGCAGTTCCCCGCCCATGAGCATCCTGCGGGCCCGTGCAAGCACCGGCTGCATAGTGCCGACAAAGTGCTCGAACAAGCCGCACCGGCGCCGAAGCGCGGTATAGACCTGTTCGTCAACGCTGTCCTTAAGGAACAGGTTGATGACGCGGATTTCCGGGTACTTCTGCCCGATGCGGTCGATACGGCCGATGCGCTGCTCCACCTTGCTGGGGTTCCAGGGCAAGTCGTAGTTGATGACCGCCCCGGCGGCCTGAAGGTTCAGACCTTCGCTCGCGGCGTCTGTGCAGATCAGGACCGCCAGTTCGCCGCCCTGTAGGGCCCGCGTGATGGCGTCTTTTGTGACCGTCTTCCACTGCGTCCCGTCCCAGACGGCACCGCCGGCGCCGCTGTAGCACCCCAGGCGGCGGCCGTAGTGGTCCACCAGTGCGTCACGCAGATACTCCAGCGTGTCAACATATTCCGTGAACACCAGCGCAGGTCGGCCGTCGTCGGTAACCTGGCGAAGGACTGAGAAGAATGTGTCGCGTTTGGTGTCACAGGCGCCCAGGGCGTTGAGGTCGTCCAGTAGCCCCTCAATCCTCTCTTTCTCCCGCTGGGCCACATTGGGATCATCGGGCAACGCGGCAGACCTGCCGGCCTCGCCCTCGGGCAGGTCGTCCTCGTCCATCGCTTCGGGCACGTCGCCTCGACTGATATCCCAGTCGTGGGCCCTTTGCCGGATAACCAGGTCCAGCCCTTCCTTCCGGCGGCCGAGACTTTCGCGCAGCGCCCGCGGGCAACTGGCTGCGCGGCGGCGATACACCGTCATCACGAACCCCTTGCCGCCCTTCTCGCGTTCCAGTTCCTCGAAGCGCCTTTCAATGTAGCCCGTGATGGCGTTGTAGACGGCTCGCTCCCTCGCGTCGGCGTAATCGTACTCAATGTCGTCTACCTTCCGCCTCGGTGGTGGATCGGGGAGCAGGCCCATCTCGAAGTACTGGCGAAGCGTGGCACGGCTGTTCCGGTGCATCCGCCGGGCCAATGGCGAGCCGCGCCGGAGCCACGTTGCCGTCTCGTCTCGCTTCATCGGCGGTGTGAATGCCAACTGCGTGGCCAAGGCCCTGGCGTCCTTCAGCGCGCCAAGCCGACCCCGAGAATCTGGGAAGTTCTCGTCGGCGGCAATCAGTGCTGCTGCCGTGCCGGCAGTTTCCTGGCTGCAACGGCCATTACGGATGCCGGCGACCGCCTGGTAGAAACTGCGCACGCCGTCGAAGTCGGACAGCCATGCCCCACCCTCGCCCAGCACAGCCAGAAGGTCCCACGGCTCCCACGCCTGAGTCTGCATCGGCGTGGCGCTGAGGAAGAGGAACCCGCGGGCCCGACCGTGCAACTGGAGTTGCCGCACAAGGTCCAGCAGAAGATTCCCCGCGTTGAACTCGCCTTCAACCTGCCGCGCCCGCCGGGCCGCGTGCGCCTCGTCCAGCAGGACCAGGTCCCACGGCTCGGCCGCCAGCATCGCGGGCAGGTTCCTCTCGGTTCGCGCCGTCTCGCGGCTGAGGAGCAGGATGTCCTGCCGCAGGGCGTCCTCCAGGCCTTGGACTTTCTGAGCGGTTTCGTCGGGCCAGACGAGATTGCTGATGTCTTCCAGCCGCGGCACGACCATGCCGCCTTTCTCGCGGAGTTCCGCCTGCCACTGCTTGAGGAGGCCCGCCGGCACCAATAGGAGCGCCCGCCGCACACCGCGGCCGGCCACGAGGCGCCGCAGGATGCAGACGGCCTCGATCGTCTTGCCCATGCCGACCTCATCGCACAAGAGGCGCCCGTCGGGCCAGGCCGCCGCCGCCTCTTCGACCACGTGCCGCTGGTGCGGCCAGAGGTCCACCATCGCCGTGGCATCGCACGCCGCGGCGCCGGCAGCCCCCGGCAGGTAGGGCGCCTCGGTGATGAAGCGCCAGATCATCGCCGCCTTCTGCCGCGCAAGCGCCGTTGAAGGTTCATTGACCGGCGGCTCCTTGGGCGCGAACCTGATGAGTTTCAGCCGCAGGGCCTCCGGCAGCGTCACCGTGTAAACGTCCGCGTGCTGGTTCGTCCATAGCGCCCGGAACTCATCGGCGTAGTGCCGCAGCCGATCCGGATCGCCCCAGGAGGTCGAAACCTCAAGTTGCTCGTAGTTCGCCGTGAGGCCCTTGGCCGACTCGTTGCCGCTGCCGTTGAAAACGACCGCGTCGCCGGCCGGGTCGGTCATGATGCCGAACTTGGCGTGGACGATGCCCGTGCCGTGCCGCATGACGCCCACGCGGACCTCAAGCAGCCGCTCCTTCACGAGCCACCCGAGCATGGCCAGGCGCCGCCGCTCAAGCACGTCCCTGGGGTTCTTGAGGCGCCTCTTCAGGGCCTCCTCAAGTGCGGCCGTGTCGCCCGTCTCCATCATCGCCCGGACGTCCTCGGCCACCAGTTCCTCGTTGACCACAAGGCGCACGGCAGGCCGGGGGGCGCTACCGCCCATGGCCAGGAGCCGCTCAATCAGCCGGCCGAACCCCATTGCGGCCGCCGCCAGGACGGTGCTCGAGAAGTACGCGCAGCAGCGGTCGTAGCGCACGGCCTCTGTGAGGGCGGGCACGTAGAGTTCATCCAGGAGGACCGGGTCCGGGCCGCCGAGGAACCGCCGCCACTGGCGCGAGCGCAGGCCGCTTGCGGGAGGAGCGGGCCCGGGCTTCTCAGGCGGCTTACGCTTGCCCCCCGTCTTGCTCATTCCTCGTCCCCCTGGCCTTCCTCTTCTTCGTCGAGGTCTTCCCCAAGCCCTTCTTGCTCTGGCTCCGGTAGGTCTGTGAGGAGGTCCTTGGGCGGGGCCTTCTCTTTCCACTCCGGCGGCTGGACGCCGAAGAGGGGCTCCAGAAGTGCGTGCCACACCCGGAACTCCGGGAACATCGCCGCCACCGACTTCTTGCCCTTCTCGAATCTCACGGCCTCCGGCGCGGCCCGAACCAGGGCCTCCATCAACTTCGCCACCGCCGATTCCGGCGACCAGTTTTGTTGCCGCATAAGGCCCTTGGCCGGCCCGATGCCCGCCGAACCGCCCTTGGCCTCGATGTAACGAAGCGCCAGGGCGTGGCAGCCGTCCAGGGCGGTGCGGAACTGGGGGTCGTTCGGATGAACCTTCCGGACATCCTTCTTCGCCCGCTTCTTGGGCACGGTGACCGTGCCGAAAAGGAGTTCCTCGATCTCGTCCGGCTCCAGGGCCCGCTCGCGGCGGCGGCCACGGGCCG
>Ga0315282_10008904_pt1 | contig 16116 bp, 11 predicted proteins | sample YL17G07_20_MG_FD_203693 | JGI IMG/M metagenome (GOLD analysis project Ga0315282, IMG submission 203693) | Sediment microbial communities from Yellowstone Lake, YNP, Wyoming, USA - YL17G07_20 | ecosystem: Environmental > Aquatic > Freshwater > Lake > Sediment | place: USA: Wyoming | collected...
CCCGGATTTATTCTTAAAGGAGGGGTTCATGACTTCTGGCATCCAGATTAAAATTTTGGTTTTTCTTGGAATTATGATCTTTGGCTTCGCCGCCGTCAAAATCGCCGGCGCGGCCGAAGGATCTCAGTTGCCCATCAATTTGCGCTGCGAATACCTGACGAATACGTTGGGGATCGACGTCAAGCAGCCACGATTTTTCTGGGTCCTCGCCCATTCCGAGCGCGGCCAAAAGCAGACTGCTTACCAAATCCTTGTTTCGACGAAGCCCGGCTGCGAAAAAGGGGATGCCTGGGACAGCGGCAAAGTTTCTTCGACCGAGTTCACGCACATCGTCTATAAAGGGAAGCCTCTGACGAGCGAGACGTCTTATTATTGGAAGGTCCGCTATTGGGACAAAGAAGGAAGGCCCAGTCCCACGAGCGAAATCGCCCAGTTCGGAACCGCGCTTTTTTCGAAAGACGAATGGCAAGGGACATGGATCGGCGGAGCCAACCAGCTCCGCAAGGACTTCGAGATAAACGGACAGGTCGTGCGCGGCCGGGCTTATATCTGTGGGCTTGGATATTATGAACTGCGTATCAACGGCGAGAAGGTGGGAGCGAATGTCCTCGATCCGGGTTGGACGACGTATGACAAAAGAGCGCTTTATGTCACCCATGACATCAGCCGCTTATTGCGCTCGGGCGCCAACGCCGTGGGCGTCATTCTCGGAAACGGCTGGTTGAAAAACAAGGCTCTCCTCATCCAGATCTCGATCGAACTCGCGAACGGGGACAAGATCAGCATTGTCAGCGATGGATCCTGGAAAACGGCCGACGGCCCGATCGTGGCGGACAGCATTTACAACGGAGAAACCTATGACGCTCGCCAGGAAACGCCCGGTTGGGACAGGCCCGGCTTCGACGACAAGTCCTGGAAGAAAGCCGATCTCGTCCAAGGTCCGAAAGGCGTTCTTTCCTGCCAGATGATGCCTCCGATTAGGGTCGTAGACACGATCGTTCCCCTCAAGATGGCGAATCCAAAACCCGGCGTCTATGTCTTCGACATGGGCCAGAACGCAAGCGGCTGGGCGCGCCTCCGCGTGTCCGGTCCGCGCGGGACCGAAGTGAAAATGCGGTTTGCCGAGTTGCTTTATGATAACGGCCTGCTCAATCAGGAGAATTTGCGAAGCGCCCGGGCTCAGGATGTCTATATTTTAAAGGGAGATGGCGAGGAAGTTTACGAGCCGCGCTTCACCTATCATGGCTTCCGCTATGTCGAGCTGACCGGATTTCCCGGCGTTCCTTCGGCCGAAACGATCCGCGGCCGGGTCGTCCATTCGAGCGTCAAGGCAGTGGGTTCGTTCGCCTGTTCCAAACCCATTTTGAACGCACTCCAAAGGATTATCACCTGGGGCCAGAAGACGAACCTCCACAGCGTCCCAACGGACTGCGACCAACGGGACGAGCGCATGGGCTGGATGGGAGACGCCCAGGGAACGGCCGAAGAGGCCATGATGAACTTTGATATGGCCGCTTTCTACACGAATTTCATCCGGGACATCCGAGATGTCCAGGACGGGGCCGGGACGATCACCGATACGGTCCCGCATATCTGGGGCAGCCGTCCGGCCGACCCGGCCTGGGGGACCGCCTATCCGCTGCTCTGTTGGTACATGTATCAGTACTACGGCGACAAGCGCATCCTCGAGGAGCAGTTTGACGGATTGAAAAAGTACGTCGATTTTCTGCGCTCGAAGGCCGAGAACGGGCTTCTCAAATACAGCTACTACGGCGACTGGGTGGCCGTGGAGAAGACGCCGGGAGCGATCGTCTCTTCCTTTTATTATTATTACGACGCTAAAATCCTGGCCGATGCGGCGAAGATTTTGGGCAGGGACGAGGAGGTCAAGGCCTACGGCCGATTGGCCGAGGAGATCAAAGCGGCGTTTCACAAAGAATATTTCGATCCGAAAACAGGCAACTACGCCAATGGCACCCAGACGGCCAACACCCTGGTCCTCTTTTTAGAGCTGGCGCCCGAGAGCGCCCGGGGCGCGGCCTGGGGCAATCTCTTCGATAACCTCGCCTACAGGCACAATTCCCATTTGACGACGGGTATCATCGGCACGAAATATGTCATGGAGGTTCTGACGCGATTCGGGAACTCCGACCTGGCTTATGACATCGCCACGCAGACGACGTACCCGAGCTGGGGCTACATGATCGAGAACGGAGCCACGACGCTCTGGGAGCTGTGGCAGAAGCGTGAGGGACCGTCCATGAATTCGCACAACCATCCGATGTTCGGGAGCGTCGGTTCATGGCTTTACAAAGCGCTGGCCGGGATCAATCCAGATCCCCTGGCTGTCGGGTTTGAGAAGGTCCGCATCGAACCGCAGATGGTCCGGGATTTGGCCTATGCCTCGGGCGCGGTGGATGCGCTTCGCGGCAGAATCCTTTCTTCCTGGAAGCGCACGGAGAAGAGCGTCTCCCTGGAAGTGATCGTTCCCGTCGGCAGCGAAGCGGATGTCGTACTGCCGAAATTCAATTTCATGAATGTCGTCGTCAAGGAAGGCGGGAAAATCGTCTGGTCGCAAAAAAAGCTCGAACCGGGCACGGCCGGCATCATCGAGGCCCAGGAGACCGCCCAGGCCGTGATCATCAAGATCGGCTCGGGGACCTATTCCTTCGAACTCTCGGGGAATTGATAATAATAAATTATTCGATCACGATTTCGTCGGCGAAGATCCAGGCTTTTCCTCGGGCGCCCTTATGCCAGGGAGGGCATCGAATGAAGCTCTCCGTTTTGACCTTGATGGTGCGGGCCCGTCGGAGCGCGAATGCGCAGGAGAATTTTTCAACAACGACGCCCTCGGTTTTCGGGTCCGTATTCCGTTTGATGACTCCGATCCGCTCAAAATCCGAGCCGTTTTCGGATCCAAGGAACTCGACATGCTCGGGGAGCCAGATCCAGGCGTTGTTATCTTGAAGAAAATCGACGGACACCGAGCGGATCTCTTTAACCAGGCCGAGGTCGACAACGGCCTCCATTTCTTCGCCCTCGTATCCCAGCCAATTGCAGTGATAATCTTTGGTCCCTTTAAGGCCGTCCGTCAGGGCTTGGGGACCGCCGACGGGATATTTTTCGCTCCAGACCGTCAAAGCCCGGACGGGTTGGCCGAGCCCTAGATGGACTTTCATCCCGTTGGCGAAGAATTCCTCCATTTCCGCCTTATAAACATCGGGCGCGGTGTCTCGTTCTTCAAGACGGAGAAAATTCAATCCTTTGGCCTCGGCGACGAAAGCCTCACAGCGCTGAACCATGGCCGGATTCGCCCGGAACGACGGGCCGTCCCGGACAAAGAGCGAGTATTTTGGGGTCACGTTTCGTTTCGAAATCTCGAGGATGGCGAAGTCAAGCGGGAGCCTCGCGCCTTTGACTCGCCGGACGAACTCCGGATCATGGGCCGCGGCCTTCTCGGCCTTGTCAAAAAGGCTCGTGTAGCGGTCCAGGAGTTTCGGTGTTAGATAGGTTTTGACGCCGTCCCAAGGAAAACCGTAAATGCCCAAGTCGCCGCCCGATTTATCGAGGGCGTCGTGCAGGAGCCGGATGTAGCCGAGGATGTGTTTGGCCGCCGGTCCGTAGGCGCCGGTCACAAAATCCTTGGTTAAAGCTTCGACATCCGACTCCGGATTCCAGAGCAGCTTGGCGATCAAATATGTCCGGAGCTCGTGAAATTCGGAACGGGACGTCGAACTTCCCTGCTCGAACATGAGGCGGACGTTGTTCCCGGCGAAAAATTGGATGTTGGGTTTCAGGACGCGGAAGTTGGGAAAGGGATCGCAGAAGTTGCGGAATTGGACGACATAATCCCAGAGGATGATGTTGTCGGTGAGCCGGCCCCAATCCCGGATGTCTTTGGTGAAGGAAGCGTTCAGCGGGTCGGTGGCGATGGGCCGGCTGCGGTTGCATTCGATCGTGCAGAGCATGATGTTGACGTTTTTTTCGGGCCGGATGCCGGTCGGCGCCCGGCGCGAATATTGATAAGCCAGCGTCGAAATGATCTTGTCCGGGAATTCCCTGGCGACCTTGTTGACAAAATTCAGGATCGTCCCGGAAGGGCCGCCGTATTTGTCATCGAGGGCGCGGCAGCTCGGGCACTGGCAGGGATAATAGGTGTCGTTCTGGGAGACGGACCAGAACAACGCCTCCGGATTTTCGGCCATACGCTTTTTCAGCTCCTCGATGACGATTTTCAGGACTTCCGGATTGGACAGGCAGAGCTGTCCGTAGGGGATGCGGAGGCCGTTTGTCTCGGTGAAATATTCGGGATGGTCCTTGAAATATTTTTCCGGAGGAACGAACATCCGGAAGGTGTGGACCCACAATCCCCAGAGTTGCTTCCGAACCTTGTGATTGTCGAGCTTGTGCCAGTCGGCGTAGCCGTCATCAAAGGCGTCGGGCATATAGACTTCGCGGTAAGCGAAGACGGGCACATCCTTTCGATCGATGGGACTGAGCTTGAGCGTCGAGGCGCGTGGAATGAAGGTCAAGTCCTGGCTGTATTTCCGGCAGCCGAGGCAATCTTCAAGAAACGAATAAACGCCGTACAGGGTGCCCTTGTCTTTTCCGCCGGCGATGATGAGCTTCGGACCGGACGTCTTCAAGATGAATCCGTCCTCGCCCAATTCGGCCAAGGGAATCTCGAAGCGAAGCTCATTCAAGCGCCGATTATGGCCGACCAGAATTTCGGCGGTCCGGGCCGGGGCGTCGTCGGTGACAAGCGGCAGCGTCGCATCCGTTATTTTTTGGAGATATTTTTGGAGCTCCTCGGCGGCCTTCCTCTCGATGGACGACGCATCTTGAGAGACCACGATCTGATAGTCCGTTCGTCCGTTCTTGACCAGGATGAGATCAGGGCCAGGAACGCAGCTCAGAGCGGCAAGAGCTATGAGCCCGAAAAGAAATGCGCCCCGGATTTTTGTTTTTAGATTCATATCAACGGAGTATGTCTTGTTACTTTGTCCCCAATTTTAGTTATTTTTTTTTGGACGGGTGATCCAGAGTGCGGCAAAGATGAACCAGGCGGCCGAGGCGCAGAAGAACCCGGATTTATAGCCCGCGGCGTCGATCTTTCCTAAGAAACGGACGACCGGAAAGATGAGACAGAGGGCGAGGCTGACGATGGCCAGGAGTGCCAATATTTTGCGTTCCATGCGCTGCCTCCTTATTTGCGGTTTCGCCCGAGAGCTTGGAGCAAGACGTAGGATACCAGGGCGATGAAATACCCGGGCAGCCAGCGGAAATACAGGTGAATCGGCAGGAAAAAGCAAATGACGAGCGTTCCGACCCAGACGGCCAGCGCCCGTCCATTGATCAGCCGGTTGTCCTTTTCCGCCCGATACTGTTCGATTTTTAATTTCGGCAGGATCCAGTGCTCGGCGAAGACGACGGCTCCGATCGGCATCAGGACAAGTCCGTAGATGGCCACATAATCCAGCAGTTTCAGGAAAACCACGGGAAAACAGGAGATGACCGTCGTCACCGTTCCGGCCACGAGTGTGATTTTCCAGCGCGGCCAGTTGGGGGTGATGGTCTGGAGGGCGAGACCGGCCCGATAAAGCGTCGGATTGGCCGTCGTCCAGCCGGCCAGCATCAAACCGGCCACTCCGGCCAATCCCAGCGCTTCATAGGCCATCAAGCCCGGGTTCATTTCCCGGCCGATTCCCGCAACCATGATCCCCGAGCAGATCCAAGCGAGCATGTGCCCGGGATACATTCCGAAGGCCGTGTACAAACCATAGGTCCATTTCTTGGCGTAGCGAAAGATGGCCAGGTCGGAGAGGCCGATGTGCATGGCCAGGTTGCAGAACCAGGCGAAAAACAAGATGTGCCAAAAACCGAATTTCTGCTGTCCTTCGGCGGCGATCCCGTTCCAAATCTGAGATTTAGCGACCTCCCAGAAGTTGCTGAAATTCGGCGAAACGCCGAGCTTGGGAAGTGTGGCCAGAGCGCCCGCGATGAAGACGATGAAGATCCAAGGAGAGCAGACCTCGGCAAACTTGCTCAGCTTTTCGAAGCCGAGGATGGCCAGCGCGGTGAAGGCGGCGCCGAGAGAGATCGTAATCAGAACCCAGCCGACGCTCGTCGGAAAGACATCCGTCAGAGAGGGGGTTTTGATGTTAAACGCCAGCCCGATGGCCGTGGCGGAAACGGCAATCATGGCCCCGGCCAAGATACAATAAAGGACGGCATTGGCGATGTTATAGATAGCCGTCAGACCGGGTCCGGCAATTCTGCGGAGATACCAGTAAAGCGTGAGCCGGGTCCGGACGGCCATCGGCGCGCAAACGAATGTCCACGATAGGACGGCCAGCAGATTTCCAAGCAACAATCCGACGACGAGATCCCGGGCGGTGACACCGTGCAGGACGAAGAAAGCGCCGATGACGAATTCCGTGGCGGCGACGTGTTCGCCGGCGAAGAGTCCGGCGAATTTGGAGCCGGATTGGAGTTTGTCGGGGGAGACCGGCTCCCGGTCGAATTCGTAAAGCTTGTCCAGTCGCGCGGCGATGGTCGATATTTTACTTGTCATGATTTCCTCTCCGGCAAGACGCGCTCATCTGCACCTCCTTGGAACTCCTTTGAGGTTAATATACATGGAGCGCCTGTTCCGCTCAAGTTTTTATTTTCGATCCTCCTCCATTTCGTCTTCATAAGAATAAGTGGACTGATCCAGGCTTACGATTCCGGAAGATATTCGGCGTCTGTCAGCGAATTGTGCTATAATTTTTATGATGAAAACGAAGGACATCGACAGCCTGATCGCCTTGGCTCTCAAAGAGGATGTGCCACACGGCGATATCACCTCGGAGAGCCTCATTGCGCGGGGTACGCTTGCCCGGGCCCTGCTGTTCGCCAAGCAGGAAGGCGTTTTGGCCGGGATCGATGTGGCCGGCCGAGTCTTTCAAAAGATCGATCCCGGGACATCGTTCCATAGATTTTTCCGCGACGGTCAGACGTTCCGGCCCGGAGACATCCTGGCCGAAATCGAAGGACGAGCCGTCGTCTTGTTGAAAGGGGAGAGGACGGCGCTCAATTTCCTGCAGCGGCTTTCCGGCATTGCCACCACGACCAGGAAGTTCGTCGAGGCTGTGGCCGGGACCAAAGCCAGGATCCTGGATACGCGAAAAACTACGCCCGGGCTGCGCGTTCTCGAAAAGTATGCCGTGATAATGGGCGGGGGCGAAAATCACCGGTTCGACCTTTCGACCATGGTCCTGATCAAGGACAACCACCTGATGCTCGTCGGGGACGTTCAAGAGGCCGTCCGCCGGGTCAGGGAAAAAATCAAGCGGGGCGTCCTGGTCGAGGTGGAAGTCACGAGTTTCGCCCAGGCCCGGGAAGCCGTCGCGGGCGGTGCGGACTGGATCATGCTCGATAACATGGAGCTGGCGCCCATGAAAAAAATCGTGGACTGGGTCGACGGCCGGGCGAAGGTCGAAGTTTCAGGCAGGGTCGGATTGAACAACGTTCGCTCCATCGCCAAAATCGGCGTCGATTATATTTCTGTGGGAAAGCTCACCCATTCCTCACCTTCGGTCGATCTCAGCCTTGAATTTTTGGGGGAGTTGTCGAAACACGTCCCTCGCGCCGATCTCAAAATCCCGGCAAGGAAAAAACCGTGAAGAGCGATAAACACTTGAGAACAGATGTCCTGGTGATTGGCTGCGGGATCGGCGGGGCGAGCGCGGCTTTGGAAGCCGCGAAAAAAGGGCTGCGCGTCGTCGTCGTCTCTAAGAGCCCGGTGCTCGAGGATTCCAACACGTTCTACGCCCAGGGCGGAATCGTTTCACTCGGCCGAGGCGACCACCTCGAGCTCCTGGAGGAAGATATCATCAAGGCCGGCGACGGCATCAATAATCCCGAGGCGGTCGAGATTTTAGCCCGCGAAAGCAAGCCCCTCGTCGACAAAATCCTGATCGGCGAGCTGAAGATTCCCTTCACCCGGAGCTCCCCGGACGGACTGGATTATGCCCAGGAGGCCGGCCATTCGCGCCGCCGGATCCTCCATGTCGAGGACACGACGGGCAAGACGATCGAGCAGAGATTCATCACAGCCCTCCAAGAGGACAAGAATGTCACGCTTGTCTCCGACCACACGGCCGTTGACCTGTTGACGATGCCCCATCATTCGAAAGACGCGATCGCTTATTACCGGGAACCCCAATGCATCGGGGCCTATGTTTTGGACAACAAAACCAGGGCCGTCAAGACTTTTTTCGCCAATGACACGATTCTGGCTACGGGCGGCTGCGGGGCGGTTTACTTGAACACCTCGAACCCGCGGGGCGCCATCGGCGGCGGCTACGCCATGGCTCACCGGGCCGGCGCCCGCATCGTCAACATGGAATATATCCAATTCCATCCGACGTCGCTCTATCACCGGGACGCCGACAGCTTCCTGATCTCCGAGACCGTGCGCGGCGAAGGAGCGCGCCTCAAGACCAAGGAAGGCCGGACATTCATGGAAAAATACAGCGAAAAGAAGGACCTGGCGCCGCGCGATGAAGTGACGCGGGCCATCTATGAAGAGATGATTAACAGCAATTCGAACTATGTCCTGCTCGACCTCGCCTCCTACGCGAAGGTGGATATCAAAAAACGGTTTCCCAATATCTACAAGACCTGTCTGAAATACGACATCGACATCACCACCGAACCCGTGCCCGTGGTCCCGGCCGCGCATTATTGCTGCGGCGGGGTGCTGGTCGATAGTTGGGGGAAGACCTCCCTCAAGAACCTCTACGCCGTGGGCGAAGTCTCATGCACCGGCCTCCATGGAGCCAACCGCCTGGCCTCGACATCGCTCCTGGAAGGTCTGGTCTGGGGAACGCGGGCGGCGCGCTCTATCGCCGACCATTTCGAGCCGGCCGTGCCCTATCGAGAATCCGGGATCCATGATTGGTACTATCCCTCCTTAGAAGAGGCGATCGACCCCGCCCTGATCAATCAGGACTGGCTGACCATTCGTTCCACGATGTGGAACTACGCGGGGATCATCCGGACCAGAAAGAGGCTTGAACGAGCCAGGGCCGATCTGGATTATTTGCGCCACCGCATCGAGAAGTTCTATAAAGAGGCGGCTATGGAGGCCCAGATCGTCGGCCTCAAACACGGCATCCAGGTCGCTCTCATGATCACCCATGCCGCCCTGGCCAACCCCGTGAGTTTGGGCGCCCATTATCTGAAAGATTAGTCAAACGGCGGCACATCGCATTCTAAAACCTTATCTTTAGTCCGGCCGCGGCCGAGATCCCACTTAGGTTGATCGTGCCTTTGCGGATGTTTGAGAACGAGGGATCGGACGGCTCTGTGTTGGAAAAGGTGACTTGGGGATAGACGCGCTCCGAGTCATTTTTTTCGTAATACCAGAAAGAGCCATCCGCCCCCCCGGCCTGCCGGACTCCGAGGAACCAGCTTTCCTGCTCCGTCCAATCTCCTCTCGGGTCCGAGAGCGCAGCCATCCGGCCTTCGACTTGGAGAATGAAGCCGAGGAGCGAATTCAGGCGGAATTCCAGGCCGATCCCTCCTTGAAGCCCAAACACGTTTTTCCGGGCATTGAATGTCTTCGTCTGTTCGTAGGAGAAAAAATCCGTCGTCAGCCTGCTTTCATATTGGAAGCGGGCCAGGTAGTAGCCCAGCCCGCCGAAGACGTCGAGGCTGAGAGCCCCGGATAAGGGGAGAAAATAATGAAGGTTGAGAGTTATCGGGATGAGGCTTAGCCTGGGCTTATAGGTCTCCTCTTCGGAATAGGTCGACCATTTATAGCCGAAGGCACTTTGCTTCGCCACCAGGAAATAGCCGCCGCCCAGACCGAGGCTAAAAGTCCGATCCAGCGAGACAATGACCTCTCCGCCGAAATTCTGGCCGAACCGAAAGGAGCCGTATGTGCCGGTCACTTCGTTGAAATTGTCAGAAATGTAGTCGTAGGCGCCTTTGACGCCTTTGTCGTAATCGTTGGCGAAGAGATAGACCATCCCGCCTGTGAGCTTGATGGACACGGCCGCCGAGGCCGCGCTCGCGGCAGATAAAATGACAAAAGCCAAAATCGAGATTTTCTTCATGCGCGCTCCTGACACCAGTATTAGTTTAGAAGAGGGACTGAAAATGTCAACGAATTATTTGGTGGCAGCCGCTCTCTGCGGCTCTATTTGACTTTTCAGACGAGAGAGATAAAATAAGTTGTTTTACAATAAGCATTTGGCAAAATCGAGTAGACAGACGGTCTGTGTACTCGCGGAGTTAATTATGGCCGACCCAAAAGACGTCAAGGACACCTTGAACCTGCCGCAAACCGCTTTTTCGATGAAGGCCAAACTCGCCCAGAAAGAACCCGAGATCCTCAGGAAATGGAAGGAAGCGGGCCTCTACGAAAAGATCCTGGCCGCCAGACGCGGCGGCCCGGTGTTTGTTCTTCACGACGGACCGCCTTACGCCAACGGCAGCATCCACCTCGGTACGGCCATGAACAAGATCCTCAAGGACTTCATCGTCAAGTCCCGGACGATGCAGGGCTATCTCGCGCCTTATCTTCCCGGCTGGGATTGCCACGGCCTGCCGATCGAGATCCATGTCGATAAACTTCTGGGTCAGCGGAAAAAGGAGATGTCCATTATCGACATCCGCGAGGAGTGCAGGAAATATGCTTTAAAATACATCGATATCCAGCGGGACGAATTCATCCGGCTCGGCATTTTCGGCGAATGGGATAAGCCCTACCTGACCATGGACCCGGAATACGAAGCCGAAGTCCTGCGCTTCCTGGCGGCCTTCTTTGCCTCCGGGAACGTTTTCAAGGGAAAGAGGCCGGTTCACTGGTGCGCCCAGTGCCGAACCGCCTTGGCCGAGGCCGAGATCATTTATAAAGACAAATCCTCCCCTTCGATCTACGTGAAATTCCCGATGGCTTCCGATTTGTCGGCGAAATATCCCGGGCTCAAAAGCAAAAAAATTTCGGTCCTCATCTGGACGACGACGCCCTGGACGCTGCCGGCCAACCTGGCCATCGCCTTCCATCCGGAGTATGAGTACGCGGCCTTTGAGGCCGGGGACGAGGTTTTTATCGCGGCCAAACGTCTGGTTCCGGTCCTGGCCGAAATTTTCGGCATCCAAGATCCCACGATCCTGGCAACGATCAAGGGCCGGGACCTCGAGGGCTTGAAGGCCCGCCATCCCTGGATCGACCGCGACTCGCTTTTCGTCCTGGCCGATTACGTGACCCTTGACGACGGGACCGGCTGCGTCCATACGGCGCCCGGCCACGGCTATGAAGACTACCTGACGGGCATGACCTACGGCCTCGACATCTACACGCCCGTGGATGACGAAGGCAAATTCACGGCCGATGTCGCAAGATATGCGGGCCTGAATGTCTTCCAAGCCAACAAACTCATCAACGAAGATATGAGGAAAGACGGATCGCTCCTTCAAGAAGGAGAGATCACCCATTCTTATCCCCACTGCTGGCGCTGCAAAAACCCTGTTATCTTCAGGGCCACCGCCCAGTGGTTCATTTCCATGGACAAAGCCGATTTGCGGACGAAATCGCTCGAGGAGATAAAGCGAGTCCGCTGGGTTCCGGCGTGGGGCGAGGAACGGATTGCCAAGATGATGGCCAACAGGCCGGACTGGTGCATTTCGCGCCAGCGCTCGTGGGGAGTTCCCATCCCGGCGTTTTATTGTCGCGAGTGCGGTGAAATTCTGGCCAATGAAAAAGTCACGCGCCATGTCGCGGATATCTTCGGTAGGGAAGGATCGAACGCCTGGTTCGTCAAGAATCCGGAGGAGTTCGTTCCTCCCGGCGCAAAATGCGCGAAATGCGGCTCCGCCCGCTTCGACAAGGAACACAACATCCTCGATGTCTGGTTCGAGTCGGGCGCCAGCCATAATGTCCTTGGGAAAAGGCCGGACCTTCCCTGGCCGGCGGACGTCTATATTGAGGGCCACGACCAGCACCGGGGCTGGTTCAACAGCTCTCTTGTCATCGGGGTCGCGGCCAAAAACGGTTCGCCCTATAAAACCTGCATCACCCACGGATTTGTTTTGGATGAGCAGGGCAGGGCTATGTCCAAATCGGCCGGCAACTTCATCGAACCCAAGGAGATCATCGCCCGGGACGGCGCCGAGGTTCTGCGTTTATGGGTGGCGATGCTCAACTACAAGGAGGATGCGCCGTTCGGGAAAGAGATCCAGCAGCGGTTGGTCGAAGCCTACCGGAAAATCCGGAACACGTGGCGTTTCATTCTCGGCAACCTCTATGATTTTTCGCCGGACGAGGATTCGGTGACGCCGGGGGCGATGGAAGCGCTCGATAGGTGGGCCCTGGGGAAAAACGCCGAGGTCGGGCGAAAGGTCCTCAAGGGATACGACGACTACGAGTACCACACCGTCTTTCACGCCATCTATAACTTCTTTACCGTGGAACTGAGCGCTTTCTATCTCGATATTTTGAAAGACAGGCTTTACTGTTCGGGCAAAAAGTCTCAGCTTCGCCGGTCGGCTCAAACAGCCCTGTTCCGCGTTTTGAAGGAGACTCTGATTTTGATGGCCCCGATCCTGCCGTTCACGGCCGAAGAGGCGTGGGAAGCCATGCCGGATGACAAAGGCAAAGCCGAATCCGTTCATTTGGAGCTTTTCCCGGCGTTCCAGGAGCGGTGGCTCGAGGCCGCGACAAAGAAGGAATGGGAGGAGCTCATCGGATTGCGGGCTAAGGTCCTGAAGGAGCTGGAGACCGCGCGGGAGCAGAAACTCATCGGAAATTCTCTGGAAGCCCAAGTCCGGTTGAAGGTCCCCGCATCGCTCTTGCCTATCGTTAATAAATATCAGGCCGAATTGTGCGCCCTGTTCATCGTTTCGGACGTGGCCGTGGAGAAGGCGGCCGGCGAAGAACTGGCCATCGCCTTGGCCAAAGCACCCGGCAACAAATGCCAGCGCTGCTGGAATTATTCGACGTATGTCGGGACGAGCTCGTCCCATCCCAATTTTTGCCGGCGCTGCGAAGATGTCGTCAACGAGATGAAACGATGAAACGCCACACGCCTTATTTCATTCTGATCCTCGTCATTCTTGTCATCGATCAGATCACGAAATTTGTCATCGCCAAGAACATTCCCTTTTACGGCTCGGTGCCGGTCATTCCTAACTTCTTCAGCCTGACTCATATCCATAACAAGGGCGCGATCTTCGGGATGTTCTCCCAAAGGGGAGGAACGCTCGTCACGATTCTCCTGACCGCGGCGTCGCTCATTGCTCTGGTCATGGTCATCTTCTATTTCTTTAAGACGCCCACCTCACAGAAATCCCTGAAGATCGCCCTGACGCTCATCCTGGCCGGGGCGGTGGGCAATCAGATCGACCGCTTTTTCCGAGGTTATGTGATTGATTTTATTGAGGTTCACGTCAAACGATTCTATTGGCCGACATTCAATACGGCCGATTCCTGCATCACCGTCGGAGCGCTTCTCCTCATCTTCATCTTTTTTGTGAGGAGGCCCTGATGTATCCCGTCTTGATCAAACTCGGCCCGCTGACGCTTCATTCCTACGGATTCTTTATGGCGCTCGGCGTCGCCTTCGGACTCTGGTTCATCTATCGGCAGGCCAAGAAACAGGAGCTCGATGCGCCCAAACTCCTCGATGCCGCTTTTTACATCATCATCATTTCTCTCATCGGGGCGAAACTCGTCCTTCTCCTCGGGAACTTCGCTTATTATATCAAGAATCCCAAAGAGCTTTTTTGGATTGCACGCTCGGGCGGCGTGTTTCAGGGAGGGTTGGTCTTTGGCATTCTTTTCGCTCTCTGGTATTTTCGTCGCAAGCGCATTCCGACCTGGATCGCGGCGGACATCGCCGCTCCGGCCTTGGCCTTGGGCCACGGCTTCGGACGGATCGGCTGTTTCATGGCCGGCTGCTGCTTCGGAAAAGAATGCGCGCTCCCTTGGGGGGTCGTTTTTCAGAGCGAATACGCCCACAATCTGACCGGAATCACGCTCCAGACGCCTCTCCATCCGGTCCAGCTCTATGAAGCGGCCCTCAATTTCATCAATTTTTTGATCCTCTATGTGTTCCTGAGAAAAAAGACGTTCGACGGTCAGATTTTTCCCTTATATATCATCAACTATTCGATCATCCGCTATATCACCGAATTCTTCCGGGGCGACCACGCCGAGAAGGTCTTTCTTTTCAAGGGACCTTCGGCGCTGCTGACCATTTCCTATCCGCAATTCTTCTGCCTCCTGGGCCTCGTCGCCGGCATTCTGCTTTACACAATCTTCAAAAAGCGGAAAAGTGCCTGAAAAAGAGTTCGGAATCACGCTCCAATCCGGCGTTGGCGAGCGCCTCGACATCTATCTTGCCCGCCGGATTCAGGATTTGACCCGGTCCCAGTTCCAGCGTTTTATCGACAGGGGACAGATCCGGGTGAACGGCGCTCAAAAAAAATCCAGTTATAAGCTCAGAGAGGGGGATCGTGTCGACGTCGACATCGAAATTCCGGAAACGACCGGGCTCCAGCCGGAAAACATCCCTCTCAAAATTCTTCACGCCGATGAGGACATCATTGTCATCGACAAGGCGGCTGGAATGATCGTCCATCCGGGAGCGGGGGCGAGGACGGGCACTCTTGTCAACGCGCTGCTCTATCGTTTTCCCGAGATCCGGGGAGTTGGGGCTGAAGAGCGTCCGGGGATCGTTCACAGGCTGGATAAAGAAACGTCGGGCGTGATGGCCGTGGCCCGAAGCCAGAGAGCCTATCTCGAATTGCAGCGCCAATTCAAGGCCCGGGAGACGAAGAAGGTTTATCTGGCCTTGGTCTGGGGTCATCTGCCTGCGTCCCAGGGCCGGTTCGACTGGCCGATTGGGCGGCATGTCAAGCACGGTCAGCGCATGTCGATCAAGACTATAAAGCCCCGAGCCGCGGTTACGGAATACCGGATTCAAAAAGAATACAAAGATTTCAGCCTGCTTGAGATCCGGCCCATCACGGGACGGACCCATCAGATCCGTGTTCATTTGAGCGCCGCCGGCCATCCTCTGGCCGGGGACAGGCGTTATGGCGCGAGCCGTCAGCCGCGATATAAATTCCCGCGGCTCTTTCTCCACGCCCAGCGCCTCGCCTTCCGCCATCCGGCCAGCGGAGAGATGCTTGAATTTTCCTCCCCCCTCCCGGACGACTTAAAATCCTTGTTGTCCATCTTTTCTTGACCGTATAACACTTTTCAAGATAAGGGTAGACGATACCCCGTCCCCGTCTGATCAGAAACGACATCATTGAGAGAGAGTTCACCTGAAAGCCAGGGACAGGGAATCATGTCCCGATAAGTGTTATACGGTCAGTATCTTTTCTTCTTGAGAAAAAGCCGGATTTTAGTGTATGATATTGTTTAATTTTCCTTTAACTAAAGAGAATTACACACATTACGACAACGAAAAGACTTTGGAGGCTCCAGCATGAAGGATTATTCGGCTGATAAGCTCAGAAATATCGCTCTCATCGGGCACGGCTCGTCCGGAAAGACTTCGCTCGCCGCGGCGATCCTTTTCGACGCCGGCGCCACGAGCCGCCTGACCAAAGTGGATAAAGGCAACACGGTGACGGACTTCGAGCCCGAAGAGATCGACCGGAAGATCTCGATCAGCTCGGCGTTGTGCTTCGCCGAATGGGATGACCATAAGATCAATATTGTCGACACTCCGGGATACAGCAATTTTCTCTGGGACAGCAAAGCCAGCCTGCGGGCCGTGGATGCGGCGGCGATCGTCGTCTGCGGCGTGGCCGGCGTCGAAGTCGGCACAGAAAAAGTCTGGGAAATGCTCGAGGAATTCGGCCTCCCGCGGATCATTGTCATCAACAAGCTGGACCGGGAGAATGCCAGCTACGGCCGCACGCTCGAATCGATCCAGCAATTCTTCGGCCGGCAGGCCGTCCCCCTCCAGATTCCCCTCGGCGAAGAGAAGAATTTCCGGGGTGTCGTGGATCTGGTCGGCCAAAAAGCTTTCACCTTCGAGAAGGACGAAAGCGGAAAGTTCAGGGAAGAGGCTATTCCCGCAGAATTCAAGGCCGAAGCCGAAAAAC
>Ga0315282_10008905_pt1 | contig 16115 bp, 16 predicted proteins | sample YL17G07_20_MG_FD_203693 | JGI IMG/M metagenome (GOLD analysis project Ga0315282, IMG submission 203693) | Sediment microbial communities from Yellowstone Lake, YNP, Wyoming, USA - YL17G07_20 | ecosystem: Environmental > Aquatic > Freshwater > Lake > Sediment | place: USA: Wyoming | collected...
TCGTTGACTCTGACGGGAAAATAGATATTAGAGGCTGAAGCCAGAAGATAAAGTTTAGACCACTCTTTAAATCCCCCTTTGTCCCTCTTTTACAAAGGGGGAATTACTTTTTACCTCCCTTTACTAAGGGGGGGGTGGGGAGCACCAATTCTCGGTGAAAATACAGCGAGATTCTTCAGTCGCTAGGGCTCCTTCAGAATGACATTACGAAAGTCCCCAGTTGTCATTCTGAGCGAAGCGAAGAATCTCAATAGTTTGTGAACTCACCGAGAATTGCTGGGCGGGGAGGGATTGTTTCTTACTCATGTTTAATCGCTACTTCCAGGAAGAACTGGATCATCTGAAAGAACTCGGGGTCGAGTTTTCCAAGGCCCATCCAGCCCTTGCTCCTATGTTGAGCGGCCCTACAGCAGATCCAGATGTGGAACGTTTACTTGAGGGTGTGGCTTTCCTCACCGCCCTTCTCGGACAGAAACTGGATGATGAATTTCCAGAGCTCATCAATGAGCTGATGCAACTGATCTGGCCACACTATTTGAGGCCAATCCCTTCAACGGCAATGATTGCCTTCACTCCCAAACCCACCCTCAAACAGTCACAGACCATCCTCTCTGGCATCCATATCGCCTCTGTCCCAGTCGAGGGGACTTCCTGCCTTTTTAAAACTTGTTATGACATAGAAATCCATCCCCTCCAGCTTTTAGACGCCTCCTTTTCTCAACCCTCTGGCCGTTCACCGGTTATAAAACTCCTTTTTGAATTGAATGGCCTGAAGGTTTCAGACTGGAAGCCGAAAACCCTGCGATTCTTTCTTGGGGGAGATTATCCGAACGCTGTAGACCTCTATCTCCTTTTACGACGCCATCTAAAACAGATTGTGATCACGCCCCAGGAGAAAGGGCCTTCACTTTTTCTTTCTCCGGAATTCTTAAAACCTGTGGGCTTCTCTCACCAAGAAACCCTGATTCCTTATCCCTCCCATTCCTTTCCCGGTTTTCGGATTCTTCAGGAATATTTCATCTCTCCAGAAAAATTTCTTTTTTTAGACCTTCTCGGCTGGGAACGCTGGCATGAAAGAGGAGATGGTTCAAGACTTGAGATCAGTTTCGAACTCGATGATCTCCCTTTTCCTCCCCCTCGGATAAAGAGGGATAATTTTGTCCTTTTTGCGACACCCGCTATCAACATCTTTCCCCACGAGGCAGATCCCATTGTTCTCGACCACAAAAAGACACAGTATTTAGTTCGTCCCTCTGGCTCAAACCCTTCACACTATCAAGTCTACTCCGTGGAAAGGGTGGTTGGATTTATCCATGGAACGGCCGAGGAGAGAGCGTATGTGCCTTTTGAGGTTTTTAACCCGAATCCCCAATCCGTTTCCACCTATCACATCACCATCAGACAATCTCCTATACGAATGGGGTTCGACACCTATCTCTCTGCGGCTTACTCCCCCGGTTCCGGTCCCCCTGTACCAGAAACCCTCTCTATTCTGCTCATGTGCACCAACGGCTCACTGCCTGAAAATCTCCGAATCGGCGATCTCTCTCAGCCGACCAGTAGTTCTCCCGAGTTCGTAGAATTTAGAAATCTTAAACCTCCCACGACCAGTGTCTTACCCCCATTGGGAACAAACCTTCTGTGGCGTCTTCTCTCCCATCTGTCTCTGAACTACCTTTCCTTAGCCCGAACTGAAAATTTAAGAGCCCTTCTGGAACTTTATATCTTTCCGGAGATCCGTGATCGGACAGCCACCTTAGCAAACAGAAAAAGAATCAGTGGTATTGAAAAGGTTGAGGCCAAGCCCTCTGACCGCCTGGTTTCTGGCATCCTGATGAGAGGCCTGGAGATCAAACTCAATATGCGTCAAGACCAGTTTGCCAGCCAGGGAGACATGTTCCTCTTCGGGTGTATCTTGGATCAATTTCTGGGAGGCTACGCCTCCATCAATACCTATACCAGACTGATCATTCAGGAAGTCTTGAAGGGAGACCTTTATCAATGGCCGGCGAGGTTAGGAGATCATCCCTTAATTTAAAATTAGATCTACTCAAGAAGGGACATGAGTATTCTTTCTTTCAAGTGATGAGACTCCTGCGCCTTTTTGTCATCGACTCGGAAAGGACCGAAGAAAAGAAGGCGGGGGAAGGAGAGAAGATAAAAATTCGACCTGAACTTTCTCTTGCTTTTCCTGCCTCGGATGTGGCGAAGATTGAAGAATTAACCAACGACCGGTCCTTCTTTTTAGTCACCGCCACCATGCTTGAGCTTTACGGAGCCTCTTCTCCACTTCCCACCTTTTATACCGAAGATCTCATGGATGAAGAGGCCGAAGATATGTCGGTGACCAGGGATTTCATCGATATCTTCAACCATCGCCTCTATCTCCTCCTCTTCCGTTGCTGGACAAAGTACCGAGAGTTCCTCCAACTGGTCGAAGAAAATAATCCCAAAGACTTAGAAAAGCTCTTCTGCCTTTTAGGCCTCGGGGAAAAGGAACTGAGAGAAGATCTTTCGGAGTCTTATTCCCTCATCCGCTATACAGGGCTTTTCACACAATTTCCAAGGTCTTCGTTGGGGCTTGAAACCCTGCTTCAAGACGCCTTGGGAGGAGTTCCCATAGGAGTCATTCCCTGTGTCCAACGAAGAGTCAAAATTCCTCCTGATCAGAGATTACATTTGGGAGCCTCAGAAAATCCTCTTGGAGAAAATTCCTTTCTTGGAGAAGAGATCGACGACCGAATGGGAAAATTTCATCTTCAAATCGGGCCCCTTCAAAGCGAGCAGTTTCATTCTCTTCTTCCGGGCAATCCAAATCACCAGAGGCTTGCTTTCCTGACCAAATTCTATCTTACAGACCCCCTTGAATATGACCTTGAGCTGATCTTGGCAGAAAAAGAAGGCAAGACAGTTTGCTTAGGAACCCCAATGTGGTCGAGGCTTGGTTGGGACACGTGGACCTTTTCAACGGAATACATCGGAGAAGTGAAAGCGACTCTTCCTCCACAGGGAGCACCTTGACCACTGGAATGATGGGATGTTGGAAGATTCCAACATCCCATCATAGGAGAAAACAGTTATGATAACCGTCGACATTAAAACTCTATTGAATCGTTTGAACCCGTATTGCACCCGAGCTTTGGAGGCAGCCGCCGGTCTCTGTGTTTCCCGCACCCATTACGAAGTCACCGTGGAACATCTTTTGGCAAAGCTTTTAGAAGAACCCCAGTCGGACTTGCCTCTCATCTTTCGCCAGTTTGATCTTGACACAGGAAGGGTGAAAAAGACCCTGGATCAGACCATTGAGGAATTTCGTACGGGCAATGCTGGAAAGCCTGTATTCTCTCCCCTCCTTTTGGAGTGGTTTCAGGAGGCCTGGCTGATTGCTTCGGTCGATCTTGACGAAAACCGCATCCGGTCCGGCGCCCTCCTTTTTGCTCTTTTAGCCAAGCCCACCCAGTTTGCCTCTGGTCGCTATACCGATCTTTTGCGCTCCATCGGCCGGGAAGCCCTTCTCGCTCAATTCGGCAATATTGCGAAGGGGTCTGTGGAGAAACCCTCCCCTGGAGAGAAGCCCGTTCGGGAAGCTGCTCCCATGGGTGACGGAACTGCCCTGAGCCGTTTCTGCACTGATTTTACCCAGAAAGCGGCAGCCGGTGAGATTGACCCTGTTTTTGGCCGGGATCGTGAAATTCATCAGATGATCGATATCCTGGCCCGGCGGCGAAAAAATAATCCTATTGCTGTGGGAGAAGCAGGAGTGGGAAAAACAGCAGTGGTGGAAGGGCTTGCCCTTCGAATCATTGAGGGGGAGGTCCCTGAGAGTCTCCGCGGGGTCTCTATTTTGGGATTGGACATGGGTCTGCTTCAAGCAGGGGCCGGGGTGAAGGGGGAGTTTGAGAACCGTTTGAAATCCGTCATCAATGAGATTAAGGCCTCTCCGAAACCAACCATCCTCTTCATTGACGAAGCCCATACATTGATCGGAGCCGGAGGCCCATCCGGCGGAAGCGATGCGGCCAATCTTTTGAAGCCGGCTTTGGCCAGAGGAGAGCTACGAACCATTGCGGCCACCACCTGGTCGGAATATAAAAAATATTTTGAAAAGGATGCAGCCCTTGCCCGCCGCTTCCAATTGGTGAAGCTCGATGAGCCTTCTGTCGAAACAGCCATATTGATCTTACGGGGACTGAAGAGCAAATATGAAGAGGCTCACGGAGTGGTGGTGCGGGATGATGCCATTGTCACTGCCGCAGAACTCTCGAGCCGCTATATTTCAGGCAGGCAATTACCCGATAAGGCAGTTGACCTTCTCGATACGAGCGCCGCGAGAGTAAAAATCCTTCTTACAGCCAAGCCGGATGTCATTGACGATAAAGAGCGTAAGATTCAGGCTCTGGAGCGAGAGAAAAAGGCCATTGAAAGGGATCATCTCCATGGACTTGAAATTGATCAGAGCCGGCCCCAGGAGCTTGAGAACGAGATAAAAAAATTGAATCAAGAAGTGGCCGAACTCAAAGAACGCTGGCAAAAAGAACAGGGGCTCGCTCAACAACTGGTTGGCATGAGGAAAGAACTCTATGAGCTCGTCAGTCAGGGGGGTCCAGAGGAGAAAAGGGCCGAACTCAAGAGCCAGATTGAAAGGCTTTCCGGGGAGCTGCAGGCAATTCAGGCGGGGTCGCCTCTCATCCGGATTGAGGTCGACCCGGATGTGGTCGCCAAAGTCGTTTCAGACTGGACAGGAATTCCTCTTGGAAAAGTTCTGCGAGATCAGGCCCAGAATATTCTAAATCTTGAAGCCAACCTGGAAAAGAGAATTAAGGGACAGGATGACGCCCTTCAGATCATCAGCCAGGTGGTCAAGGCAGCCAAGGCCGGGCTGAAAGACCCTCAACAGCCTCAGGGTGTTTTTCTTCTTGTTGGCCCAAGTGGCGTGGGAAAGACAGAAACCGGACTGGCCGTTGCCGACCTTCTCTTTGGAGGCGACCGTTTCCTGGTCACCGTTAACATGAGTGAGTTTCAAGAAGCCCATACCCTCAGCCGCTTGATCGGTTCGCCACCTGGTTATGTCGGCTATGGAGAGGGCGGCATATTAACCGAGGCTGTGCGTCAGCGACCCTATTCCGTGGTCCTGATTGACGAAGTCGAAAAGGCCCATATTGATGTGATGAACCTTTTCTATCAGGTCTTTGACAAGGGCATGCTCTCCGATGGTGAGGGCCGGGTCATCGATTTCAAGAATACGGTGCTCTTTTTGACCAGCAACTTAGCCTCGGATGTGATCACCCAGCTTTGTTCTACTCCAGAGAAACCATCTCTTGAGACAGTGACGAGCGCCATCCGACCCATTTTGAGCCAGCATTTCAAGCCGGCCCTTCTCGCCCGAATGACCATTGTTCCGTTTTATACCCTCGATCCGAAATTCATCAAAGAGATTGTTGCCCTTAAACTGGAAAAACTGGCCACCCGAATGGCTGAAAGTCACAAAATGAAATTGACCTATTCCCCTGAGGTGGTGGATCACATTGCCCAGCGCTGCACTGAAGTTGAAACCGGGGCCCGAAATATCGACCACATTATGAATGGGACGATTCTCCCTCAGATGTCGAGAGAGATTTTGGCCCGTCTCAGCGAAGGGGCCATGCCTTCCGAAGTCTCATTAGGCATGGCTGAAGACGGCTCTTTCAAAATTATTTTTGGAGGTTAAAGATGACCACTCAGGCAGGAAATGAACCCAAGTTCTTATTTAAAGTGATAGGGACAACCTATGAAATTTCGGTTGTGGACTTCACGCTCATCGAAAGAATCTCTTCCCCCTTTGAGCTGAACGCTTCTCTCGCCTGCGAAGACGAAATCAAATTCGATGATGTGGTCGGAAAAGAGGCATTGCTGACCATTTTGAGTGATGAGGAAGATCGCTACTGCCACGGAATCATCAATAAGTTTAAGCAGACAGGGAGCAAAGGGGAGTTCAATATTTATCAGGCAACCGTGGTGCCCTCTCTTTGGCTTCTCTCCTATGAGCAAGATTGCCGTATTTTTCAGAATAAGACCGTTGAGGACATGATCAAGCAGATTTTTCAGGATGCTGGAATAACCAGTGACCGTTTTGACTTCCGGCTTCAGAATAAACCTCCCCAAAGAGAATATTGTGTTCAATACCGGGAGACCGATCTGAATTTTATCTCTCGCCTTCTTGAGGAAGAGGGCATCTTTTACTTCTTTGAACACTCCAAGAGTAAACATGTCCTGGTTTTCGGCGATAGCACAGTGGCCTATCAGTCGTTTATAAAAGGAAAGGCGGATGTGACATTTAACCCTGCGGGGATGGTGGCGAAAGAGGAATCGGTTTATGGTTTTGCCTTTTCTCAAAGAGTCTTTTCTGGGAAGATCACTCAGAGGGATTTTAATTTTGAGAAGCCCTCCTTGGATTTAAAAGCCGAGGAGCAGGATAAATCCTATCAGAAGTTAGAGGTCTACGATTACCCGGGAAGATATTTAGATCAGGGGAGGGGAAAGAAGCTGTCAAAGATTCGCCTTGAAGAGTCAATAACCTTTAAGGAAAAGGCTGAAGGGCAGAGTGTTTGTCCCCGCTTTACACCTGGCTTCAAGTTCAAGTTGACCGACCATGATCGAAAAAGTTTCAATCAAGAATACCTTCTGGGAGAAGTTCGTCACACAGGAGCCCAACCCCAAGTGTTTAAGGAATGGGCGGATTCCAGCATCGGCTTAAGTTATTCGAACTACTTTGTTGGCATTCCTTCTTCCGTAACCTACAGGCCCTGGAGAAAGACACCCAAACCCTTTGTGGAAGGTCTCCAGACAGCTATGGTCACCGGGCCAAAAGGTGAAGAGATTTATACGGACGAATATGGTCGAGTAAAGGTGCAGTTTCACTGGGATCGGGAGGGGAAGAAGGATGAAAAAACTACCTGCTGGATAAGGGTGGCTTACCCTTATGCAGGCGAGAAACATGGAGCCCAGTTTACCCCCCTCGTCGGAGATGAGGTCTTGGTCGATTTTCTGGAAGGCGATCCGGATAAGCCGGTTATTACAGGTTCTCTCTTTAAGGGAGAGCATAAAGCATTAATCCCTGAAAAGGAAATGATTAAGAATGAAATCCTTACCCCTTATCAACACCGGCTCCTTTTCAATGATAAGGGCGGCAGTATCACTCTTAACACCGGTGGGGGAGAGCGGCTCTACATGGGGGATGGCAAAGAAGATAAGACCGACCATGGAAACAATATTAAGATATCGACTGCGGATGGTCATTATATTCACTTAGCTCAAGGCAATACTTTTAAAGGAATTGAGTTTATGACAAAGAACTACCACTACGCCAGAATGATGGGCATGACCGGCCAATCAGAGATAACCCTTATTACGGAGAAGGGGCATTGGATCCTTCTCGATGATACAGGTGATCGAATTAGAATTGCGGATCGGAGTAATACACTAACAGTCGAGATGAACTCAAGTAGCGGCCAGATCAAGGTTGAAAATAATGCTACGGGTGGCGGTTGGATTTTGCTTGAATGTCCCAATGGAAAGATCAGCCTTAAAGCAAACCAAATTGAACTGATCGGGACCACCATCACTGATATCAAAGGGGGTATGGTAAAGATCAATTGTTAATCAAACAACAATTTGGCAGGCGCTGATTGAAATCGAAGTGAAATGAAAAAAATACAGAGGGGTTGAGATCATGTTTCCAGCTGCTCGTATCGGTGATCCAATTACACACGATCAAACGGCACCAAGTGGTGTGGTAGGGCCGCCCCAACCAGGGGCGATCCCAAATGTCATGATCGAGGGACTCCCCGCCGCTACGGTAGGAGATTATGTGACTTGTACTGGTGCAACCTCCGCTGGTCCGGCTCATCCGCCTCAGGCAGGTCCTCCGCCGTCAGTCCCTCCTTCTGTTCCTATCATCACGGGCCTTCCAAGGGTAATGATCGGAGGCAAACCGGCAGCCCGTTGGACCCCGAGTGGGGACACCAGTGCCTGCGGTGTCTTCTTGGGTGATCCAAAACTGGCGGCTATACGCACCGTCTTTATTGGAGGGGGTTTGATTGTGGGAAATCTCTTCGCTACATTAGCCGTTTTCCCGGGCCAACAAAATGCACAGAACTGTGGAGTTGAATCTTCTCGTCAGCTTATACTTGCCTCTGGGGGCAATATTTCGGAGAATGATCTTTTGAACTGGGCGTTGAATCAGGGCCTTGCTGAAAATGACCCCGACCCTGCAGAGCGGGGAGGCACGGGCCCAGAGGATAGGGAAAAGATTCTTGACCAGAACGGGGTCCCTTCTCATCGGGAGCCCCAAAACATGAATAACATCACTCAGGCCGTGAGAGAGGGCAGAGGAGTTATCACAAGTCATGATGCTGGCACCCTTTGGAATCAACCCGGTGTCAATGGAGGCCATGCTGTCACCGTCACCGGGCTTGAGTATGATTCCAATGGAAATCTCCAGAATGTTATTATTAACGATACGGGTACTGGTCAGGGGGCTCAATCGATACCTGCCGACCGATTTCAAAATTCTTTGAGACCGGGTCGTGATATTAATGTAACGGATTCTCCTATCTGGTAGAATGCAACTTTTAAAAAATGGAGACGGCACCGAATTGCAAAAAGTTGGTTATTCTCCCTCTTATTTTCTTCTTAACGCTGTCCCTGCCATTTCTGCAAAAGGAAGGTAAAGGTATGAATTCAATGTCTTCTATAGAAAGTTTTGTGCAGGCCATAGATGGTCATCCTGATCTGGTTAAAAAAATTCCTGATGAGCTTGCTCTCTCCATTCCAATCCCTGTAATCCAAAACAAGGGTGAAAAGAAACCAAAGATTCTAATGGCATTTTTCTATTATTATATGCGTGGGATCCCTCCAGGACCTTACCGTATATCTGTACCCAGGTATCGGTTGTTGGTAGACCTAAACACGATGAATATTATATCCTTTTCTCCAGTGAAAGATAAAGATTTCGGCATCGAATGGCCGGAGCGTAAACCAGTCGGAGAGTATACCCCTGCTCCTGGCCTAACGATGGATGCTTACAAAAAGAAGAAAGCCAGGTTTTATCAACTTTACGAACAGATGCTCCCATACTTCCAAGAAGACAAATCCCATTTACCCGATGACCAAGCGGATGCAATCATTGAATTTAAAACCCTTTTTGAAGAACTGGCTCATAAGCCTTTACACCCTTTCTATAAGGCATTGAACCCTGCCTTTTTCCAATGGCTTGATCATTTCAGGCAAAAACAATGATTATCAATCGCCCATGTGGGTATAAGAAGAATAAAGGTCGAATAATATGATTGAGCAAAATTTGTGATTTCAATCAAATGAATTGAGGGAGGGTAACGATGCCAAATTCCATGAATCAGTTGGTAGCTTCGAATATGGCAGAGATCACACAGCTAAGAACAGAGCTTATGCTCATTAAGCAGCAGCGCATTTTGGAAAAAATGGCGTTCAGGGAAATTGCAAAGGCTCTACTACATTTACATCAGGTCCTTATGGAAAAGGAAATCCTTAACACATCGGATCATGCGATCGGTGACGCTGTTGCAATTATTCAGAGTTGCGCCCTAACTCCCTAATCTCAAATTCTGACGAGGCTGAGGATCAGGGGATCTTATTTCTTATAAATAATATGGTTTTGGCTTTGCTCTGATCACTTTTAGAATGAGGGCAACAAAAATAGAAAGGAGGAATGAAAATGCCAAGAATCGGTCAAACTAACCCAAGCCGATTATTAAGGGTCGCTGGGAACATTGCAAGGGGAGCGGCACAAGGGGCAGGATCAACAAGACTATTTGGGAGCGACCTCTATTGCAGAAAGGAGCTTTACGGCGCCGACCTCTACAATAGAAAACCACCCTTTGGTTCTGAGTTCTATTGTAACATCAACAGTGAATTAATTTATCAATGATGATTTCTGCATCTGATATCACCGTGAAGGACGGCAAAAAAAATGGACTGAAAGAACGGAGATTTGACTGTCAGAGGTGTGGCTATTGCTGCTCCCAAAAGACGCTCATTTATCCGAGCCTGGAGGAGATCCGAAATCTGTCCGGATATTTAAGCATCTCCGAATGCTCCTTTGCCCTCCGTTATCTTCAAGAGGTTTATGACCCCCAAGCAGACACCTATGTAGTAGCCTTCAAAACGAATCACTCTGACGATCCGATGACGGGATGTATCTTCTGTCATGACAATCTTTGTGTGATCCATAATTCTCCCCGGACTGACCTGTGCAATGTGTTTCCATGGAATCATTTCGATCTTGAACGAGAAGAGTGGGAAGAAAATTTCGTATCTCACGATGGCACATTCTGGTGTCCGGGCATTGGCAGGGGCCGTCTTTGGACATTGGAGGAGATTCGAAAGGTTAAGGAGAATTATCCGAATGTAGGAATCAAAACAAAGCGCCTCTATAATCCGCCTCCACCGTCTGGTCCCCAAGGTACAGATATGGTGCGTCCTTCGGGGTTCAACCTGACCATGTCCGAGGAACGTTTTATCCACAAATTAAGATTCCTCTCCATAGACAAAATCAGAGAAGCAGAAAATATAGTAGACTGCTACTATCACGGCGGACACGTTTCTCATTACTGAATCGTTTAGGAAGGACATAGCGGATGACCTCAGAGGCCGTTCAACCCCAAGTAAAATCGATCACCATCACGATTGAAACGCCAGATGGAAAGCTTCCTCCTGCGAGGGTAGGCATTCCAGATATTCCAATGAGAATGGCCAATCTGACCCTACCCATGCAGCAACTCTGTAACGGCATTGTCGAGTTGGCGATTCGCAGAGAAATTAATCTTGGTGCAACGATCTCATGTCACAAGGGGTGTGGTATCTGTTGCTGTCAGCTTGTACCCCTCTCACCCCCAGAAGCCTTCTTTCTGCTGGACTATGTCCAGTCCTTACCTCCTGGACGACGAAACCAGATCGAGTCTCGATTTCAAGAGATAAGAAAGGCGATGGAAGCTAAAGGACTTATTGAAAGGCTGAGAAAGATCGAAGATACACAGGAACATCAAGTTCTTGCCTATGACTATTTTCGGATGGGGATGTCCTGCCCTTTTCTTGAGGGTAACTCTTGTAGTTTCCATCCTTACAGACCTTTCGCTTGCCGCGAATATAATGTTATCTCATCTCCTGAACGATGTGCTGACCCCTTCAACAAAGGAATAAAAAAGATCCGGATCCCTAAAAATATGACAACGGCAACAGCAAGGCTCGCAGCCGAGCTATTCGAATTACCCGCCATGCTTATCCCTATGACATCGGCTCTCGAATGGGCTACTGAACATGAAACCTACAACCGACGAACATGGCCTGGCGTCTGGCTTTTTAACCGCATGATGGAATATGCCACCGGCGCTGATCTGGAAAGTCTTAATCCCGAAATGAACAAATAGCCACCATGATTAAACACATTGCTCTTCAAGAATTGGGTTCAGGAAGAAGTTATCGAATAAGCTTACCGTGTTTGATTGGCCGCAGTGCAGAAGCTGATCTGTCCCTTTCAGATCCCACCCTTTCGCGCCGGCATGCTCTCATTGGGGAAACAAACAATGAGCTATGGATTGAGGATCTTCAAAGCTCAAACGGAGTCTTTGTGAACGGCGAGAAGATCAATGACAAAGCCTTTCTTAAACAAGGCGATTCAATACAATTGGGCCAAATGAAGTTTCTGGTCTCCCAGGCAGAAGAAGGGGCTTTGGAACAAACCGTTATCCTACACTCCCTTGACGCCAAAGCGGACTGGCCCTTGGATCATCAGAGGCTCGAACTGATCTACGATATCACAACCGAATTGTCTGAAAATCAGGACTTGGCAGCTTTCGGCGAAAGGATTTTTTCAAGATTGAAAAAAATTTTCAACCAAAATCGAGGATATATAGCCCTATTCCAGGAAGACGGCTCTCTCAAACCGATATGCATGGACCCTGCTTTGGATTCGGTTCCACTCAGCAGGAGCATCCTTAACCGATTATTCCAGAATGGGGAATCATTCCTGCTGGCGGACGCACTGAGCGAGGTTTCTCTAAAGGAACAAGAAAGCGTCATCGGACTAAGGATCCGGTCTGCTTTATGCGCTCCGCTGATCTACCGTAATCAGATCTATGGTCTTATCTATTTGGATTGCAACATCCCCGGAGCTTATCAGGAAGGCGACCTGGCGTTCCTAAAAGGCATCGCCTCAATCCTTGCTCCTATTATCGAGAATAGTCGCCTTTGGTCAGACCTGAAAAAGCAGTACTCCCGTGCGATGGACAGCTTGAGGGAGACACAAGCACGGCTGATTGGTATGGAGCGGGCAGCGGCTTACGGTCGCCTGGCTCAAGCCATGGCTCATGAGATCAGAAATCCGGTGATGGTCATAGGAGGGTTCGTCAGAAGGATGACGCCATCCGAATCAGAAAGTGTAAAGGGCAATCATTTTAAGGCGATCATGACGTCGGTAGAAAGAATAGAAATGGTTTTAAAAGAGGTGGACAATTTTGTGAACCTTCCGCTGCCTCAAAGGAAACTGGTAAAAATGGATCGGCTCATCCAGGAAGAAATCGAAAAAGTCGGTCTTCCTCCCCTCCTGACGATAAATACCCCCCATTTAATGGTCCCCCTCGATTCTGATCTCTTTAAAAAGGCCCTTTCTTTAATCTTTAAGGAAATCCTCTCGAGCGGTTTTCAAGCTTCCGGCTTGGAAATAGTCATGCAGGACTCAGAGAATGAGCTTGAGATTGTCATCGGAAAAACTGAAAGCAGACATTTCTGTCAACTTTTCGATTCCGAGCTGCAATGGAAGCCATGGAGTCTCAGTCTTTATCTGAACGTCGCCCATAAGATTATATCGGACCACGGAGGGAAACTTCTTTTAGACCCATCGGCACATTCTGCGTTTCCGATCATTATTAGAATACCAAGGACGATTAAAGCATGAAGCTTGGGATAGGCATTTGAGGTCAATTGTATCGTTTGTCTCTCGGATGGACAGGAACGAAATAAATAAGGGAGGATGAAATGGTGAAAACAGTATGGCTTTCTTCATTAGTCTCTTCAGAAAATACGGTTAAGAATTTGATTTCTCAACTCAAAACCTATGGCCTTGAGGTCAAGGGGCATTTCTGGGAGGATGATCTGGAGAAAATGGCATGGGCAAAGGCCAGGGAGGAACTGATCAAGCCCGATGTCACCCTTTGGCTCATTTTATCATCTCAAGAGAATCTGTCGAATCCTTCGATTCGATATGGACTTTCGCTCCTCACCATCACTCTCCAGGCCCACAAAGGACTTTCCTTTCCACTGGTGATTCTTCTTCCCCAGGGAGAACCCCCCTCAGTGGAAACCCTTCCCACTCCCCTTAGAGGGGTTGATTTTTTATCTCTTAACGATCCAAGTATGGCAGCCAAACTCGTGGTGAAAGTTCATGCTGCCGTTAAAGAAATCTTTTCAGAATATCGTTTGGACGTCTATGGAAATCCACAAATCGGGCAGTGGTTTGAAATCGGGCCGCAAAATGTCTCTTGGCCTGGGGTCATGTTCGGCGTAGCAGGGGGTGAGATCACCTTCCATGCCGTCGGCCCAAAGGGAAGCCTTCCCGACCAATCAGTCCTTCATTACCCATTAAAGGGTTTGAAATTGAGTCTAGGCGAAAAAGAGTATGTGGCCTGGGCTGCCCAAAACGAACTGAACTCCCAGACTTCCTATTTTGTTAAGGTGAAGGGATTTCCAGAATCGATTATCTTTGGCCCCTATTCAACCCAGGAAGAGGCGGATGTCTATGTTCTGAAAACAAAATGATCATCTCGTTCTTTGCCTCACCGTCTTCTATCTCAGGAAGGCAGGAATTCCTGAATTACGACGAAACCTGATCTGAGTGCTGGAACTCCGATATAAGGATCAAAGATAGTTAGGCAGTGTATGGTGGTTTTTGTGCGCTGTTCACTAAGAAATTTTTCAACTCAGCCATATGTTCTGGAGGGATGTCCACAAATCGCACTCCGGTTCGATAATCCCATGTCCAATCCTTCCTCAGATGAATATCCTTCCAAACCACCTGGACGAACGTCTCAAGGGTATTGAATTCAGAACGAGAATGAAAAAATAGTTTCAACGCTAAACGTTGACCAATTCCCATTTCCTCCGGAAGGTAGACAAGCAATCCCCCTTCACTGGCATTGACAGCTCGACCGTATCTGAAGAATAAGTTGGCTCTACTATACTTAACTGGCAAATCGACATTGATTCTTGGATATTTTCTTTTTTCTGTAGCAAGGTTTTTTTCCATTAACTCCATCGGATTGCTCCTAACCAATTTGATTTTGTTGGATTTAACAGCAAAAATTATGCCAGAGGGAGGTTAACCGCTTTAGTCTCGTAACTGGCTGGAGTTTAAGGTTGGAATTGAATTATAAAAAAGATTTAAGCTGGAATATTCCCTAACAGGAAGTGACATGTTGTCAATGATTCTTGACAAAATATCTGCTTTCTATTCCAACATGGCGATGAGGTTTATAGAAAAGATTGGAACGATGAAATGGGAATTGGGAAAAGTTCTCTCTGCCGATCGGAGATGAAAAAAAGTAATGGATACTCTCTAAAAATATCCATCCTTCGCAGCACACTGCTACGGAGGACAGGTAGCACATAGCGCAACTTCAAAAAACTTATTACAATTTTCATTGATTAAGGGTGACAAACCCGTTGAAAGTTGGGGTTTTGGTTGGACCAAGGCAACCATTCGGTATGTGAGAGAAAGGTCGATAAATAATACGCTTTTCTGTCTTAGAACTGCATTTTTGAGCCTGGAATTATCCCTCTAAGAGGATCTGAAGGCCACTTCTTCATTGTCATTGTTTTTGTGGATTTTGTACGAGGGTTTGGGGGACAGGTCTTACACGGCTATTTTATTGGGAGAAAGGCGATTGAATAAGGAGCCAATCCTTTTTGATGATGGGAGGAGAATTTCTTAATCAGGCTGGCTATTCGAGAAAATTGGTCCCCAGGGATAGTGTGAGGAATGATCAGTGCTCCCCAATGGGGGCGTTGGTCATTAAAAAACTGAACCGTAAGCCTAATAAAATCATCCCTATTTCTGGTCACCAAACATCTTTTCTCTGTCGCTGCAAACTCGAGTTGCCTTCGATCCGATGCCTCGCACATCCCAGCCTCATGGGCGCTAAGTGCATCGACTCCACTTCTTCTCAGTATTGCGGCAATCTTAGGGCTGAGGTCCTCATCCAGGTAAAATTTCACGAGGACGACCTCATAAAGGGGTAACGGTCTCGAACCTTCTCATCATTCCATTGTTCATTCTGCTCAATGAGTCGGCCAATTTCCTGGGGATAGACCGTATAATATCCAAGGGCCGCCTTGAGCTGCTCCGCGGAAAGCCAATGATATGCCTTTTGCAGCCTTTTGAAATCCTCCTTCATGCTTTTGTAAGCGGCAATCACTTCCCAAACTTCAATCCCTGTTCCCGCCACTCGGGCTCTTCTTCCACCGGTCCCTTCGGAAAACAATATCCCCGGACAGCGCCTCATCTTAATAGCCTCCTGCAAGAGATCCTTGGTCACGTTTGAGAAATCCTGCCCTGTCTCTTTGGCCATTTGCTCAATTTCCTTCATGGTCTCCGGCGGGAGACGTAAGCTCTTCTGAACGCCTGCCATAAAACCCTCCTATGGTTGTCTGCTATTCACTATATTACATTGTCCTACAGTGAATGTCAAGTGTGAATGAGAACATATAGATTTGGGGGTGAGCAGGCAATCGTAATAAGAGCGGATGGGCAGTTTCATCTCGGAGCCACGAGAGGCAGGATGCAAAACACCCCAAGCATCACATAGTAGACCGCTCCCGACATAGGGTCTCGGCTTGCAAGATACTCACTGATCGAGAGACCCCGAAGCCAGAGCACAAGTGTAAATTCCGCGACCAGCATGAGGCCAAGGCCGACGCAACGCATCCCAAGTCGGCTTGACAGTTTGGGCGACACAGCGAGACGCCGAACAATCCACCGCGCTGCCAAAATGGCGACCCCGAACATGATGGGCGTTTCCATTAGCTCAGCTATTCTCGTGGCAAAACGC